>ERZ1034920.431-NODE-431-length-34094-cov-7.868886_pt1 | contig 34094 bp, 53 predicted proteins | sample MGYA00520688_ERZ1034920 | MGnify/ENA primary metagenome ERZ1034920 (study PRJEB33766, sample SAMN09781785) | gut metagenome | biome: gut microbiome | host: Homo sapiens | place: Madagascar | study: EMG produced TPA metagenomics assembly of the PRJNA485056 data set...
CGGCGGCACATCGCGGAAAGCTCGCGCTCGTGCTTGCCCAGCGTCTCGAACTCGCCGTTTCTCTCGCGATCCTCGTCGGCGCGCGATTTCCTGAGGTACATGACGTACCTGCCCACAGGCAATTCGAGCATGGTATGATTCACCTGCCTTCCGTTTATTCGGTTGGTTCTGTTAAGAGCCCTGCGCTAGGGTTGCCGCCCTATGATGCGCGGGGCTTCTTGTATAATCGCCCCGTTCCTCCACCGCGTGTGCGAAGGAACCCTCTGGGAGCGCCTAACCCGCGCTCCCGGCATTTTGCGTGGTGCTGTCGCATTTCCGCACTATTCCTAGTGTTTCGATGTCGCAAACCACAATATGTAGCGACTGTCAAGTTAAATCAGTTTCCAGTACAATATCCATGAAAGGTTCCGCCGTTCCGACACGAACCCAAGGGGTTCTTCGATAGATAGGTTCGGCGGTCGGGCGGGGGCGCTAAGCGTCCCCGCTTTCTTTTACGCTCGCGATGCCGCGCTCTTTGACGAACCCCTCAATCACGCTGTACGGCCAGTCAAACCCCTTGACCAGCTTTCTATGCACGGCCCAGCAAAAGTAGTCCGCAACTTGCAGGTTCGGGTCGCAACTCGAGCAATGGTGCATAAGTGAATAGGGGATGCCGTTGTTCTGAAAGACTCGCTTCATGAACGTTTTCAGCGGCCCTTCTACTTCCTTCTTGCGCGCTTGCTTCGGCAGGCTGTCGGTCACGACTATAGCCTTTGCCGTATCTGGCCCGCATTCGTTGCGGTAGACTTCCTCGACTATCCACGAGAACACTTCCGAGTACAGCGCGCTCGCTTTCCTCATGTCTTCCGGAACCTGGTCTTTTTCGATGGACACTGAGTATGCCCTTACGCCGGAGCCTAAAGCGGCGAGCCTTCTGTACACGCCGAGCCGAACGTCCCGCGTGTCCTCGCATGCATGGAACTTTTCTATCTCCACGCCGTTTTCCAAGCAGTCATAGCGGTAGTCCATCAGCACGTGAGACAATCGAAAGGGACGGTTCATCACCACGCACGTCATGATGAACATCTCCGAGCCGTTTGGCCCGAAATCGAAGTTTCCTGATTCGTCGAGGTACATGTAAACGGTTTCCGGTTGCTGCTTTGCTGTCGTGCTTGCGCCTGCGCTCATGCTGATTGCGGAGCTAGCTTGGCTCGTTACCCACCTGATAGCTACGTTGCTATTCATTCTTGGTACCGTGCACGCTTGCGTTCGCGATTATCTGGCGGTCGATGGCGTCTCGCAAGTCGATAAGCTGCTCGTTTCGCATGATTACCCGGGACACGAGAACGCCCGTCATGTGCCCATCGGGATTGTTCCCATCGATGAGGCAGAAGTTGATAAGGCACTCCGTCTCGCTCGATTGCAGCGAAACGAAGTTGGAGTAGACCCCTTTGCGCGTTTCCGGTTGGGCGTCTATCGCCATCACCACTTCTTGATTCTCCTTGTCGTTCATCTTTGCTCCTTTCCGCTTGCCGCTTTCGCCGTTAAACAAGAAAACCGCCTTTCGGCGGTTCCTTGGATTGCGCCGGGCGTACCGCCTCGCAACCTCTTCACGCCGATATATAGCATTGGGAGTTTCTGGCCGTCAAGAACAATTTAGCCCGTATCCTTCCTGTCAGTACTTTTCGATGTTTTGCAAGCAGTCGCGTTTACTCCTTCCCGCTCATTATCCTGGCCGTCTCGGTTATGGCGGCCTTGCTCTCGTCGTCCATGGACTCGTAGTAGTCGTTCAGGTTCGCCTGCGTTTCGTCTGCATAGCTTTGCTGCTTGATGCCGGCAAGTGCATCAGTCGTGCAGCCTAAGACGCGTGCACATTCGATAGCCTGCGGAAACGACATTGTGGCTTCCCCTCTTTCCCACGAGCCATATGTGCGTTTCTTAACGCCCAACGCATCTGCCATTTCTTGTTGGCTCATATTCGCTGCTTTGCGCAGCTTCTGCAGTTGTAGTTCCATCATTAGCACCTCCTGACGCTGCATATCTTACATGTGCAATGTAAAAAGTTCAATGCAAATGTACATTTTCGTATTGACATTACATCACGGTTGAATATCATGAGGAAACAGTTACATCGTGGATGTAACAGAAACTGCTTTGATAGGAGGTTTTCGAATGAGGTATAGCCCGGAGTTTTTTGCCCGTCAGCTTCGCGTAAAGCGGGCTGAACGCGATTGGAAACAGGAGGATTTGGCCGAAGCAGCCGATGTCTCCTTGAACACTATTGCGCGTTATGAGACCGGAACTAATGTTCCTAGCTTTGCGAATGTGGTCGCGATTGCGCAAGCGTTTGGTTGCTCAACGGATGACTTTTACCAGGCATCGGCATAAGGGGCACCACATGGAGCTGATTGCATCTCTGGTTCTCCTAGTCGCGTTCTTCGTGGGCTTGGGAGTCGGATGGCTTGTCAACGGGTAAGGAGATGAACCCATGACCGAAGAAGAGAAGGCTGGCGAAGAGAACCAGCAGGAGCAGGAGATGAGTCCCAGCACGCGGATGCTCGTGGCCATGTGCGGGTACGCGACGAGGATTTTCGAAAGCGACGCCCCGACCGAGGCGCAAGTGAACCTCGCCCTCGATGCCGCGAGCGTCGCTTGCGGGCAGCTGCGGACTAGAACTCGGAGGATTTGACCTTCATCTCAGCCTCGTGAAGAGGCGCGAGGCCGACAGCCAGATTCGTGACGAAATCCGCTACCAGTTTAGGCTCGCGCAGGATTGCCTCAGTATCCGTTGCCCCGGACAGCGCGGCTTCCGCTAGGCGCGTGGCCTGCTCGATGACAGCATCGCGAGTTTCGTCTTCCAAGTACTTGTTTGGGTCTGCTGTTTCCATATCTCTCACCTCCCTTCACGGGAGATTCTATCCGATTCGAAACGCACCTTGAAAACCGAACAGGCACGGAGGCGGCAGCAGCCGACTATAAGGAGGTTCGCATGTCGCTATTCGTTAAAGAGACAACTCACAAAGACCGATATGGTAACGAGGTCACCGACCAGAAGCTTTGCACGGGCAGGATCGCCGCCGCTGCGGTGCTCGCGGTCGTCGTCCTGGTCCTGCTCCTGGGGTGCATCAGCGTGGTCGGCACCGGCCAGGTCGCGGTGGTGACCCGCTTCGGAAACGTGGTGGGCACCGAGGGTCAGGGCATCCACATGAAGCTGCCGGTCGACAGCTACCACAAAATCGACTGCACGCAGCAGCAGGTGACCGCCGAATACTCGACGGCATCCAAGGATAACCAGTCCGTGACGCAGGAGATAACCGCCCAGGTGGTGGTCGACCCCGAGCGCGCCGAGGAGCTGTATTCGAAGTTCCTGGGCAACCACATGGAGGGCATCGTGGCGCCGGTCCTGTCCGACGGGTTCAAGGCCGCGAACGCCAAGTTCACCCTCGAGGAGACCATCGAGAAGCGAGATGAGCTCTCCGCCGAGATGCTCCAGGCCGTGCAGGACCGCCTGGAACCCTACGGCATCCAGGTGGTCAGCGTCGAGATCAAGAACGTCGCGCTGCCCGATGAGTACAAGGCGGCGGTCGAGCGCCAGAAGGTCGCCGAGCGCGACCAGCTCACCGCGAAGGTGAAGCAGGAGACCGCCGAGATTCAGGCGCAGACGAACAAGGTCCTGGCCGACAGTCTGGACGAGCGCAACTTCCGCAAGATGTTCATCGAGAAATGGGACGGCGTCCTGCCCCAGTACATGGGCGGCGGGGATTCCCTGTCGATGCTCCTACCCAACAACTAACCGACAGCTTACGCGTTTGCTGCCGTCTCCGTGCCTGCTCGGTACGCAATCCCCAAACGGGCGTGCGCGCGGCGGCTATGGCAAACCCTCCTTTCTGGGCTTGAAGCGCGACCTCGCGGACGATATCTGGGCCGGGCGCGGCCCGATGCGGTCATTGCCGGTTCTGTTGCAATCTTCCGGCGAAACGCAATCCCGCAACGCGCCCCGTGCCAAGGCCGTGCGCCGCCGCGCGCACGCCTGTTTGGGCGAAGCACCTTGAGAACCGAATAGCCGATGAAAGGCCGCCAAGGGCGCGAGCGGGGAGCTGACCCGCCATGACCTCCCTCGGCCTGATTCGGCATGAGAGAAGCAGAGGAAAGGACATATGCCATGGAAGACAAGCCGATGGCGTTTGCCCCCGGCACGTACGAGGTCGGAAACGCGACCGTGAGCGTGCCGGAGCCGATTTATGCGGCGGACATACAGCCCGCCGCATCGATTTTCGTTAGGAGGATACATGCGAACAGGCAACCAGGCGGCTCATTGCCGCCACGAAGAAAAAAAGAATGCGCGCCGACCATGGAAAAGTGACGCGCAAACGGCAGAGAAGCCGGGGAAAGTATATCACCTGCTCGGCTCCGATTTCACCGGGGACGAGATTTGGACCGGGTTCATGGGCGTCATGCTGCTCCTGCTGGCCCTCGCGGTCGTGTTCTGCTCGGTGACCGCGTACAACCGAGGATACGAGCGCGGCTTGCACTACGCGCAATCCCAGATTTGCGAGGTCGGAAGGTGAGCGCGCAGGCTCCGCTGGACAAGGTGGACCGCGCATGCCTTTGGATTCGCGACAATCCCGCGCTGTTCCGCAAGATCATGCATCTGGCCCACATCGAGGCCGAGCGGGGAAACGGCAGCTTCCAGCGGGACAACATCTACGATGCCGCCCGGCGGCGCGGAATCCCCATCACCGACGCGCGCGAGCTAAGGCGCGACCACAACCTGTACAGCGTGCTCTCGCGCTACATGGTGATGCTTCGTCCGAAGCTGGCGCGATGCATCAACTTCAGGAAATCGGACGTCGACGAGATAGACCTCGTAGAGCGGTGGCACGAAATCGTAAACCCCTCGACGTTCTTTCTGGCCGACACATGGAAGGACGCGAAATCGGCGGTAGAGGCCGAGGATGTGAGCGCGTCATGATTCAACGCTTCGAGGTCCCGGGCAAGCTGCCCAGCCTCAACGAGTACACGCGCAGCTGCCGGACCAACCCCTATGCCGGGGCAAAGGCCAAGCGCGAGACCCAGGAGCGCGTCTTGTGGGCCATCAAGGCCGCGAAGCTGGTCCCCATGAAGCCGCCCGTGCTGGTGTCCTTCGAGTGGGTGGAGCCGGACATGCGGCGAGACAAGGACAACATCAGCAGCGCCAAGAAGTACATCCTGGATGCGCTCGTGGTGAGCGGAGTCATCAAAAACGACAACTGGAGATGGATAGCGGGGAACCTTCCCGACCTGTACCGGGTCAACAAGGCGGACCCCCGCGTGATCGTGACATTGGAAGGAGAGCCAAGGTGAACGCTGAGCAAGTGCATGCCGAGGTGGTGGAGCCGGCGAACCTGGCCAAGGTGCCGGAACCGGCCATCGCCTACACGCTGCCGATGGCCAAAATCGGCAACCTCGACGCCATCGAGCAGTTCGTGGCGAACGTGGAACGGTTTTTCGGGGGCGTGGAAATCAACCCGGCCGACAAGGAGCAGGTCAAGCAGCTTCGCGGGCTTCGCGCCGACATCAACAAGGCGGCGAACGCCATCAACGACAAGCGCAAGGCCATGGACAAGGACGTGAAAGCCGCCTTGTCGGAAGCGGACGGGGCTTTGAACAACCTGCGCGACCGGTTGAAAACGGTGTACGACAAGACCGGCGAGCAGATCGCCGAAGCCGACAGGCTCTGGGCCGAAGCCCGGCGCTCGCTTTTGCAGGGGGAGTACGAATCCGTTGCCCCCTCGCTCGTCGAGCTGATAACGCTGGACGCGTTTATCGGGGCAGAGCCCAAGCTGATGCAAAAGCAATGGGGAGGGAACAAGGCGTGCAACACGCTCGATGACATGGTGGTGCAGGCCGTGCGCGACCGCGATGAAATCGCGGGGGCAGGGCTTGCGCACCCCGTGGAAGCCGATGCGGCTTATTGCCGCACCCTTGACGTGCGGGCGGCGCTCGCCGAGGACAAGCGGCTGCGCGATGCCGAGGCCGCCGCCGCTGCGCACGCAGAGGCGGCGCGTGCGCTCCGCGAGAAGGTTTCGGCACCGGATGCCGCCCCGCAGCCCAACCCGGCCCCGCAGCCGCGCGAGAGCGCCCCGCAGGCGCAAGCCGAGCCGCTTTGCAGGTACTCGTTCTCGTTCGTGGGCACGGAGTCCCAGGCGGAGCAGGTCAAGCGCCTGATGGTCTCCCTCGGCGTTTCCGAGCGCAAGATGGCGAGGCTTGCGGTATGAGCGAGAATCCCAGCTTGCAGGAACGCTACGCGGCGGCGTGGTGCGACGTGAAGCAGCCCGAGCTGGACGGCGCCAACCCGCACTACAAAAGCCGCTATGCGACCTTGGCGGCGGTGCAGGGGTGCATCCGCAAGGCGTGCGCCAAGCACGGCATAGCCTACGCCCAGCGCGTGAAGCTCGAGAACGGCGAGGCCGTTCTGGTCAGCGAGGTCGTGGGCGCCGGCGATGCGCTGCACCTGTCCGATTACCCGGTGCAGTTCGTGCCGAACCCCCAGAGCAACGGCAGCATGCTCACGTACGCCAAGCGCCAGCTTGCGAGCATCGACTGGGGCATATGCGGCGATGAGGACGACGACGGCCAGAACGCCGCGATGCCGCCTCGGCAGGTGCCGCGACAGCCGCCGCAAAACCAGATGGACAAGTATCGCGCGGCGCTAGTCCGCGCGAAGTCGCGAGGTGTGTCGGTGCGAGATGCCATGGAGCACGTGGGCGCGGCGATCGGAAAGCCGCCCGAATCGTTCAGCCTGGGCGATATCGAGGAAGCCGTGCTGCTGGTCGATTCGATGCAGCCGCACGCGCCAGAGGGCGAGGTGGAGACGTTTTGATGTACTTCGACCATTCGACCACCGCCGCGACAGACCCCAAAGTGATGCAGCTGCGGCTCGAGATGGGCGGCGCTGCGGTCGATGCGTACTGGTATCTGATCGAGCAGATGCACCGCGACGAGCGCGGCATATGCGTTTGCGATGCGGGCGCATTGCGGGTGCATTGCCACACGTTATGCACCGGCGAAGACGAGCTGAAAACGTGGGTTTCGGCCATGGTTTCGATAGGGCTTTTCGAGCAGGATCCCGACAGCGGCGAAATCATATCGCCGCGAGCGGCCCAAAACATCGAAACGTACAAGGCCAAAAGCGAAAAGGCCAGGTCATCCGCTAAAGCGCGATGGGAGAATGCGGACGCAAAGCGACCGCATAAGCGAGCGCAAAGCGGCGGCAAGCAAAACGCAATGCTAACAAAACAAAACAAGACAAAAGGTAGTAGTGCTCTAAAAAGCACTACTACCTTGCCCGCAACAGGCGGCGCGGCAGCGGCTGGAGCCGCGCCCGCCGTTGCGGCGAAAAACCCGGTTTGCCCTCTGTGCGAATCGAAGCTGTACCGGAACAAGCAGACGGCGAAATGGGAATGCCCGACGTGCTACGACACGTTCACCGACGAGCAGATAGGCGGTGGAAAACGGTGACCGAGTACATGAGCCGATACAACCGGCACAACATGGCGGGGCCTTCCCTCAAGCCTGGATGGTGCGCCGTCTGCGGCAGACCGCACCCCGAGGGGCATCACGTCGTCCCGCGCTCCCTGGGCGGGGCGGACGGCCCCGTGATCCATCTGTGCGGCTTCGGGAACAACCTGAGGGATGCCGACGGGCGGCTTTTGCACCATGGGGCCGTCGAGAGCCACAGGCTCTGGTTCTGGTTCAACGACGGCAGGGATTCCGATATCGCCCCGGCGCTCCCGCAGCACTCGCGGGGCCGATGGTGCTACCTGCTGGCGGACGAGCCTATAGGCGAGATGGACGCGCTCTCGCGCAACGGCTGGAAGGCGGTCTGGTGATGTGCGACCGATACGGCGGCGCGCTTGCCTGGGACAGGCACTGCGCCGAACGGGAAGCCGCCTACGAGGCGATGCGCAGGAGCGCCACGTGCGCCGATTGCGTCCACGGCCACGTGTTCAACGGCGGGGTCGGCGATGCCATGAGGGCGTTCGACTCGATGATGGCGAGCCTGATTGTGCGCCCGGCATGCGGGGTTCCCAGGGCGAAGCCGATCATCGAGAACGCCCGCCAGGCAATCGCCGACGCTTGCGATGTGTGGGTGTGCGACGCGGACGGAACGGAGGAAATCGAGCGAGGGGCAACGCCGAGCGATTCGGGTTGCGATTGGTTCGAACCGAGATAGGAGATTTGAGATGAAAGTGCATGAGCTGATGAGCGAACTCGCGCAGTGCGTCGCCGGATGCGATGTGATGCTGTGCGTCGGGGCGGAGATGTACGAGGTGGATTACGCGACGTGCTGCAACCACGACGGCGCATGCTGCTTCGTGTCCGCGAAGCCCAAGCCGCAAAGCGCGAGCGACCTCATGACCGTGACCGTGGACAAGGCGCAGCTGCTCGAGGTGGCCGAGGAGCTGGGCGGCGGGGACATCTCCGTGCATGCGTTCGTCGGGCAGGAGGGCGAGCATGGGCGCGGTTAGCGTGGCGTGCGGGCTTGCCGCGTTCGCGATATTCCTCGGGCTTGCGGCGGTGTTGCTGTCATGAGCGCGCGGGGATATCGGGAGTTCCTCCGGGCGAAGCGCGAGAGCGTCGCGCCCGAGGGGTTCGAAGCCCGCGACGTCAACGAGATGCTGTTCGAGTGGCAGCGCGACATAGTGCGATGGGCGTGCAGGCGCGGAAAGGCCGCCATCTTCGCGGATTGCGGCCTTGGCAAGACCGCCATGCAGCTCGAATGGGCGCGCCAATGCGTCGAGCACACGGGCGCTCGGGCGCTGGTCATCGCCCCGCTGACCGTCGGCATGCAGACCGTCGGGGAGGCCGAGAAGTTCGGCATGAGCGCGAGGTTCGTGCGAGACGGCTCGCAGGCGGGGGAATCGGGCATCTACGTGACGAACTACGAGATGGCTTCCCACTTCGACTTCATGGACTTCGCGGCCGTGGTCCTGGACGAATCGAGCATCATCAAGGCCCACGACTCCAAGACCCGCACGGCGCTGACCGAGCAGCTGAGCATGGTCCCCTATGTTCTGTGCTGCACCGCCACGCCCGCCCCGAACGACCAGATGGAACTCGGCACGCACGCCGAAATCGTGGGCGCCATGAAGCGCGAGGAGATGCTGGCCATGTTCTTCACCCACGACGGCGGGGACACGTCGAAATGGCGGCTCAAGAACCATGCGGCTGCGGACTTCTACCGATGGATGGCCACATGGGCCGTCATGATCTCCAGCCCCGGCGATATCGGATACCCCGATGACGGATACGAGCTTCCCGCGCTAGACATCGTGACGCACACGGGCGATTCGGGATACGTCCCCGACGGCGTGCTGTTCGCCCTGCCCGAGGAGGGGTTGGCCGGCCAGCGCCGCGCCCGCAAGGCCGGGCTTGATTGGAAGGTGGAGAACCTCGCGGCCATGGTCAACGCATCGGACGAGCAATGGTGCGTATGGTGCGATTACAACGACGAATCGGCGGCTCTGGCCAAGGCGATTCCCGATGCGGTCGAGGTTCGCGGCAGCGATTCCGCCGAGAGCAAGGCGGACGCCATGACCGGGTTCGCCGAAGGGAGATACCGCGTCATCGTCAGCAAGCCGAGCATCTGCGGGTTCGGAATGAACTGGCAGCAGTGCCACCTGATGGCGTTCTGCGGCCTGTCCTACAGCTACGAGCAGTTCTATCAGGCCGTGCGCCGCTGCTGGCGCTTCGGTCAGGGAAAGCCCGTCGAGGCCCATGTGTTCACCACCGTCCAGGAATCGTCGTCGGTGGACGCGATAAAGCGAAAAGAGGAGCAGATGCAGGAGACGAAGCGCGGCATGATCGCCGCGATGGCGGAAGAGACCGAGCGGCAGATTGCAGGCGCCGCCGAGGCGGACGTGCCCGATGCGGCCTATGCGGACGCCGAGGGCAAATGCTGGCAGATGCTTCTGGGCGATAGCGTGGAGCGCCTGGATGAGTTCCCCGATGACCTGTTCGGGCTGGCCGTGTTCAGCCCGCCGTTCGCCAGCCTCTACACCTACAGCGACAGCGAGCACGACATGGGCAACTGCAAGGACGATGCCGAGTTCTGGGAGCAGTTCGATTTCCTGATCGATGGGCTGTACCGCACGCTCATGCCCGGTCGGAGCTGCTGCATCCACTGCATGAACCTGCCGAAATCAAAGCAGCGCGATGGGATCATCGGCCTGAAGGATTTCCGCGGGGACGTCATCCGGGCGTTCGAACGCGCAGGGTTTGTCTACCACTCCGAGGTGACCATCTGGAAGAACCCGGTCACGGCCATGCAGCGCACCAAGGCTCTGGGATTGCTGCACAAGACTATCCGCAAGGATTCGTCCATGAGCCGCCAGGGCGTGCCGGACTACGTCGTGGTCATGCGCAAGCCCGGTGACAACCCCGAACCCATCAGCCACACGTCCGAGGAGTTTCCCGTTTCCCAGTGGCAGGAATGGGCATCGCCGGTGTGGATGGACATCGACCAATCCAACACGCTCAACGGCCGCAACGCCAAAGACGCGGACGATGAGCGCCACATCTGCCCGCTGCAGCTCGACGTCATCGAGCGATGCGTGGGGCTGTGGAGCAACCCGGGGGATGTGGTCCTGTCCCCTTTCGGCGGCATCGGCTCGGAGGGCTACCAGTCCATCCTCATGGGGCGCGAGTACGTGGGCATCGAGCTGAAGCCCTCGTATTTCCGCGAAGCGGTCAAAAACCTGCGCGAAGCGGAGCGCAGGCGCGACGAGGTATCGATTTTCGACATGATGGAGGACGCAGATGAACATAACGATTAGCAAAGACGCGCTGGAGCAGGCGATTTCCGCTCCCGCTAAGCTGGCGCGCGCGGCGAAGGTGGACTATCTCTCGTGCATCCTGCTCGATGCGCGAGGGGACGGACTTGACGCGGCCGCGACCGACATGAACGAGTCCGTCAGGTGCTTCGCCATGGCGTTGGTTGAGGAAGAGGGATGCGCCCTGGTGCCCGCGCTCGCGCTTTCCGGCGTCGTGAAGACGCTTCCCGATAAGGCGGTCACCCTGAGGGACGGAGGGCGCGGAATCATCGTCGAGTGCGGCAAGACGGCGTTCGACCTGCCCGCTCTGGACCCGGGCAACTTCCCCGGCTTCCCCGACGTCGAGGGCGATTCGCTCGTGCTGGACTTCGCCGTGCTCGCGGCCATGGTGTCCGCGTGCAAGCCGTTCGCCGCGAAGAAGGACGAAGCCCGCAAGGTGTTCACGTGCGCGCGCATCGCATCGGACGGTGCCACGCTGACCATGGAATGCACGGACTCTTTCCGCGTGGGCCGGGCGTGGATGGACATCGACGGCTCGCCGTTCGAATGCTGCGCGCCCGTCGCATTCCTCGACGGCGTGCTGTCCGTCAAATGCGGCGGCAACGTGGTGCTGACGGCATCGGCGGGACAGATAAAGGCCAAGACCGATGCAGGCGTGTGGACCACGCGCACGGTGGAGGGCAAGTTCCCGAACGTCAAGCAGCTTTTCGACGGCGAGCGCATCGCGTCCGCCGCCTTCGACCTCGCATACCTTCGCAGCGCGGTCAAACGCGCCCAGGCCATCGGCAAGGGATACGTGCGGATGCAGATAGGCCCCGAATGCCTGCTCTCTCGCAACGACGAGACGGGCGCGTACGAGGAGGAGCTGGAGGCGATCGATTACGACGGAGAGTGCCATGTGGGCATGCAGGCCCAGTACCTGGCAGACGCGCTCGGAGCGGCTCCCGCCGACGAGGTGCGCATAGAGCTCATCAGCCCCGTCAAGCCCATCTACGTGACCGCAGACGGCTTCCAGGCGTGCATCATGCCCGTAAGGATGGACCGATGAGCGCGGTATACGTGGTCACCTGCGACGATGAGCCGGTGGCCGTGTTCGAGGAGCGGTACGAGGCGGATTTGCTCGCGATGCGCAACCGGGACACGTACATGAGCGAGGTTTACGAAGTCGAGTTCAAGGCATCGGAGGTGGGGCATGGCGCGCCGCAAGGTCAGGCATAACGACACCGTGCCGCGCGAAATCGCCGAGCTGCAGGTGGCGGCGTACCGCCACGCCTTCCAGGAGGCGGTGCGCCGCGCCAACGAGGCGATAAAGCAGCGCGACTATTTCCGCAGATGCGCGATCGAGACGAAGTGCGAGCAGCTTTCCTCCGCGGGCAAGTGCCCCGGCGATATCTGCCCGCTCGCGTTCGACATGCACTGCGGGAAATGCCACGAGGCCGAGAAGAAGGCGAGGTACCTATGAGCAAGAAACAGAACTCGAATCCGCCTGTGCTGTACGAGTCCCGACATGAGGGCGCGTGCAAACGGTGCGGCTCGTACGTGACCGCCACGGCGTGGCGCAAAGGCGTGCCGCCCAAGGCCGCATATTGCCCGGTTTGCGGCGAGAGGATGGGCAAATGAGCGCGCCGAAGATAACGCCCGAAGATTGGCTCGATTGGGCGGACGACAAGGCCGATGAGTTCGAGAGGCGCGGACAATGCGGCTCGTATTCGGCCGCGATGACGGCCAAGGGCTATCGCGAGCTGCGCCAGCTCATCGAAGACGGCATGGCGTGGAGGGCGAGGGGCAACCGGCGCGAGGTTGACCGCGAAGCGTTGCTCGGGTTGGCCGACGCCATGGGAGATGGCGTCTTCGCGGAATGGGCGGATGCGATTCGGAAGGCGGTGCATGCGTGATGGACGCTTCGAAGGTCCTGGCCGTCGCCGATGAAATCGAGGCGGCTGAAACCGAGGCTATGCGGGATTTCGCGCCTAGGGACGGCGTGGACCCCATCGGCGCCGCCTATGCGGCGGGAATGGTGGATGCGATCGATGGCGGATGGGCGAAGCAGCTGCGCGCCGCTTGCGGCCCCGATGCCGCCAGCGATGCAGGCGCAGACCCGCGCGACGTGGCCCACATGCTCGACATGGCGGCGTTCGAAATCACGAAAACGAGCATCGCGGTAAGCGACATGCTGAGCGATTTGGCTTGTTCGGTGAAAACCGGTGACCGCGATTTGAGCGGGTTCAAGAAAAGGTGGCTGAAGTGAGCCGCCCGGCGCGCCGATGAAGAGCGAGTTTCCCGGGCAGCTCAGCCTGTTCGCCGACCCCGAGCCGGAGAGCTGCCCGCACGAGATGGGGCGTTACCGCACCAAGACCGAGTGCGGATTGGCCGGAAGGCCCATATGGACGAACTGCCGCGAGGCTGGGCACTGCGTGCTCGGCGGCGGCGTGGATCTTCCTGTCGAGGAAGAGGACGACGAATGATGATTATCCCGATTCAGATGGCCGTTCTGGCCAAACGTTAGGAGGATGGAATGGAGCTGAAGCCATGCCCGTTTTGCGGCGGCGAACCCCGGCTGATTCATTTCGGCTCGTGGCGAATCGCCGAATGCCGGCATTGCGGTATCAGGACCTCGGCCATGTCGGAAGACCCGGCGAAGGATTGGAACCGCAGGATGGCCGACGTCGTGAGCGTGAAAGACGACGATTTGCCGAAAACGGAGCCGATGCCGCAGATTCCGCGCATCAGGTACACCGATGCGAACGGGCGCGTGCACGAGGGATGGTACGCGTTCCATGAGCGCAGGCAGGTGTCCCCGATGAATGACGGATTGAGGCCCGAAGACTGCATGCATTGCATCGTGTCCGACAAGGAGGCCGATTGGAACCTGCCCCGAGATGTCCGGGTGCAGGCAATCGACCCGGACGGCGGAACGGTCGAGGTCTTGAGGAGGCTTCGATGATTAGCAACGAGGAGCGGAGGATAGTTGCGGCTAATCTTCGGCAATACTTGAAAAAGTACGAAACCCCTGACTGGCGAGCTTTCTGCAACATCATCCTTGGTAGTGGACGCTTGGACAACTTGAGAAAGGCTCAGGCGTTCGATCGCTTGGCTGACCTTATCGACCGCCCGACGGCGAAGCAAGAGCATAACGGTGCTTATTGGAGGTGTGAGCATTGCGGTGCCTTTACGCGCAAAGACGCGGTGGTCATGGACGGCCTCGGCGTGGTCCCGCTGCGCTGCTGCGGCAACTGCGGGAGGGAGTGGGATTCGTGATTAGCGACAAGGAGCGCCGAGAGGTTGCGGCAAGGCTGGCAAGAGAAGCCAAGGCGTGGAGTGACACGTTTCCGGACGAAATATGCGACCTGGGCAACGTATCGGCGGTGATGCAAGATATATGCGTATTCGTTGGGCTTCGCGGAAAGGTGACGTGCGGAGATATCTTCCTGCGATTCGCCGAACTAATCGACAGGCCGACAACGAGCATTGACGTCAACAAGCATGGTCGCGCTTACTGCACAAATTGCGGCTGCGATGATTGGTGCCTTGCTGACGACAACGCGCACTTTTGCCACCAATGCGGAGCGGAGGTGGTGCGAGATGGCGATTAGCGACACCGAGCGCCGAGGGGTTGCGGCAAGGCTGCGCGATCTCGACGAGCATATTGACGGGGTTCCGCCCATGTGCTCACCGCAAGTGCACAATGCCATGGCACTCAGCGCAATCCGCGCAGTCGTCGGCAAGGGAGACATATTCCATCTGCTCGCCGACCTCATCGACCGCCCGATGTGCCACAACGTCTACGACGAGCGCGAGATGGGCGCGTGCGCCAACGGGTTCGAATGCAGCGTGTGCGGCAACCGCGTCGAGGATTTCGAGCACTACTGCATCACGGGGACGTTCAATTACTGCCCGGAGTGCGGGGCGGAGGTGGTTGACGAATGATTATCAAGCAAGACGAGAGGTTCCTCCGCGCGGCTGACGCGCAGCTCGATATCTGGTGCGCCGAGGATGCGGGGGAGCACGCGGACGAATCCGCGAAGCTGCTCCGCCGCCTGGTCGAGCAGCTGGCGGATGATTACGGCCTGAGCAAAGCGACGGTATCGGCCCTTGTCGGTCGCCAGGCTTTGAAAGATTACGAGTAGGGGTGTTTGCCTTGAGCGAGATGTACACATGCGATATATGCGGCAAGCCCACGCCGAACTTCAAGCCATGGACATGCGGCCCTATCGCGGGGAAGCTCGGGCGTTCATGGTGCGACGATTGCGAAGAGAAGTTCGAACGCGAACACGCATGGGAAAACGAGCAGTGGCACCAGGAAGAGATTACATGCCCGTGGTGCGGATATGTGGACACCGATAGCTGGGAGTTCGAGGGCGAATACGACGACAAGTACGAATGTCCTTGCTGTGAGAAGCCGTTCATCCTGGAGCGAGTGGTGGATATCACGTACACGAGCAAGCGCCGCATCGAGGACATGCCGGAAGGGTGGGATGGCGAATGAGCGCCGCAGGATGGTTCATCGCCGGGTGCTTCTTCGGTGGGATGGCCGTATCGCTCGCGTTATTCGCATGGGCGTGCGCCGCCGCAGGAGCATGCGAAGACGAACGCAATGAATGGAGGTAGCCATATGGTACCGACATCATATAGCCGCTGGTATCACGCAACATGTCAAAACGGGAGTTCTGTGGTGATTGATTTGTCGCGCATAGAGGCGGTTCACCTCGAAACGCGATCCGTGGAGATGTTCAGCGGGAGGTGCTGGCACCTTTCCGATTCTGGTTTCAGCGGGCTGTACACGGCTCTAACCGGTCGCGAGCCGAAAAAGATGGAAAGAGAAGGTGACTGATTGACCGATTACAACGAATCCGAGGTTCGCCGCTACCTGCAATCCTACCAGCGCGCGACGCGCAACATCGAGAGCCTAATCGCCGAGAAGGAGCGCATCGAATCGCAGGTATACTCCATCACGGCATCGACCGGCGGCGAAGGCGGCGGCAACTCGGCCATCGGAGACAAGATGGCCGAGGGCATCGCCAGGCTGTGCGACATATCCGATCGCATACCGGAGGAGATAGCCGAATGGGAGCGCGCCAGGGCAGAGGTCCGAAGGGTCATCAACCGCGTGGGCCAGGCGAACGACATCTGGGGCCAATGCCTCCATTACCGATACATAGACGGCAAAGGGGCGGTGAACACCGCTCACGACATGGGCTACTCCGAGAGCAACGAGCGTTACATCCACCGAAACGCGCTCAGGTGCGCATGGCGGTACATGTAGCCGATTCGGCAACTTAATCGCATTTAATCGGGGGTAAGCTGTTATCTTGTACACGTCGAGAAAGCGACAAGAGCGGTCGGTGCAAACTCGTGGGACGCTCGAGTAGCGGGTTCGACATAGACAGCAATGCGTAAGCAGCAGGAAAGCCGTCGGCGCCGTCAGTGGCACCGGCGGCTTTCCTGTTCCATGCCATCATCCCAAAGGCGCGTATATAGTATACTAATCGCAGCCGAGAGGGGGTGATTCTATGGCAACGGCGGCTCAGACGAAAGCCACGGTGAAGTACATCAAGAACCATATGCGAACGTTCGTTTGCAGGTGCAACAACGAGACGGACAAGGACGTCATCGAGTACCTGGAGAACTGCGGCAACGTGAACGCCGAGATCAAGCGGCTGATTAGGAAAGAAATCCAAAAACCTATGTAGCTTACTATATACTTGCTGATGACTATATAGTATAATATAGACACCGGCAAGGGAAAGGCCCGAGCCATGGACGAAAGGCAAGAAGAGATGAACAACCAAGAGTTCGAAACCTTCAAGAGGATGCTGGTGCTGCACCTCGAAGAGCTGAAAGGCCTGGAGGGAGACGCGGAAGCCTGGAAGCGAAAGCTCGACACCATCATCGAGACGCTGAAGGATTAAACGAACAAGGCCGGGGAGAAATCCCCGGCCCCGCAAACAAGCAAGCACATAGTACCACGGGAAGCCCTGCGAGAGCGGGGCTTTTCTTATGCCTTGAAACGAGGTGAGCGAAAACGCACGTGCCGACGGACAGGTCGCTCGCGTCCTGGATACGCGAGCTGGAAAGCCAAGGGAAGCTGTACGCGTTCTACAAGACGCCGGAATGGCGCGCCCTCAAGGCGCAGGTCATGCGCGATCACGGCAACGAGTGCGAGGCGTGCGCCGCCAAGGGCAAGTACACGCGAGCCGACACGGTGCATCACGAGAAGGAGGTGCGCAAGTTCCCGGGGCTGGCGCTTACCCGATGGGTGCAAGGCCCCGACGGCACGCCGCGAGAGGTGCTGCACCCTCTGTGCAACCGATGTCACAACGAAGCGCACGACAGATGCAACGGGGAGCGTCGGGGCGCGAAGAAAAACAGACGAAAAGACGTGACGGCCGAACGGTGGGACTGAGCATGCGACGCGGCGCGAGGAGAAGCCGAAAGCGACATACCCCCCGCCCCCCATAGCCCCCTTTTAAGGGAGGGGAAGGCAACGGGGGTGGAAACCCGACAGGCTGACTTTTTCTCCGTTTTTGGGAAAAATCGATAGGAGGTGGGGCCGTTGGCAGGACGTCATAAGCAGCCCGTTGATGTGATCGTGGCGCGCGGGAAATCGCATCTGACGCGAGCCGAGAAGGAGCGCCGCAAAGCCGAGGAAGCGACCATACCGCCGCACCTTCGCGCGGTGCAGGCCCCCGAGTACCTCAGCGAGTGGCCCGATTTGGTCGATGCGTTCTACCGCTACGCCGAGATGCTCCGCGACATCATGCCTGAGCAGTTCGGCCAGCCGGATGCCGATTTGCTCGCTCGGTATCTGGTATCAGAACGTTTGTTTGAATCGCTTACGAGTAAGTTGGTGAAGCTAGATGATGTTGACGGTATCAAAAGCCTGCAGGTTGCCCAGGATAAGGCGTTCAAGCAGGCTCATACGAGCGCGTCCGCCCTAGGTCTTACGGTAACATCGCGCTGCAGGCTTGTCGTCCCTTCCGGCGGTGAAGACGATGACGAGAGCGAATTCTAGCCGCGCCGTCAAGCGCAAGCGCATCACCTGCCCCGAGATAAGCGAATACATGCGCATGGTCGAGACCGGAAAGGTCCCGGCATGCAAGGAGCAGCATCAGCTGATGGCCTATCTGCGCAATGTGTTCGCCAACGAGCGGCTCATAATCGACTACGAGCGCATCGAAGGGTACCGATCGTACGAGAAATACTTCCCGTTCGACCTGTTTCCGTGGGAGTGGTTCGCCTTCACGCTGTTCATGTGCGTCTTCAAGGCGGACGGCACTCCTCGATGGTCGCAGGAGCTTGTCTACATGGGGCGCGGCGGCGGCAAGAACGGGTATGACTCGTTCGTTGCTTTCTGCGCGCTCACCAAGGTCAACGGCATCCGGGATTACGACGTCGACATATGCGCAAACTCGGAGGAGCAAGCCAAGACGTCGTTCACAGACGTGTGGAACATCCTGGAGAACACCGGCAAGCGCGCGAAGTTCCAGAAGGGCTTCAAGTGGAACCTCGAGCACATCACATGCCGCTCGACGAACTCGACTCTCAAGTACCGAACAGATAACCCGAAGTCGAAGGACGGCCTGCGTTCAGGCATGGTCATCTTCGACGAGGTGCATGCCTATCAAGACTGGCGAAACATCAAGGTCTTCACGACCGGCCTGGGCAAGAAGCCGCATCCGCGCCGCCTCTACACCACCACGGACGGCGATGTTCGCGACGGCGTGCTCGACAATCTGCTCGAAAAGGCTCGGCGCATCCTGGCGGGCGAGATGCCGGACAACGGCTTCTTGCCGCTTATCTGGAAGCTGGACGCCGCCGAAGAGGTGCACGACAAGGCCATGTGGCCCAAAGCATGCCCTTCTTTGCCGTACCTTCCCGTGCTCATGCAGCAAATCGAGGAGGAATACGCCGATTTCCTGGTAAATCCGGCCGGAAACGCCGACTTCATGACGAAGCGAATGAATCTGCCGTCCGGAAACCCCGATTACCAGGTGACCGACTACGAGAACCTGAGAACCGCAAGCCGCGCGCTTCCCGATCTTCGCGGCATGCCGTGCGTGTTCGGCATCGACTTCGCGAAGACGCAAGACTTCGTGGCGGCGGCGCTTTTGTTCCGCCGAAACGGAGAGTACATGGCGATGCATCATTCGTGGGTATGCAAACGGTCAAACGACCTGCCGCGCATCCGCGCCCCGCTCGACGAGTGGGAGCAGATGGGGATTCTGGAGTACGTGGACGATGTGGAGATACATCCATCGCTTGTGTGCGATTGGATTTACGAGCAGATGGCCGATTACGACGTGCTGGGCGGAGCAATCGACTTTTACCGTCACACCACGTTCATGAGGGCGCTTGGCGAAATCGGGTTTTCCGCCAAGGAGAAGACCGTGAAGCTGGCGCGTCCGTCCGATTTGATGCAGGTGCAGCCCGTCATCAACTCGGCGTTTCTCAACGGCACCATAGCCTGGGGCGAAGACCCCATGATGCGCTGGTACACCAACAACGTGAAGCTGGTCGCATCGGCTCACGGCAACTACAGCTACGAGAAAATCGAGCCAAAATCCAGGAAAACGGACGGGTTCATGGCGCTTGCCGCCGCCTTCACGGTGGCCGACCAGCTGCCCGAAACCTCCGAGATAGAGTTCATGGCACCCCTGACGTTCTAAGAAAGGAGGTGATGCCGTGGGACTGTTAGAGTTTTTGAGCCTGCGCGTGAAAACGCCGGAGATGAAGCCCGCCGCAGGCGGCGGGGGAGTGGTTTCGGCGGATGTTGCCGCTGCCGCCTACTTCAAGCTGTGCGCGTTGGAAACGGCGATATCGTACAAGGCGAACGCCATAGCCATGTGCACCATACGCGTGTACGAGCACGGCAAAGAGGCCCGAAACGAGCTATGGTACCGGCTCAACTACGACCCTAACCCAAACCAATCGGCCAGCCAGTTTTGGAACTATTTCATGGAGCGGCTTTGCCGCACCGGCGAGGCGCTCGTGGTTCCCATCAGGGGGCGATTCTACGTTGCAGACGGGTTCACGCAGCAGGAACGACAGCTGGGAAACAACCTTTTCACGAACATATCCGTCGAAAGATACAGCTACGGCAAGCAGTTCTCGGCAAACAACTGCATGTACTTCAAGCTGAACGACCGCAACATATCCAGCTACGTCGAACAGACGCTCGACCAGTACGCTCAGATGATGGGCCAGGCGATGACGGCGTACCGCAACACGTGCGGCCAGAAGTACAAGGTATCCATCGACCGCGCGCCGACCGGCACCAGGGCCGATGAGGGCGATTTGCAGGAAATGCTCAAAGCCAACCTGAAAACGTTCATCGGCAACGCAAACAGCGTGTACATGGAGACGAAGGGCCAGCGCCTGGAGCCTGTGAAGATCGAGAACAAGACGGAACCCGCAGACATCACTGAGCTTCGCAAGGAGATTTACGATGCGTGCGCCGTGGCGTTCAAAATCCCGAAGTCCATCATGTACGGCGATATGACCAACATGGGCGATCTGGTGAACACCATGCTCACGTTCTCTGTAGACCCCGAGGCGCAGATGCTCTCCGATGAGATGACGCGCAAGAACTATTCGCTCTCCGAGGTGTGCCAGGGGAGCCGCGTCAAGGTCGACACGTCCACCATCAAGCACATAGATATCTTCGACGCCGCGCCTGCCGTCATGAACCTGGTATCGAGCGGCGTTCTAACCATCGACGATGTGCTTGAGGCCCTGGGCCGCGAACGCGTCAACGATGAGACGACGTCCTCCCGGATGATGACCAAGAATCTGGGCGCTATAGAGGACGTGCTAAGGCAATTGCAGCAGCAAGGAGGTGATAACAAATGACGATGAAGAAGTATTTTCAGCTGGTGCAGGACGGCGATATCGCCGACCTGGACATCTACGGCGATATCGCCGAGAAGTGGTGGGCCGATGACGGGCGCACCGATTCGCGCAGCCTGTCCAAGCAGCTTGAGGAGCTTGGCGAAGTTAGTCAAATCAACGTGCACATCAACAGCTACGGCGGCGAGGTGGCCGAAGGTTTGGCGATTTACAACGCGTTGCGCCGCCACAGCGCCAAAATCCGCACCACGTGCGATGGATTCGCTTGCTCCATCGCTTCGGTGGTGTTCATGGCAGGTGACGAGCGCGCGATGTCGGATGCGTCCCTGCTGATGATCCATAACGCATGGACATCCGCGTACGGCGCGAACGCCGCCGATTTGCGCAAGCTGGCCGACGATATGGACACCATCACGCAGGCCAGCAAAAACGCCTACATGAGCCGCGTTTCCATCGATGAAGAGAAGCTGTCAGAGCTGATGGACGCCGAAAGCTGGATTTTGCCGGCCGATGCGGTCGAAATGGGATTCGCCACGGAAATCGAGGATTTCGGCAGTGCGGATGCGCCTTCCCAGTGCGCCAGGGCGGCGCTCGTTGGCATGGTCCAAAACGAAATCGCCCCGGCGCGCGCTGCGCAGCAGGGCGAGCCGGTTGCGGCATCGGAGCCGGAACCAGAACCAGAGCCGGAGCCAGAGCCGGAACCTGGGCAGCAAGCAGGCCAGGAATCCGAGCCTGCGCCAGAGCCTAAACAGAACAGAGGCGCGTTCAAGCAGTCCGAGGGGCTGCTTAATTTCTTGCAGGTCGTAGCGAGACGCGAAGCGAAAACCGACCGCGAATAACGAACAGGAGAAAACGAATAATGAGCCTTTTGACCGCTAACAGCGCAGCGGCTAAGATGACCGCTGCCTTGAAGTCCGATGACGAGCAGGTGATGACCGAGGCATGGGAGGCTTTCCAAGAGGAGACCGCCGAATCCATCCGCGCCGATTACAAGCTGTTCCAGAAGACCCAGGACGATTCCGTTTTGGCGCAGCGCGGCTATCGCGTGCTGACCTCCGCCGAGCAGGCATGGTATAAAAACGTGTCCTCCGCACTCAAGTCCTCAACGACCAAGCAGGCGTTCATCGACATCCTCAAGCATGAGGACAAGGACGACCTGATGCCGGAGACCATCATCGACGATGTGCTCCGCTACCTCGTCGAGACGCGCCCGCTGCTGAGCAAGATTCGCTTTCAGAACGCTGGCTTCTCCACGAAATGGATCATCAACGACAACTCCGTACAGCGCGGCGGCTGGGGCGAAATCGATGCCAAGATTATCAGTGAAATCAAGGGCAGCTTGAAGGTCATCGACATCAAGCAGGCGAAGTATTCCGCGTTCTGCATTGTCCCTCTTGACATTTTGGACATGGGGCCGCAGTTCTTGGATGCCTTTGTCCGCGCGACCATGGCCGAAGCGTTGGGCCTTGGTCTTGAGGAAGCCATCGTCAAGGGCACCGGCATCAGCATGCCCGTCGGCATGATGAAGAATCCTAACGGCGCCTTCGAGCAGTCTACCGGCTACCCCGACAAGACCGCCGTCAAGGTCACCTCCTTCGCCCCCGCCGAGTACGGCCCCCTGGTTGCCAGGGTCGCGACCACCGAGAAGGGCAAGCAGCGCACCTTCAGCGAGGTCGTTTTGCTGTGCTGCATGAAGGATTACCTCACCAAGGTCATGCCCGCAACCACGGTGCTCTCCGCCAACGGCCAGGGTTACGTGAACAACCTGTTCCCGTTCCCAACGGAGCCGCTTGTTTGCAATGCGGTGCCGGAGGGCAAGGCCGTTTTGGGCATCGCCGAGGATTACACCCTGGCGGTGGGCGGCTCCCGCAACGGCAACATCGAGTTCGATGACTCCATCGGCTTCTTGGACGACACGCGCACGTTCAAGCTGGTCCAGCACGCCGCCGGTCGCGCCTATGACAACACCTCCTTCATCGTGCTCGACATTTCCGCGCTTGACCCGGCTTATATCACCGTCAAAAACGTAGATGCGGTGGCAACGCAGGCCGACGGCGGCGAGCAGCTGCCCGTGGCGTAGGGGATGTGAGCGGGTATGGGCCTGGCCGAGCAGGTAAGGCGAAAGCTGCGCATCACGTACAGCGACCCGGACACCGATGAGCGCGTCGATGACATCATGGAGCAGGCCGATGCGGACTTGCGCGGCCTGCTCGGCATAGACGACGACGGCTTCAGCTTCGAGCAGCCGGGCACGGAGCAGGTTCTGTTTCTCGCCTACTGCTTTTACGAATGGAACGATGCGCTGGACGATTTCGGAGCGAACTACGCAACGAAGATAGCCCAGTGCCGAGATAGATGGCTGGTGAAACAGTATGTTGAAGAAGAACAGGCCGCTTCCCAGCTATAGCGACGGCGTTGCGGCGTTCTACGCGGAAAAACAGCGCGCCTCGTCGTTTGCGGCGAAGGTGAACGCCGCCACCCTGGACGATCTCGAATTCCTGGTGAAGCTGTGCTATGCCGAATCGTCCGTGCGCGCGCAGGATTACGAGTTCGCCGAACAGGTGGGCTTCAGCGTGTCCGCGAAGCTGCGCACGCATCTGCACCCTGACGTGAAGCCGGGGTGCAAGGCCGTCATAGGCCCCAACATCTACACGGTGCGCCATGTAGACACGTCCAAAACGGAGATGTTCATCTATCTGGAAGGGGGCGCTCCCTTTGGCAACGCTTGACGATATCCAGGCCGCGCTCGAGAGCATCGACGATGCCGTTTACTACGGCGTGGCATCCAAGGTCGAGGAAACAGACCCCTGGAACTACACGGTATTCTCTCGCGACAACACCAGCACCAAAGAGAACCTGACGGGCTATTCCGAGCGGTTTCTGGTGGCCGTCGTTCGCGAGAATTACGTGCCCGAGGGCATGTATCTAGACGTTATCGAGGCTATGGCGAAGATACCGGGCATGAAGCTAGACCGCTCGCGCGATATCGAGTATCTGTACACCGCCAAGCCCGGCACGCGCGACGTGGTGGAGATGATGAGCGTCTACTTCACGAAAGGCCGCAAATCATGAGTGGCAACGTGAGTCTGAGCGCGAGAGAGTTCGATAGGCTCATGGCAGCGGCTCAAGCCTATCCGGAAAACGCAGAGAAGGCCATCAACGACGTCCTGCACAAGCAGGCGGGGCCGCTTATCAGCCAGCGGATAAACCCGCTGATACACCCGTCAGGGCGCACGTTCAAAGGGCACCGCGCATCGGCGGTCGCGTCCGACTGGCCCCGTTACGACATCGACGAGAACCTGGCCGTGTCCGTGGGGACGAAAAGGCGCTGGCGCTACCTCTATTTCCCGGATGACGGCTCGAACACGAAAAACCATGCGGGAGGCCAGCACTTCTTCCTGCGCGGCGCGCAAGCCGCATCCCCCGAAATCGTGCAAAAGTGCATAGACGCAATGACAAGAGAATGGAGCGAATGATATGGCTGCAATCGAGCAGACCGTGTTCTCCGAGTACGAGGTGCGCGCGATGTACGCCACCGTAGGCTCGGACACGTGCGAGGTTAAGTGCATCGGCTCTCTGGAGGAATCCACCGATGTGATCACCACCAGCAAGAAATGCCGAGGTGTGGTCGTGAAGAAGCGCACGCGCGGGACGGGCAACGGCACCCTGAAGGTGTCGCTGCATATCCCGTGGAAGCTGTACATGACCCTCATGGGCATGGATTCCGATATGTTGGCCGATGGAGTGTACGGCTATGGCCGCAACTCAATCCACCCGGAATTCAGCTTGACCGCCGACGTATTCGATGAGGATGACGTCGAGAAGTTCAAGGCGTGGCCGAAGTGCGTCATGAACGCAGGCCCGGCAAACAAGGTCGAGAACGGCTCCGAAGAGGTTGCCGAGGTCGAAGCCGAAATCGCGTTCGCGCCCGATGACAACGGCTTCGGCCACTACGAAGCACTGTCGGCCGGCCTTGCCGAGAACATCAAGAGCAAATGGCTGACCTCGTTCACGCCGGATTTGGTCAAGAAGGTGATGGCGTGATGGCGGCCGAGAAGTTCAAGGTCGAGGTTCTCTGCTCGTTCATCGACAAGTACAGCAAGCGCACGAAGCATGCGGGCGAGATCATCGAAATCACGCGCAAACGCATCGACGAAATCATGGCCGTCGACCCTTCGCTTATCCGAGAGGTCGAGCCGCAGCAGTAGCAAAAGCGGGGCTTCCGGCCCCGCTTTCCATTTGAAAGGAACGATATGCCGAACAACAACGCCCAGCTGGGCGCATCTTCTGAAATCGAGATGGCCAACGGTACCACCGTGCCGCTCCTTATCACCTGGGGCCTGCTTCTTCGCATGAGCGCATTGGACAAGGACCTGTACAAGCGATTCAGCAAGCTGGTCACCACCGGCTTCGCGAAAGACGTCCTGAGCGCGGTAACCATCGTGTATTGCGGCTACCTGTGCGCATACGTATCGGAGAACGGCGGCACGGACGGGAGCCTGACAGAGGACGAGTTCACCGCCAACCTGCCCAACGATATCAACGTCATCACCAATGCGGCCATGGAGCTGATCGCCCCAAAAGCAGCCAAGGCTTTCAAAGAGCGTTCGAAAGCCGAGCAAGACAGCTAAGGGGCGGCAAACGCGGCGGCGCCCGCGAGACCCGCGCTCCGGACTTCCCGATAGAGGACGCCGCCGATGCCTACACGCTCTACGTTCTGATTCTCGGCATCAGCGAACAGGTGTTTTTGAACGCGAGCTTGCCGTTCCTGGCATCCGTTGTCGCGAACAAGCAGGCGTACGACGAATGGGATAACGCCGTCTGCGAGTCAATCAGGGAGGAGGTCAGATGATTGGCTAAATCGAAGAACGAGGTCGAAATCAGGTTTTCGGCGAACACCGATGAATTCAGGGCGGAGATGAAGTCGGCCAACGCGGCCATGACGCAGCTGCGCGGCGAGCTGAAGTTGAACGCCGCGCAGATGAAGAACACGGGCACGAGCATAGACGGGCTTACCGCGAAGCAGAAGATCCTGCAGCAGCAAGACGAAACGCTCAAGCAGAAGATAGCGGCAATAACCGCGCAGCTCGAGCGTTCCAATGCCGCCTTCGGCGAGAACTCCGCCGAATCCCAGCGGCTCACCAACCAGCTGAACGCCGCCCGCACGGCGCAGGAGAAGGTGCGCAGCCAGATAACGCAGACCACCCAGGCCATAGAGCAGCAGCGCGCCGCGCAGTCGCAGGCGCAGTCGGCGTATTCCCAGTTGACCCAGACCATAAGCCAGCAGCAGACGAAGCTGACCGCGCTGCAGCGCGAATACGCCAGCGCGGTGATAACGAAGGGGAAGGACTCGACCGAGGCCAAGCAGCTCGAAGGCAAGATCCGCTCGCTCAACACCGAGCTATCTCAGAACAAGGCGAAGATGAACGAGGCGGAAACCGCCGCGCGGAGCCTTGCCAGCGAAGAGCGAGACCTGGGAAACGCCGCCGAGAAGGCCGGTGACGGGTTCACGGTCGCGAAGGGCATCATAAGCAACTTCGCGACCGATGCGCTCATGACGGGCGCGCAGAAGACCAAGGAGCTGGCGGGGGATATCGTCGAGCTTGGCAGCACGTTCGAATCATCCCTGTCCAAGGTTGCCGCGCTTTCTGGCGCGTCAGCCGACCAGATGGCGCAACTCGAAGCGAAGGCTCGCGAGCTTGGCAGCAGCACGAACTTCACCGCGTCCCAAGTGGCGGATGCGTTCGGTTACATGGCCCTCGCCGGTTGGGATACGCAGCAGTCGCTTGACGGCATCGCGGGCGTTTTGACGCTCGCGCAGGCCGGCGAGATGGACCTGGCAGCGGCCTCCGACCTGCTGACCGACTACCTATCGGCGTTTGGCCTGCAAGCGAGCGATTCGGCCATGATGGCGGATGTGCTGGCATATGCCCAGGGCCACGCCAACACGAACACCGAGCAGTTAGGGCAGGCGTTCAAGAACTGCGCCGCCAACTGCAACGCGGCGGGAATGGACGTGCAGACAACTACGGCGTTTATCTCCGAGCTTTCCAACCAGGGCCTTAAAGGCTCCGAAGCCGGCACCGCGCTAACGGCGGTCATGCGCGACATGACCTCGCAGATGGAGGACGGCCAGATTGCCATCGGCGATACATCGGTGGCGGTCATGGACGCGAGCGGCAACTACCGCGACATGGTGGACATCGTGCAGGACATCGAATCCGCCACCGACGGCATGGGCGATGCCCAGAAGGCGAGCGCCCTGCAGTCGACGTTCACGGCCGACTCCATCAAGGGACTCAACCTCATCCTCAACGCCGGAGCGGGTTCTGTTGGCGATTTCCGCAACCAGCTATACGGGGCCAACGGCGCGGCCCAGGACATGGCGAGCACCATGACCGACAACCTCAACGGCGATTTGGCTACAATGCAATCGGCGTTCGAGGAAACGGGGCTGAAGGTTTACGACAAGTTTCAGGAGCCTTTACGTGGCGCCGTCCAGTTCGTGACCGGCACGGTCGTTCCCGGCATCACGTGGCTTATCGAGAACTTCGACCAGATAGCGCCGGTGCTCGGTGCGGCGGGCGCGGCCATCGCGGCGTTCGCGATCGTGGCTAACATCCAAAGCGTGGTGTCCGGCGTAACAGGGGCGGTCGGCGCGCTAGGCTCTGGGATTTCCTTCTTGTCATCGCCGATAGGCATCGCAGCATTGGCGATAGCCGCATTGGTTGCCATCTTGATTTACCTCTGGAACACGAACGAGCAGTTTCGCGAAGTGGTGACCAACGTATGGAACTTCGCGAGCGCGACCATAGGCCAGGCGGTCGAAGCGGCATCGCCTTACATCTCGATGCTGGTATCGTTCTTCCTCGATTATCTCTTGCCTGCGCTCGCATCCCTTGCCGAGGGATTCGGTATGGCGTTTGCAAGCATCGTCGAGGGGGCCATAGGATTCGCGGCTTCGCTCCTCCAGATTATCCAGGGAGGCATGGAGGTCGTGCAGGGCGTCATCGACTTGGTGATGGGCGCCATCATCGGCATCTTCACCGGCGATTGGTCTTTGGCCCAGCAGGGCACGCAGGAAATCCTAAACGGTCTATCTAATATCGTCATAGGCATATTGAACGGCATGTTTGCCGCCGTCGGCGGCGTGCTGAACGCCATCGCATCGACGTTCTCCGGCGTGTTCAATTCCGTGTTGTCCGTCGTCTCCGGCATATTCTCCGGGATTGCCGACGCGATCGGCGAGAAGATGGGCAACGCTCGCGACACGGTTTCAGGCGTAATCGATGCAATCAAGGGCTTTTTCAGTTTTCGCGTCTCGTGGCCGCACATCCCGTTGCCGCACATCACATACAGCCTGATTAACGTGCCCCTGCTTGGAGATATCCCCGACCCTCAGACTATCAGCGTCGAATGGTACGCGAAAGGCGCCGTGCTGAAGCGTCCAACCTTGTTCGGATTCAACGGCGGGCGCGCCATGGTTGGCGGTGAAGCGGGTCCGGAGGCGATAGCGCCGGTGTCCACGCTCGTCGACTATGTGCAGACGGCGGCGGAGCGCGCCCAGCTGCGCGGGACCGGCGCCATCGTTGACGCGATCGAGAGGCTGGCCAAACGGAAGACCGTGCTCAACCTCGATGGGCGCGCCATCGCCGAGGGCACGGCATCCGCCCGCGATAGCGTGGACGGGACGCGCCAGACGTTCGTAGACAGGGGGCTTGCTGTATGAGCGGATTCGAAATCGACGGCGTGCACACATGGCGCGATTTGGGGCTGTGCTGCGCGAGCCGCAGCATAAGTCCGCCCGTCAAGAAAACGGCAGTGAAGTCCGTTCCCTATATGGACGGCCAGCTCGATTTCTCGCAGTTGGGAGGGCGCGCGTACTTCGAGGCACGTACCCTCTCGTTCGCGTTCGACCTCATGGCCGACACGCCGCAGGATTTGGAGCGGCAGGTCACCGGCCTGCGCGAGTTCTGCGCATTTGCGTTCGACGTTGACATCTACGACGACGATGCGCCGTATTTCCACTATCACGGGTCGTTTTCGGAGATGGAGGAAAGCTCGGACGAATACGGGCTTTCCTCCGAGGTCACCGTTTCTTTCGTCGTCGACCCCTATAAGGTGTCGAACGACTGGTGCGAGCAGCCGGTGAATGCCGGCGTAAACACCGTTCGCAACGATGGAGCATGGGCGAGGCTCACGGTGGTCCCGTCCGGCACGGTAACCATACAGACAGGCTCGCTCAATCAGACGTTCTCGGGCGAGACGGTATCCGACATCCCTCTCGAGCACGGGGACAACCGGATAACGGTCACCGGCGGCTCGGCGGTGCTGAAGTGGCGCGAAAGGAGGTTGTGATGTGTATCTGATAACGGTTTACAACTCCGGGCATCCGACCGTCGTTCACGGCGATTACGCGCACGTGGCCGACTGCCAGATTGCCAAGGAGGTGAACGCCACCGATTCCATGACGTTCACGATCTACCCCGGGAACCCCGGATACGATGCGCTTGTGGAGTTCGCCACAATCATCGAGTGCATCGACGTCAGCACGGGTGATGCCGTGTTCCAGGGGCGCGTGCTTTCGGCAGGCGCGTCCATGGACCCGGACGGCGCTGCGTACAAAAGCGTCACATGCGAGGGGCTTCGCGGATACTTGAACGATTCCGTGCAGCCATACACCGAGGAAAAGACGTGGGCGGGCGATACGTCTCGCAACGGCCTGCAAGAATTCATCGACTATCTGCTGGCAAACCACAACGCACATGTGCCAAAGGAAAAGCGCATCTATCGCGGCAACGTCACCGTGCAGACGTTCAAGACGACGGAGAACGTCACCAAGGGAACGAACTTCGAGCGCACCTTCGACATCATCAAGGAAAAGCTGATAGACGTTTTCGGCGGCGAGTCCCAGGTGCGCTACGGCGATGACGGCAAGCTGTACTTCGATTACATGGAAAAGCTCGGCGATGAGCACTCCGAGCGCATCAGCATAGGCCGCAACATCGAATCGGCTCAGCGCGAGCTGAAGCCCGATCAGCTCATCACTCGTCTCTACCCGCGAGGTGCGAAGCTGACGAGAACCGAGACCGACGACAAAGGGACCGAGCGCGAGGTGGAGACCGAAGACCGCCTGGGCATCGAAATCGTGAACGCCGGCAAACCCTACATAGACGATGATGATGCGGTGAAGCTGTACGGCATCATCGAGGGCACCAACGAATGGGACGATGTGACCGAGCCTGCGAACCTCAAGGACAAAGGCGAGCGGTGGCTCAAGCAAAACAACCAGCTTCCGGTATCGACCACGATAACCGGATACGACTTATCGCTTCTGGGATATGATGCGCACCGTATCCGGATTCACGGATGGTACCCATGCTATAACCCGCTGATTGGGCTTGATGAGCGGCTTGAGGTCGTGAAGCAGACTATCAACGTAAGCGAACCGGCCGAGTCGACGTGGGAATTCGGCGAGACGAAGGCCACGCATTCGGCTATAGTCTCATCGCTTGGCGGACTTGCCGGCGCGCTTGAATATGTGCGCTCGCAGACCAAAACCAACGTGGCCAACATCGCATATTACGTGCGCTACACCGAGGCCGCCATCAAGGTTGCCGAGGATTCCATCACGTCCACGGTAAGCGAACGCCTCGATAACTTCGGCGGCGATAAGGGAATCACCATCGAGAGCAAGATTTCCGACATCGTGCAGACCGCCGAAAAAATCGAGGAGGCGGTTTACTACAAAGGGCCTGATGGCGTGAGCAAATCGCGCATCGAGCAGCTTTCCGATTCGCTGAAATCGACTATCGAGCAAGGTTATCCGTATACCGATGAAGACGGCAACGTTACCTATGTGACCACCGCCATATCCGACATCAAGCAGACCGCAGAGGGAATAACGCTTTCGGTCGAGCAGCTGGAGCAAGGGTACGGCACCTGCACCACGGCGGCTGCCACAGCTGCAAAGCTGGTGAGCATCGATGGCTTTAAGCGGTTGTACAAGGGCGCCACCGTCTGCGTTAAGTTCTCATACGCCAATACCGCAAGCTCCCCGACGCTTAACGTGAGCGACACCGGCGCGAAGTATATGCGCGTGAACGGCGCTCTTATGACCAAGGATTATTGGTGGGGCGCGGGCGATGTTGCAACGCTTGTGTACGACGGCAGCTATTGGAACGTCTCAGACGCCGGAGCGAAATCGAAGATCAAGCAGCTTGCGAACAGCATCTCGCTCGAGGTTTCCGGCAAGCTGGGAGGCACCGCATCAATCGTGATGAGCGTCGACGGAGCCAAGCAGGAACAGACTATCGATATGAGCGGCGTTCGCGAGGCGTTCAAGAACGATACGAGCGCAATCACCATCAGCGCAGGTGCGGTGACGTTCAACAGCAATACGTTCGTCGTCAATTCAACTTACTTCAAGGTCACGAAGACCGGTGTGATAACGGCAACGAGCGGCACCATCGGCGGGTTCACCATCGTGCAAAGCAGCATCAGATACGGCAAGAGCAGCCTGATTGACAACACATACGGCGTCTATGTCGGCACGGACGGCATCAGCGTCGGAAGCGGAACGGCATACGCCGCGCTCGCGGGAGGCTATCTTCGCGGCGGAAACTCAAACGATATCACGGGGTACGTTGGATTCAACAACTATTGGACGGATACGGGCAAATACGGCGCCCGTCTCGCCGGGCGCGGGTGCCTCGCTCTCCTCACGGATGGCCCGTTTGGAATCGGCTCGTATTATTCGTATGGCAATAGCGCCACCATCACCGTCGGCCAAAGCAAGACGATTACGTTCGGCACCAGCCTGAGCATGAATTTCACGTTCAGCAAGCTGTACAACGTGCAATGCACCAATGGGCAATACTACCCGGAAATCGAGTACATCAGCGGCTATAACTGGAACCTTAATCGTTCCTCGGTAACGTTCACAAAAGGACTCATGACAACTGCATAAGGAGGTCAAATGCTTTACATCGCGCGAAAAGACGGCGTGCAGTTCTACGCGCAGCCGGATTCAATCGAGCGCCTGGCAAACGACGGATACGACATTCTGAGGCTCGTCGAAGAGCCGGTAGGAGACGTTTCGGCCGAGGCGCAGTCGGCGGTCGATGCCATCTGCGGTTCGTTCCAAGCCCCCGAGCCTGAGGCGGTGAAGCTCAATGGGTAAAGCGTTCAAGAACATCGAGATGGAGCAGATGATCTCGCAGCTCGAACCGCTCTTGGGCCGCAACGACCTGATTGGGTACGCGGCCGCGCGCAACACCCGCATCCTCATGGATGAGACGACCGAGTACCGCGACCTGCGCCATGATTTGGTCATGGAATACGGAACGCCCGAAAAGGGAGATGATGGAAACGAGACCGGCCGCTATGAGCTGCGATTCGATTCGCCGAACTGGCCGGCATACGAAAAAGAGATCACGGAATGGGCGATGCTCGAGCACGAGCCTGATGTCTATAAGATTCCCGCCAAGTCCGCTATCGGCCAGCTGACCGGGAAAGAAATGCTCGATTTGGAGTGGATGCTGGAGTTCGAAGATGAAGACGCATAACGTTACCGTTGCCGAGCGCGTCATCAACCATCCCCACAACGAGCGGGCAATCGCCCGAAACGTCAAGGCCGATACGCTCCATGCCGAGTTCGACGACGAGTGGAAAGGCGCGAATTCCTGGATTGCCGTTTTCTCTAACGGCGGCACGGTAAAGCGCATTTCCATGACCGTAACGAACGGCGCTGCCACGGTCACCATCCCATGGGAGTGCTTGGAGCGGCCTGGCGCGCTCTATGTATCGTTCGTCGGCTACCTTTCCGGCAATGCGCGCATCGTCACGCAGAAGATGGCGCGGCCTTTTCTGGTGGTTGAGAGCGGCGAGGTCGATGGCGGCGCCGCTGCAAACCCGTCCCCCGATGTCGTGATGGATGCCCTTGCGGCGGTAAACGAGTCCAAAGCTAGCGCAGCGGCGGCTGAAGCCTCCGCCAAGGCCTCCGCCGGAGCGGCCGACGAGTCTGCTGCTAGCGCAGCAGCTGCCAAAAGGTCCGCAGAATCCGCCGAGCAGTCGGCAAGCAGCTCCGCCGCCAGCGCGAAGCAATCCGCGAGCGATGCATCCAAAAGCGAAGGCGCGGCCAAAAAAGCCGAAGATTCCGCCGCTGCGGCAAAGGAAAGCGCAGAAGGTTGCGCGGTAAAGGCGGAGCAGGCCGTGAAGGACGCAAACGCCGCGAAAGAGACATCGGACGCCGCAAGCGAAAGGGCCAACCAGGCGGCTGCGAGTGCATCTGGCGCAGCATCCAGCGCAAACGCCGCCGCAAGCGCGGCGCTGCAAATCGCCAACAACGTGGCCCAAGGCGCTGCGGGTTCGTCCGATATGGCGAAGCAAAAGCAGCAGATAGCCGAACTGTACGGCGAGATAGCGAACATCACCGGTGGCTTTAGATATTCCGATGGGGTTATTTACTGCCCCTCCTCGAAGGTCAGCGCGTCAGGGAGCGCGCTCACGTTCGGGTCGACCTGCACGGCATCCGGTACCTCAATCACCCTCAAGTAGTAAGGCTCACATATGGCTCAAGCAAAAGCCCTCGTGGTCGGCGGCACCGAATACGAGGTCATCGACAAGACCGCCCGCGACAACGCGCAATCGGCGCTTGCAAACGCCGAGTACAACCGCCAATCCGCGCTCGGCAAGTACGGCGGGCAGAACATCGCCACCATCCTGGCGGGCGAGATCGGCTCTGGCACGGTGTACGACGCGCTGCACAAGCGCGTGGCGAACAATAACTTCGCCGGGCTTCGCATAGGCGATTTTCTGGACGTCCCCCTGGTGAGCGCATCCGCCGTCACCTCGCAGCAGTCCGTGCGATTTCTGCTCGCGCACGTTGACCCCTATCTTTGGTGCGATGACCGCAGCAAGGGGCATCATTTGGCGTTCGTGTCGTCCGCTCCCATCGCGGTAAGCTCAACGTATCCTGACGTGGTCAACAGCAGCTACGTGCAGTGGAACAAGACGAACGCAAACCAGGGCAGCGCCGACGAGAAGCACCCCTACCTCGCGAGCAACCTCAAGGTTTGGGAGAATGCGTTCGAGGGCTGCTTGCCCGAAAACCTCACGAAGTACCTGCTCACGCAGCGCGTCCTGCTGGAGGAACGCTATAGCGCGTCCGGCGCGCTCACAGATTCCAACTCCTGGAGCTGGGCCGATATCGGCAAGGTGTTTTCGCTGTCCGAGACGGAGGTGTACGGAACGTGCGTGTGGGGCACCAAGGGATACAGCGTCGGCTTTGATTGCCAGTGGGACATCTTCCATGATACGGCTCACCGCCTGAACGGGACTCGGTACGCCTGGTGGTTGCGCTCCGCGGCCGGTGGCTCTTCCGCCAACGCGTGCTACGTCGACCGCTACGGTACCGCCAACTACGCTGGCGCTTCGAGCGACTGGATTCGGCCC
>ERZ1034920.436-NODE-436-length-33723-cov-41.069948_pt1 | contig 33723 bp, 58 predicted proteins | sample MGYA00520688_ERZ1034920 | MGnify/ENA primary metagenome ERZ1034920 (study PRJEB33766, sample SAMN09781785) | gut metagenome | biome: gut microbiome | host: Homo sapiens | place: Madagascar | study: EMG produced TPA metagenomics assembly of the PRJNA485056 data...
CGAATAATGCGCAGGTCGTGCATGGAATTTTTGGAAGATAAAAGGAGATGGAACAACATGGCTGGAAGGAAAAAGAAAAGCAAGGAAGTGGGCGTGGAAGAACTGCGCGCCCTTGCGAAAACGTATGGGCTGGAAGAAAACCCGCTACTGATATCGCAAATAGAAATGTACGCCGTACAGCAGCGCGTAATATCGATGATACGCGAAGAGCTGAACAACTCGGACGCTGCCGTATCAAAAGAATACGTCAAGGGACGCGAGAACCTATACGCTCACCCGCTGATAAAGGAGCTGCCGAAGCACGCGGACAGCGCGACGCGAACGGCAGACGGAATCGTCAAATTGATAAAGGAACTGGGAACCAAGGGCGGTGATGATGATGGCTTCGAGGCGTTTGTCAGCAGCCGCTAACCCTATCCGAGAATACTACGCGAAAATCGAAAGCGGGGAGGAAATTGTAAGCGACAAGGTAAGGCGAACGTATAAGAAGGTGGTGGCCGACCTTGACAGCAAAAACAGCGAATACTACTATGACCCCAAGCGCGCCCAGCACGTCATAGACTTTATACAAAACTACTGCCGACACAGCAAGGGCAAACTGGGCGGGCAGAAAATACAGCTCGAACTCTGGGAAAAAGCTTTTTTGTCAACCGTATTTGGCTTTGTGGACATTGAGGGCAACCGAAAATACCGCGAGGCTATCTTAATCATAGGCCGCAAAAATGGCAAGAGCTTGCTTGCGTCCGCTATCGGGCTATACCTTATGCTTGCGGACGGCGAAGCCGGCGCCGATGTGTACGCCGTGGCTACCACGCGAGACCAAGCTAAAATTGTGTGGCTGGAAGCAAAACGCATGGTGAAGAAGTCGCCCGTGCTGCTGCGGCGGGTGCGCCCGCTTGTGGGCGAAATGGTAGCAGATTTTAATGAAGCCACATTCCGGCCGCTTGCGTCCGATAGCGATACGCTGGACGGCCTGAACGTCCACGGAAGCATAATGGACGAGCTTGCCGCATGGAAGCGCGGCAAGGAACTGTATGACGTAGTAATCGACGGCAACAGCGCGCGCGAACAACCGCTGAACATCATAACGACAACGGCGGGAACCGTGCGCGAGGATATATACGACCAGAAATACGACGAGGCGCGCCGCGTCATAAACGGATACGACGACCCAACGGGCTATCACGATGAAACAATGATAGCTTTTGTATATGAACTGGATAAACGGGCAGAGTGGACTGACCCTAACTGCTGGAAGAAGGCCAACCCCGGACTTGGCACAATAAAGAATTATGAAACGCTCGCCCGAAAGGTCGAGCGCGCGAAGGACAACCCGGGGCTTGTCAAAAATCTGGTATGCAAAGAATTTAATATACCCGAAACAACATCCGAAGCGTGGCTGACGTTTGAAGAAGTTGAAAACAGAACAACCTACGACTTGACACGGCTTAAACCACGCTACGGTATAGGCGGCGTGGACTTGTCAAGCACTACCGACTTGACGGCGGCAAAGGTAATCTTCCAAGTGCGGGGCGACCCGCACATATACGTCAAGTCTATGTATTGGCTGCCGGAGGACTTAATGGAAAAGCGCGTCCGCGAAGATAAAATCCCATATGATGTGTGGATAGAGCGCGGGCTTATGCGCACGTGCGCGGGGAATAAGGTATATGCGCACGACGTAGTTAACTGGTTTGTGGAGCAGCAGGAGCAGAACGACATCTACATACCGTGGATTGGCTACGATAGCTGGAGCGCGACATATTTTGTTGAAGAAATGCGGGGACACTTTGGGGCGGAAAGCATGGTGCCTGTAATACAGGGATATAAAACCCTGTCCGCACCGATGAAATCGCTTGGCGCGGATTTGGCTGCAAAGCTTATAGTCTATAATGATAACCCGCTGGACAAGTGGAATTTTAGCAATGTAGCATATGAAGAAGATAAGAACGCCAATATCCGCCCATGCAAAACGTCTCGACCGACGCGGCGAATCGACGGCTTTATGGCATTACTTGATGCATATGTAGTGCTGCAAGACAAAAAAACAGACTATGAAAACATGATATAAGGGGGATACCGTGGGACTTTTTCAAAAGCTTTTCCCCAAGCCGCAAGCAAAAGCGGTGGATGGATATTTTCAGACGCTGACGGGGTACACGCCGGCTTTTACGACTTTTTCGGGGGGAGTATATGAGGCGCAAATCACACGCGCAGCCATACACGCAATCGCCACACATGCGTCAAAGCTTAAACCAGAGGTTACAAACAATGAGCAGCTTGCGCGGCTTTTGCAGCACCGCCCGAACCCGTGGCAAAACACGAGCCAGTTTTTGTATCGTGTGGCAACGATTTTTGCCGTAGATAATAACGCATTTATCGTCCCGATATACGATGAGTATTTTGAGCGCATAATCGGATACTATCCAATACTGCCGAGTATGGCGGAGCTGGTAGACCACAACGGCGAGCCGTGGCTAAGGTACACATTTTCAAACGGCGCGAAAGCGGCGATTGAATTTAGCAAGGTTGGCGTGCTGACGCAATTTCAATATCAGCAGGACTTTTTTGGCGAGAACAACGCGCCCCTGCGCACCACTTTGCAGCTTATAGATACGCAAAATCAAGGCATAGAGCTCGGCATAAAAAACTCGGCGGCAATCCGATTTATGGCAAAACTCGGAAATTCCCTCCGCCCAGACGACATAGAGGCGGAGCGGGAACGCTTTGTGAAATCAAACTTTGGTGCGGCCAACAACGGCGGCGTGATGATGTTTGACACCAAGTATGCCGAGGTCAAGCAGATAATCAGTAAGCCGTATATAGTCGATGCTGACCAGATGCAAACCATAAACGATAGTGTATATAACTATTTCGGTGTAAATGAGAAAATACTGCGGAACGAATGGGATGAGGATGATTATACTGCATTCTACGAGGGTAAAATAGAACCTTTTGCGGTGCAGCTTGGCCTTGCTATGACCAACATGACGTACAGCGACCGCGCAATAGCGTTTGGCAACGAAATTATGTTTAGCAGTAACCGCTTGCAGTATGCATCGACAAGCGCAAAACTGCAAGTGACGCAAACGCTGCTTGACCGCGGCATAATCAGCCGCAATCAGGCTTGCGATATATGGCAGCTGCCGCACATCGAGGGCGGTGACGATTATGTGATACGCGGCGAATATATGAGCGCGGACAACACGGCGAGGAACCCGCGCGAGGTGAAGCCGGAAGAACCAGAGGAAGAAACGGAGAACGACAATGATAACGAATGATAGGCAGTACCGCGCCTTTGAGGTGCGAGCGAACGAAGCTGAATGCCGCGTAGAAGGATATGCGGCTATTTTTAACTCTGCAACCGTCATGTACGAATGGGACGGGGTGCAGTACAAGGAAGCCATCGATGCGCGAGCCTTTAGCGAAACACAAATGGCCGATGTGGTAATGAACTATAACCACACGGGAAAACCCGTGGCGCGAACGAAAAACGGGACGCTCACCTTGACTGTGGACAGCGTGGGGCTGAAAATCAGTGCCGATTTGTCGGGCACGGAAGAAGGTCGCCGCCTGTACGAAGAAATTAAAGGCGGTTATATAGACAAAATGTCCTTTGCGTTTACGGTGAGCGCGGAAGAATACAATCGTGACACACGGACGCGCACGATAACAGGTATCAAGCGGCTTTTTGATGTAGCCGCCGTAGATATACCCGCCTATGATGCAACAAGCATCAGCGCGCGGTCTTTTTACTCCGCGGAGGCGGAGCGGGAGGCGGCGGAGGCCGTAAAGCGCGAAAGGCAGAAAAGAAAAATTAAAATCTTAATGGAGGTAATGAAAAATGACTATGACTGAAATTGAAGCCCGACTGGCCGCTATACCCGCCGAGCTTGAGAAGGATGGAGCCGACCTTGACGCGCTTGAGCAGGAGGTGCGCAACCTTACTGCCGAAAAGCAGAAGATAACTACCGCCGCCGAAAAGCGCAAGGCGCTTATCGCGGAGATAACCAATAATGGCGAGGGCGCGCCCGTAATGCGCAAGGCCGAAAAACCCGCTGACCCGTACAACACGCCTGAATACCGTAGCGCATGGGCTAAGGCCATACGCGGGCTGCCCATGACCGACGCAGAAAAGCGCGCTTATAGTAACGGCACTGGTACTGGCGCAGAAGTAATCCCCACCGCACTTGCCAACCAGATAATCGACAAGATGAAAACCATCGCGCCGATGCTGAATGAAATTGACCTGCTGTCCGTGGCGGGCAATGTCAAGTATGCGGTCGAAGGCACTAATAACGCCGCATCCATACACACCGAGAACGCAACCATAACCGCGGCGGCGGACACCCTTGCGACTGTATCCCTTGGCGGCTATGAAATTACCAAGCTGGTGCAGATATCCGACACCGTGAAAACGATGAGCATACCCGCGTTTGAGACTTGGATAGTAAACAAGCTGGCGGAAGCCCTCGCTCGCAAGGTCGAGGACTTGATAATATCTGGCTCCGGCACATCTGAGCCGAAGGGTATAGACAAGGCCAACACGTGGGGCGCGGATAACAGCATAACCGTCGCCAAGACCGGCACGCTGTCCACCCAGAACGTGCTTGACCTTATCGGGCTGCTTAACGCGGGCTATGATAGCAATGCTAAATTTTTGATGTCCAAGCGCACACTTTTTACTGACTTTATGCCTTTGCAGGATAAAGCCAAGAATGACATCGTAACGATGGAAGGCAAAAACTACTACATCTTTGGCTACCCCGTGCTGATAAGCGATTATATGACGCTGCATGAAGCGTATCTTGGCGACTATCGCAAGGTAGTCGGCAATATGCCGGAGAGCATGAGCGTAAAGAGCGCCTTCGACATCAATACCAACAGCTACAAGTATCTGGGCGTGTGCATGTTTGACTGCACCCCCGCGCTGGGCGAAGCGGTTGTTAAGCTTGTAAAGGCAAGCGCCTAATGACTAACGGGAGGGGCGCAAGCCCCTCCTCCTGCTAAAAGAAGGAGGATGGAATGGCACAGGAAATGCTGCTGAACATCGTGCGCACATCCCTGCGCCGCAAGTCTACGGATTTAGACCAGCTTGAACTTGTGCCGCTTATAGAGGCGGCGAAAGCGGACTTGTCTGCGGCAGGGGTAGAGAGGATAAACGACTACGATCCAATGGTGCAAGCGGCTGTAATGCTGTATGTGCGCTGGATGATAGAGCGCGACACGCAAATGCGCAGCGTGTATGAGCGCGTAAAAAACGGCATGGCGCTTAACGGCAAGTACCGTGCTTAACCACTTTGACGATACCATAAAACTGCGCAAGATAACGCCGACTATAACGGACGGGTTTGCCACGCAGACCGTGACGACCCGCGAGGTATGGGCAGACAGGCAGAGCGCAACGCGGCAAGAATACTATGCCGCGGCTGCTGTCAATCGACGAATCGACGTAATATTTGTGGTGAATACAATCGACTTTGCGGACGAGGAAGAACTTGAATATAACGGCGATATATACGACATTGTACGCACATATCAGCCAAGCCTTGACCGCGTAGAGCTGACCTGTGAAAGGAGGCGACAGCGTGACAATAAATGATGCTTTAGCCGCGCTGAAGCTACCCGTAACGCACCCGCCTTATAAGGGGGAGGCCGACGAGTACGTGACCTATCAGCTTATCACCCAATCGACAACGTTGTACGCCGAAGGAACTGAGGCTGAAACGTCCGTACTGTACGCGGTAGACTACTACACCAAGACCGTGCCGTTTGAGGCGAAGCTGCTTGAAATCAAGCGACTTTTGCAGGCAGCGGGATGGACTTGCACCGTGAACACCGAGGACTACGAGCCGGATACGGGGCTATATCACATCCCCATGACGGCGACACATATAGGCGGTATATATGCCTAAAATTGAGCTGTCTGGATTTGACGAAGTACAAAAAGCCCTGCAAGATACTGATGCAGGGCTTGAAGATTTTATAGATGCGGTGCTTGCGGACGGCGGGCAAATCGCAAAAGCCAAAGTCGAGCAGAGCATAACGCGGCACCACCATTTTAGGACGGGAGAGCTGTTAAGGTCTATTAAAATCACCAAAAGCAAAGACAAAGACGGACATAAATATGTCGAGGTCAAGGCGGCGGGCAAACGCAGCACGGGCACGGCTAACGACTATGTGGCGTATGTGCTTAATTATGGCCGCTCGAATTTTCGCGGCTCTCGATTTTGGACAGAAGCGGAAGAACAAGCCCGCAAAGAATACGAAGAACTTGTGAATCAAAAAACCAACCTTTTTTTGAAGGAGAAAGGACTAAATTAAATGCCTACTTTTGACTTGCGCGGCCTGAAAGTGGCCGAGTACAAAAACGCAAGCGGCACGGTGACATATGACACCCCCACAAGCATGGGCGACGCTATGACTGTGCAGCTTAATCTTACATCTGCCGAGGGCAGATTATATGCAGAGGGCAAGCTTGCCGAATATATGAAACAGGTGACGGGCGGCACGATATCCGCGGGCGTGAAGTATATACCCGACGATGCCCAGAAGCTAATGTTTGGCGTAACCGAAAAATCCCGCACCATATCTACCGCGGCAACCAAAAGCCTTTTGACCACGGCGAAGGATACACCCAAGTATGTCGGCCTTGGCTTTTATGCGCCCGATATGCGGGACGGCTCGAACAAGGTAACGGCTTGCTTTGTGCATAAGGTGCTTTTCGGCCAGCCTACAATGAATTTGCAGACCAAAGGCGAAAACATACAATTTCAGACCCCGACAACGTCGGGCGAGTTTTTGCCAAGCGATGCGGAAACGCAGGACATCATGGAGGTGGCCGTGCTTGACGATGCTGCTGGGGCTATAGCATGGATAAATGCTTGCTTTGGCGCAAGCGCGTAAGGAGGCCACATGGACGACATTAGGCTTAAAACCGCACCGTTTGAGTGGCGCGGAGAAAAAATAAAGCTGTGCTGCAACATGAACGTTCTGGCGGACGTGCAAGAAGCCTACGGCGGCGACATATCCCGCGCCTTTAAGGGCAGCACCATACGGGCAACGCTGACATTTTTGACGGCAATGATAAATGACGCTACGGACGGCGACTTGACCGTGCGCGAGGTAGGGCGCGAAATCCCTATAAGCCAGTTGGGCTGTATAAGCGGCGTTGTGCTGCCCCTTGTGACCGATGCGCTGAAAGGCGAGGACACAGAAAAAAAAACGGAGACAGCGGCGAACCGCTGAATTTTGGATGGTACCTTGCCGTGTGGGTGATGGCGTTACGGCTGCCCGAGCGTGATTTTTGGGCAACTGCAACGCCATACCGCATAGCAAAAATATTAACAGCGTATAAAGAGATAGGCAAGGCGAAAGAGGCTGAGAAGCCCGTAAGCCTTGCGGAATACTTAGGAGTATAAAGCGATGCCGAATATTAGAACACGATTTGTCGCGGAAGGCGAAAAAGAATATAGGCAAGCGCTTGGCAACATAAACGGCAGCCTGAATATACTTAACGCTGAAAGCAAAAGGCTACAGGAACAATTTAAGGGCAATGAGGATAGCCTCGAGGCATTAACCGCAACAAACAAAAATCTCAATAAAATTGTCGGTGAATTGACGAAAAAACAGGAACTGCAGCAGGAACGATTAAAAAAACTGACGGAAGCATACGGCGAAAATGATGCCCGCACCATGCGCATGGCCAAAGCAGTAAAAGATACCGAAGCCGCCCTGCTGAAACAAAAACGCGCGCTTGAAGAAAGCAAGGATGCCGTAGAAAACTTTGGACAAAAAGAAAGCGAAGCGGAAGAAAACACCCAAGACCTTGGCGACGCGCTGAATGACGTCGGCGGGAAATTTGGGATAAGCTTGCCGAAAGAAATGACCAACACCCTTAACGGGATGCTTAAAATCGACACGCAGACGCTTGTGACGATAGGCACATTTGCCGCCTTAGCCGCGGCAGTGGCAGAGGTCGAAAAAGCGCTTATAAGCCTGACTATAGAATCAGCGGCATACGCGGACGAAATACTTACGCAATCCGTGGTGACGGGGCTATCTGCCGAAGCGCTGCAAGAGTATCAGTATGCCGCCGAGCTTGTGGACGTATCGCTGGATACGCTCACTTCAAGCCAAGCAAAAATGATAAGGAGCATGGATGCGGCACGGCGCGGCAGCAAAGAACAAGCGGAAGCCTTTGACAAGCTGGGCATTAGCGTGCAAAATGCGGACGGCACGCTGCGCGATGCACAAGATGTCTTTGGCGATGCAATAGACGCGCTTGGGGCTATAAGCAATGAAACGGAACGCGACGCGATAGCAATGACCATCTTCGGGCGTTCCGCACGCGACCTAAACCCATTGATAAAAGCTGGTAGCGACGGCTTGCGCGAACTTACCCAAGAGGCGCACAATGTAGGCTATGTAATGGGCGAAGAGGCATTAGATGCTTTGGGCGCGGTTGACGACCAGCTACAGCGTATGAACCGCTCAGGCGAAGCCCTCAAGAATCAGATTGCCGTCGGCATGGCTCCGGCAGTCGAAAATCTGATGAAAAAAGGGACTGACCTTTTCGTGCGGCTGCAAGAAGCCGCCGAGGGGTCTGGCATCTTAGAGGTTTTCGGCGCGCTGCTTGACGTGGTATCCGCGCTTGAGCCGCTTTTTGATGTGCTTTTCGGCACGGCGGAGGATGGCGTGCCTGTGCTGCAAACCCTTGCGCTTGCGCTGGGCGTGCTGGCCGACGCGCTGACCATAATAGCCAACACGATAGCCATAGTGATAGAGCTTTTTAAGCAGTTGTTTAATCTTATCAGCGGCAAGGGCTTTGACGACAGCAACCTTACCCGCTACGGCGAAAACATAGCCAAGGTTTTTAGCGACGAGGGAGCGAGTGCCCGCGCGTGGAACAACGGCTTTGGGAGAAATATAGGCCGCAACGCGGACGGCACGGACTACTGGCCCGGCGGGCTGACGTGGGTCGGCGAACGCGGGCCGGAACTGGTATCCCTGCCGCAGGGGAGCAGGGTATACAGCGCAGAGGACAGCCGCAACATGGGCAACACGAATAATTATTATTTGACCGTGCAATCGCGCGACATGGAAACCGTGGCGGCAATGACGGCAACATTCAAACGCGCAAGGCAGGCAGAAAGGGCAAAATAATGGCAAAAACGACCATAAAGACGTATTTTACAAGCGTGATGGACGGGCGGGGAGAAAACGAAATAATCCGGGTGAATGGCTCCGCCGAGCAATGCCAAGGATATGTGCCAGGGATAGTGACGCTAAAGTATAGCGGACTGTCTATCCCAGCCGGGAAGAAGGCAATAAAGCACACAATAAAGCTGCATTTGGGCTCGCCGTCAAGTAAATACTGCTACTACAGCACCAGCTACCCGGCGCCACCGGATGGATATGCAACACAAGAGGCAACGTCGAGTCCCCGTAATCTTGAGGTGAATCCGTCTCCCGCTATCCCAGTACGCGGTTTTGCATATATGCAGTATACTGCCGGATATGCCAATATAATAAAAGAATATAATAATATGCCGAGCGAAATAGCAAGCGGGGACTGGATATCGCTTGAATTGCCGCGGGAGCAAAATCTGCCGAGCGATGGTAGCATATATCTCACCCAAATGTCGGCATATACCCCGGCATCTAACCCAATAGAAAATAGACTGCCCGGCAAGGTGGCGTATAAATATAGCGATGTTTATTACTACAATTTTATAAATTATTTTTGGGCGAATTTTACCGATTATGAACTGTCAAACCGCAGCTGCATAGAAACGGTAATTGCAGACTGCCCGCAAATCCCGACCACAAAAAGCCCGATACTGGGCGAGACGGTCGCGCCGAGCGGTGGCGTGGTGCGCTTCAGCTGGGCGCATAACCCCAGCCCGCAGAGCAATCTGCCGCAAAAGGGCTACAATCTGCAAATATCGGGTGACGGCCTGACGTGGGAGACAATCACCGCGACAAGCACCAACCAATATGCCGATGTGCCGGTTGCCAAAATCCCCAGCGGTAATTTTTACTGGCGCGTGCAGACCGTAGACACAGACGACGCGCCCAGCGATTACAGCGACCAAGCATATGCATACTACGGTACGGCACCGACCGCGCCGAGTATAGTGACAAGCGTTTTCACATCGGCAAAACCGCGTCTGATATGGACGACGACATTTACGCAAAGTGCGTACAAGGTGCAAATCCTAAAGGGCGCGACCTACATAGTGGACATCACCGCCGAGAGCAGCGACCAATTTTACGATATCCCCGTCGCGCTTGAAAACGGGGAGCAGTATACGGTGCGCGTATCGGCACGGGACGAAGCGGCGCACTACAGCGCGTGGGCAGAGGATGCCATAACGGCAAATTACATAATCCCGACCACGCCAAGCTTCATGCTTTCAAAAAAAAAAGATAGCATCGACATAGTGATAAGCCATAATCAGACGGGGATACTGCGGTACGATATATACCGCTTTGCCCCCGGCGACACGGATTTTATTCGCATCGGCAGCACCACGACAAAAAAGTATAAGGACTGGTCTGTAATGGCCGGAAATGTCCGCTATAAAGTCATAGCCGTAAGTGACAGCGGCGAAAGCAAGGCCGCACAGCAGCAAACGGTATTCGAGTTAACAACGGGGTGGCTTACGCCCGTGGACGACCCCGCGCATCCGTTTGAAGTGCGCTACAACGTGCAGGACAGGTATCATACCGATTACGACGTTAGCATGATGGAATACGCGGGCCGCGAAAAGCCCGTGGCGGAGTTTGGGCAGATAGCGCAAAGGAGCATAAGCGTATCCTTTGCCACAAATGACAAGGACGCATACAAGGCACTCGAACGGGTGATACGGCAGCGCAAAACGGTGTTGTATCGAAATGCACGCATGAAAATGTACGGCGTGTGCATAAGCCCGTCCGACCAGCCCGCGGACTACTACGGCATGATATATAATCTGTCGTTTGTCATCAACGAAGTTGAGCATAGCGAGGTGGGATGATGCAGTTTGCACGGGCAGGATATACGGATGCAGAGATACAAGCGGCACTTGTAGCGCCTACACGGCAAATCCGCGTGCGCTATGAATTACTGGGGCGCGACTTACAATATAAGCGCGACATAACGACCGTATCCAGCGGAACTATAACTTTTGACAGCGGCAGTGCGATAATGCGTACTGCCGCTTTTGAAATGCGCGACGAAGAAATAGACTATCTCAGCGCGCGTGTCCGCCCCGTCTTTGGGCTGCGCATGAATGATACGTGGGCGGAATGGCCGCTGGGGGTCTTTGTGCTGTCGTCGCCTGAGCGCGTGGCGAAAGCAAAGACGGTCTCGCGCACGGTGGAGGCATACGACCTTAACCAACTGCTAAAGACGGACGGCATATCCGCGCGGCTATACTATCCGGCAGGGACGCGCTATACGGACATAGTGCTTAATGTGCTGTACGGTGCGGGCATAACCCGAGCAAACATCGAAGGCGCAGAGGACACTATTGCCGAGGCGGTCGAATACGCGCCCGGAGCATATAGGCTGGACGTAATCAACGAGCTTTTGGCGGCGATAAATTACACGCCAATACACCCCGACGCAAACGGAACCTTTATCGCGCGCAAGCAAAGAGATATCGAACTGAGCGACATTGCATACAAGTACAGCACCAAGCAGGACAGCGTGATAATGGGCGAGGCTAAGGAGGCCGTAGACTACTTTGACGCACCTAACAGATTTATCGCCTACGTATCGTCGCCCGAAGCCGCGCCCATGCGGGCGGTGTATGAAAACGACGACCCGCAGTCGCCATTAAGCACCAAAAACAGGCAAGTGGTGACAGAAGTAATCGAACTGCGCGACATAAGCACACAGGCGGAGCTTGATGCGTATGTGCGCCGCCGAGCAATCGAAGCCGAGGCAGACTTGCACGGCATAGACTTTGCGACGGGGCTTATGCCAATGCATGGCTATAAGGACGTGTATCAATTTGAGCATGACGTACTGGGCATAAACGAGATTTACCAAGAAACCGCGTGGAGCATGGAACTGCGTGCGGGTGGGAAAATGAAGCACAAAGCAAGGAGGATTACGGAATGAATTTTGCGACCATAAAGGCTGTGTATGACGACGGGGTGACGCTGGCGTTTGACGATGGCAGCGAATCGCAAAAGCATTACAAGGTCAACAGCGGCGTTGTCTTTAATGCGGGCGACCGCGTGCGAATTTTGGAGGATAACGGAACATATGTCGTTGAATATGTGGTAGGCCGACCAATAAAGGCAATCAATGCAGGGACGGCAAGCACCGCAGGCAGCGCGAATAAGCTTAGTACTGCCCGACAAATCCGACTGACTGGTGATGTAGAAGGTACGGCGGACTTTGACGGAAGCACCAACATATCTATTAGAGTATCGTCTTTGCGCACGGCGACGCTTAAAAATGCACACTCGCCGAATGACAAAAACAAGGATATATCGTTATATGCCCAGTATAATAATGCGCTTTATTATCGCGTGGGCTCGAATACGCTTGTAAAGCTACAAAATGGATAAGGAGGACACATGACCTACAACATCACCCTAACCGCCAATCACCAATCTCTGACCGCCGAATATCTCCCCCTTGCGGCTGAATCTGTGCAGTACCTTACCGCAAAGGTGGTGTGCGAAACCGAGGACTGGACAGGGCGCGAGATTAAAGCAATGTTTGGGCAGGGCTGCACGGTACACGAGATAACCGTGACAGACGGGGAGATAACCGCCAAGCAGCAGCTTAACCTTTCGGCGGGCGACTGGCGCGTATGGCTTGTGGGCAACTCTGCGCGGGACGGGGAAGTAATCCCACGCATTACCACAAACATTGCGCATATCAGCGTAGCCCCGACAGGCGGCACGGAGGGTAATCCATTCCCCACAATTCCGCCCACGGCGGAGGAGCAGCTCCGCGCAGACATGGGCAATCTTGCCGACCTGACTACTGAGGACAAAAGCAGCCTTGTGGCGGCGATAAACGAGGCGGCAGCGAGCGGGGGCAGCAAGGATGCCGTGACTTACACCCCGCAAACCCTGACGGAAGAACAGAAGTCACAGGCCAGAACGAATATCGGGGCTGAAAAAGCGGGAACGGGGTACACCAAACCCGCATCCGGCATACCCAAATCCGACCTTGCGGCCGAAGTGCAGACAAGCCTTGCCAAGGCTGATACGGCTATATCTCTCGGCCTGACCGCCGCCACCCCCGGCCAGATAATCAAGGTTAAGACTGTGCAGGACGGCAAGCCGACCGAATGGGAGGCGGTGGATATGCCGAGTGAAGGCGTAGGGTGGTACGAGGTTATCGACATGGAAACTACGGAGGATGTGAACGATTTGGATATATCTACCGACAAAAACGGCAGGCCGATATCCGGATATCACGCACTTGCAATGGTGTTGTGCTTTATGATTCCGGCAGATAGCACGCAAACATCAGCCGGTGGGAGCATCTGGGTGTACCCGATGGCCGGCAATTATCTTGGCAGTGGGTTGCGTATTATAACGAACGTTGCTAGTTGGAAAACTATTTCTCGAACTTACAATTATTTGTATGCTGGCTCCAATCGTGCGATATTTGTTTCCGGATCGCCTTATGGGACGATACTTGATAATAGTTACAATAATGTTTTTGATGGCATTAGATTATATATACAAAATGCTGGTGACCACTTGCCCACAGGAACGAAGATACGCTGTTTGGTTTTATCGAAAGGATGGACGGCATGAAAATTTGCGAAAATGGTATATACCGCGACATGACCGCGGAAGAAGTCGCGGAACTGGAAAAGCTTGCGGCAGAACAGCCTGCGCCCGAACCTACACCAGAAGAAAGAATAGCAACGCTTGAAGAAGCGTTAAATATGCTTTTGTCGGGGGTGACGGAATGACGGACGAACTGCGCGAAAAAATCCTTGCGTACAACCGCAGGATAAAGGCTGACCGCGCGGAGCGGGACGAGCTGAAAGCCAAGATTGACCGCATCCGCGAGGCGGTAGATGGTATGACGGGGCTGCCAAGCGTATCAAAGCTGGCAGCCTTTTTGGAGACTGTCAAAGAGATTATAAAGCCAAAGGAGGGCTAAAATAATGAAAAGATACTTTGCAATGTTGCTTGCCGTTGTGCTGCTGTGCATATGCACGGGCGTAATGGCTATGGGCTGGGGACGCGCCGACAATCCGCCCCCGACTTACACCGTGACTGTCACCAAACTGGACAAGGTGGCGACCACAAGCGGCGCGGCCTATACCCCTGCACCGGGCAAGGCTGCTACAGTCGGCGCGGTGGTGTACTTTACGGCAAAATTTGCAGATGCCGAAGGCAATCCCGTGCAGGGCACTATCAATCTTACGGATATGGACGTGCTGTATCTTGATGGCGATGTAGTCGCCGCGATAGTCACAGGCGCATACCCCGCCGTGCGGGCGGTATACAAGTATACCACCCCATTGGCGGAGCTGACCTATGACGGCAAGCCCGTGACCATAAGCGGGGATACCGTGACCATAGGCAGCCTGACCTTCACCCGCCGCAATGGCGTGGCGGTAGACGTGTCCATAGCGGGCGGCCTTGCCGACCTGACCCGCGAGTTGAACGCGCTGAGCATGACGCTGGACGACATCTACGCGGGCAGGATATACATGGACGATGCTGCGCTTGTGGCGAATCTCGGGCAGCACATCAAAGCCGAGGCCACGGCGGTATGGGGTGCTGATAACGTGGTAGTGCGCATACCCGACTTGCCGCAGACCGGCTCCGCCCCCGTGCATATAGGCTATATAATGATTCTTGCCGCGCTGGCCTTGGTGGGAGTAAAGATATGGGCAAAAAGGTGAAGGAATTTTTGGCTTACCTTGAAAGCCACATCGGGGATGCTTACGTCTGGGGCGCGCAGGGCGAGAGGGTAGACAACCGCGCCGACCTTGAAAAATGGGTGCGGCGCAAGGAAACCTCCCGCCGCGAGGCCGACCGCGCCCTTGCATACATCAAAAAAGCCTCCAAAACGCCGCTGTACGCCTTCGATTGCAGCGGCCTTATCATACATTGGCTGCGCGACATCAAGGGGCTGATTGACGGCGACACAAGTGCCGCAGGGCTGTACAGACAATGCACCCAAAAGGGCAAGCTTGCCGCGTGGCAGATGCAGCCTGGCGATCTTGTATTTAGGTACAGCTTCGCCAATCTGAAAATGGGGCATGTGGGCGTATACGTCGGCAACGGCATGGTGATAGAGGCACAAGGCCGTGACGCTGGCGTAGTGATGCGCCATCTGTCTTACGGCGGCTGGACGCATCAGGGCAGACACCCCGCGCTGGCCGAGGATACCGCCCCAACCGTCTTTAGGCTGACATCGCCCATGATGCGCGGCGAAAATGTGAAGCTTATACAGACCGCATTGAACGCCTGTGGCTACGATTGCGGCAAGGCCGATGGAATATGCGGCAAAGCCACAATGACGGCTGTAAAGGCCTTTGCAACAGCGCATACGGAGGTATAGCCCGTGGAATGGTGGGGATGGTGTGCATCAATACTGGGGGCTATCGTGCTTATCGCGCAAGGCATAAAGGCGGTAAGGGAAATAATAGCCCCCGCATTGTCTATGCGGGAGAAGCTGGAGAAGGTGCTTGAACATGATTCGAACGACTTGAAGCGATTTGAGGAAGTCAACACAAAATTTGCGCGGCAGGAAGTCACAAACCAGGCCATTATAACCGGCCTTGTGGCCCTGATAAATCACGAGATTGACGGGAACGGAATTGACGGGCTGAAAAATGCCCGTGCAGAACTTTTACAACACATAATCGAAAGGAGATAAAAATGACTAACGAATTTTTTACTTGGGCGGTGCTTTTGACCTATGCGGGGGCGACCCTTGCAACCAGCCTTGTAACCCAGCTTATCAAGGGCGTGGGCTTTATCGACAAAATACCCACGCGCTTGACCAGCTACATAATCGCGCTTGTGGTGCTTATTGCCGCCACCTTTTTCACCGGCGGCCTGACCCTTGAGGCGGGTGCGCTGTGCGTGATAAATGCCGTGGTTGTGTCCCTTGCCGCGAATGGCGCGTATGATGCCATAGCCCGCGATAAGAAATAAAATTGCCGCCGCCCCTCTGCGACAAAAAAGCCGGAGGTGATAGGCCGATGAGAAGCCGGCCTGTATGGTGGACAAAGATATTTTGCAGACCCTATCCCGCGCGGAGTGGGAAGGGATAATCTATCAGCGGATTTTCTGTGAGCGCGACCGCTGGCTTGTGGCGCGTCATTTGCTTGACGGCGTGCCGTATGACAGGCTGACAGCGGAGTATCAGGCACGATACACAGATGCGCCGCTGGAGTATGACCAGATCCGCCGCCGATACAAGGCGGCGGAGAGAACTATAATAAAATATGCCCCCTGATGGGGGCTTTTTTATTTTTTGGGGGCGGTATTTTTAGCCGCGCGAACCCTGCATGCCCTTATGCGCATGGCGTTTGTTGTGGGGCTATCCCTGTTATACATGCCCTTTTCGTATGGGATTCGGCCTTGTACTGCATTTTTCGTCTTGCCCATCATCTGGGCAATCTCGGCAGGTGTGTATCCGTCTGCGTACAGCAAAGATTCATCTGTGTCCACCAAGCCATTATCTACCAGTATACGCCGGACTTTAGACAAGCTTAAGCCGAGCTGGCGCACAATTCCCTTCATGTTGCTCCCACTCGCCCACATATCCACTACAGCCGCTACCGTACTATCTACTGGCGGTATATCCGGTTTTTGCGTTGTGCTTCCCATTTTTTCTCCTTTAGGGCGGCAACGCCGCCCCTTGTCCTCTGCGTCTTAGCGGCTCAGCGTCTCGGCGGCGTGCTTGGCTACTGCCGCGTCATAGGCGGATTCGCAATCCTCGTAGCTGTCAAAGTCTATGCCCAGGTCGTAGCACAGAGCCTCGACGAGGTTCGGCTCCCATTCGGCATCGTCGTCTATAGCCGCTATAAGCTCATCTGCCGTAGCCGCGCGGACTTCGCTGCGGGGGAACCCTTTTTCTGCCACCCGCCACATGGAGATAAAATCTTCGCCGTACTGCTCATAAGTCTCGGTGCCTTCAATCGCTTTGTAAACCTTCATGTTTAACTCCCTTCGGGGCTTCAGCCCCTTGCTTTATCTTATGGCTATATTATACAGCAGATTTTTTATTCTGTCAAGCGTTTCGCCTGACAGATAGAAAATATTTTTCCCCTTACATGTATATACCGAAGATCTCGGCCAAAGTGGCTTTGTGCTTTTGGGGGATTGGCCGCCTTCCGCTTGTCCAGTCGGATACGGCTTGGCGGGTCATGCCGCAGGCGTTGCCGACTTGCTCCAACGTTAGCCCCTTTTCGCGCATTTTTGCCGCAAGATATTCGGGGTCGTTAAGGATGGGGGCTGCCTTGCCTCGATAAAAAGCCAAGTCCCACATACATTGCTGCTCCGCGCTTATGATCTTATCACCATCGTCAAAATCCTCGGGTGCAAGCGGCTGGATCGCGTCGCTTATGGCGCGATCGAGGGGGCGCGTCATCTTGCGGGTGGCCAGCAGCCACCGCATGGACAACGCAAAACCGTGTGCCGGACGGCGTTGCGCCTCCGCGAATAACGCTGGCTCGCTAAGCTTATCGGGGCTGACTTGCCACATCAGCCCGTAGATATACCCAAGTGTTTTTACTGCTTCATCTCGCATTTTTTTCTCTCCTTTTTTATTTTAATAACATGGGCAGCAGCGCGTCGCGATTTGCCATTATGTACTCCCAGCACTGCCGTATCATAGCGGGCTGTATGGCTTCCCTGCTGCCGAATACCTCTATTTGCCGCCCGCTGAGTAGCTCTATGCCGACAAGGCATCTCTTGGCGCGGCGTTCCTCCGGCGGCGTTGTGCCGTAGTCTCGCGCATATATGCCGTAGGCATCCACAAATTCAACCGGGGTTATGTTGGCCAAGCCGGACTCTATGTTATTGATTTCGTATTCGGCGGGTTCCTTGGCTTCTTCGTTTGCGGTTTCTTCCGCTTTCTCAGTTTCGGGCTCTTCGGTTTCGGTGCGGGGGACGTAGACCACGATGGTCTTTGTTTCTTTGTTGTAGCTGCCGCGCTCGGTCTTGCATTCGCCATAGTTTTCTTTGTATTCGCGGTAGGACATTTCTACGGCTTCGCAACCTTCGGCGTTCTCGGCGTTTATGTGGGCTTCGTAGCAATCGGGGCAGTCGCCGTAAGTCTCATACCACTTGATTTTGCGTTCGCGTTGTTCGTTCGTGCCAAACAGCTCTATCGTAGCAGTGTGACCGCAGGAAAATGTTACATCGTACTTCATAATTTTTAACTCCCTTCGGGGCTTCAGCCCCTTGCTTTATCTTATGGCTATATTATACAGCAGATTTTATATTTTGTCAAGCGTTTCGCCTGACAAAATATAAAAATATTTTTGCCCGCTAAACGCCCTATAAATTCCCTCCCCGCGCCCTGAGCGCGGGGCTTAATTTTTGGGAAAATAAGGCATAAGGAGGCGATAAAAATGTGGAATCCAAACCCCTTTTTCGGCGGCTATCAGCAGCCCCAACAGTATCAGCAGCCCGTGCGCGCCCAAGTCCCCCAAGTCAATGGCGAGGGCGGGGCGAAGGCGTACAGCCTTGCGCCCAATAGCAGCATCCTACTGCTGGATACCACCGCGCCCATAGTCTGGCACAAGTGTACCGACAGCGCGGGGTATCCTACACTAACCCCGTACACCATCACACCGTATCAGCCTGCGCCGCCCGTGGACATAAATGACCTCGCGGCGAGAATATCAAAATTGGAGGACAAATTAAATGCCGAATCCCATACTGCAAGCAATGAAAACTGGAAGCCAGCAGACTCCGCAAATATCCCCGCAGCTAATCGCCCAGGCCAAAAGCATGATGGGGATGCCCGCGCAAATGCAGCAGGTAATGCGGATGCTCGGCGGGCGTGACCCCCGGCAGATGTTTTACAGCGTATGCCAGCAAAAAGGCATAGACCCTGAAAGCATCTTGTCCCAAATCCGATAAATCACGCGCGATTTATATACCAAAAAATTATGAAGGAGAAAAGACAATGGATAATGTACCCTCTTTGGCGGATATCGCCGCCGTAACGGATAAAAATGACGGCCTTGGCGGCAGCATGGGCGGAGGATTCTGGATATTCGCTCTTATCGTGCTTTTGGCCATGATGGGCGGAGGCTTTGGCGGCTGGGGCAATCGCGGCAACGGCGACTACGGCCAGTACGCGAACGCAGCGACGCAGCAGGAAATCCTTTTCGGCCAGCATTTTGGCCAGCTTAATGACCGCTTGACCAACATCGGCAACGGCATATGCAGCCTTGGCTACGATATGCAGGGCAATATCGGCCAGCTTGGGAAGGAAATGGCGCTCGCGCAGAACGGCACGAATATGACCGTGATGCAGTCCGCGAACGGCATACAGAGCCAGATGGCCGAGTGCTGCTGCGCCGTGCAGCGCGGCATGGATGCCATCAACGCCAACATCGACGCAAAATTCGCGGCGCTCGAAAAGGCGCAGCTTGAGCAGCGCATAGCCCAGCTTGAGCAGGCCAATAACCAGCTCTTTGTGCGCGAGCAGCTGACGGGCGTGGTACGCTACCCCGACGGCTACACTTACAACGCCGGGAATAGCCCGTTTTGCGGCTCCGGCTGTGGCAATAGCTGCTGCTAAGGCATGACACACCATCCGGCATTGCCGTGACTATCGGGGCGGCTTAGACCGCCCCTTGATTATGAAAGGAGAAAACTATGGCTTGTAAAAATATATGCCAGCTTTGCCCCCGCCTGATTATATCCCAGTCCGTGACATTTGTGGCAGGTACTGGGCTTATCATCAATCTGCCCGCAGGAGTGTACGCCAACGGCGAGAAGTATTGCATCGTCGTGGCGCAGAGCATACCCGATACCACCACCATATCCGCGCCCGTATATATCACCATCGGCACAGGCACGGCGCAGTACCCCCTGATAAACCGCTGCTGCGCACAGGTGACAGCGTGCAGTATGCGCAAGCGCACCAAATACAGCACCGTGGTAGCCACCACGCCCACGGGCGGGACGTTTAAGCTGCTCGGCAACCCGCCTTGTGCGCCGAATAACGACTTGACAGGTCTGACTGGCGGCACGGTTGCCACCGTGGCGGAGGCGGTTAAAAAATGAAGCTAATTAACGATTTAGCCGACCAAATTTGCGAAGAAATCGCAGATGCCGAAAAGTATGCTAAGTGGGCGCTTGCGGTCAAGGATGATATGCCGACCGTGGCGCAGACCCTGTACACCATATCGGGGCAGGAGCTTACCCACGCATCCATGCTGCACGACCTTGTAGCCCGCGCCATATCGGACTACAAGGCGAAGCATGGCGACCCGCCCGCCGATATGCTGACACTGTATAACTATTTACACGGCAAGCAGATAGATAAGACGGAACGTGTAAAAAGGTATCAGGAAATGTATAAGGCGTAATCTATTTACACCAACCTCCGGCAACTTTGCGGCAACTTTTCATTGCGCGCCCACGCTAACGGCTGTTTGTAAAAATGCCTAAATATCTATGTTATTCGGCGCAATGGCGTACTTTGGTGGGCAAAAAATCCAAGTAGCTGCCGGATACCAAAGAAGAAAAGCACTCATAAAAATGGGTGCTTTTTCTTAGTAAATTAGGCATTTTTTAATTACCGCCGTTGCCGTGCGCTTTGGGGCTGGCAACTTTGCGGCAACTTTTTTTCAAACGCGCCCTGTAACTGCTCTGCACTGTTTTTTTCCTTCTGCGCCGAAAGATGTGAATATATTTCAAGCGTTATTTTCGCGTTGGCGTGGCCTAAATACCTCTGCGCCGAAAGCACGTCCACGCCCGCGTTATATAGTACACTGGCGTAATTGTGCCGAAGGTAATGCGGGGTTATGACCGATATCATCCGCCCGCCCTTTTCAATCGCGTCAATCTCCGGCGCGATATCGTACAGCCGCGCCATTAAATCGTCCCATTGACGGTAGCGCGTCGCATTGCGTTGATATGACCCTGTGGGGGATGGCACTACATACGACTGCGGCAGACTGCGCACGGGGCGCAGCTTGTCCGCCAGTTCGCGCGGCATGGGTATTGTCCGCACAGACTTATCCGTTTTGGGTGCATCTATTTCCCCCGTCTTGCCGGCCGCTTGCTGCTCAACGCGGATTGTCCCCGCCTTGAAGTCAACGTGCCGCCATTGCAGACCGCACGCTTCGCCGTATCGCATACCCGTGTAATACAGCAGCGCAAGCATTAGCGTGCCGTCCTCGTCCATCAGCCGCAAGACCGCATCCGTCTCCGCATCTGTCAGCGCTCTGCGCGTCTCTTTGGGCTTGGACGGGATTGTAAGCCCGACCGTGATATCACGCTGAATAAGCCCCTGACTATACGCCCGCTGAAATACCCCGCGCAGGATTGTGGTTATATTGCCTATGATGGTGCTGCACGTGTCGGCCTTGGCATTAAGTAGCCGCTGCAAGTCCTCTGTGGTGATTGCCGTCAGCCTTCGCCCGCCCAGCGCGGGGAAGATATGCTTTTGCAGCGCGGTGCGGTATGACATCTGCGCGGATACGCCTATATGCGGCTGCTTGTACACCTCGTACCATGTCAGCGCGTATCGCTCAAAAAGTATTCCATCCGGCACGGCGTTTGCGCCCGTGACGTACTTTTCACGCGCCGCCGCCTTAGCCGCTTCAAGCTCTTTTTTAGTCCGGCCCGATACATACTTGACTATGCTTTTACCGTTCGCGTCCGTGCCGACTGTGATTTTTGCACGGTAGCGCCCATCTTTTTGCTTCGCCATTTTCATTGCCCCCTTTGTGATTTTATGCTATAATGAGGGCGAGATATTCCTCATTTCTCGCTCCCTTTTCTTCGTTCCGCACGGTTGCCGCCGTGCGGAATTTTTATAGTCCCATCAAATCGTAAAATACATTCTCTGATATTATCCGCAAGTCCGCCCCATTTGCGATCAGGCTTTCAGCCCGTTTCAGCTTGCTGCTTTTGCCGTCCTTGATTTTGCTGTAATCGCTCGCGCCCAAAATCAAAAAATTGGTGTCCTTATTAACGCCGTTGTCGCACAACCCGCCGACGTTGACCACGGCTTGCGCTGCATCCACGCGCACCATCTTGGCAAGCGTCCCCGTAAAGACACAATGCTTGCCGTATAGCGGGTGCGTCTCGTCCACCGCCGCGCCGTCCGCGGTAAGCGCGTGCAAGTCTGGGCGGGTGCTGCCATGGCTTGCCATCGCCGCCGTGAAATCGTCCCTGCCTATGCCCGCGTCTATATGTGCCAGCAATGCCTTATAGCAGTCAATCGTAGCATGGCAGTCACCTATGGCGCGATGGGCTTGCGCATGGTCAACGCCGAGCGCATTCACAATGTCCCTAAGCCTGTGGTGCTTCAGGTCGGGCAACACACGCCGCGATATGCGCATGGTGTCTATATAGTCGTTGCTTACGGGCGGCAGCCCTTGATGTTCGCAATTGTCATAAATAAAATTGATATCAAAATTGATATTATGGCCTAAAATGATATCGTCACCCAGAAATTCACGGGCGGCGGGAAGCACCTCGGGCAGCGCCGGGGCGGCGGCGAGCATATCATTTGTTATGCTCGTCAACTCGGCAATAAAATCATCTATCAGCACGCCCGGGTTCACAAGCGTGCTATACTCCGCCGCTACTTCGCCGTGGCGGACGCGCACCATGCCTATTTCTATGATGCTATCCCATTCCGGGTCAAGCCCTGTCGTCTCCAAGTCCAGCGCCACATAATCCTCCGGCAGCGCATTCACGGCCTTGCCCTTGCTTTCGCGGACTTTTGCAAGCTTTTTTGTCATGTCGTTTCCTCCTGTCTTTTTACAAAATTGAGCCTTTCATGCCCTGCGCGGCTTCTGCGTGCTGCCTGAGCCATCCCACGGTGGGGTTGAGCACATCATACAGGGAAAAGCCTATCAATATCCCGGTTACGCTTACACTGTATATCACCGCCCGCCGGAGCCATTTGCCAAGCTGCTGTATGCGCCTATCCTTTTCCGCAAGCAGCAGCCTGACGGCGGCGGTATACCTCTGTGTAGGCTCTTCGACCTGCGGCACGGCCCCGTAAATTTCGTCTGTAAATTCATGCATTGTCGCGCCTAAGCCTTGGGTAACAAGTATTTCATACGTCGCCATGGGCGTGCCCGTTGTGCCTTGCAGCGTGCGGGTAAGTGTGGAGGCGGCTATGCCGCTGCGATTTGACACGTCCTGTAAGGATATCCCTCGCTTTTCACGCATTCGCGTAAATGCATCTGCGTATTTCCGATTATTGTCCTCAAAAATGCCCATTTCTCTCTCCTTTTCCATTTTTGGAAGCGCTAATTCCGTTTCTGGCGCGCTTTTTCCATTTTTGGCGGTATCAATTTTGCCGTGTGTGTAGTATTTTGTACTTGCGCATAGGGGCGCACCCACGGGGGCGGCGCAACCTTACCTTGCTTCTCCGCCGCCCCCTCCACCCACCATATATTATATGATGTATGGTGTCTGTGATATGGTATCATATCTTAACATTTTTTTCACGGAGGATAAAACAATGACATCGAAAGAAACTTTGCTTGCCCTGCTTGACAGCCTTACCCCCGAAGATATCACTTTGATGCTTTCGCTGCTTGAAACGCAGCGAGAAGAAACGCAGCCTGTTCCTCAGTCATGTTCTCGATCTCCGCGATAAGGCGGGCCTTACTCGATGTATAATTCTTATCTTCTTCCCACCCCATAAGATAACCCGGCGAGACCTTTAGCACCTTAGCCAGGGATTCTATCTTGGCGGATGGTATGGCAATTTTGCCAAGCTCGTACTTGTTTATAGTAGACTTGCCCACGCCTATAAGCTTACCAAGTTCTTCTTGGGTCATGCCGTGCGTTGTGCGCAAGTCTTTTATCCGTTCGCCTATCATATAATCACCTCGTAATTATTATGCCTATAATATACCACGCCGTCGATTTATAATCAACAATTTATTGCATATTTTTGATAAAAAGTGATTGACAATCTACCGCGCGTGCGGTATTATAGTAGCGTAATAATCCACCAAGGAGGTGATTGCATGGTTGATACACAGGCGTTGCGCGGAGTTATCGCGGCGAGCGGCGAAACACAAATAAGCGTTGCCGAAAAAATCGGGATGCCCTTTAGCACATTTTACAGCAAAATGCGACGCAAATCCTTCGACAGCGATGATATGTATGCGCTGAGGCGGGTGCTAAAAATGAACGACCGCACCTCGATAGAAATTTTTTTTGCGGATACAGTAGCGTAATAATCTACCAAACGAGGATTTAGCATGGCACGATTATATGTAGACGGGATTGACGAAATAGAAAGAGCGCTCCGCGACATGGCGGGGGGGGTTGACGATTTTGTGGATGAGGTCTTGGAGGCCGGCGGCGAGATAGCCAAGCGTAATGTCGAGCAGAGCATAATGCAGCACGGACATTTTAGGACAGGTACGCTGCTGCGGTCGATAAAGACCATAAAGAGCACAGACAAAGACGGCCGGAAGTATGTGGACGTTACCGCGGCGGGTAAACGCGAAAACGGCACCCGCAACGGCGAGGTTGCATTTGTCCTAAATTATGGGCGGTCAAATCTCTACGGCACCAGATATTGGCAAGCAGCCGAAGAAAAGACCAAAAGGGAGTATGACAAAGTCCTACAAGAGAAAACGGAAGCTTTTCTCAAAGAGAAGGGGCTTGAGTGAGAAGAAGGAGGAAAGGGATGCTGGAATATACGACGATCGTCAACGGCTTAGGAGAAGCGGAAATGCGAATCCGACTGACGGAAAAACAACTCATAGACATTATGGACATACTGGAAAGGAGCAATGGCAAACCCATGAAAACGCTAAGCCAGATACTTACCTGCAAGGAGATTTTAGAGGACGAGGAAGCGCAGGGCATCATAGATGAGATAATCGGCCTTTTGCGGTCGAAGCACATCACATACGCCTGCGCCTACAACATCTTGAACGGCGTTATGGACGCGCTTACAGAGTTTTCACGGCAACTGCCGATGTGAAAAAAGAAGGAGGAAAGAGGAAATGAGCCAATTGGAAAATATGAATGTGCGGGATATACCGGGGCGACTGGGCGAAATTATGACGAACGTGATAGGCTCGGCGTTTAATTACAAAGCGGCTCCATCGCCGACTGCGAGGGCGGCGGCATATGCATGGATAAGCGCCGCCGAGGCTATGTGCGGCATGAAAGTTGAAGATTTTATAGACATGATGATGGCAGAGACGAAAGCGGCAATAAAGGACGTAAAGGAAAAAACAATCAAGGAAATGGAGGCATAAAAAATGAGGAAATGTCCGGAATGCGGCGCGAACCTTGACAGCGGAGAGCGCTGCGACTGCGAGCACGAGAGCGACAGGGAGAAGCTTGACAGGGCGTGCGGGATGATAAAAGAGGCCATATCCACCATGCGCGTGGCTGACAGGCTGCTGAGGGAGTGCGGGATTAAACCCTGCGGGAACCTCGGCTATGACTATGACTACGATATCTCGGACCAAACGTATGGGCGGCACGTCATGTTCCTGTCGGGCAGGAAAGCCTTTGAGCGCATCACCGGGGAGAAGTGGAAGGAGGCGGTGAGCTACGGCTTTACACGGGCGTCAACCGTATACCGCGGAGTAAAAATCATGGAGCTACAATAAGAGGGCGAGGGCAGTGGATTTTGAAAAAATGATGCGCGAGATGATACAGCAGGCTGTGGACGAGCGTATAAACGATGCCGCGGCGGTAGAAGATCGCATGGTGCGGGCGCACGGAGAATACGTTCCCACCACACAGGCCGCTGAACTGCTTAATGTCAGCCCCGTCACCGTGCGGCGGATGCTGGCCGACGGGCGGCTTACAGGCACAGGCGGGGAAAAGCCGCTGGTGATGGTGCGGAGCATGGCGCACATGGCGGAGACGGGCAGGACGCGCAAGCAAAAGTACCCCAATTTTGCCATTATAGGGAGGTAAACTATGGCGAAGCTGACAAGAGCCGAATTTATCGCCCGCGCCGTGGCGGACAGAATGAAGGACAAGCTGCGCGGGCAAAAAGAAGCGTATTGGGTGCGGTCGGCACACATAGACGCAGAAAGGCGGAAGAAAAGATGAACGTATGGTATATCGCATTATGGGTGTACATGCTGGCTGGCGAGGCTATACTGCTGGCGATTGCTTTTGACATCTGCCGCAAAGAGGCGGCGAAGGACAAAAAGAAAGCCCACCGAGGGAGTTAACAACGGTGAGCCAGATAAAGCCGCAGTCTTAAAGACCGCATTGATATTATAGCACATCAATGCCGTTTACACAAGCCGCGGCGGAAAAAAGCTTTTAAGCGACCGCACGTTAGCAAATTTAATCTACAGAGATTATGGTCTGGTCGCTTGAAGATAAAAACAGCGCCGGGGCGGAGCTGTGATACCGCCCCAGACAGAAGGAGAAGCAAGGCTATGAAGTATCTTAAGGTCTATACAGACTTTGAAGAAGCCATAGAGATGCTCGGCGACGCTGAGAAGGGCAGGCTTTTCACGGCGATGTTGCGCTATGCCAGCACCGGAGAACTGCCAGACTTACGCGGGGGTGAGCGGTTGCTATGGCCCACGGCAAAGTTAAATATCGACCGTACGAGGGCGGAAGCCGAAAAAAACACCATCAACGGAAAAAAGGGAGGACGACCAAAAACCCAAAATAACCCGGAAAAACCGAACGAAACCCTAAAAGACAAAGACAAAGAAAATAAAATTATCCCCCTATCCCCTAACGGGGATATCCCCCCTAAAGGGGAGCGTACCCCAGCGAAGCGTTTTGTAAAGCCCACGGCGGAAGATGTGCGTGCATACTGCGCAGAGCGCGGCAACTGTGTGGATGCGCAAGCCTTTGTGGACTTTTACGAGGCCAAGGGCTGGAAAGTGGGCAGCAGCCCCATGAAGGACTGGAAAGCCGCCGTGCGGACATGGGAAAAGCGGGACGCGGAGCGCAAGCAAGCCGCTATGTCACGCCCTAACCGCCAGCGGGATTTGTGCAGCAGCCGTACATACAGTGCGGCAGAGCTTGACAGGATGGGTTACGACCTTTTGGGAGGTGATTAGGTATGCCGACACTTGAAATTTTCCAGATAAACAGCGGCGCAACGAAGGTTTTGCGCACGGCGAAAAGTTACCCCGAGCTTTACAAGGCGTATCGGCGCATGCAAGCCGAAGGCGCATTTGTCCGGATGCGGATAGACGGCGAGGTGCTGCCAATTTATCAGGCGGACAGCCGCGCGTCAAAAGCGGACAAAACAGCAGTATGGAGGGCGAATCTTTGATTAAGCGCGAGCGATTTAACCATAAAACAAGAAAAATTGTATACGAAAAATGCAACGGACATTGCGCATACTGCGGCGTTGAAATATCCATATCAGAAATGCAGATAGACCATGTGATTCCTGTGAAATTTGCGGAGGTCTACAAGGAGCACCAAGGAACGGACCTCAACGCCATTGAGAACCTGATGCCCTCCTGCCGGAGCTGCAATAGCTACAAGAGCAGTTTAACGCTGGAAAAATTCAGGCAGGCGATAGAACGATGGCCAGAGGTATTGCAGCGCGATAACGTAACGTATCGCAATGCCGTTCGTTTTGGCATGATAGAACCCAAGCCGCATAAAGTGAGCTTTTATTATGAACTATTAGAGGCGGCAAACAAATGAGACGCACATACACCCCGCCGATTGTGCCCTTAGAGGACACCGAGCAGCGGATAATCTTTCAATGGGCGGCAATGGAGACCGCCGCCCGCCCTGAACTGGGGCTGCTGTACGCCATACCCAACGGCGGCAAGCGGGCAATCAAGACCGCAATCGCGCTGAAAGCGCAGGGTGTTAAGTCAGGCGTGCCTGATATGTGCTTGCCCGTGAGCCGTGGCGGGTATCATGGCCTGTACATCGAACTTAAACGGCAAAAGGGCGGCACGGTGAGCGAGACGCAACAAAGCTGGATAACCGCGCTTACGGAGCAAGGCTATAAGGCCGTTGTTTGCAGGGGCGCGGAAGAAGCGATAGGAACGATAAAGGAGTATCTATGGGAGCATACATCAACAAGGACTTGAAGGAGCTTATCATCACGCTTGCTTCTGTGATTGGCTTTGGTGACGTGCTGGTCAAGACTGGGCGGCTACACCAAGAGGACGAGGACGCGGCAAAGCTGATGATGGGCGCGGCCACCACGATATCACAGCACCTTTTGCAGGGGCGGGACGCGGAGCAAGTGACGGCCTTGCAGCGTCAGGCGGGATTCTATGAGATTATCGCAGTGCCTAAGACTTCGGCGCAGATAGACAAGGAATTTTATATCTGCCCGCGCGAAGATTTTGAATCGCTGGTGATAGACGATTTCTCAAACCCTTGCCCGTTTTGTGAACTGGAGGGCAAGGAGGTGCGCAAATGTGGCCGCCGCAGGGCGTTGATACGGTGCGGTGTGGTCGGAAGCACAGAGGGCGAATGCCCGTATAAGGGAGCGTAAAAGCCAAAGGAGGAAAAGAAGGCATGAATTTATATTTTTGCACGGACGATGCTTATGGTTCTGCTGGGCTGTACGTTGCAGCGGAATCACGGGGCAAAGCGAAACGGCTGTACTGTGGATATCATGATATGTGTGATTTTATCATGGTACACACATTCAAAGCTCCGGCGGGCGTGTATGATGAAAATTGTGAAGCTTTGGAAGCCGCAGGTGTGCGGTATTGTGAGGAGGAAGAATGATGAGCGATTTGCACGATATGGTGTACAAGGAAAGCCGATGTGAGCCGCAAGTTTTAGCCCACGGCTTTTACCACGGACGTAATTACTATGTTGTCACTCTCGGCATGCACCCGTGCGCATACGTTGATGTGTCTGACCTGCTGAGCATGACGTGGGAAGAACAAAAAATATATCGAAAATGCAATAGACTGCCACGGCGGGGTAACATACTCAGACGCGGAGCTTGCGGTAGCAAATAATAAGGGGTGGTATATCGGATGGGATTATGCCCACTACATGGATTACAGCGGATATATGCCGCGTGAATCGCTTGCTAAGAAGTGGACGACCCGTGAAATGGTGAGCGAGTGCAAAAGGGTGATAGACCAAATCGAAGGTCTTATAAAGGAGCCGCCAAAGGAGGAAAAGCAATGAGTACATATATACGCGCTGTTGTTGCAGTCAAGGCGATAGCAGATAAGTAGGCATACCGCTTGGCGATTTGGTAGACACATTCAGCGATATCCCCGCCGCCGATGTTGCGCCGGTGCGGCGCGGACGGTGGCTCGAAGAGGATGGCATACAGATTTGCTCAGAATACGGCGAAAAACATGACTGGGAAAATTACAGAGCGCCGTACTGCGATACCTGCGGAGCAAAGATGAACAAGGAGGTAATACTATGACACAGTACGCAGACGCAGACATGCTGCTTGCAATGTACACATTTGACGATGACGGCGAACTGAGCGACCTCAACGAGCGCGGACATGTGCCGTTGCCCGTGATAAGGGAAAATATCAAGGATTGCATAGTGCCGGACGTGGGGAAGAAGCTACGCGAGTACGATGTACTTGCGGGAGTGCTATATATAATGGGTAAGGCTACAAACGCTTTTACCGAGCCAGAACTTAAAAAGCTTGTTACGGGGCTAACGGGGAAAGGTGAAGAATTCTACAAGGCGGTTGATGACTTTGTTGCAAATGAATGCGAAAAGAGACGCTTGGAGATGGCCGAAAAGGCGGTAAAGGATGAAAAAGCAATGAGCACATATATACGCTCTGTTGTTGCAGCCAAGGCGATAGCAGATAAGTACGGCATACCGCTTGGCGATTTGGTAGACACATTCAGCGATATCCCCGCCGCCGATGTTGCGCCGGTGCGGCGCGGACGGTGGCTCGAAGAGGATGGCATACAGATTTGCTCAGAATACGGCGAAAAACATGACTGGGAAAATTACAGAGCGCCGTACTGCGATACCTGCGGAGCAAAGATGAACAAGGAGGTAATACTATGACACAGTACGCAGACGCAGACATGCTGCTTGCAATGTACACATTTGACGATGACGGCGAACTGAGCGACCTCAACGAGCGCGGACATGTGCCGTTGCCCGTGATAAGGGAAAATATCAAGGATTGCATAGTGCCGGACGTGGGGAAGAAGCTACGCGAGTACGATGTACTTGCGGGAGTGCTATATATAATGGGTAAGGCTACAAACGCTTTTACCGAGCCAGAACTTAAAAAGCTTGTTACGGGGCTAACGGGGAAAGGTGAAGAATTCTACAAGGCGGTTGATGACTTTGTTGCAAATGAATGCGAAAAGAGACGCTTGGAGATGGCCGAAAAGGCGGTAAAGGATGAAAAAGCAATGAGCACATATATACGCTCTGTTGTTGCAGCCAAGGCGATAGCAGATAAGTACGGCATACCGCTTGGCGATTTGGTAGACACATTCAGCGATATCCCGGCCGCCGATGTCGCGCCGGTAGTGCATGGGCGAAAAATTGAAGATGATGGCATAGGATTTTTTTATCTGTGCTCCCTGTGCGGCGGATGTTTGCCGTATGGTGCGAACTACTGCCCCAATTGCGGGGCGAAAATGGACGAAACGAAGGAGGAAAAGCAATGAGTAAGTATATAGACGTTGACGCATTCGTTGAGAGCTTTCGCATGACGCAGCTTTTGCTGAAAGTGTGGGCTGGTCCCGATTTAACACCGGAGCAGGAAGTAGTTATTCAGAGCGGTGAAGCAATAATTAAAGATTTAATTAAGTTCCCCGCCGCCGATGTCGCGCCGGTAGTACGCTGTAAGTATTGCAAGTACAAGGCCAACGACACCGAGTGCGACACGGGCGTTATATGGTGCAACAACCTTGAGACGCATATGCCCGATATGGGTTTTTGCAGTTACGGAGAAAGATTATGAAAAAGATACGGACGATAGATGATATCACCGCGGCGGACTGGGAGGATATCAAGTGGTGGCGCGAGCAAGGCGCGAATCTTGACCAAGTGGGCGAGCTGTACGGCATAACGGGTACTACACTGGCAAGGTATGCAAGGCGGGCGGGCGTGGATATACCAAGGCGCACAGATTATAACCCGCTGCCGTCCATAGAGGATATACAGCGTTTGCGCACAGAGGGCATGAAATGGGCTGACATAGCCGCAAAGTATCATGTATCGCGCGACCGACTACACAGCTACGCGCAAGAGCATGGCATAGATACACGCTTGGTGCGCAAGCCCGCACTGACACCAGTGGACTGGGATGACGTGTGCAAGCAGCGCGAGGCGGGCAAGCGCGGGTGCGCATGGAGCAGACACTTTAAGCCCGTTAAGGGTTGGGACGCGGACGAGACGCGGCTATACAGCGACAAGCCGACGCAATCGTACCATGTGCGCCAGTGCCCAGAATTTGTGCGGGGATAGAAGATGATGCCGCGGCGGGAGGGGGTATCAAAATCCCTGCGCCGAGGCGGCCCGTACCGCGGGCCCCTCAAAGGAACAAAAAAATTTCGATTTTTGCGAAAAATCAGGCGAGGCAGTAGGATGGATAAAAGCGATAAAGAAAAGAAACAAAACGAACGCGCGGCAGTAAGGCGGCTGCTTATGTACTGGGGCAATGCGGAACGCACGCGCACGGACAAGGAGCGGCAGCTTGTGACGGTAGATGAAGAGATAGAAAGCCAGTACGACCTTCACCCGCAGCGCCTTACTGGCTTGCCGCACGGGAGCGGGGTATCTGATGCCACATACAACGCTGCGCTGAAAGCCACACGCGAGATAAAGCGGCTTGAGCGCAAAAAGCAACGCATTGAGGCCGAGCTGCAAGAGCTGAATTATCACGCGGGCATGATAGAGTTTGAGGTGATGTGTCTGCCGCCGCTGGAGTGCGAGGTGATAAAGCTTAGGTATGTGGAGTACGGCGTGGCGAAAAGCGGGTACTGGGAAAAGGTAGCACAGCGGATGCACGTGTCGCAGGATTGGGCAAAGGCTTTGGAGCGACACGGCGTGGAACGGCTTATAAATCGCATTGCCCCATAAAGTCAACACGATACAACACGATTTATGTGCTATACTTATATCATCAGAAAAGGGCTTCCACAGAGGGAGCCCTTTTGCATAGGGGGGAAGGAATGAACGACTTCAAAGAGAAAATGGCGCTTGGCGACCAGATGGAAATGACGGGCGAATATGCCGCATTCGTTGAAAAATTCAAACCGAAGAAAACAACGGATGATTGCTACACGCCCGATAATGTATATGCTGCCGTCCATGATTGGGCGGTTAAAGGATACGGCTTAGAGAGCGCGCGGATTATACGCCCGTTTTACCCCGGTGGGGATTACACGAAAGATGACTACAGCGGGAATTGTGCGGTGATAGACAACCCGCCTTTTTCGATCTTTGCCGAGATTTGCCGTTGGTACAATCAACGCGGCATACGCTTTTTTCTTTTCGGGCCCGCCAAAACGATTTTTTCAGGCAGCGGCTTGGACGGTATAAATTATGTCATATGCGGGCTATCGATAATGTACGATAACGGCGCGAGCGTAGACACGAGCTTTGCCACAAACATGGGGCAATACAAAATCATGGTTGCGCCCGACTTATATGAAGCAATAAAAGCGGCCGATGATGAAAACCGCAAGGAGGTTACAAAGTCGCTGCCGAAATACGATTACGACGACCATGTTCTGACGGCGGCGAGAATACAGCGCATTGCAAAATACGGGCAGTCGTTAAGGATACGCGCCGAGGATTGCGCCTTTATCAGCACGTTGGATAGTCAAAGGGACGCAAGGAAGAAGGTTTTCGGCGGCGGCTTCCTTTTGTCAGAGAAAGCGGCAGCAGAGAAAGCGGGGGCAGAGAAAGCGGCAGCAGAGAAAGCGGGGGCAGAGAAAGCGGCAGCAGAGAAAGCGGGGGCAAAGATATGGGAGCTATCGGAGAGGGAAAAGGAAATAATAAGGCGGCTTGGGTGACGTGGATACACACGCCCGCCACCTGCAAGGAGTGCAAGCACTATGACAAAAACAAAAGGCGGTGCGGGGTGAAGGAATGCCCGTATCCGGCACGGCGCGGAAAAAGTTGACACCGTGGCGGCTTGTATGGTATCGTTTGAGTATCATATTATTCAGGAGGGCAGGACGGATGGCGGCGAGCCGCAAATTATAGCCGCGTGGAATTGCAGCCGCGGGGACACGGCGAACGTCATAGACATTGACGACGATATAGCGACAGCGGCCATTGTGATGGCGCAGGGAGATTGATGGCTAAAGAGTATACCAAGGGCTTTTACACCCATAAGGCGTGGCGACAATGCCGCGCCTCTTTTATATCCGAGCGCATAGCGATAGACGGAGGGCGATGCCAACTGTGCCACGAGGCGCAGGGATACATAGTGCATCACAAGCAGGAGCTTGACCCACAAAACATTATGGATGCGGACGTGGCGCTTAATCACGACAATCTGATGTATCTTTGCCAAGACTGCCACAACAAAGCGCACGGCAAGACACAGCCGAGCGTGATAATGCCGGACGGCAGGACGGTGACCCTCCCCCTATCCTGATCCGCGGAGCGGGGTGGTCG
>ERZ1034920.437-NODE-437-length-33702-cov-15.883883_pt1 | contig 33702 bp, 25 predicted proteins | sample MGYA00520688_ERZ1034920 | MGnify/ENA primary metagenome ERZ1034920 (study PRJEB33766, sample SAMN09781785) | gut metagenome | biome: gut microbiome | host: Homo sapiens | place: Madagascar | study: EMG produced TPA metagenomics assembly of the PRJNA485056 data...
GGCATTCCGCTTTGCTGATAGCCCATATTGTTCTGCATGGGCATTCCGCTTTGCTGATAACCCATATTGTTCTGCATGGGCATTCCGCCTTGCTGATAACCCATATTGTTCTGCATGGACATTCCGCTTTGCTGATAGCCCATATTGTTCTGCATACCGTTCCTTATTTGTTCACACAGTCTCATTAACTGCATTCCGTCATCAAACGCTCTCATAAGCTCATTTCTTACAGTACCGATTGACGAATCAACATACATTGATATATCGGTTATGAACGGATGATTTACGATGAATTTTGCTTTTAAAGAAGATATTCTTTGCGGTGATGACGATGTGTTTGTATCACGAACATACGGCTGAAGTGCAAGCGGAACATCAAGCATACCGTTTTGCCCCGAAAATGAGTTTGTTGTATCAAACTGACTGCCAAAACCGCTGTTCCTGCCCTGACGGTTATCATAGCGGTCATACTCATCAGGAATTCCGTCACGGTCGGAATCCTGCAGAGTTGTATATCCAAGCTCAAGCCAAAAGTCCTGCAACTGTGAAAAATCAAAAATTTCAGGATTGCTGTTTTTGAAATCTCTGCCTATTGTAAAATAGAATTTCCTATTATTAAAATCTACAACAAGCTTTTCGTTTGTACCGGCACTTGCCGACTGAACAAATGCCGAATATTTCTGTCTGTTCTGTTCACGCTGTTCAAGATGAGCTTTAACATCTGCTAATGTTCTGTTTTTCCAGCCTGATGAAAGCGAACTGAGCTTGTGCTTACAGTCGCTGCAAAGATAACCGTCTGAAAGCTTTTGCCTTGTGAGGGCGTTTACCTTGTCACCGCAAAGGTCACAATATTTCTTTTCAAATAGTCCCATAAACTTTCTCCTTTACAAAAGATTCACGATTTTCTTCTGAATATTTGTAGCATCAATAACTGATATTGTGCCGTCACCGTCTGTGTCTGCAATTTTAAAAGTGTAATCGTCAAATTCTTCAAACCCGACAACGTATTTTTGAACCAAGGTTGCGTCCACAACATTAATAACACCGTCCATATTGACATCATACGGAACAGTAATGTTTACATCAAGGTTAACATCTTTCTTATCAACATTCACTTCATATACCCGTGTCACGCATTGCGGCTTGCTTACGGTAATGACATATTTACCTGTACCTGTTTGATAATAATACAGAGTTGCATTTTTGTGCACTATTTCATCTGTAAAGCTACTCTTATAAACGCCACCAGGAGTGTATTTATCAAACTTAACAGTAATAGTGTCATCCGGTGAGCCGCCCGTTCTGAAATCTATTATAATGCATGCATTAAACTTTTGCGTAACTTTAACCGATTCACTGTAAATAACATCACCGTTTTTACCCGTAACAGCACATCTGAACTGAGTTTCATCAAAATCAGTATTCGGTCTGATTCTCAAAGTATTTGATTTTGTACCCTTGAAGGAAAACTGGTTTAATGTAGATGAGTCGTCATCTATGTTTTTCCACATTCTTATTATACCGGTGGGTGTTCTTCTCTTTACTTTCATCTGCCACTGATAGCTTGCGGCATTTTTGGCAGCAACCCATATAATTTCTTCTTTGCCTTTCATAATCATAATTTCTGCCTCAGGGAACTGATGTGTAAATGATGGCGATTCATATGGAACATTGTAATATGCCCAAATATAATATTGACCTGTGGTTTCATCCTGAAGAATTGTCGCCTGACTGTCGCCATTGTACAAACCGCATACTGCGTCTTTGTCAACCGCATATCCTTTGTTCATATTAAAGTATAGCTGACAACAATACATACCGCTGTCAAAAGTTTCTCCGCTGTCGAGCTTTCTGCCAACTTTGTTGTTTTCGTACTTATACCACTCAATATAATCAAAACTGTAGTAAGTGCTGTTTATCGGAGTTGCCGTTGTTGAGGGGATTTTTCCCTGTTTAGGTTTTTCCAAGCCTAAAAATCCAATTGTAGGAATTTCTGTCTTCTCAAGAAGTCCCGGAAAGTTACATTTTCCCGAATAAAAAGTACCGCTCTTTGAACCCGTTACTTTACATCTAAAGACAACATCTTTCCACCCTGAGCCAGGTCCTACAAGTTCTGCGTAGGTCTGAAATTTAAGATGGTCTGTAAAAACACCCGAAAATTTCGAGTCGGGTCTGTCGGTTTTATCGGAAAGGTTAACCCAGTTTAGGCTCGGATACTTTGCCTGCCATTGATAGGTAAAGGTTTCGTCTGTACTGCTGTTTACTCCCACGATAATGTTAAGGACATCTCCTATGTAAACCTCGGTGTCGATATATTTGATATAAGCCTGAGCCGCCGCATTTGCGGTTACGGCTGTTATGGGAAGTGCTGTCAACAGCATGAGAAAGCATAAAACAACACTCGAAATACGCTTTGCTTTTTCCTTGATTTTCATAAAAATCCCTCCTTTATGCCCAAGGATCAACCGAAGCCGGAGTTCGTATATCAGAGAGTGCAAGATTACGCCACAAGAACCATTGATTGCCCTTTCTGCGAAGCTCAATCGGACGAGGTGAATCTGCTCCCGACGACTGAACCTGAACCTTTGCATAACCCTCACTCTGATAGGTATATGCATACTCGGAAACGGTTATTTTGTACGGAACATTCGGTGTATAATCGTTCTTCACGGATGAACCCTCAAAATATGAGCGAGGAATATATCCCCTGCCCTTGATTCTGTCACGCAAAAACTGAACATCCATCCCGTTCATCGGCTGAGGTCCTTTTAATACATTAAGCATTTCTATTGTGTTTTCCGGACTTTCGTCATATTCAAGCAACACAAGCATAGCAAATGCCGCTGTTGAAAGAGGTGACGAAAAGTCAAGCTCCGGCATTTTTTTTAGTTCATCTGCATTTTTCGGATAATCGGCAAATACAAATGTTTTGCTTTTGTGCATTGCATTGTTTACCGCTCCCGAAACGGCCTTTGAAACATTGTTTTTTACAGTCTGATTTGTCATATTTTTTAAGCTGTCAAATATACCCATAAACAGTACCTCCTTTTTAAAGTGCGTCAAGTGCGGCGGCAAGATAATCTGCCGTTACGGATGAATAAAAAAACGAGCTTATTTTTCCGAATTGTTTTGCCTGTTTAACCCTGTCGGCAAGGTCGGGATATGCCTGTTCGTCACAGAGCAGAGCCGTTTTACAGCTTGGCAGATATTCCTTTACTTTTCCACAAAGCTCAAGCCGTTTCTCAATAGTTGAATCGGCAAGTCTTGTGACATCCATAAGTAAAACATCAACTCTTTCTGCAATGCACAAATCAAGAATTTTCCCGTCTTGATTCGGTGAAACATTCTCAATACAAAATCTTCCCTTCTTTACAAGAGCATTTTGAATAGCCTCACTGAGCAAATTATTCTGAACACTGAGCAAAATTTTCTTCAACGGACATCACCCCTTTTCACCTATATCTTTCACTTATATTGTACAATTTTGCGATAGAAGATGAATGTGCCAAACGGCATATTTCACAACATAAACAAAAAAGCACAGCCGCCCGATTGTTCGGACAGCTGTGACCTTGTGCTAAAAATATTTACGGTGGGTAATTAAAAAGGGGGGTAAATAATAAAATAATTATGCTTTGTTCTTAACAGCGCCTATAATGTAAAGTACAGGGATAGCAAGACCGCAGATAAGAGAGAATACATTGAACTGTGATCCGCCTATCATGCTGATAATTTCGCCTGCAATACACATAACCGCAACAATAACGCCCCATACAATACATGTATTTGCCTTGTGCGGAAGTTTTGCGTTGATAACGCCGATAATACCTGCAACAAACTCAGCAACCGCACTGATAAGCGCGAAAACGCCGCCGACATAAAGCATAGTCATATCGTATGTACCGTCGTTAAAAGCTGCAAGTGCGGCGATACCGAGAATAGCGATGATTGACACAATCAATGCAATAGCACCGAATACAATCATAAGGATTCCCGTTACTTTAAGAAAAGTTGAACCTTTTGCCTCCATAGTTTTTCCTCCTGTCATTAAATAATAAATTTTATGCACCTTTGTCTTTGATTATTAATCGGACAAAGATAGCGTTTTGCACAAAAGATATTCACCGTCTGAGCAGTTATATCCTGTAATTGTATTATACTGTTTTAACAGCAAAAAAATATGTGCCAAACGGCACATATTCAGAAAAAAGTATTTATTTGTCGTTAATTCTATCGTCAAGGATTACAAGTCCCGCCTCTCTTGCCTTTACGGCAAGCTCGGTTCTTGACTTAAAGCCTGTTTTTTCAAGCATATACTGTATATAGTTCTTGACAGTACCCGGAGCAATGTAAAGCCTTTTGGCAATTTCCGTGTTTGTATCACCGCTTGTCAGTTCACGCAAAACCTCAAGCTCCCTTTCGGTAAAATCCGTACTCATTGCGTTGCCGAATTTAATTTTGGGAGTTGTGTCGGGAAACACACGCTCACCGTTCATTGTTCTGTCCATAAGTTCAATAATAGGTTCGGGACTTACCTCTTTGTACCAAAAGCTGTCAACTCCTGCTTCCTTGGCACGCTTTAGATAGGAATATTCGGGCATTGAGGTAACAATGATTATCTTAATTTTCGGGAACTTTGCTTTTATTCTTTCAGCCGCCTCAAGACCGTTTGCCCCCATTGAAGTGCATATATCCATTAAAATCAGGTCAACATCTGAATTTTCACAATGATAATCCGTCATATCGGCATTACTTATTGAGCCCGCAAGCGTATAGTTTTCGCTTTGGTTTACATACATTTCAAATAAAGTTCTCGGCATTGACTGATCTTCAACTATCAGCACTCTTGTCATACTGCAGCACCTCGCTTTTCGGTATTGTGATTTCAAGAACAAAAATTTCGGAAGTTGATATTTTCATGCTTCCGCCGATTTGCTCCGCTTTTTTTCTTACGGAAGAAAGTCCGCCGCCCTCATTGATTTTTCGAGGCGGTTTTCTGCCGTTATTTGCAAATTTAAAAATATATTTTTCACCGTCGTCAAGACTTTCAAGAATCATTTTATCTGCTTTTGCGTGTCTTGCGGCATTGTTAAGGCATTGCATTGTTGCAAAAGTCAGAACCCGTGCAACCGCATTGTTATCAGTCGGAAGATTTCCGACTGTTTCAAGCGTTATTCCGACAAGCTTTGCGGCATTTTCAATATCCTTAGCAAAGTTTTCGTCTTTGCAATCATTCTCTGCGGTATTCAGAACAGAAATATTGTTTTTCCACATTTCAAGTAATTTACTGTTATTTTCAGACAGAGTGCCGTTTTCAAGATATCTTCTTGTTGTTATCAGCGTACTGCCGAGCCTGTCATGAATTATCTCTTTTGTGCGAAGAATTTCTTCTTCTCTTGTCAGGTCACAGACCATTTCATTGTATTTTTTCAGATGAGCATTAACCTTTTTTAACTCGCCTATTTCATATTCCAAGGTTGATGTAAGCTTTGTAAACTCTGTTATATCGGTTGCCGCAAGCTGAAAATACGGTTTTGAAAAAATTTCCGTTTCCGACAACGAAAAGCTGAAAACCCTGCCGTCCTTTAATCTGACTGTAAATGCCCCGTCATTTTCATATTGAGAAGCCTCTTTTATCTTCTCTCTGAAGGGCATTGCAACATTAAGCGATTTACCCGTAAGTTCAAGGCATATGCTTTCCATAAGGTTATTTTTCAATACAACAAGTCCGTTTTCGTCAAAATAGCAAAGTCCTGTCGGCAAGCCGTCAAAGCTTTCTTTAATTGACATTGCGGTAATATCGGTATTCCTGCAATGATGAAGCCTTACCGTTATGTACACAGACATTACAGCACAATATGCCGTTATGCCGACAGACAGAGCAAACGGCATTCTGCCAAAAAATTCAGCCATTTTATTAATTTGGTTATCATAATATATTTTACTCAAGACATGAGTGCTTACCAAAAACATTGTCAAAGAGATTACTGCAATTATAACCGCTGAAATCGGTTTCCACAACCTGATTTTATAAAGAAAAGATTGCGTTGCGTTGTATATTGCCGCACAGGCAACAACAAATTGCACACTCATCAATATAACACAAACAAACGAACGCATTTCAAGGATGGATGTCATATGTCATCACCTCCGCTTTGCATACGAACAAACACAAACAGCGTGTCGGCGTCATATTCCGTGGTGACATTTCCGCCGAGTTTTATAATGTCGTCAAGTAAATCATCGGGAATTTTCATTTCATTTTTGCTGTCACAGTTGATTTTTAAATCAATAAATCTCTCATTGACTTTTAAATTAAACAGCAACGCGTCTGTGCAGTTCATTATATGCCTTATAAAAATCCCGATGAATTTAAAAAGTGCAATCGTTTTTTCGGCTGAAATTTCTCCCGAAACATTACTGAAAAACGAACACGAAATTCCGTAAACAGAAATGTACTCGGCAAGTTCTCGGATACTGTTTTCAAGCTCAAAAGCATTCAGCATTTTTCTGCTTTTTGCCATAATGAGCAGATTGCTTATTCTCTTGATGTAGACATTAACAACACAGGCACCGGCATAATTAACCGAAATATCTCCCCTGTTGTTTTCAATATTTTTGAGTATATTTTCAAGGTCACAAAGCTGAGGACGGATAAATTCGGTTATACTGTCATAGAGCTTGTTTTGTTCGGTTACTGCCGCTCTTCGTTTTTTCAGCTCTGCCTCTGATTTTAAGATTACATTGTATTCCGAAATCTGCTCTTTTACTTCCGAAAGTTCTCTGTTAATTCGGTTAATTGCCGATATATCTTCCGTCCAAACTGCCTTACCGCCTTTTATATTATGCTTTTTAAGAATTATATTTTCATCAATCACAACACTGTTACCGTTTTGCAGAACAACATCTTTTGAAACATTTGTTGCGTTTTTTGAGCGGTATTTCACATTGCCCTCATTGTCAAATATGAGAGTGTTAAGATTTGATGCATTGAAAAAATCGCCGTAACCCGTATTTGACGGCACAAGACCTATCTGAATAAGGCTTTCCCATAAAGCAATTGAGGCAAAACAGAACACCTCGGGAACATTGTAAATTCTAAGTCCCGAATATCCGTGATTCAGATTATTCCAGAGTGTGTAAATTATTGCGACAAGAATTATTACAATCGGAATCCACAGCTTTTTGCGTGTTGCGGAAATTCTGCATCGATTTATTGAAAGCACAATTGACGAAAGTACAAGTATAAAAATCCACACTACAATTACATAGTAAACAGGACCGTAACTGTATTGTTTGTTCCAATTGTGAAAATCGGGTTCAAATACAAAAGCAAGCTGATGAAAATCGTTCGTCATAACAAGCAGCACAAGAACGGCGGCAGGTATAATCAAAAGATATTTTCGGTTATTTGTATTTTCGGGCTTACCGATATTCAGCATTGCAAAAAACATCATAAGCGGCAAAAACACCATTGCTATGTAATATGAATACCAAAGATACCGTCCGTAGGTGTTGATGTCGGCAGGGCTGTTGTATTTTATGGCACGAAGAGCCATCCACAAGAGCATAAGCGCCGCAGATATCACAAGGCAGATTCGTATATTCTTCTGAACAATGCGATATGCAACAGACACACCCCAGCCTATAATAAGCCCGGAAAAGATAATAACATCAAAATTTTCAATATAATTGTCCGCCGAGGAAGTAAGATGAGAAAAAATTCTCACCGCACCTCCGAACAGGAATATAATTATCCCGACAACAGTCAGAAGCTTTGTTTTGTCAACTTTGCGAACCATATGCCACCCGTCAGTTATTTCAAGTTTAATTTCAGCAACATAATTTTTTCAAAACACCAATGTTGCACACCATTTTACTACATAATAACACAATAAAACGGATTATACAATTCATATTTACCGCAAACTTAAACAAAAAAGTAAATAGTTAATCCCCAAAGTAACTTTCATAGTGGAACTTACTTTGGAAATTAACGCACTGAAATCTTCCTTGTTTTGGACTGTAATCAATCGTGGTATTCTTAACAAACTTATTAAACTACAAAAGGCACATAACCGAAAGTGATAACGGTTATGTGCCTTATTGTTTTTTGCAATGCTGTTTTTTCACAGTCCACAAGTAAAATTTGTACCCTAATTAGATTTACACTATTCTCAAACCAAGCGTATCCTGAACGATGATACAGTTAAGTTTTACTACCTTATAGATTTACACTATTCTCAAACTTTTCCTGCCGTCCGCAAAGTCTTTACCGAGTTTTACTACCTTATAGATTTACACTATTCTCAAACATTATACGCAGGGTAAGGGTGACATTCAATGTTTTACTACCTTATAGATTTACACTATTCTCAAACCTGCTTGCGTTCGGTTTCTTCATCGGTCAGGTTTTACTACCTTATAGATTTACACTATTCTCAAACGTCTGAATTAAGCGTTTGCGTAAGACTGCTGTTTTACTACCTTATAGATTTACACTATTCTCAAACAAGGACAGCAGTACGATTTTATCGGCTTTGAGTTTTACTACCTTATAGATTTACACTATTCTCAAACATTGTTCTGCTCTACAAAAGGAGATTGATTGTTTTACTACCTTATAGATTTGCACTATTCTCAAACTAAAGGAACATTAACAATGCGATTAAGAAAGTTTTACTACCTTATAGATTTACACTATTCTCAAACTTATCATTGTTGATAGGAGGTGATACATTTGTTTTACTACCTTATAGATTTACACTATTCTCAAACCTCAAATTGGGAATAAAATGCACCCACTATACTGTGCACGGCAAATCTATAAGGTTATTTTATAACATTTGTATAATGATTGTCAATAAAATTCACATAAATCATTATCAATCACAACAAGGCGTCCCATGTTGTAATCCAGCTTGGATGTTTTCGTAATTACTACCGTTCTCCAACTCATCTAAATTTCCTCTTTTCTGATAACTTACATATGTAACAAATCAATCTTCTTCTCAAACAAACCTGTTACCGACTGATGAACAAGATAAATCGACTTTACACCTTTAACCTCCGACAATACGGAATTTAAACCAACTCTTCCCGAAGAACTACCCTCACCAATATATGTAAGATTTCCTAAAACAGCATTACAATGTATGATTTTGAGTATTTCTGTAAGAACAAAACATTGTTTTCTTACATCCAGTTTTTCAAAAGCATCACGATGAGATATGATTTTAGCACCCATATCACCAAATTTAACTTTTAAAACTGTATCTGTCATTTTATAGGTTAAAATATCAAATAACTCAATATTCTCATCGGTACTCACTTTGTCAAGCTCTGTAATATTGTAATTTTCAGGCTTGGAATTCAACTTAACGACATTTCTGATATATTTTTCTGTATCATAACTAACTGTTAACTGCATGGCTGGTTTGTATATAATTTGCTTACCAGTCTTGGCACTTATATGCATTCTGAAACCGTCAATTTCAATGCAGGCATTATATTTTACAACGGGAATCAGAACCACAGGATTTTTTAATTCAAGAGTTTCACTCAGATATTTTTCAGGGTTTGCTTCATACCGAGCCTTAATGTAAGAATCAATTGCAACAAGCTGACGCATTTCTTTGCCCTTTTTGCCCTCGTATTTAACAAATGAAAAGTACGAAGATGCCGGCTTGTCATAACCTCCGTATTTACTGATATCCGAAAGCGGAGAGTTCTGCTTTAATGGAGCCTGTCCTCTTCCTTTTTTCAGAGGATTCATCTTGAAAAGTCCGCCGTTTCTTGTTAAAGCATACCTTGTGAAGCGGATATTGTTCTTGTTCATAGTCTTTCTGACAATTTTAATTGACTTATTATCATCAATTGACCATGCGTTCGGTGTATTAAAACTGAACATTTTGTTAAGACTGTATGTTTTAGTCTGCAAACCTTTTATAAATATGGATTTGTTGTGTGTACAGCGTTCGTTATACACATTGCCGACAACAATATTTAAATAGGCATCTTTTGCATGGTGAAAATCGTTTACTTCTCTGCATTTTAAAAATCCAAAGCCCCTGCTTTCATCTCTAAATTCACTTACCAAAGATGCTTTTACATACACAATTTCAGTATCGGGATACAATTCTTTAAAAAGTGACGCAACTGCTTTTGTTGATTGAGATGTTTCAACAATCTGTCTTGCAATAAAATCTGAAAGTTCGCTGTCAGTAAGCTCAGTTACCCTTGTAAGCCTCTCGTACTTTTTCTTGCTAATAAGACCTTTATCCATAAGCAAATGCCAGAAGCCTTTCATCTTTTCACGAATTGAACTGTCAAGCGGATATGTATTATCCTTGTGAGCATTAACCTGTTTCTTTACAAGGACACGGTTATCAAGGCTGTCATCTTTAACTTTTGAACGAGGGAAAATGTGATCCACATCGTAAATGTTTTGATTGTACAATTCCGACAGATTTATCGGTTCTCCCGTGTACATACACTTGCCGAATTGAGTATAGTAAAAATACAGCCTGTCTCTTTTAAATTCATCATCAGGTGTTTTTTCAAGAGATTCCCAGAGTTCGCCCGAATCCTCACCGCATTTTTTATATAAATCTACAAGCTTGGTCTTTCTTGACTCTTTACGGCCTTTGTCACCTTTCACACCGTCTTTTCTTGTCATCTCAACAAATATCTTTTTAGGTGCATGACCTTGAATTTTGTTGATTTCATGCATAATTTTCAAAGACTGATACACAGGTCGTTTTACCGCAGGAGAAATATAGAGATTCTCCACCATTTTCTCAAGGCTTTGCCCTGTCTGAATACCGTCAAGATAGTTTTGTCTGCTCTGTTCAAAACCGTATTTTGATCCAAGCAGCTCCATAAGATTATCATTTGTCTGCCATAGTGCATGGATAATGTTAAATTGCAACTCGCCTGTATTTTTATCGACATTATAAACTTCGGTAAGAAACTCCTTTGATAATCTTCCCCAATCCTTGTATTTGAGTTTAGAAATTCTCATTATATCTTCATCCGATAATTTTGAACCGAGCTGCCTTTTTAAACGCTTTCTTAAAAGTTTTTTATCATCGCCAAATACAGTTATAGCTTTTATAGCGTCCTCTTTTTCGCTGTCGGTCAGATTAAACTGTGACATTTCAATTGCGGAACGCATACTTGACTTAAAATCACCGTCAATGCCTGTAATATCAAAAGTAACACCTTTTTCGCTTTTTAGATAATTTAGCAAATCTTTTCTTCTGACCTTTTTATGCGTCATAAACAAGTCATTAAATATTGCCTGTTTAAGACTTACATCAGGCTTTTTTCCGTCAAGTCTTAAATTATTCAGTTCATTAAGAACCGTAAAAGCACTATATAAAATCGAATTCTTAGGTATTACATCCTTCGTTGGAAGATATGTACATTTTGAAGTCAGATTATTTATAAAATTCTCTGCCGATTGCTCTATGTCAACAACACTGTCAAAATTCCACGGATATATTTTTTCATCACTTCTGACAAGCCAGAATTTTAGGCTGTGATTATTCAGCGGACCTACATAATACGGTATTCTGAATTCAAAAATTTTGACTATCTTGTCACTTACAGAAATTCCGTTTTCATCTTTTTTATTAAGAAATTCAAGATAAGTTGAAGCATTTTTCAGAATTGCTTTCAGCTCACTCCTATTCACCTGCATAGGAATAACGCCGTTATCTTTTACGACAATTTTCGGCATAAATGTACCGTTTTCAATCTTATCAAACATTTCTTCATAGCCTGTTTTGTCAAGCTTTTCAAACTTTTTCTTCAGATATTTGCAGAAATCCGCCTGATTTGTACGATACTGAATCACACCGTTTCTGCCGTTTTCTTTGTACTTTCCGCAATATGCCGTGTAGTTATCAAGCTTGTCCTTTGTAATTCTAAAGATTTCACCATATAACGATTTACATCTTTCTTTAACAAAATCTTTAAGCATTTTCAAATCAGAATTATGTTCTTCATATGTTTTGACTTTAGCAAAGGAAATATACTTTTCACCGTTCAAAATATCTGCAAGAATTGCCCAGTCATAAACCGCCTTTGCTTTTTCGATAAGTTCAAACTTTTCTTGTAACAAATCACGGTATGTATTTTCATTATCGTCATAACCGCTTTCAAAGGTAATACCGTTTACTTCCTCACTGTCAAACGACTTATCACCGAACATATCGGAAAATTTAACCTTTCTGCCACACATCAAATTTATCAAAGCGGTTTCATATGGATTATTTCTTTTACTGTAACCGAAAAGCTTGTACGATTCGGACGATTTTGCAGTTTTCTTCAATGTTTTGTCCTTTAATATTTCTGAAAATCTTAACGAATCATTGCACTCAAATTCAATTTCATATTCTTCTTTTAAGTAAAGTTTTAAATCGTCAAAAAGAGCTTCAAACGAGGATTCACTTTCAAAATCAGACCCCATATTATCAAACAAGAAATGTCCTCTGTGTTTTATAATATGATGTAACGCAAGATATACAAGTCTTACATCGTGTGGTTGTGAGCTCTCAATCAATTCTTTTCTAAGATGATATATTGTGGGGTAGTCTGTATGGAATTCTTTATCGGTGTAATTACCGTCTGCAAAAACCGCATACGGAACATTTGATGATTTGTCATCAAGATACAGACAACTTTCTTTTAATCTCTGATAAAAAGCATTGTCAACTTTTGAAATTTCCTCATCAAAAAGCATTTGCAGCCATTCAATACGGTTTCTTTTTCTCAAACCTCTTCTTCGTGCCGATCTAAGAGTTCTTCTCTCGGCAGCTGAATTACTCTCCTCAAAGAGATCAACACCCCACATGGCATTGCCTTTAAATTTACAGAGATTGTAATCTGTATCGGCTACTGCATATCCGACAGAATCCGTTCCTATATCAAATCCTGCATAATAATCGTCATTAAAATTCTTCATAAATTTCCCCCTTTTCTATTGACAAAGTATTTATTTTGTAATATTATTAAAATAATCTAATTACCTTATTGGATTTACACTATGAGTTCAAATAAAAATTCATTCTATCCGTTGCTTAGGCAACCATCACAGTGTGTGATTTGAGGATTCGGTTTTCCGAATCCTTTTCTTTTGTCTAATTTTAGCACATACTGTAGTTATTTTCAATATCTTTGAGTTATTTTATCCTTATTTTTAGTGCATTTTATTCAATTATACAATTTCGGTATACTTTCTATATATTTTGCATAGTATAACATACTACTATCAGTATGTCGTATTATACATTTTTAAAATCAAAAGATTTCTGCCCCGCCAATTGCTTGCGGTGCGTATCATCAACGCCCTTCTATTTCAAATATTGCTCTATAATAAAAGTTAGGGCAGAAAAAGAGCTGCAAATAAAAAGTAAAAAAGTAGAGCATATTTTGCCAAAATCCGTTAAAAGGAATTGCTTAAAAACCTGAAACGGAGGACAAAATATGCTCTACAGATGTTTTACAGAAAAGCTCTTAGGGTTCTGCTCGAATGTACTCAGCCAAAGGCATCGAAGAACTTAATGCTAAAAACATTGAATATCCCGACGGCTCAATGCACACGCTTTACGAAGCAGAACAACAGCAAAGAGCTTTTGAACGCAAAGTCAGGGCAACCAAAAGAACACTTGCCGCTTGTGATGAGGCTTTGAATAACCTCTCTGATGAAGAGCTGTTACAAAAATTAGAGAAAGAATTCTGCCACTATTCAAGCAAGTTGAAACGGCAGGAGTCAGAACTGAATAGCTATTGTAAAAAAACAGGATTACTTCCTGACCGTTCTCGTCAACAGGCTTATGGTTTTGGAAGAAGTACTGCTCAAAAAGCTGTTTGGAAAAATAAGAAACTAAAGGTTGATGCGGCGGCAAATAGTGCTATTAGAAATACAGGCAGGGTTTTGGAGTTTAATAGCAAAACAAGTTTTTATAAAAGTAGCGCCTAAATATTCCTTTTTCGTGAGTATCTTATATTATTTACTTCAAATTCAGCTTCTGAACGATAATGTTATTCCAATTCTTTGATTCCTACACTTTTCAAATACCGGTAAATTCCGTCATAATATTCCGGTTTTGCGGTCATGTCAGTTTCATCACCTGTCGGTACAAAAATAACAAATCCCTGTCTTGCCCTCGTCAGGAGGACTCTATAAGCGTTTTTTAAATAAAGAATATTATCTGCAGATTTTATATTTTGCCATTTTGTGCCAACAAATTTCAGATGTTTGAAATCACCGTTTTCAAATCTTAAATCTGCATCCCAACAAACAATTGTCCAATCAAGTTCAAGACCTTGAATGTCGAATTCTGTTGCGGTTTCTTCTAAATGAAATGATGAACGAACATCGTTTTTACCGTTTAAAAACCAATTCGTGGCTTCAATTTTATTTTGAACCCATATTCCGTATTTTCTGAGTCTTTTTGCACCGGAGCTTGCAGTAAGCCCATATCTTTGCGATCCTTTTGCCTGACTTTTAACCCATAGTTTTGCTTTGTGTAAATTTCGAGTCACAAAGACAGGATAATCATTGTTAAACTGCTCATACAATCTTTTAGCAGTATCAATATCCACATCAAGAAGAGCCTTTACAAAATTTGAAACATTTTCACTTCTGAATGAACGTAACGAAACGGCTAAGTGCAAATCTTCAATTATGTTTACATTCATATTTTTCGTCATTTCGGCAAAATTATGCCCTTTGGAATATTCGTCATCGGTGATTTTATCGGAAACATAAATGTCCCAGTTTGGATAATTATTTCTCAATGAATCAAGCCATCCATAAATACCGGCCGATTCACCCTTATTGATTTCTTGACCGCCACCGATTAAACATATTATTGTTGCCCAGTCATTGTGACGGTTTAATATACTAATCAGGAATTCAGGTTCTGACATATTAAAATCTTCAATATGTTTCTTCTTTTTCATAAAATCAGTTAAATTTTGTTCGTCCCAAGCTCGTTGAGCTTCATCGAAAATTGCAACTTTTTCAACAGGAGGAGTATCAACAGATATTGCGTCGTCTCTAAAATGATGAATAATTTGTATAAATTCTTTTACTTTTCTGGAGGCTTCTTTTCTTGAAATATGATTTCTATTTGCATCATCACGAGCAAGTGCTTCTTGTAAAACATCAACAAGTGGTCCATTGCCCGAGAGAAATACAGCATGCTCATCTTCAGCTATTTTCTGCCTTTCTACAGCTATATTAAGACCTGCAAGAGTTTTTCCTGCACCCGGAACACCTGTAATAAAACAAATTGATTTTCTGTTATGAGCTTTGCTATAATCTATAATTTTATTGATCGCTTTAGTTGTTTGATTAAGATTTTTCGCACTTGCATCATTTCTCGAAATATCTTCAACATTGTGACCGAGATACAAGGCCTGTGCAGCCTCTATAATCGTCGGTGTTGGCATATAAAGTGAGTTAATCCAATCATCAGGTATTATTTCATCCTGAATAAATTTTAAAGAAACTTCTGTTATGTATTTGGCAATTTCGTATTCGTTGCAACAAATCGTTTCTAAAACATTATCTTTTGAAATCCGAATTTCTTGTTTTACGCTGTGAGCCTTAGTAGAAATTAAAATTGGAACTAAAAGTCTGTTATGACTTTCTTTGTGAAAACAACTTAAATCAAAAGCATAGTCAGTTACTTGTTCAATAGCATATGAAGGGTATTTCTTTTCACCAACTTTAAATTCTAACAGAAAAATTATTCCTTTATAAATAACAATATTATCAATTCGATTACCTATTCGTGGAATGGTATATTCAAATATAATATGTCCATCTAAAAACTGAGATAACTCTCGCTTCAAAATTTCAATTTCTCTATTCCAAGTATTCTTTTGTAAGTCCTCAGCAGAAAACTGGTCATTCGTTGTTATTTCGCCAAATATACTGTAATTATCTTGATTTAGGAAACTTTGAATGTCATTTGAATAATATGATCGTTTTACCATTATGTATTCCTCATTTAGAATTAGTTATATGATTATCATAACATATATATGTATTATTGTCTATTGTATGGTTGAAAATGTCAATGTAATAAATGATAGATTAAAAAGTTTGGCACCATGCCCGCGGTGATATTTTAAGATTTATAGTCAGGCGTATGTTCATAAACATATTAATTCTACAACAAAACAAGCGGCAGTTTAAACAACCACCACTTGTCAATTTCAATTATTCTGTTTTAACGCTACCCCAACTATTGACATAGAACCGAAATAATTTTCATTTAGGTATAATAAAACCAGCAATAACGGCACATTGTCATATAGATGACAATGTGCCGTTAGTTTGATTTAAAAAGGAGTTTCTTCACTTGAAGCATCAAATTCATTTTCTGTTGTGTTTTTGGGCCAGTTTTGGTATTTGCAGATATCTGTAAGGTTATTGTTTTTTATGTATTTCTTGCGGTATTGAAAAATTGCTTCGATTGTTTCAAACAAATACTGGTCATAATTATCGGTATCCTTTTCAGGGCAATCAATTTCAAGTTTATTAATATCCAAAAATTCTAATGGTTCCTGTTCGTCGTAAAAAAAGTTTTCATTATAAGCATCAACTAATTCGCAGAAGTATTCAATCTTTTTTGATGTGCGATTTATGTATTGGATTATTGATTGCTTATAATCTTGACGGTTTTCGCTTTGTATAAAACAAACATAAGAAATCTCTCCTTTAATATGAGCAGCATTTTCATAATTTCCAGTCATAATACATCTAAATATCTCAGCTCTAATTTTCCGTTTGAATTCTTTCGAAACTTTTAATTGAGATGTGTCATTAGAGTGAGATATAACAACACCCGTGATTAGATGTTTATTTTTGGGCGTATGATAGTGGAGTTTATCTTGATTGATAATAAAGCCTTCACTTTTTATTATCTTTTCTATGATAGGAAACATTTTTAGGAGAAGACCTTTGTTATCACAAGAAAAATACATATCATCAGCATATCTTGTGTAAAGAACTCCTCTCTTCGAACACAGACCAAACAACCTCCTGTCTAATCTCATACATATTAAATTAGACAGTGCCGGCGAACAAACTGCACCTTGTGGTAACTTGTTTTCTAATGTGCATAAATTTGTAAGGATTGCCGAAGCTGTATTATTATAACCTATCCCCTTAAATATTCTATACACTTTTGCTGCATTAATGCTTGGAAAGAAATCGCTCAAATCAATTGATAGGCCATATAATGAATCCGAATGATAATAGGCATTCTTTTTTATATCAAACTTATTATTGTTTGAGCTTTTTCTAAACGCCATTGCATAATCACTTGGGCGAATTTTATTAAGAATATTTTTCAAAATCCATCGCTGAGTGATTTTTAATGTGTAAGAAGGAATTGCTATTATTCTTTTTTTACCGTTCTTTTTTGGTATCTCTTTAAAGGAATAATAGCTTTCTGTTTTATTTGTTAAGAGATAGATTAGTTTGGTACTTAGTCCAATTATTCTTGAAAACTCTTCTAAGCATTCAAAATATGGAATACCTAAAGAATTAATGAGAAGTAAATTATTTTTTTGCATAAAAAATTACCTCTTTTACCATAAGTCTTTCGTGAGATAAACATTTGATTAAAACAAGTGCTTTAATCAAATGTTTTATATCACGAATTGTGAGTAAGCGTTTAACCAAGGACTGGCGAATCACCGTCCAAAACAATAAAATATGTAGACTTACATAAAGAATTGTAAAAACTAAAAGAGGTAATTTTTAATTATTTAACTGTTCTTTCAGTATATCACATCTTATTCTGTCATGCAACTCATTTTTGTATGGAATATTACTTTTTCTAAAAAAACTATCTGTTGAAATATACCCTTTTTCTGATAAAGATAAAACTTGATCTGTTATATTTCGGTCTATGTTAATATTCCCATTTACATATATAATACCAAGTTTATGCAAATACCTTAAAGAAGCATTGAATAGTTCATTATAATCTTTCAGAATGCCATGTTTATTTCTAATTAATTCTTTTAAATTCTTGTATAGCTGTTTGCGATTATACTCTTTATAGAAATATAAGATTAAGGGAATAAAAGAAATATATTCAGGTAGCATTGTGAAGTCGGGGCAAGTGTTTTTAAAAAAGAATTTTTTGCGTTTACTGTTTAATCCTCTATATTGAGTAATAACACTATTCTTAAATTGCGATAGATTTGTTTTATCAAAGATTAGTATTCTATCTTTATCTATAGTTTGAAGCTTTTTGACGGGGCCATCCATAATAAAGCTATGTTGACGGCGATACTTTTTTTCTATGCCAATTATTAGTTTATTTCGTATTTGTTCGCTTTGTACAAAAGCGCCAAGTTCTGCTGCTGAACCCATACTCTCACAAATAAGTAAAATCGAATTTGCACTTTTAGCTAAAATGTTCTCATAATCAAGCAGATTGGACTTTCTGTCTTTATTCATCATTTCCATAAACAAATCTTCAGGGTATAGTACTTGTATACCATTTGATTCTAAATGCACTCGTATATTATCTCTGATACAATCATCGGTAGCTCCTCCACAAAGGAATACATAAAGTGTATCTTCATAGGATTTTGCAAATATTTCATCGTGTATTTTTGTGAAGCGTTCAGATTCTATCATATATTACCTCTGTTGTTATAATACTATCCAACTGTTCCCGAATCTCATCAAATCCGCAATTCAAATCAAGCGTTTTCACGCTGATTTGGTTTCCGCTCATTTGATAGGTATTGTCGGGGACAATTTGCTCGTCTGTTTTGGCGTAGAGCAACATTCCCGAAACTGTAACTTGCCTGTCTTTCAGCTCTTCCTGCTTGTTTTTAACGTAGGTAAAAATCTGATACAGGTTTGCCGAATGTACTGTCGCCTTATTAAACCGCTGTTGTGTGGTATGGGCGTAGTATTTTGCGTCGAAGATCAGAATAGTATCGTCTTTTTCAAGCACGATATCCGACTTCATAACCGGCAGCATATCGCTGAAATCATCGTCGAGCTGCCACGGGATTTGCGGTGCGCCGACGGTCAGTTCCGGGTGCTCCTTGCGGTAATACTCCAGAATAAACTTCTCATACAGGCGGTGCATACGCTGCTCGTCGAGAAAGTCCATCAGCTTTGACGTGCCGTCCGACTGGGTTTGCAGCAAGCCCTTCAAAACCAAATAACAAATCGAAACCAACATACGGTAGGTCTGATTATTGCGGTCATAGCGGAGATTCCAGTTGATACTGTAAATCGGTAACGGCTCAACATTGCTTAAAAACACCAGCAGCTTTTTCATTTCCTTTTTGCGGCTCTCGTCAACGTCCGCCACCATCAGGCGCAGCATTGTCGTCTTGATGATGCGGTTCATATAGGCGTTTTCGGAAAACTCGTCGTAGGAGCAAACGACCTGCCGCTTGATAATGGAATTTGTTTTCAGCGTTTCCGAAATTTCCATTTTACCACGCAGCGCCGTCAGCGGTTCACGCTTCGGGATATAATCCTTCATCAGACCACGCTTGAGCTGCTTTGACAAGCCTTTAATCAGTATTGCGGCGCATAAATCCGCCACATTCTCAAAATGCTCTGTCGCCACACTTTTATATCCTTGCTCGTTCAGCACTTGAAATGCGTAGGAGAGCATATAGTAGATATTTTGAATCGGAATCACTTGACAGCACTCCTCAAACGGTCAGTCCATTCTTTTACTTTTGAAGGCTCGTCAAACCAATACTCTTTGAGCAAGGGGATAATTTCAAACTCCACAATATCGGTCAGCGTGTTCTCCTTAATCTCCTCAATATCGCAGAAATAGCTGTGACCGATACAGAAGCCCTCACCGAGAGATTCGTCGTCGGCAATCTTCTGATTCAGGCTGATAACGCAGTCAATTAGTTTGTTGAATTTATCATTTTCTAATCCGTACTGATATTCTCTAAAGCCCTCGGATTCAAACGCAGGCTTCATTTCATAGAACGCAAAACGCCTGCGGAGCGCATAGTCAATCATCGCCAAGCTTCTGTCAGCTGTGTTCATCATACCGATAATGTAAACATTTTTCGGGACGGAAAACTTGTCCGAAGAGTAGAGCAACTGAATATCATTACCTCGCTTATCGGCTTCAATCAGCATAAACAGCTCGCCGAAAATCTTACTGAGATTGCCACGATTGATTTCATCAATGATAAAGAAATACTCGTTTTCTTTATCATCGGACGCTTTCTTGCAGAAGTTGTAAAATGCGCCCTTCTTAATTTCAAAATTCATTCCTGTGCTTGACGGACGGAAGCCCTCGACAAAATCCTCATAGGAATAACTTTGATGGAATTGAACAAGCTGCACACGTTCGGGATCCTTAACGCCCATCATTGAATAGGCAAGACGCTTTGCGGCGTAGGTTTTACCGACACCCGGAGCACCCTGCAAAATGACGTTCAATTTCTTACGGAGCAATCCTTCTAACGTGTCATATTGTTTTTCACTGATATATACGTCTGCAAGAAAGTTCTCTTTGGTATAGGTGTTCAGCGGTTCTTCCTCGACGTCAATATCATCGTCATCATCTTCTGTATCAAACATTGCATTGAGCTTTTCAACGTATTCTGTATATTGGGTAATATCGGTCAGCGTTTTCATAACTGCCTTACCGGGATGTTCCCATTCACCGATGTCTGTCCACTTTACTTTACGGGTGTTATTATACTCATCTTTGCTACTGTCATCATATATATAACCGGACTCAACAACGCCACGACCGATTATTTTATACATACCTTGCTTAGCAAAAACAATATTGCCCGGTTTCATCTCATTGGCAAACTGCCAAGTAGCAAGAGCTGCATTGCGATAAGTCTTATTGTCGCCGTAGGTGTCCTGCATAGCAGCCGTCATTTCTGATTTTGAAGCGAAGCGTGTCAAATCACCGATTTCACCCCAACCGATGAGCATAATTCCTTTCTCGGTACATTCACTCCACTTTGAAGCATTATTGCCGGGCGAGTAAATCCAATAGCGCTTTGTGTTTACATCTTCGTCAGCAAGAGCTGAGCCTTTATCTTCTTTATCTTGCTGGTTTTCTTTAACAATCGTCTTGAAAATCTCTGACGCTAATTCGTCTGTCATATCAACAGTCCAGCCATTTTCGGTGAGTTTCCAAACACCACGAGTGCTGTTGTCCAAATAACCGCCTCTGACAAGGTACTGCCTTGCCCAAGCAACGTCATTGTTGAATTCAGGCGTTTGCGTCTTACCGACAACTGCGCTTGTTTCTTCCTCGGTCAGCTTTTCGTTTTCTATAATTTTATTTCGTGCTTCTTTCGGAGTAGCCGAACCGCCTAAATCTTTGAGCGCCTGCAAAAGAGGTTTGAACCAACGCAGGAACTTTGCGCCGGAATTAGCATCGCTTTTCTCGGAAAGTTTCTCATATTCATCATCTTGCTTAGATACACTCCACGCACTGCAAGAAAAATCTGCCAATGATTTATAGGAACATTTGTCAGATTGAATATAAGCAATGCAATCATCACAAAGTTTTAAGTATATCTCTGCTTTCGGTGTATCACGCAGATTTTTTACTGTGGCTGTAATTGACTCAGGTAAGCTGTCATTATTCTTTATAAACCACCTATTGCGTGAATCTAAATTTATAAATCTGTTGGGACGAATCCAGTATAAGCCCATTGACAAATTCCATTTTACGCCTTTTTGTTTCCTAACTGTATTAAAAACAGAAATAAACTCTTGTCTGTTTTCTTCTGTATCGTTTTTTGACAGAGTAAGCGCTAATTCAAAAATTGACCAGAGGTTTTGTATATCTGATTTTCCTCTGTTATCTACAAAATAGAAAAAAGTAGATTTTAGTGGACTTAACACAGGAATTCCGTCAAAAGACATAGGAACATCAGCTTTTATGTCAAACAATTCCTTGAATTCAGTAATAAGTTTTATTCTGTTCTTTTCGGTTAGTTGTTTATTAAATAATCCAAAAACTGTAAAAGGATCAATGTCAACAAGGATATTATTTCCGCCTTTATCTCTATCAATAGTCGGCAGTTTTATCCCTGTAACCTCATAAACCTGCTTTATTTTTTCAATCAGCTCCTGCCGATTGTCCTTATATGCAAGTAACTTATCTGCAAACTCCTCATAAAATGATATCCAATCAAATTGATTCTTAGCGCTCATACTATAGCCCCTTGATGATTGATAATTCTTAGTTATCCTCTATTCATTATCTTTAGCCAAAGTCAAAATACATTTCTGCCAATGAGAAAGAACTACACATCTTACATCTAACGAATGTATATATGTGTAACACTTGTACAAGCAACCCTCATCCTAAAAATGTAGTATTAAACTTAACTAAGCCTATATTTGAGGTAGATAATATAAAAATATTTATAATCGCCCTTTATGGTGTCAATTATAACATAATTTGACAAATATTTAAATAACTTTTACGCAAATCAGTTATAAAATTTCACACGGTATTTTTATGTATTTTGCATAATAGAATCTTGTTCACTGCTTTATAAACATACTTTTATACAAAATAAATCTAGGCATTTGAATAGACTTTCTTTATTTTCTGTTGCATAATAAATTTATCAAAAACAAGGAGCTATATGCGATGGAAATAAAAAATGTACAAGCAAATAATCTAACAACTGATTATCTAAACTTTTGCCTTTCAAGAAAAAATCTCGACCAGAAAACGATAAAATCATACACTATTGATTTAAGGCAGTATTTTGAATTCACTATGGAATCTGCTATTGAATGGACAAACAAAAAATCCATTGAGCAATACATTGATTTACTGCATTTTAAGTACAAACCCAAGAGTGTGAAGCGTAAAATTGCTTCGCTAAAAGCATTTTTTCACTATCTTGAAATTGAGGAACTTATTGATATTAACCCTTTTCATAAGATACAAATCAAGTATAAAGAACCATTTATTCTCCCAAAAACTATTCCGATAAATAATATTGAACAAATTATTAAGTTTGCTTATTTAAAACTTACCAAATCTAAAACAGAGTACGCTAAAAGGGTTGCTCTGCGAAATGCACTTATACTCGAGTTGTTATTTGCCACCGGAATGAGGATTTCAGAATTATGCACACTCACGACTGAACAAATTGATTTTAATGATTACATAATCAAAATTTACGGAAAGGGCTCAAAAGAACGCCTGATTCAAATCTGCAATCAAAATGTTCAGGAGTTGCTCAAAAAGTATAATCAATCATTTAAATTTGAAATAGCAAACAACGAATTTTTCTTTATAAATAGACTCGGCAACCGTCTATCTGAACAGTCTGTTCGTAATATGATTACTAACTATGCAATCGGTGCAGAAGTGCCGCTGCACATTACTCCGCATATGTTTCGTCACTCTTTTGCAACTCTACTGCTTGAAGAAGATGTTGACATACGCTATATTCAACAAATGCTGGGTCACAGCTCCATTACCACAACGCAGATTTACACGCATACGAGTATCAACAAACAGAAAAACATCCTTTCTGCCAAACATCCGAGAAACAAACTTGAAATCGGGATATAATAAAAGCCTTGCGGGATTTTTTAACTCACAAGGCAATCAGAATACTTTATTCACTTTTATCAAAATCATTTTTTATTACATCGGAAATAAGGTTTGAAAAATCAACAGCATTTTTTGAAGTAATAACAGGTTTTCCTTTTTCAACCCTTTGAGATTTTTATACTGGCGGGTTGTCATTCCTGACCACGCTTTTGTAATTTCATCAGTCAGAATTGCATATTCTACACCCTGCTTTACACCACGAGAATCCCATTCATCAGTAAGCTCTTTTCTCACCTGTATAGCCTGAAGTCTTTGATTTATCCACTCTCTGCTATATCCTTTTTTCAGGTATGTTTCAAGAGCTCGCTCTATGGTAAGTTCGGGATCAATAGTTTCATCTATTCTTTCTCTGCCAACTTCTGCAAGCCACATTTTAAATGGTTCTGCTTTTGGTGACGGAATAGATTGAATTATTCTCAAAAGTTGCTCTGTATTTGCAACATCTGTTTTGTAATTTTTACCATCCTTAGGAGATTGCATTTTCAGTTGTACGATATTTTCGTACAACTGGTTTGCTCCTTCAGCTTTAAGTTTTCGCTTAAGATCGCTCCAGTAACGACGAGGTTCGTTACTGTCAGTCAGAACTGAAATTACATCAACTATGGAAAAATACCATTCTTCCTCTGACTCATTCCACGCAGTACGTATCTTTTTATCTTCAAAAATTTGTATTTTATTTTCTTCACTCATATATGTTCACCCACTTCTAACCTAAAATTATTATAGCAGACTGAGTTTACAAATTCAATCTATTAAGCTTTATAGAGATAGGAATTGTTCATAATTAAGGTCGAAGACAATCTCTAATTCGTATCCCCGTGATACTTTCACTTCTCTTATGAGCTGACAAGCTATCATTTTCTTCTGCTCCATTGTTGAATTGTCAAATTCGTCTGCCCAAGTTCTGAATTGTGAGTAATAAAAATCAAGCTTACCCATCGCATTTTGCTGATTGGCAAGCTTGAACTTTATATCATTTAATTCAGTTTCTTTTTTATGGAGTAAATCGTTTGTATTATCAATAGAAGCTGACAGTATATCGGGAGCGAATCGGCTCTCACCAAGTAAAGAGCGTCCTATTTCAGCAGATAATTCAATTACCTGTCTTTTTAGTTTTTCAATTTCTTTTTCAAGCTTTGTCTGTTTTCTCCTATACTCCGATATTTCGGATTTGTAGCGTTTTTCCAGTGCTATATCTTTTGGTGTTGATTTGATTTTGGCGAGATAATCTCTTAATGTTGCAAGCACAGCACCGTCAATTCTGTGTGCTACATAAGCCGACTGTCCTTCACATGCACCTCTTTTCATTGCTTTGTTCGTACAGATATACCTCTGTCTGCGAACTCTGTACTGACTGCCATCTGCCCCCCTGTCGTATCGGTCGATATAGCTTGTTGATACCATCTTCTGGCCGCAATGAGCGCAATAGATATTTCCGGAAAGTAATGTACTGCCTTTCGTAGTTCTTGCAATTTGTTTCTTCTCTTCATTTTTGTTAGAACGCTGACTTAATATAAATTGTGCTTGTTCATATACATTTTCATCAATGATGTGAAGTCTTTCTATGTATGGGGATTCAACACCGCCTGATATCATATAACCGCAATATAATCTGTTCTTAAGAATACGATTAACTGTATTACATTGGAATTTACTGTTGTTATGAGTTCGTATACCATGACTGTTCAAAAAGTCAGCCATTCGATATGAACCATAACCCTCTTTAACTGTCATCTCGAATATCTTCTTGACTATCGGAGCTTCATCATCGTCAACGACTATGTCCATAAGCTCTTTTCCCTTTTTGTTGATTTCACCGCTTTTTATAAGTTTGTAACCGAATGGTGCAACACCTCCGGTAAATTTGCCGTCCATCGTCATCTGGTTAAGGCGAGTTTTAACACGAGCTGACGTTTTCTGGCTTTCACCGTTGGCTTGCCAAAATCGTATGTAATTCATAAGCTTATCCACATGATTATCCATACGCTGTTCGCCCTCGTTAACGCTCCACACCTCTATGCCGTGCTTAATAAACCATTCAACGACAAACGGAGTTTCATCATCAATTCTGCCTATTCTGTCGAACATAAAGACAAGGAGCACATCGAATTCTTTCTTTTCTGCGGCGGCTTTCAAATCCTGAATAGGATCTCGGTCGCTTGCCGAAACCTTGAATCACGATACGCCTTTTTCCTGAAACTCTTTCAGAATTGTCCAGCCGTTGCGTTCAGCAAATTTTCTGCACGAGGTTTTCTGCATTGGAATATCATCTTTGTCAACCTGACATTTAGTTGATACTCTGTACAAGCAATATACTCTTTTCATTTTATCACACTTTCATACGATTTTTGCAAACCAACAATACTACATAATTCCTATAATATCCAGCAAATCTGAAAAATAACTTAAAGAAATTCAGCATCCAATCTGAGCTTTCATTCTGTTCTCAAATGTATCCAAAAGATTTTCAAGAACATTTCTTTCAACCTGTAAATTTCTGTTTTTGGAAAAGTAAATGGTGACCTTGCAGTCGTTTATAACAGATTCTATTCTGTGTTCTGAATCAATGTTATTTTCACTTACATAGTTTTCGTCCAAATTATCACCTGTTCCTTATTTTTTGTCATCTATATTATCTTTCATCTGCTCATCAGCTTTTGCCGCTGCATTGCACAGGCACATAACGCAAACGCCGATAAAAGCACCGACAAAAAGACCAATCATAAATCCTAACATTTTAACACCTTCTTTCAGTAATTTTCTTCTCTTAGGACGTTTGTCCATTAATTTTTCCTCCAATCAATCTGAATCTTTTAGTAATTCAGGTTGTTTGGAGGACCTCTGTTTCTATATTTCATCATGCCCTTCCATTTTCATGTAAAAAGGGCATAAAAATACCGACAAGTATAGAAAGCTATTACTTGTCGGTATTCTATCACACGCTATTAAATGTCTTTATCCTTCTTGCTATCACAAAATTCATTAATTATATAGTTATTAACATAGAACTTGCCTTTGACCCCTATTTCTTTTCTTATATTACGGAAGCACTTCTCAGTTTTCACTCGTATATTATCATAAGCAGTTACAGAATTTGAACATTCCTGACAAACTTCAACAATATCCCAAATTAAACCTTTTGTATTCTCTTTATTAATAGAACTTTCATTTACTAATAATTCAACTAATATATTGCTAAGTTCTGCATATAAAGCTTTATTTTCCTCAAAAAGCGTTTTTCTTAGCTCATCCTCTGTTTTTCGTTTATCAGTTATATAATTAATAAATATTGGGACAACAACTACGGAAAGAATTCCACCTACTATTGATGCAATCCAAACTCTAACATCCTCAGGGCTTTGCCAAAAAACAATTGCTGTCGGCACAATAATCATAAGTAAGGCTAATACAATCATAGCTATGTAACTCAATATCAATATTTCATTAAATAAACTGAAAATAATATTAAAAATTTTCCTTAGTTTAGGATTTTTGCTTTTTTATCTTATTTATTCGGTTAATCATACTTATATTCTCCAATACTATAATTTTAAATTCACTTTATTTTTTAGTTTTAATTCTATAGTCTAACAAAAAGTAACATATAACAAAATTCCAGCTAATCAAAAATATTATTGTCAGCCACAGTGACGCTGTAAATGTTCTAGAGAACAGATTTACAAGCATTTGATTTCCTGTTAGGCTTTGTGAGTTTAGTGTTTGTGCATTATCAACAAGCACATTCAGGTAATTTGAAATGTCGAAAATGTTATCATTCGGTATATATTTTGAGGGGATAAAAATGCTGAAATCACAAATATTAAACACAATCAAAAGCACGGCAGGTATTCCTGCAAAAACAAGCACAAGTGCAACATATTTTAGCGGAATATTTTTTAGCGATTTCAGAAAGTAGTTTAATTTGAGATTTTCTTTTATCTCCTCAAAAAATTTTCTGCTGAACTTATACCACAACTTCAATGCAATAATGCTAAATCCGATAAATATTGCAAGGTATAAAATATGTTCAAATGACGAGAGCGTTTGGTTTTTATCATTTAGATTAACCGAATAATACTGCGGCAAATCCATTTGCTCAACAATTGCTCCCGTATATACCGAGTTATCGTAAACAATCATATCAACCGTTCTGTCACCATAATTTTCAGATGTTGTATATGGAACATACACTCTCTGTTTGTCATCAGCAGAAAACTTATTTATTAAACTTTCGTTTTCACATATCACACCGCAAATTGTATATTGATTTTCGTCAATGCAAATCTTTTTACCGACTGCATCTGTTGTAAAAAACAGTTTGAGAGCAAGAGAACTTCCGATTATTGCAACCTTATCTCTGTTATCTATGTTTTTGGACGAAATATTTTCGCCGTTAATTTCGGTCTTATAATCCGAAAACCAGTTTTCATTCACAAGTACCGTAGTTACGGTTTCTTCCTTAAATTTTGTTTCTTTACCCTCGGAACAAAAAGCTATGCCTTTGTCAGTAATCCGTTCAAACAGCTTTTCAAGTTCAGAAACCGTTTTTGGAGCAGTTTCGGAATTTTTATCATAAGTTAATTGAGTAACATCAGGTAATTGCCCTTTTGCATTTTCAATAATTATAATATTCGCAATAAAAACGCTCACAGTCAGCAACAGCAGTAACAGAAACGAAACAATTTTTCTTTTGCTCACACTGTTTCCTCCTCAATATAAACACTTGAACCGTTTTCTATACTCTTGGTTGTTTTATATACAACTTGACTGTCGCCAAAAAGTGAGTCCGATGTCACCTCGCAATACAGCTCGTCACTGTTACATATATCCACCGAAACCTCTTCAACTGTTGCATCACCGTTTTCGGTTTTATTTATAACAAATACTATTCCCGTATTGCCTGCCCCATCCACCGATGAAACAGGCAAAAGATAATGTGTTTTCATATCATTTGAACCTGCGGTATCGTCAATTACACCTGTTTGAACCGAAACCACTTTGACCTTTGGAAGAAGCATATTATTGATTGTTTTTGAAAAATATGTAAGTAATGCAATCACAATAAAAAATACAATTGAAAATTTCAACACTACGCTCTTTAGCTTATCTTTTTTCATAAAAGCCTCTCTCCTATCCCTTATCAGTTCCGACAAACGGCGAATCAATATCCCTGTGTCCGTAAAGATAAATAAGCAATGCAGGAATCATAAATATAACTCCGCAGGCAAATATTATGCCGTAATCCGAACTTCCGACATCAGTAAGCGTTACGGAAAGCGGATACATACCCTCATTATCAAAATAAATCAGCGGTTGTTCAACTACATTCCAATTATCAATAAAGCAGAGCAACGCAAGTGTTATGAGTCCGCCCTTAATCTGCGGAAGAATAATATTAGTAAATATCTTCAAATATGACGCACCGTCAACTCTTGCCGCCTCAATTGCGGAATCGGGAATGTATTTTATACTTTGCCTCAAAAGACAAATTCCGAATGCAGAAAAAGTTCCGGGTAAAATTACCGCAAGAAAATTATTCAGCAAATTCATATTTTCAAGAATCATATAATCAGGCACAAGTGTTACCTGCAACGGCAGAATAAGCAAAATTATATATATGAAAAACAGCTTGTCCCTGAACGGGAATTTCAATTTTGCAAAAGCAAAAGCCGCCAATGATGATACTGTAACCTGACCGATTACTGTCGGAAAAGTACAAACAACCGAATTCCAGAACTTCAACAAATATTCGGGTTTTCTGAAAAGAGTCTGATAAAACTGCTCCAAAGTTGCCATATTCGGAATCATATTGAGTTCTTTATATTTTCCGTCAGAAAAATTAAGCATCTCGCTTACCTGTGAACCTGTCATAAATGAACAAGCAAGCATATAAATGACAGGAAACAAAAACAGCACAGTTACAGCAATCAGCAAAATATATTTTAGTATTTTCATAACCGTATCTTTCATAACAAACCTCTCAAGAATAGCTGTGTTTCCTTTCAAAGCAGAAGAAAATAAACAGCACTATAATTATAAACAGCGATAAGACAATTGACGCCGCCGACAATCTTGGATAGTTGAGATTGTAATAATTGTTGTTGATGAAATTCTGCAAAAAATACACATTGGTGTTTGGATAATCGCCAAACAAAGCAAATACCTCACGGAAAATTTTAAATGAATAAATAAGCTCCATCAGAAAAACAAAAAATGTAGTTGGTGCAATCATAGGTATAGTAATTTTAGTTACAAGCTGATGAGCTTTTGCACCGTCAAGCCTTGCGCTTTCGTAGAGAGATTGCGAAACATTGGCAATGCCTGCCGTAAAAAGAATCACACAAAATCCGCAGTACTTCCACACATAAATAAAAACGATCATCACCATAGACCATTCCGAATTAAAAAATTCAACAGTATTAAATCCAAGTGAATTAAGTAATCCGTTGATTGCACCGTAATCATCAAAAACTAATTGCCACACGCAAATCAGAGATGCAATCGGAACTACAACAGGAATAAGCAATGCACTTCTGAAAAAGGAAGATATTTTATTGAAAGAATTAAGAAACAACGCTATCAAAAACGAAATCACCATTAACAACGGTATCGCCGTAACTGTAAATATGCCCGTGTTTTTAAGTGCAAGCAAAAATGTGTTGTTTTGAAAAAGCTGTATGTAATTTTCTATGCCCACAAAAGTATCGCCGACATACAGGCTTTTGGTAAAACAAATTACGTACGGCACAATATAAAACACCGCTATGCCTAAAAAAGACGGTAATATAAACAGATATGCCGCTATATGTTCCTTTTGTTTTCTTGTTAATTTAGATTTTCTCATAATTTATTCCTACTCAGTCAAATAAATTTCCGTAGCAGCCGAGAGCTGACGAATAAACTTATCCTTTGATATACCTTTATTTATATAATTGTCAACAATGTCACCGATAACATTGTCATTATAATATGAATGTGACACATCTTGATACAAAGTGCAAGCGTTTACATTATCGGCAATGTTAATGTATGCTTTCATAAAATCGTTGTCAATCCCGATAATTTTATTGTTATCATCCGTTCTTGAGCCGGCAACAAGCTTAGCATTATCGTAAACAGATATATTCACAGGAAAGCTCAAACTTCCTGATGCTGTTGCACCAATTTCTTGAATTTCATCACTAAGAGTATATTTTATAAACGCAAGTGCTTGCTCCTTTAGTTGTGTATTATTATTAATCGCATATCCAACCTGTATGTGTGCGGAATTAACATCTTTGTTTTTTGTTAATCCACGGAAAACTACAGGTGTTTCATTTATAGATTGATAATAAGAATAATTTCCTGCCATCAACGGAAATGACCGATTTATATACAATCCGTCAAACAATTCATTTGTATTGTTTTTTTGAGAAATCGTCAACATCTGCATCATTACATCTAAATTATCTTTAAATTCATCGGTATCAAAATACACAGCTTTATTTTCAAAATCAACATAGCTGTTTAAAAATCTGCAAAAGAGTTGCATTGGATAATCAAACCACAAAAAATCCGACAACTCATTAGATACAAATGAATAGCCTTCATCATTTAAAAAATAATTTTCAAATACATCTGAAAAATTACTGTATGTCAAAGAAAAGCCGTTATTTTCTTTGATATCGAAATTTTTCAATCTTTCTTCTGTAGATACCAATACATCAACTCCATAAAACAGCGGTACAATATATAAACCGTTATCATAAACTCCTGCGTTGAGTATGTTAACGTTATAATCATCAAGATTTATTGCATTTGAAGAATTATCATCTTTTAGCAAATCATAAATATTCATTAATGAACGGCCTTCAATTAATTTTTCAAAAGGCAATTTTTGACTAAGTGAAATAATATCAGGTCCACTTCCTGCCATAATTTCAGTTGATATCTGCGTTGACATTTCTTGTTCAGAATCAAATTTAACTATCTCAACTTGGAAAGACGGATTATTACTGTTTATGCAGTATTTATTGTATTTTTCTATAATCCAAGAAAGAGAGTCTTCATCATTTAATGTGTAATAAACAAGATGATTTTGTTCGCTGTTATTTTTTATTGCACAACTTGAAAATGAAGTAATTATTATAACACTTAAAAGTATAGCCAGTATGACTTCAATAGATTCATGCGGTTTAAATAAAAAGCGTGTGAACATAATTACATTTTATCCTTAGTCTATTCCGTTAAATAAATTTCCGTTGCCGCTGTGAGTTGGCGTATAAACTTTTCTTTTGAAATATCTCCTTTTAAATATTTATCAACTATATCAACAATTACTGACGAGTTGTAATAGGTGGTTTTTAAATTTTTATAATTATATAAGGTACACCCGCTTATATCATCAATTATACCCAAATAATCTTTCCAAAATATTGAATCCACATTTTCTGAAAATTCTTTTTCTTCTTCATCAAATTCTCCGTCTTCGTTGTAATCCCACTCCTCGGCAGTTTCAACTTCAACAGCATAGTCAAAAGCTTTATTATTCACCGGCAACGATATTTCATTTGTGCCTGAAAATCCCTTATCGCTCCTACTTCCGCACCAATATTCTTGAACATCCTCGCTTAAACAATATTCAATAAATCTTAATGCCTTATCTTTTTTATCTGAATTTTGATTTATAGCTATTCCGCACTCAACATAAGCTGTTATTTTGTTCTCATAGCTAAAATTTGGCAAAATAGCAGGAGTTTTGTTTTGTAAAAAAATATTGTAATAAGCTGTTTTTATACCTCCTATTGTACCGCCAAAAAGTAACCTAGGAGTAGACAATATACAACCATTGTTTTCTGAATTATATAAATCATAATATACATTCTCGTTGGTGTTATCATTATTTATCAACTTCTTAATATAATCTATATTTTCCAAAAAGCTATTGGTGTCAAAGTTTGTTGTTTTATTATCAAAATTTACATAGCTATCTATAAATGAATACAAAAGGCTATAGTTATCACTTTCATTTCCAAAAAGCGAACAGGAAACTTTTTCTTGTGAAAGTTGTCTAGATAATTCTTTATAGGAAAAATCAGAAAAATTTAAATCATATTCTTTTAATTTTTCTTGAGTAGAAATAAATATATTGGGACAATAGAAAAAAGGCACAAAATACCGTTTTCTGTTAACTATTCCCGATTCCATTACTTTTGTGTTATAATCATTAAAGTCGATATTAGAACCATATGTATTTATAAGCTCGTCAACATCCGCAAATGCGTGATTTTCAATAAGTTTTTCAAATGGCAATGGTTGATCTAACGAAATAATATCCGGTCCATCGCCTGACATAATTTCCGTTGCCATTATTGTGTACATTTCTTCTAACGAATCATACTCTACAATTTCTATTTGATAGGACTCATCGTAATGCTTTTTACAATACTTATTATACCTTTCAATAATATCGCAAATAACATCCTCATTGTATGCACAATATGTAAGCTTTGAGGAATTGCTTGAAGCTGTGCTTTCACCACATCCGCTGAAAACAAACACAGTAATAATAAATTGTAATGTTAAAATTATCGCAATTTTATTTTTCATAATGATTCGCCTTGTGATTTTTTATATGTCTTAACATAATTCTAAATTATTAATCTGTAGTCCATCTAAATTTTTATTATTTAAATCAACAATAACACTCTACTTGTTAATTCATACGGATAAGTAGCGAAATTAATATGCACTGAGTTAAATTCACTTCATTAATAATTGAAAGTAACATATAAACCCTTTGCAATTCCCTTTGCAGGGTCAAAAACTACTACAGTATCACCCTTAACTTTAGTTATAACTACATAATGCAATAAGGAATCGTCAATCACTACATGTGCAATAGCAAGTATAGGTAATTTAGAGGTTAATGATTCCTTATCAGTTTCAGCAACCTTTTGCAGAAAACCATAGTGTTCAATCGCCTTTACAAGACCGTATGCACTAGTACCTTGTCGATCCGTACCTGCAATATCACGAATTCTTGCTATTGTAACTTTTAAACCGTATTTTCTAA
>ERZ1034920.442-NODE-442-length-33392-cov-4.915949_pt1 | contig 33392 bp, 30 predicted proteins | sample MGYA00520688_ERZ1034920 | MGnify/ENA primary metagenome ERZ1034920 (study PRJEB33766, sample SAMN09781785) | gut metagenome | biome: gut microbiome | host: Homo sapiens | place: Madagascar | study: EMG produced TPA metagenomics assembly of the PRJNA485056 data set...
TACAGTTTGTCGGTCGAATATCGGGTGGGGTAGACCTCAAAGTTGAAGAGATGGTTGGAGATCTCGATGAAAGCTCGCTGTGAAGCTGAGTAGCTTAAAAGGGCGGAGTATCTACAAGGGGCTATTTCGCCAAGGGTGTTTTCAATGCTGGTTTGCAAAGTGCCTTGTACGAAATCATCCAAGGTAAGGCATTCTTTTAACGGCTTCCCGGCCTGTTTTCCACCGATGAGATAGTCTGCTTTCTGCTGCTCAAGTGAGGAAAATACTGCAAACGAGGGAGAAAGTTTTTGAAAGAACACCGATCCACATGGTGCAGCTAGTATGACAAAAACAAAAGCAACCAAGAGCACGTTTCTAGGCTTACTGGACATTACTGAAAGAGCCTCCTGAAATTAAAACTGGAAATAAATAAACGGGTTGTAGCCGCTTGAGATTACGTACGATATCGAGACGAAGAATACGACAAGAAGCGTTAGGTCGGAAAGCGTGTTCACTATAGCGATGACCCTTTTTCTGGCATCTGACACATAAATAGCCGGCTCTGCCTGGCATGGAGGCACCATGGCGTTTCCCTTTTCTGGTGCAGCAATGATCTTCCTGCAGGTATCACCCTCTGCCCACGCCTCGAGCTTCTTGCAAAGCCATGGTGCCCAAGGGAGCGAACCGATGATCATGATGGGAACCAACGAGATATAGCTCCATGACTGGAGTTCCCAAAGTGTTGATGTACCCAACCATCCATAAGCACCAAACATGGCTGCGATCCATTGGGCGATATTGGACAGCCCGGTCACTGAGAAAAGTAGCCATCCGAAGAAGAAGAGGACTACGCACCAGATATGGGAGACAAAGCTAGGCAAGCGCTCGAAGAGCTTGTTCAAGAAGAACTTCTCAAGCAGGATGAGCACGCCCCAATAAATGCCCCACAGCATGAAGTTCCAAGCTGCCCCATGCCAGATACCGGTAAGAGCCCATACCACCATGGTATTGAAGATAAAGCGTGGGGTCTTGACGCGGTTGCCACCAAGCGGGATGTAGACATAGTCGCGAAAGAACCCACCGAGCGACATGTGCCAACGTCGCCAGAACTCGGTGGCGCTCTTCGAGAGGTAGGGGTAGTTGAAGTTCCTGGGGTAATCGAAGCCCATCATCTTGCCAAGACCGATGGCCATATCCGAATAGCCCGAGAAATCAAAGTAAATCTGGAAGGTATAGGCGGCAACCCCTGAGAAGCAGCCGATGAATCCGATCTCGGAGGCGGGACGTGGCAGGAGGGAATCGGCAAGGATGCCTGCTGTGTTGGCCAGAAGTACTTTCTTGCCAAGCCCGATACAGAACAGCCGTAGACCTTGGGTAAATCCAGCAAGTGTAACGCGACGGTTGTCGATCTCGTGTTCGATGTCTGCGTAGCGAACGATCGGTCCCGCTACGAGCTGTGGGAACATGGCAATGTACATCCCTAAGTAGAGCGGATTCTTTTGAGCTTGAACCTTGCCACGATAAACGTCCACCACATAGGTGATAGCTTGAAGCGTGAAGAATGATATACCGATGGGTAGTGCAAGGTTGAGCTCGGCTATGAACTCCTCGCCGATCGCACGATTGATGTTATAGGCAAGAAAGCCCTAATACTTGTAAAAGCAAAGGATCCCGAGGTTGAGGACAAGGTCGAGAATGAGAAGGAGTTTTCTTTGACCCCCCCCCCTCGAAGTTTTTGAAATAAGGTAGCCGAATGCCCAATTGAACACGATGGAGAAGATCATGAGCCAGACATAGATGGGCTCACCCCAGGCGTAGAAGAGAAGCGAGAAGACCAGCAAGACAATATTCTTTAGGGTTCTTTTTTGGCATGACGAAATAGATCGCCAAAAACGCAGGCAGAAAAGCAAAAAGGAATATGGTGGAAGAGAAGATCATAATAAGATGGTAGTCTTTGTCGGGCAGGCATTATCGGACTATAAGGCGAAAGGCGCACTCGAGGTTTTAGGTTTCAAAGTATTTCCGCATCGAAATCTTCTTTACCACCAGTAAAGAACCGTGCTCGACTTTTTCAGCGCATTATAAGATACTAAATCAGAAATAATTATGGTAACAATACTAGAAAAATAAGGTTTTGATTTCGGAATTGAAGCAGCAATGCTGCTTTGCTGGCTTGCATTTGGGAATAATAAGCCGTACTGCAATGAGCTCCTATTTATCTTGCCAGTTATCAGGCAAGAAAGTTTTCGGATTCTTATATTTAACGATAGTAGACAGAGTTTCCAGCTAATAAACGCTGTACTTTAAAGAAGGTTGATCAATTGGAGACATTCCCCTTTGTTGTTGAGGCCAGAGAGGTCGAGCCTAATATCAATCTCGTGTACTTTGACATTGAGGATGTTTCGAATGCGATCGCGTATTTAGATAGTCATATCGTAACAATCTTTTGTGGTCGTCAGGCCGAAGACGAGCCGGAATATGCGAAGACATGCTTGACTAACTTATTTGCCACAAAGCTTAATAACGAATCTTGGTTATGCGGCGCTGTTGCTGAGTTTTTTGCGCATCTATTGTTAAACCACAAGGGCTACGAGCAAAACTTTCTTTATCAAAATCTTGAAGAGCGGTCTATTAAAAAGGGATTTGATGGGGTTTATTCAATTGAAGATGAATTATGGCTTATGGAGAGTAAGTCCGGGCGCTTCAATGGAGAGCTTACTCATTACGACAAGGTGATCGAAGCAACGAACGACCTAAAAAATAAAGTTTCAGGACAGAGTAGTGCAAACGACCCTTGGAAAAATGCGTATCATCATGCGTCACTTATCGAAGTTGGCGCAACAGCGTCGATCCGTTCGCAGATAAAAGAAATGGCAAAGCTTTACGAAGCTGGCACTTATCAAGACATCACTTCGTTCAATATTATTCCTTGTGCGACGCTTTTCTATACAGGAGCTATTGAGAGGGAGGAACTGGACGAATTATCTTCTAAGCTTAAGACATACTTTTCTACAAGAGATCACAAAGGTGTTGACATTATTTGTGTTTCTAATGCAGCACTTGATGACTTTCTTTCTTATCTTGGGTTGAGGAGGAGTAATGACGAATAAAAGTTCAATCACTAGATTGAAAGATATTCCAGAGCTGAAGAACGCGGTCGATTTGTTGCTTGGCGGGGACCAACTATCTTTGCAGCAGAAAGAGTTTCTTCTTTCAACGGCAGTGCTCCTTATAAGAGATTTTGAAAAAAACCAATCTCATCGTCAAAGTCTCGAGTTTGCATACTGGATTATCCTGTCGTACGCGCTTAGTATTAAAGACTTTGAACCACTTTACGATTTTGCTGTCTCTTTTGGTTTATATCCGATTTGCGACGCAATTGCATCAGTGAGTGGCACTGGCAGTTTATTGAATGGTTTTGTAAATGAAGCAATTCGGTGTTCTTTCAGCAGAGGCGAGCATGTCGACACAATCGAGCAATCCAACCGAGCTATAGCTTTTAATCGAGAACATGAAACCGACGTGGCATATTTAGCACCAACCTCATTTGGAAAATCTGAGTTGGTCTTAAATCGAGTTCTAGCTTCTGAAGCAAAGGATAAGACATGCATCGTTGTGCCGACTAAATCATTGCTAAATCAAATGGCAAGAGATGTGAAAAAATGTATTCTCGAAAAAAAACTTATCATTCATGATGAAATGTATGATGGTGAAGATAAGTTTATAGCGATTCTGACCCAAGAGCGTGCGCTTAGATTGCTTTCATCGAATGAAAACCTTTCATTCGATGAACTCTATATTGACGAAGCGCATCATTTGTATGATTCGACGGGGAGAGCCATACTCCTCACAAGACTCATAAAGCTGTCGAAGCGCAGAAACCAAAAGATTTCAGTGTTTTATTTAAGCCCTATTATTGCGGAAGCCGGTCATCTTTCAGCTTTATCGGATTCTGAGGTCACAGAGATTAGAGTCCGCTTCAACATGAAAGAACCTCGATATCGTATCTTTCTTCGCGATGGGAGCATGCATGCATTCAATCGCTTTTTTGGCGAATATCTAGATCTTTGCTCGTATGCCGATATGTGGACATGTATAACTCGCGAATCAGGTTGCAAAAATTTGATTTACGTGAATTCTCCCAGAAAGATCCAACGAGCTGCTAGGGAGCTTGCCTCTAAGTTGCCCTTAATTCCTCTAGACGACGAGCTGAATAAGGTAATTAGAATGCTTAGTGTGCATGTTCATGCTGATTATGATGAGATAGAGTGCATCAAACACGGTGTCTTATATTTGCATGGACAAATGCCCGATGGTATCAAGGACTACTTAGAGTATAAGTACAATGCTTTAGATTCATTGCGTTATGTGGTAGCCAATACAGTTGTGCTTGAAGGGGTCAATCTTCCAATTGATTCAATTTTCATTTTGAGTTCAACCCATTTGAATAAAAGAAATCTAGTTAATCTTGTGGGCAGAGCAAGTAGGTTGAACCGTGTGTTCGGGAAACCACCCAATCTCTCTGGGTTGATGCCTAAAGTTATGTTCGTCGATAACGACGAATATGACCGCAAAGGCGGCAATATGAAGAACAAATTGGAATGTTTGCGTAGTATGGACTTCCAAGATAAGATTGAAAACCCTGTGATAAAGCTGAAAGAGGATATACCTCTAAATGATAAAGAGAGCGAGACAGTAGAGGTAGAAAAGTTTATTGATCAAGATCATGAGGGGGAACTAGATTTCTTTAAATCAGAATTGTTCGAGCTTGGTTTTCATGAAGTGTATAAAGTTGACGACGATCTTGCCAAGATTCTCTTCGAAAAAGTCAAACGGGGTAATGAAAGGAATCTTGATCTAATAGAGTTGCTGAATGAAATTTTTATTTGTGGTTGCGAGGGGAAGATTAAATCAAGGGAGTTCTTAAGGTTCAAGCATGCTTCAGCTAGAAATTATTATCGAGTTTTTCTAAAACAACGGTGTGAATGGCCTCTCAATTTTCGCGTTTCAAGTACAGTAAAGTATTTTAGAGAAAAGGCTTCAAGTACTAATCCAATGATGTATGTCGGTTCGAGTTTCGGGGAAAAGGGGCTAAAAGATGCCCCAAATTTTACAGTATACGTTGATCTATCTAAAAAGGCTGACTTCGAGTTGGTTGGGCTTGCGATTGCAAAGATTCAGAGAGAAGAGGATCTTTTCAGGTATACCCTGGCGCGATTCGTGGAATTATTGCACACTCATTGCGTTATATCTGAGACGAATTATAGACGCTTTATGTACGGAACAGAGGACAACAAAAAAATAGATTTGTGTCGTGCCGGCTTGCCTATATCTTTCGTAAATAGGTTAGAAATGGATGGACAGTTGGGAAATATAGCTAAGGATCCATTTGGCAATTTGAGCGCAAATTCTGAATTAAGAAAGTATGCAAAGACGGTTGATGATTTTATTGGGTTTGAGATTGGCAAGTATTTAATGTAATAGGGTTGCGGTTAGTGTATGCAGGACGGCAAAGCATTGGACTAATATATAAAATGTGATTCGGTAGCAAGAGTCCCATATTCAAGAATACTGACGTAAATATGATATCGAATACATCCATCCCGCCTAAGTAGCTAGCTCTTATTTAGTAACACGAGTAGCCACGACCTGTACGTATAGGCATGGCATCTAACTTGTGGATTGCCTGTCATTCCCTCGAACTATTCAAGCCATCGTAGCGAAAAGTCTATCTCATATCAGATCGCCAGCTTCCTTTCGGGCGAGCATTCCCGATTCTATGGGAGGGTGGTCTCAATGTACATAGATCTATGCCGATAATCGTGTGCGTACAGGTTGAGAGGTCTTCGCATGCGGGCGGCTGGGCGAATCTATTTAAAAGTGATGTTCTTTCGGGGACTCATTTTTTATCTTTTGTCATCTGTGCTGCAAGGAAAAGAATCCGACGATCTAGATGTTTCACGTAAGAAGGAGTTGATCTTTGCAGGTAAAACCATATACAGAATTCCTTCTTCGATAATGAATAAGACGCTTTAAAGAGAGAATTGACCTCATTATAAATTCGTGAAGCAACCTTCGCGAGTGAAGAGAATGGAAAACAAGAAGAGCGAGGTCTTTGCTTCAAACTATATTAAGGGTACGACCCTAAGTTTTCGTAAGATAAGCGCCTTAAAGTAATATGTGAAGCAAAATGTCTAAAAGATCTTTTGTGCCAGTTATGCTTTCAGGATGTTATGTGCTGTTTATTTGCGAAGGAACGGCAAAAAAAGTAATTCTGAGTAAGCTGTTAGATGCTGGCGTATTGGATATTCCGCAGTACAAGGAGAATCACACCTTTGTCTGAGGTAAATTGTGCTTACGAGGCTTATAGAAACAAGCGCCCATGCTCTTCATAAGGGTATAGCAAACACAGACAGAGGAATCTGATTCTGCTCTCTATACGTTGGTGTTTTAGGCCATCGTTCTGCTGGAGAGAAAAAATAGTATTGTAAACTAGTAATAAAGAGCAATCGAAATCAAGGAGGAGCATGAAAGGCATCATCTTAGCTGGGGGAAGTGGTACGCGTCTGTACCCACTCACAACCGTTACCTCCAAGCAGCTTCTTCCTGTTTACGATAAGCCGATGATCTATTATCCATTGTCGGTGCTTATGCTGGCAGGTATTCGCGAGATCCTTATCATTTCGACACCTGATGATCTTCCAAATTTTGAACGCTTACTAAAAGATGGTTCGCAATTTGGACTTGAGCTTTCCTATGCTGTTTAGCCTTCTCCTGATGGTCTTCCTCAAGCTTTCATAATCGGTGAGAATTTTATTGATGGGGATTCTTGCGCGCTTGTTCTGGGCGACAACATCTTCTATGGCAATGGTCTTTCAAGACATCTGAAGCGTGCGGTTGAAGATGCCGAAAACAATACAGGTGCGACCGTCTTTGGTTATCATGTTGATGATCCTGAGCGTTTCGGTGTGGTTGAATTTGATGCAAACTACAATGCCATTTCTATTGAAGAAAAACCTGAGCAGCCTAAATCGAATTATGCAGTGACAGGCTTGTACTTCTACGATTCGCGTGTATGTGAGTTTGCAAAGAGGGTAAAACCTTCTGCTCGTGGAGAGCTTGAAATCACGGATCTAAATCGAATGTATCTTGATGAAGGAACGCTCAACGTGGTTACGCTTGGGCGCGGATATGCCTGGCTCGATACAGGAACAATGGAATCGCTGTTTGAGGCAGGGGAGTTCGTACGAGCAGTCGAGCGTAGCCAAGGGCTTTCTGTGTCGGTGATCGAAGAGATCGCATATGAAAACGGGTGGATTTCGAGGGAGCAGTTGCTCGATGCTGCTAAGCTCTACGGAAAATCGGAATATGGTAAGCACTTACTCAAGGTTGCTGAAGGCAGGATCATTCCCGATAGGAGCCACTCATGAGCTTAAAGATCCTTATAATAGGTGCGAATGGGCAGCTTGGAAATGAGCTCGAACGCTGCTTTTCTACGGGAAAAGCGGAAATCGGCCTTATTCCTGAGGCATATGCAGATGCGGTTGTTTTTTATCGAGACGTAGATTCGCTCGATATCACTGATGTGGATGCTGTATCCAAAGCTTTTGAAGAGACCCAACCTGATATCGTTGTCAATTGTGCGGCTTTCACTAACGTTGATGGATGCGAAGCGAACGAGGCGCTTGCATTTGCTGTTAATGCAAAAGGTGCTGAAAACCTTGCAGTCGCGGCTGAAAAGTACGGTGCAAAACTCGTTCACGTTTCCACGGATTATGTTTTTCCCGGAACGGATTCAAAGCCGCGAGTAGAGAGTGACAAAGCAGACCCGATTTCGGCCTACGGGAGAACGAAACTTGCTGGTGAAATGGCTGTTAAAGCCAACTGCAATCGCTATTTTATTGTGCGAACTGCCTGGCTTTATGGCTATGTTGGGAAAAATTTCGTGAAGACCATGATGGCTTTAGGAAAGCAACATGATGAAGTAAGTGTAGTCGATGACCAGCTTGGCAATCCTACTTCTGCAAATGATCTTGCTTATATCATCCTGAAGCTTGCACTTACTGACAATTATGGTGTTTATCATGCAACGAATGAGGGTACTTGTTCCTGGGCGGATTTTGCTGCTGCTATCATGGGAGGAGCATCGTTGAATTGCGAAGTTATTCCAGTAACATCGGCTCAATGGAAAGAGATGCATCCTGAATCCGCTGATAGGCCTGCGTTTTCATCGTTGGAAAACAAGCATCTAGCAGATACTATCGGAAACGAGATGAGACCTTGGCAAGATGCGCTTGCCTCTTATCTTGATAACTATGAGAAGTTGGCGAATTAGAATCTATGACTGACGCTTTTGAACCAAAGAAGATCATCGTTACGGGTGGTGCGGGCTTTATCGGCTCGAATTTCGTTCACTGGGTGGTCGATAATCAGCCAGACGTGCATGTGACCGTGCTTGATAAGCTCACTTATGCAGGCAATAAGGCGAATCTGGCTGGAATTCCAGAAGACCGTCTTACTTTTATTGAGGGTGATATTTGCGATGCTGAGCTAGTTGAGGGGCTCTTTGCGAAGGCTGATGCAGTTGTTCATTTCGCAGCAGAGTCTCATAACGATAATTCCATCGCGAATCCTGCGCCTTTCTTGCAAACGAACGTCGAAGGAACTTATACGCTTCTTGAGGCTGCGCGTAAGTATGGCGTACGCTTTCATCATATTTCGACGGACGAGGTATACGGAGATCTTGCGCTCGATGATCCTACAAAGTTCACCGAGGAGACCCCTTATCACCCGAGCAGCCCTTATTCTTCTACCAAGGCGGCTTCTGACTTGCTTGTTCGCGCGTGGTTCCGCACTTACGGAGTGCCGGTGACCATCTCGAATTGTTCGAACAATTATGGGCCTTATCAGCATATCGAGAAATTCATTCCGCGGCAGATTACCAATATTCTTTCAGGTATGAACCCGAAGCTCTATGGCGATGGACTCAATGTTCGAGATTGGATTCATGCGCAGGATCACTCTTCGGCTGTTTGGACGATTTTAACCAAGGGTCGTCTGGGTGAAACGTACCTTATTGGCGCTGATGGCGAGAAGAATAACATCGATGTCTTACGCGCGATTCTCGTTGCGATGGGGCGCGATGCTGACGATTTCGAATGGGTGAGGGATCGACCCGGGCACGATCGAAGGTACGCGATCGATGCCACTAAACTCAAGCATGAACTTGGTTGGCGGCCCGAACGTACCGATTTCGAGGCAGGCCTACGCGAGACTATCGCTTGGTACGACCAAAATCGAGATTGGTGGGAAGGCACGAAGAGTGCCACCGAAGAAAAGTATGCCAAGTTCGGTCAATAGCTAACTGCTAGGCGACCAAACGTTTCGTTTTGGCGATTATGGTCAATTTTTCCTGTGGCAAATTCATTGGCAGCTAGCGGTAGGTGTTGGATTTTTTGTTCGAATGGGCGCATTGAAAGGAACGAGCATGTCTGATCAGGTTATTTCTGGGAATTTTACGTTCACGGATACTTCTATCGAAGGCGTGAAGATCGTCGATGTAAAAGCCTATGGCGATGATCGTGGTTACTTCATGGAGACGTATAAGCGCCCTGATTTTATTGCCGGTGGGATTGATTGTGAGTTCGTGCAGGACAATCAATCGTCTTCGACGCGTGGCGTGCTGCGTGGATTGCATTTTCAGATCGAGCACCCGCAGGCGAAGCTCGTGCGTGTTGTTTCAGGCAAGGTCTTCGATGTGGCGGTCGATCTGCGCAAAGGCAGCCCGACGTATGGTAAGTGGGAGGGCGTAGTACTTTCTGCTGAGAATAAGCGCCAGTTCTTCATCCCTCGTGGGTTCGCGCACGGCTTTCTTGTTTTGTCCGATACTGCCGAGTTTTGCTACAAATGCGATGATGTCTACCGTCCCAACGATGAAGGCGGCCTCATGTGGAGCGACCCTGCTATCGGAATCGAGTGGCCAGCGCTCGAAGGCGATACCGAGTTCGATCCAGCCAAGATCATCTTGAGCGAGAAGGACAAGGTGCATCCAAGCCTTTCGGGGCTGTTGTACCAGAATTTCTCCCAGAGTTTTGCTTTTGTTGATCGTTAATTCAGCAAAAGATTAACCAGTTCAGGTAATAGTTCTAGTTTTATCAAATCACATGAGGACTATGATGAAGAATCTTGTTTTCCGAACAGTTCTGATTCAGAGGCGTCGCAAGATTGAACAGCGTTAGATAAGTCAACCTTAGCGTTTTGATTCAAAGTGTTTTTGCAGCATTTTATAGAGCTAAATCGAGATGGCTTGTCGGCTTGTGGTGCTGCGCTAGCTTTCAGATTGTTTTTTGAGCTTCTCAGTCCAAAGCTGGAGTGCCTCCACGGATAGGGAAAGCTGCTCGAGATACTCTTGTATCTCATCGAAATCTTCTTGCTCTGTTTCGTCAACGTTGCCATCAACACAGATCTCGATGAGGCGATTTTTCATGTTATCGACTTTGTTTAGAGTTGAAATAAGTCCAAGTGCAATGCTTGGTAATTCGCCAACCTCTACATGCGGCACATAGCGTTGCCCTATTCCGCAATGATGAGCGCAATAGGCGTTGCAAAGCGTTGGATCCTTATATCCATCCGCCATAGCAAGAATATCTTCTGGCGTAGGACGCGTCTTTCCATGCTCGATGTTGTATAGGCGCTCACAAGAAATGCCATCAAGGATTTCGGCAGCCTTCTCCCGAGATAACCCTAAGTCCTCTCGACGCTTTTGAAACGGAGTTTTTTCTCCAATGGTTGACTTTCTCGGCATTTCTTTTCCTATTCCGTATAAAAACAGGTAAAACACAGTGGCTTTTCGCAACTTTGATATCTAATCATTATCCACTCTATCTTTAAAAATGTATAGCAGTAAGAGATTGTTTCGGGTAGAAGAGGAGGTGAAACGTGAATCTGCGTGACCGACAAAGATTACTGAAAGCGGTCAGTCTAGCAAGGAAACATTCGTCTTACGCAAAAGCGATTGGCATTAAAGTCGGCGTCAATTCGATAAGAGGCAAAGGAGAATTCCTGCCCAGCCTGAACGGTACAGATTGGGAATCAAGAAAGGAGGCGGAAAACATGAAATACTATCTCGGTTTAGTCACTGATAACCCGAACTGTAACTATGAGATCCACAAGGAGACATGCGGCGAACTGCCCTCACCAGAAAATCGCGAGTATCTCGGAGTGTACTGGTCGAACCAGGAAGCTCTAAGAGCCGCGAAATCGAAACACCCTGCTTGGCGTATCGATGGTTGCGCAATTTGCTGTCCTGATATCCATAAGGAATAGCTTTTTGTGCGTTGACACTAGGTAAAGAGCCCACAAATACTCTACGCCGTTATCTTTCAACGATTGGAGGTGGGAAGATGAATATTAAGTATATTGGAGAGAATACTGCGAAGCTTGAGCGTGGTAAGGTTCATAAAATTGAAAATTCCAGCAAGACAGGTTGTGGTGCGGTCTATAGTGACAATCCACAAGATTGGCAGTATACCAACGAGCCTGTTACTTGCAATAAAAATGGTTGCAAGAATTAGCTCGAGGGTGCACAAGGGTTGCAGAACAGAAGGTATCTGCAACCCTTGATTGTGGTCGTTTGTTATGAATGTATCCGCTAACCTCAATATAGATATTGAGGTTAGCGGATACAAATGATGTCATATTTATCGGATCCCTTAATCAAACCTGGCCAGCGTGGAGCTTGATGTTGGAATGTGTATTACTCGCACCAGGGGCTGTGGTTATTGATGACCAGATGCAGTTTACTCGCGATTCCAAAGTAGGGTTTAGGTCTTATTTTGATATGCAAGATCCATAGCAAGCATCTTTGTCCTTGCTTTCTATCTTTTGTTAGGTTTGGGAGGTCGTGGTTTAGGGATGACGGGCGATTGCCTGATTCTGCGGGGATTATTGTGATGGTTTGGGTCAGACGGTGAAGAAGGATTATGTGTTGGTTGTTGTTGACAGTTATTTTCGGTCAAAGCAGTCTTCCTTTCTCCTCAAATTATTGGATTGCAGTTGAAAACATATAGATAACGATGAGTACAATGCCAATAAAAGAAAGCAATAGAGGGAAATAGCTAAATAATACATTGGCCCACTTTGTTTGTTTATCAAGTCTGTTTTCGTGCTTCTCATTCTGTCCTCTTTCGGCGTTTATCTCGCGAAAATAAATAGCCCATTTGTTATTAATTACTGAGCATACTCGCAAACCGAGCAACAGTAAAAATAGCGCAGAAATAAGTAGTGAATAGCCAACAACAAGGGTAAGACTTATTGCCAATGTATCTGTAGCTTGAAAGTATCCTAAAGACAAAACGCATATACCACCAATTGTCCAGAAAAGGCGGTTGTCAAACTTATCCGACTCGGCTGAAGCTCGTTCAGCATATTCTTCTTCTTGCGGATCGTGTATAACCATGGGAAATCTCCTTTTGGAGTTGAAGCGTTAATTGCGGCTGTTTAGACGGAAGGTTAGTAGAGGATTATAGGAGCGTTGCCCTTAAGCTATCTCGAAAACTTAAGGGCAACTTATGTCATCGAGACGCTGTTTATCCTCTGGGCGGATATGGATCTTTGCCGTGAGAGTCTCTTGCCCTTATTCTCCCATCAGAGCGATGGATGAAAAGCTCAGAGTGTTGATTTCTTGAAACTTCTCGTCCATAGTCGATTGCTTTTTCTTGTGTTGGAAAGATCTTTGTTGCGCGTGAAGATCCCTCAGATTTGACTTGCCACTGACCGTCTGGCCGCTTTGTGACGTGCTGGTTTCTTGAAGGCATTAGAGCCTCCTTTCTATTGCCGTTCCATAGAAAGCAAGATAGAATGGCAATGGTTAATGAATCCACAATAATTAACCGTGTAGGGTCTTGTTGTAGCAAGGCCCTACGTGCTTTCTGACTCGATTATATCCTGTATTCACTAAAATTGCTAGAACTAATATATTTTGATAAAAAATGACAAATAAGTAGTATTTCTGGTAATTTGTGTTATCCTATTTTTACCAAATTAAGAAAAGGGATAGCAATGATTGAGTTACTTAGTTTGTCTATTGAGAATTTTCGGTCATTCTACAAAGCGCAAACAATTGATTTTAGTGAGTCTTCAAAACGTAATATCACCGCATTGTATGGACCAAATGCAACTGGGAAGTCTAATGTAATAAAGGCTCTAAAAACTATCCTTACCTGCATTGCACATTCTTCGAATGCTAGTTGGAAGCTCCCTTATGAGCCTTTTTTGCTTAATACGATATCGAGAGAAAAGCCCACGCGGTTTGGACTGCGATTCCGATCTAATGAGCGGTATTTTGATTATCGGTTTTCATTTGATTGCGAGAAAATCATAGAAGAGTCTCTTCTAGAGCGTTCAAAAAATAGCGAAAAAAGAAAGACAATTTTCTTGCGAAATGACAAAGGAGAGCTTAACTCAACAGCAGCAAAAAATAAATTCGGAAAACGTCTTATAAAAAAGACGCGCCCAGATACCCTTCTTGTGACGAAAGCGCGAGAAGATAATAACGAATATGCCAATATTTTATTTAATCTTACCGATGCTATATCAATCGTGGATGACCTCGATATACCATTTAGGAGTGCACAATGCATAAATATGCTTCGGAATGATGAAGCTCTCAAAAACAAGACGCTTGAACTACTTAATCAATACGATTTTGCAATACGAGACATCATAGTTAGAAAGGCGCCCTTTCCAGATGGTGTTTTTGATTCTTTGCCACTTGAGATTCCTCAAAACATCAAAAACGAGATGATTGAAGCTGGTGTAACGGAGCTTAAAACCGTGCATGCTGTTCGCGACAATGAAGGTACGGTCGTTGGTCGAATCGACTTCGATTTTGATTCGATGGAGTCCAAAGGTACCCAGAAGTTTTTTGATGTAGTGGTTCCTATCATTGACGCGCTTGAGAAAGGAAAGATGCTTTTTATCGATGAGTTCAGTTCATATATTCATCCAAACTTAGCAGAAACTATTGTTAACATGTTTAGGGAACAAGCGGCTAAGAGGCAACCTGCTAAACTAATAATTATTACTCATAATACCGCTATGATGTCCGACTTACATCGTGATGAAATGTTTCTGGTTGAGAAAACTCTAGGCGAGGAAACCCGTATTATTTCTTTGCGTGATGCTGGCGCGCGCGAGAGTGATGCGTTTGAAAAGCGCTATCGCGCAGGATATTACGGTGGCGTTCCAATGATCAAGTCATAAGAAGATGTTTCCTGTGGCCACCCAGATACTTATTTGCTGCGAGGGGAAAACCGAAAAACTATATTTTGATGCTTTGCGATTTCGCGTTTTTAGGATACCTGGCTATATTGAGATAAGTATCGAAGGTGAAAAGGGGCAACATAAAGCGCTTATAGATCGTACAGTTGAACGAAGAATTGAACTTGCTACCGAGCAAAGCCTGCTTGAAGATGAGATAGAGTGTTGGGCAGTATGTGATGATGATGGAATGAATATTTCTTATGCGGAACTCTGCAAATATGCAGAAGAAAACTCGGTGAATCTCGCATTTTCGCGTCCACAATTTGAAGCTTATCTTTTGCAGCATTTTGAACAATCGAAAGAGACAAATCAGCAGGCCTTATACGATGCCTTGAAACTCTATAAAAATAGATATGGATACGAAGGAGAATACGATAAATCTGATTTGCGCTGGCTGGAACAGGTGCTAATCGACAAACCAAAGCTAGTGGATGTAGCAATTGTTAATGCGGATCAGCGTACGACCCAATCAGCATCATTATTCCTAACGGTGCAAGGATTAACAAGGCGGCTAATAGAACTTGCGCGCTTCTAAGCGGCGCAAGTGCCTTTTAAATAAAGAGCGTTCTATTACTGCAACGGAAAGCTTTGGTATCAAATTCGCGATCTATGTTATCTCAGAAAATTATTGGGAAAATTCCAGGAATTTGAGGGTGTGTTCGGCGACGCAGACGGTGTCGCCGTTCTGGTTTACGATCTCGACTTTTGCGACGGTCTTGCCGGTTTCTTCGTCCACTGAGATAACCTCATAATTGCAGGTAATCGTGTCGCCGAAATAAACAGGTCCCGTGAAGCGTACATGATCATAGCCGTAGGAAGCAACGGGGCATTCGTCGTCATAAGGCTGATGGATGAGCGTCGATGCCGTGCTTGAAAGGGCAAAGGTCAACACGCCATGAGCAATACGGGTGCCATATTGCGTGCCCTTCATGTATTCTTCGTTCACATGAAATGGGCTGAAATCACCCGTGATCCCAGCAAATTGATAGACATCCGACTCGGCGATAGTCTTGGTGAACGTTTGCTTATCGCCAACCGACAAAGGTACTTTAACTGACATGATTCCCCCTTGTTCACGCAGTGTGTAAAAAGCTATGCAATTCTTAATTTGCATTCTACCTTTGCAAAGGTAATTAGGTAAGAGGGGTTATAAGGCGAAAGCATTTGCTTGCATCGAGTGAACAGTAAGCAGTGAGCAGCGAATTAGCGCTTCTTGAATACCTGGGTTCCGCCGGCATCGGGGCGAGAATCGCGACGGATCCTTCGCTGAACGCTCGGGTCGGTGATGCGCTGCGTTGAGTTGGACTGCGGTTGAACGTCAGCCGCAGAGCTAGGCGCATGATCAGCTCCAAGATGCTGGGTGGATGTAGCTCCGATTTGCTGCGTTTGTGCACCGCCTAATTGTTGGGTGGGTGCCGCTTCGGATGCCTGGTCCGAAATGTTCCGTGTCGGTAAATTATCAGCCGCATGTATCTGCCTTGTGGTCAGATTGCTCGGTGCGCCAGACGGCTGGGCTTCAAGGTTTTGGGGTATAGCTCGGGTAGGAGCATTGTTCGCTGAAGTTCCTACAACAGGGTGCTGCTCGTCGTAGTTCACGCTCAGCAGACTATCAAGAGCAGCCTGTTTGTCGGAGATCGCCTGATCAGAAGCTTGGTTTGCCTGCGCTGGTTTTGCCTGCGCTGGTTGTGCCGCTGCACCGTGTGTGCCAGGCCCTGCTTGGCGCGGGTTGATCGCACGCGTTTGGGCTTCCGCGGCATAACTCGAGATGCCTGCCTGCGCATAAGCCTCGCGCGCTTGGCGCACGCGCTCAGCCAACGGGTCTTCGTCCTCTAAGTTTCCTGCTTGGCCATCCTGCCAATCATTCGGTTGTTCGTCTGGGGATGCAGCGGATGCGCCGCTGTCTCGGCTGACTTGTCCACTCGCGGCGCTTCCCTGACTTTCGTTGTTAGTTTCCTGCAGTTTCACGGGCGCAAGGCGCGTTCCCGAAACAACCTCGCTCAGGGACACATACGGGTATCCGCTGAAAGATCCGATCACGCGCGCAACGATGGTGAGCGCCCATACCATCACGACCAGTCCAACGATCTGGAAGAGTATGTTGTTGCTCACACCCTCAATCTCTTCAGGGGCAAGAAGCACCAAAGCAACAGGAATCAGCAGGAAGAACGCCGAAGCAAGGTAGCGCACCCAATAGCCCCAGGCGGGAGCATCGCCCCCATCGGCTTTCACGACACGAATTCCCACCAGTGCTTTTCCGACCGTGCGTCCTTTGGAAGCCATCGGGATCACCGCGAAGAGCACCGCGCCAATACCGAGCGCGAGCAAGAGCGCACTCATCGGGTCGGCGAACAAACCGCCAATGAAGCGGAAGGCGAGTGTTTTCGCACCAGCGCGGGAAGGATCCACGGCAAGGGCCTTCGCAATCTGCGCATCGGTCGGACTAAGTACGATCCATGCAAGCACGAAGAGCACGGCCAGCACGGTCAGATCGACCACTGCCGCCAAAGCACGCCGCGTGAGCGAAATGCGACTACTGCCGCGCTCGCGAGCTTGTTCGTTCACCTCGTCCATGCTCGGCAACGCCCAGGCAAGGGGGATCATGAGCCAGAATCCTAGCATCGTGCCCGTGGTGTTCAAGATCAGATCGTCCACGTCGAAGAGACGGTAGGGGTGCGCGTAGAGTCCGAACAGACCAGTCAGCTGCGATGTTTCGAACAAGAGTGTGGTGGCCATACCGATCAAAAGTGCCATCCACCAGCGGCAGCGGAACAGGTAGCAGAGATAAGCACCTAGCGGCACCGTGAGCATGACATTGAAGATCGCCTCATATACAACGGGGGAGCGCAGTGCTGGTCCCCACGTGCTGCGATCACCAAGACTGAAATCAGTGGTTTCGCGGATTTGGTCGATCACATGGAAAGGATGAAGCTGGGGTGTCCGTGCGCTTTCAACCACTGCGCTGTGGTCCGCTGGTAACGGAAATACGATCAGTGAAACTGCGCACAAACAGTACAGGATGAAGGTGAAGACCACGAAGGTCTTCCAGATTGAGATAGCGCCGAAGCGGCGGTACTGATAGAGCGCATAAGGTACCGCCAGCAGGAGCGCGACCAGCGGAAATGCTAGGAAACCGAGCTGTATGTCGTAGATGAAATTGCTCATTCGTAGGTTCAATCCTACTGGAAAGAGTGAGCGCACTGGACATTCGCGTCAAATCTTCACGTTTGTAAGTTAGTGGGATCGTTTACATCCTGGTCATCGAGCGCACGCAAAGAGCGCGAAAGCAGCGAAAGCCCCATCGCAATGCAGAGCAACGCTCCGCACACCACGAACCAGCAGTTCACACCAAGCGCGTCCGCTGCAGGGCCCGCGACGAACAGCCCAACGGGCGACGCGAGAGCCGTCAAAGATCCGAAGATGCCCATGGCACGTCCAAACGATTCCTGCGGAATGCGTTTCTGCATGAGCGGTAGGATGGGAGCGTTGAAGACCGCCGTGGCCGCGAAGATAAGCGCGATGATGCCCACGAAGGCGAAAAAACCCGACTGTGGCAGAAGACCTGCCGCAATGCAGCCTGCTCCTATAGCTGCGCCCGCAGCAACCAGAACAGGCACGAGTCGTTTGCCGCCGCCCCACACCAGCATGAAGAGCGATCCGATAAGAAGCCCGATGCCCGCTGCGGCTTCAACGCCCGATGCCGCGTAGCCATCGCCGCCGAACCAGTTGTAGGTCATGAGCGGGGAGAGCGTCCCCAGGGGCAAGAAGAGCAGCATCGCAACAACTACCAGCAGCAAAAGAGGTTTGATGCCTGGCTCGCCTCTCAAGATCGAAAGTCCATGCGCAAGGTCCTTCGCAACGCTTCCTGAAAAAACGCCATGTCCCTGCGCGTAGGGAAGCTTGGCAAAAGCGAGGCACACGCAAGCCAGGGCGGCGCAGATTGCATCCATCACAAGTACCGCAACGAACCCGAGCATCGTATAGAGCGCGATGCCGAGTACGGGTCCCACAATAGCCGAAGCACTCGTCAGGCTTTGGTCGAGCGTGTTGATGCGCACCATGTCGCGTTCCGGAACTAGCTCGGGCATGAGCGCCATCAGTGAGGTCCCGTGGAACGCTTGAGCGGCCGAGCGCACCGTGAGCAGGAGCAACAAGAGCCAGGTAGATAGCATGCCGGCCAGCATGAGCAGGGCGAGCACGAGCGAGAACGCGCCCGCAATGCCATCGGCCGCGATCATGACGTATTTGCGGTTGAGCCGATCGGCAACAACGCCTCCGAAAGGGGAGAGCAGGGCGGTGGGAAGAAGCGCTGCCACGCCTGCTGCGGCAAGCAAGAGCGCCGAGTTTTCGGTGGTGGTGATGTACCAGAGCGCGGCAAAGGTGGCGGCGCAGGTCGCAAGGATGGAGGCGGCTTGCCCCGACCAGATAAGCGCGATGGTGCCCTTCCAATTGTGGGGCAGCAGGTGACCGTTCGCGTTGATCTCGGCGCTTGCGCCCGTGGCTTCGGCAGCTGGAGCAGCAGGTGAGTCGGCTGCAGAATCTGCGGTTTGCTCGTTGGATCGCGCTAGTCTGTCGTTCATTGCGGTTCTCCTGATTTGCGAATCGGTCATGCTTTCGAGCTCCATGGTAAACTGTGGGGTAACCACACGGTCAAGCGTCAGCTGCGAAAAAGATTTCGAGCAAAGGTCGAAAGATGCTCAAGGGACTAAACCTTAACGTGCTGAAAGACGTCCGCGGGACTGAACCTGGACGCATTTTGGGTCTGTTCCTATCTTGCCTGCGAGCGAAGCGCCTATGAACAAGGAGGCTGTTATGCCTGATGATCTGCTTAAAGCGGGTGAATTCGCTCACCTTTGTGACACTACGAAAGAGACGTTGCGCCATTACAAAGATATCGGGCTTTTGATGCCGGTTGCGAAGGCGGAGAACGGCTACCAACTCTATTCGCCGCTGCAGCTCAGCGATTACCTGCTCATTTCGTCGTTGCAACAAGCGGGATGCAGCTTGCAAGAGATCAAGGGCTATTTGAGCGAACCCGACTCCGAAGCACTGGAGAGCGTGATGGAGGATCGGATCAGTGCCATTGTCGAGCAGCGCCGAACGCTCCTGATGCAAAAGTCGCTCCTTGAGAATACGCTGGCGCGAATGCGGGCGCGCAACGATTGGCGTCATGATCCCGCCGAATTCAAGCTTGAGACGTGCGAGGCAGAATACTTCCTCGACAGCAATATCTCAGATGCATTCCTATCGCTTGCTGAGGCGAATTTGCCATCCCTCATTGATGAGCAGCTCGCTTTGCCCGCTGAAAAGGCTACGGCGTCCCTTCAGGATGAAAGCGTTCATGCGCCTGATTGCGAGCCGAAACGCACGGTCTATTCCGCTCAAGATGGCGTGCAGGTAGATGAGCAGGCTGAGCGTGTTGTTCGCCATATTCTCGATGTGTGGCGGCTTGGCCAGAAGCAAGGCGATGTGAGCGAACTCCAAGGCAATTATCGTGTGGGTCGCGAAGCATTTTTGCAGGGAGAGCCCTGGAAGGACTTTCATCTGTGCACGCGCGTGCGACCGCATAAGCGGCGCAAAGGGCTGGTGGAAAAGCCTGCGGGAACCTACTTCAAGTACTTGCGAACCATGAACTTCGCTGAGGTCAAGGATGACTTGGAGCCTGCTATGGAACTCTTCGGTGTCTATGAGAAGATGTGCCGCGTGCTCGAACGCGAGGGTTTCACGTCAACGAGCGATGTCTTCGAGCGCGAGCTTTCTCTCTATACAGGCAATACCGATGAGATCATCTATTCAGAGCTGAGCGTTCGCATCGATCGTTAATCGTGAATTTCGTTGAATGCGGTAAGAAGCGGTAAGAAACGTATCCCGGTTTATCCTGTTTTATCCCATTTTCGGTGGTTTTGACCATCGGATTAAAAAGAAAAGGTCAGAGAGAAACAACCCTCTGACCTGCTCTTTTAATGGAGCCAACGGCCGGACTCGAACCGGCGACCTACGCATTACGAGTGCGTTGCTCTACCACCTGAGCCACGTTGGCTTGTGCTGGTGAAGCGCCTGCGGACAAGGCCGCGCACGCAATCACGAGCAGTAACGAAGTATACCGACAAACGGGCAAAAAAACAACTATCAGGTATCGAATGGTTCGCGCGCCCGAGCTGCAGGTTGTTTTCGCCTACCATAAAAGAGTTGTCGACCGTTATCGGGAATGAACGTGGTCGACTGAAAGCAACAAAGAAGCAAAGCGAAGCAATCGCCGAAAGGAACGACGGGCGAACTAGATGCCACGCGAACACTTCAAATCACGGCTAGGGTTCATCCTGATTAGCGCAGGTTGCGCGATCGGGCTGGGTAACGTGTGGCGTTTTCCCTATGTGGTGGGCGAATACGGCGGTGCGGCGTTCGTATTGCTCTACCTGATCTTTCTCGCGATCCTTGGCATTCCGATCTTGGTCATGGAGCTCGCGGTCGGTCGCGCAAGCCAAAGATCGGTCGCGCAAGCATTCGATCGTCTTGAGCCGCCAAAAACGAAATGGCACTACTTCAAATGGGTGGCGCTGGCCGGTCAATACCTGCTCATGATGTTCTACACCACCGTGGCTGGCTGGATGCTCTCCTACATTCCGAAGATGGCAACAGCCAACCTAGCAACCATGGATGCGGCGGGCACGAACGCGCTCTTCGGCACTATGCTCGCTAACCCCGGTGAACTCGCGTTCTGGATGTTCCTTGCCTGCGCAATAGCGCTTTTCGTGTGTCACCTCGGCCTGCAGAAAGGGGTGGAGCGCGTCACAAAAGTGCTGATGGTCTGCTTGCTTGCCCTTATTGCGGTGCTCGTAATCCGTTCGGTTACTTTGGAAGGTGCAGGAGCGGGCATCGCGTTCTACCTCAACCCCGATTTCTCGAAGATCTTTGCAAGTCCTGGCGCATTTTCTGATGCGGTGTTCGCGGCGCTCGGTCAGGCATTCTTTACGCTTTCCATCGGCCTTGGATCGATGGAGATCTTCGGCAGCTACATCAACAAGAAGCATGCACTTCCTGGCGAAGCGGTGCGCATCGCGGGGCTTGATACCTTCGTTGCGCTGGCAACGGGCTTCATCATCTTCCCGGCCTGCTTCGCGTTCGGTGTTGCGCCTGATTCGGGTCCTGGCCTGGTATTTGTTACGCTTCCGGCGGTCTTCTCGCAGATGTGGATGGGTGGCCTATTCGCCACGCTCTTCTTCGTGTTCATGAGTTTTGCGGCTATCTCGACGCTCATCGCAGTCTTCGAGGCCATTATGAGCTTCTGGATGGATCAGTGGAAGTTCAGCCGCAATAAAGCGGTAGCGATCAATGCGATCCTTATCCCGCTACTCTCGTTGCCCTGTGCGCTTGGTTTCAACGTGTGGTCGGGTGCCGAGCTTCCCGGTATCGGCAACATCCAAGCCATCGAAGACTTCGTGGTGTCGAACAACCTGCTCATCGTTGGTTCGTTGGTGTTCACGCTCTTCTGCGTGAGCAAGCGCGGCTGGGGTTGGAAGAGCTTCCTCAAGGAAGTGAACACGGGTGACGGAATGCACTTCCCCAAAGCACTCTATTACTGGGCGAAGTTCGGCATCCCCGTGCTCATCATCGTGGTGTTAGTATCTGGTTGGGCGCCGCTCATCTCAAGCTGGCTTTCGGGATAAGCCCCAGCACGACCTTCCACGCAAATAAAAAACGCCGCCTCAAATCGAAGCAGCGTTTTAGAACATTTTTCGTACTTACAACAAACGTACAACAAATTCGCGATATAAGCGTCGCAAACTCGATTGCGCAAAACCTATCGGCGAATAAAACCCCAGTTCAAAGCGGATAACCAGCTACACATTGAACTTGAAGTGCATGACATCGCCGTCTTGCACCACGTAATCTTTACCTTCTTGGCGAAGCTTGCCCGCATCGCGACAGCCCTTCTCGCCATCGTAGGCAGAGTAATCTTCGAAGCTCGCAGTCTCGGCCTTGATGAACCCGCGTTCGAAATCCGTATGAATCGTGCCCGCAGCTTGAGGAGCCTTCGCGCCGATCGGGATGGTCCAGGCACGTACTTCCATCGGGCCGCTCGTGAAGAAGCTCTGCAGGCCGAGCAGGTGATATGCCTCACGCACCAAGCGCGCCAAACCTGATTCTTCAAGCCCCATGGCTTCCAGATACTCTGCGGCCTCAGCTGGATCAAGCTCTGCTAGGTCCGCCTCAACCTTCGCACTGATCGGTACGGGTGCAACGCCGTCGATCTCGGCGAAATCGGAATCGAGCGCATCCTCATCCACGTTGGCAATGTAGAGCATCGGCTTCATGGTCAGCAGATGCAGGTCGTAGATAAGTTCGCGTTCCTCGTCAGTCAGATCGAGCTGCAGCGCGCGCTTGCCTTCGTTCAGACCAGCTTCAACCTTCAGCACGGCATCAAGCTTCTTCGCCGCATCCTTGCCACGCTTGGCATCCTTCTCAAGGCGCGGCTTCGCTTTCTCGATCGTAGCCAGATCAGCCAGCACCAGCTCGGTCTTGATGGTCTCGACATCGCTCGCAGGGTCGACTTTACCCGCCACATGGACCACATCAGGGTCGCTGAAGAAGCGCACGACCTCGCAGATCGCGTCGGTCTCGCGAATGTTGTGCAAGAACTGGTTGCCCAGGCCTTCACCGTGCGAAGCGCCCTCGACCAGACCTGCGATATCCACGAACTCGACCGTGGCCGGCACGATGCGATCGGGATTGTCGATCTCGGCTAAGCGATCCATGCGCGCATCGGGCACGGGCACGATGCCCACGTTCGGCTCGATGGTGGCGAACGGATAATTCGCCGCCAAGCCCCCTTTATTCGTAAGGGCGGTGAACAGCGTTGATTTGCCGACGTTGGGAAGTCCGACGATACCGATGGAAAGCGCCACGAGATTGCTCCTTCATGTTTCAGTGCTAAGCGCGCCCGAAGCGCGCGTGTGTAGGTGTGTTGGGTAATCATACCACCCGCGCCCGCCCCGCGAAAACGCCGCGGTCACTTCACCTTCTTTTTCTCCATTTATCCGCTATTGACCACCCGCACCTCGCGCCAAGCAGCGTATACTTCTGAAGGTAGAAACAACGCGCGTTTTTGGAGGTTTAGCGTGGGCGGATATTTCGGTGCAGTTTCGCACAGAGACGTGAGTTTGGATGTGTTCTTCGGGGTTGATTACCACTCCCACCTGGGAACGAAGCGCGCGGGCATGATCATCTTCAGCAAGGAACGCGGCTTTCAGCGCCAGATTCACAACGTGGAGAACACCCCGTTCCGCACCAAATTCGAGAAGGATCTTGCAACCTTCGAAGGCACCAGCGGCATCGGCTGCATTTCCGATAGCGACCCGCAGCCGCTGCTCGTTCGCTCGCACCTAGGCGTGTTCGCGCTCACCACCTGCGGCGTGATCAACAATGCCGATGCGCTCATCGAAGAATATTTCGCCGATCATGGCAATCAATTCATGGCCATGAGCTCGGGCAAGGTGAACGAGACCGAACTGGTCGCAGCGCTCATCAACCAGGAAGACGACTTCGTTTCCGGCATCAAGCACGTGCAGGAAAAGGTCGAAGGTTCCATGACGCTGCTGCTCATGACCGAAGAGGGCAACATCATCGCCGCGCGCGATAGGCTCGGCCGCCTGCCGGTGCTCATCGGCAAGAACCACGAAGGCTACTGCGCGTCCTTCGAGTCGTTCGCCTACCAGAAGATCGATTACGAAACGGTCTACGAACTGGGCCCCGCCGAGATCGTAAACATTACGGCCGATGGGTACGAAACGCTCGCGCCCGCTGGCGAAGACATGAAGATCTGCGCCTTTCTCTGGACCTACTATGGCTATCCCACCTCAACCTACGAAGGTATGAACGTCGAGGTCATGCGCTACCGCAACGGCGCGGTCATGGCGCGCGACGAAGCCGAGCAAGTGGGTATCCCCGAGCTCGACTACGTGGCAGGAATCCCCGATTCGGGCACGCCGCATGCCATCGGCTATTCCACCGAGAGCAAGACCGCGTTCGGCCGCCCGTTCATCAAGTACACGCCCACCTGGCAGCGTTCGTTCATGCCGGAGAACCAGGACGTGCGCAACAAAGTGGCGAAGCTCAAGCAGATCTCGGTGCCCGAGCTCATCAAGGACAAGGAGCTCCTGTTCGTGGACGATTCCATCGTGCGCGGTACGCAGCTGCGCGAAACGGTCGAGTTCCTCTATGGCTCCGGCGCGAAGGCGGTGCACATGCGCTCGGCCTGCCCGCCCATCATGTTCAACTGCAAGTACTTGAACTTCTCGAGCAACAAATCCGAGATGGATCTGATCGCGCGCCGCGTGGTGCAGCAGCTTGAAGGCGATGAAGGCCAGCAGCACCTTGAAGAATACGCCGATGCATCGACCGAGCGTGGAAAATGCCTGCTCAAGACCATTTGCGAAGACATGGGCTTCGACTCACTGCGCTATCAATCGCTCGAGGGCATGATCGAGGCGATCGGCATCGATCCGTCGAAGATCTGCACCTACTGCTGGAACGGCAAAGAGTAGTCCGCTCCAGCTCGTTCGGGCGTGTTCGCTCCGGCGTGTTCGCCCCGGCGCATTCGACCGCGCATTCGTTCAATCCAATGAATCTATAGTGCATGGCGATCAATGCCATGCACTTCTTGTCTTAAGGCCTCGTGGTGTCGTAGTAAACTACTAACGAAGAGGCTGTATTGAAAGGAATCACGCACATGGAATATAGAGAGATCGGCAAAACTGGCTGCAAGGTAAGCCCGCTCGGCTTCGGCATGATGCGCCTTCCGCTGAAAGAAGGCGGCCAGGCTGGCAATGCCACGAGCATCGAAGAAGTGGATGTTGAAAAGACCATCGAAATGGTGCACTACGCCATCGATCACGGCATCAACTACATCGATACTGCGTTCAACTACGTGGGCGGCAACTCCGAGAAGATCGTGGGCCAGGCGCTGGCGGGTGGTTACCGCGACAAGGTCTATCTGGCTACCAAGTCTCCCACCTGGATGTATAAAACGGAAAACGATTTCGACAGCTTGCTGGCAAAGCAGCTCGAGCGCCTGCAGACCGATCATATCGATTTTTACCTGCTCCATTCCTTGAACGGCGGTAGTTGGAAGCGCTGCAAGAAGGTGGGCGCGGTCGAGAGCATGATCAAGGCGAAGGAAGACGGCCGCGTGAAGCACATCGGCTTCTCCTTCCACGACGACTTCGAGCTCTTCGAAGAGGTGCTCGATGCAGCCGATTGGGATTTCTGCCAGATCCAGCTGAACTACTACGATCAGGAATTCCAGGCGGGGCTCAAGGGCCTCAAGCTTGCGGCCGAGCGCGGCTTGGGTGTGGTCATCATGGAGCCGCTGCGCGGTGGCTTCTTGGTTGATCTTCCGCCGAAGGTGCAGGAAGTGCTCGACAAGGCAACCGACAAATCCCCAGTCGAGCTGGCCTTCGATTGGCTCTGGAACATGCCTGAAGTAAGCACGGTGCTCTCTGGTATGAGCAGCATGGAAATGCTCCAAGAAGATATCGCATTCGCGGAAAAGGCCAAGCCTGGCATGCTTTCTGCTGAAGATACGGCCGTTATCGAGCAGCTCCGCGAAAGCTTCAACCAGTTCTCGGTCGTTCCGTGCACGGGTTGCAACTATTGTGTGGAATACTGCCCCGAGAAGATCGTCATCCCGTATAACTTCACGGCGTACAACATGCGCTTCCTCTATGACAACATGGATATGGCGCGCGAATATTACCAGGTAGAAGTGCCGAAGTTCGGTCGCACCGCCGAAAACTGCACGAGCTGCGGTTCTTGCGAAGAGATCTGCCCGCAGCACATCGCCATCAGTACCTGGATGCCGAAGATCGACATGCTGCTGGGCGAAGACTAATCGTGCAACAGCTCGATCTCGAACAGATCGCACCACTCGTGCCCGAAGCGCTCAAGCGTTTCTTCCGCGAGCATCCACGAGTCGCACTTGCCTATTCGGGCGGGTGCGATTCGGTCTTTTTGCTCGCCTGTGCGCTGGCGTGTGGCGCTGAAGTGCGTCCCTTCACGGTGAACACAGCGTTCCAGTATGCCTTCGAAGCGGATGATGCGCGCCTGGCAGCTGATCAGCTAGGAAGCGAGACAAGCCTGCTCATGCTCGACATCTTCGCGCATCCTGAAGTTGTCGCGAATCCACCCGATCGGTGCTACCACTGCAAGAAGGTCATCTTCACCGCCATCAAAGAAGCGGCAGCTCGCGAAGGCATCGAAGTGCTGATCGATGGCACGAACGCCTCCGACGACCCTGCGCGCCGCCCGGGCTTCCGCGCGATCGAAGAGCTAGGCGTGCGCTCACCTCTGCGCGAGGCGAACCTCACGAAGGATGCGATCCGCGAGCTTTCACGCAAGATGGGGCTGGTCACCGCCGATAAGCCGAACTATTCCTGCCTCGCAACGCGCGTCGAGGCACATTGCCCGATAACGCCTGAACTCCTTGCATCCTTTGTGCAGGAAGACTGGCGCACCCGCGAAACCAATGCCTAACATGGTAACCTTGAGAAGTGCGAAAATGCGGGGGTAGAGAACCAAGGTGACGAACGACCGGGTAGTTTGTCACCAACTTCGTACGACATGTATCGAACGCAGAAGATGAAAGGAGAGGGAATCATGGCTGTAGAAGATATCCGCACGGTGCTCGAAGAGCTTGCTGCGGGGAATACCACGGTCGATGCAGCATTGCTCGCGCTGCGCAAAGAGCCCTTCTCCGATCTGGGCTACGCCAAGGTCGACCATCATCGCGAGATGCGCCAAGGCGCTGCTGAAGTGATCTATGGTGCTTCGAAGACCTACGAGCAGATCAAGGGCATCAGCCAATCGCTGCTTGATAATGGCCAAACGTGCATCCTGATCACGCGCGTTTCGGCTGAAAGCGCTGCCAAGCTGGCAGCAGATTTCGCGGAAGTGGGTTTTACCTATCACGAGATCCCGCGTCTTGCTATCGTGGGCAGCTTGCCCGAGCCTACAGGCAACGGCACGATCGTGGTCGCGGCAGCAGGCACGAGCGATCTGGCGGTAAGCGAAGAGGCAGCGCTCACGGCTGAAGCGCTCGGCAACAAGGTGGTGCGTCTCTACGATGTGGGAGTTTCGGGTATTCACCGCCTGCTCGCGCATTTGGATGAGCTCATGGAGGCCCAGGTGGTCATTGCGGTTGCCGGCATGGAGGGCGCGCTCGCGAGTGTGATCGGCGGCATGGTGTCCTGCCCGGTGCTCGCGGTTCCTACTAGCGTGGGATATGGAGCCTCCTTCGGCGGCGTGGCAGCCTTGCTCGCAATGCTCAATTCCTGTGCAAGCGGGGTGAGTGTGGTGAACATCGACAACGGTTTCGGTGCTGGATTCCAGGCGCACCTCATCAATCACCTGCAGGCAAAGGAGCCAGATAAGCCCGAACACTAAAAGGTGTATGGCCACACGACCACACGACCGTACAACCAACAGCTTTCGACCTAACAAACCACTCAAGCATACTCAGCGGAAAGAAGCGAACGCATATGGAACTTCATCTCGATCTTACGAAAAGCGCAACGCGCGCAACCTTGCTCGATGAACTGCTCGCGCTCATGAGTCCTGAGCAGCGCACGCGCTACGATTACATCCTGAATCACACGACCATTCCCGATAAGCATCATCATTCGATCGGCGAGGTCAACGCTTCGATCGACGCGATGACCATCGATGACGCGCTCAAAGAGAACGTACGTGGTGTTTATGCCATCCTGGCCGAGGCCGAAGCGAGCGTTCATGGCTGCAGTGTTGAAGAGACGCACTTTCACGAAGTGGGCAACGCATCAGGCATTCGCAACGCGCTCGCTATCTGCACGGCATTCTATGTGCTCGCGCCCACGCGCATCACCGCAACACCAGTGCAAACAGGGCAGGGCACGGTACAGTGCGCGCATGGACTCATGGATATTCCCGCGCCCGCAACGGCGGCTATTCTCGAGGGTATCCCGCGCGCAACACCAGCGCTCGAAGGCGAGTTGTGCACGCCAACTTCGGCGGCCATCATCAAGCAGTACGTGCAGGAGTTCGTGGTCTAGAGCGTGCTTATTCTCGATCGATATCAACCAACCTATGAAGCCGGCTCGGGTGGATTCGCCACGGTCGTAGTGGCGTGGGATACGCGCCTCGATCGTGAGGTGGCCATCAAGTGCCTGCCGCTCGAAGATGCAGCAACGCGCACGCTTTCAGTCGAGCAGATCAACGCAGGGCTGAGCAACCTGCAAAACCCGTATGCGAATGATGAATCGGTCAGCATCATGCTCGATTCCGATTTTGCCCAGCAAAGTTCGATCCCTGGCCTCGAAGAGGCGCGCACGGCAGCGCTTCTGAACGACCCCAACATCGCTTCGATCTACGACTTCGAGATCCAGGGCAATATGGCCTACATCATCATGGAGCTCGTTGATGGCATCTCTCTCACCGACCTCATGAAATACTTCCCGGAGATGCTCGATGCGGACATAGTGGCGACTGTGTTCAAGGCGGTTTCGCATGCGATTGAGATCGCCCACAAGAATCATGTGCTCCATTTGGATGTGAAGCCCGATAACGTGCTCATCAACACGCAGGGGCAGGTCAAGGTCGTCGATTTCGGTCTCGCGCGTCTGGCTGATGGCTTCGGTTTCGGCGTGGCCACGGGTGGCACGATCGGCTACATGCCTCCTGAGCAGATGGAGCGTGAAGAACTCGACGAGCGTTGCGACCAATGGGCGCTGGCGAGCCTCACCTATGAGATGCTCGCGCGTGGTGAAAATCCCTTCCGCGCTTCTTCGATCGATGAAGCGCTCGATAAGATCTACGATGCAGAGATCGTGATTCCCTCCCTGCTCATGGAGGGCATTGGCGAAGACCTGGACGATGCGATCTTCCGCGCACTCGACCCCGACAAAGAAGGGCGCTATCCTTCGGTCCACTCGTTCGCGCGCGATGCGAAGCCAGCACTCGGCAATCCCAAGCAGGGCGTGAAGAAGCTCGGCGCCATCGTGAGCGAAGCGATCGGCGCGAACACGGATGATGCGCCTTTCACGGAGGACCTTGATGAAGAAGAGCGCGCGCTTGAGAACGAGGGGGAGCAAGCAGCCTACCCGCTCAATGGGCGTTGGGCTCGTCACAAGGAAAAACAGGCTGCGCGCCAGGCGGCGAAGCAGTTGCGCACAGCGCCAGCGTTCTTTGCTGCGGCAGACGATGCCTACGACGAAGGATTCAGCGAAGGCACCCCTATTAAAAGTCGCTATTCGCTCGTGCTGCGCATCCTGGCGCTCTTGGGATGCGTGCTCATCAGCTCGGTCGCCTTTTCTAATTTCAGCTTGTTGCCCGGGTGGGAGTCACCTGCGCTGTGGGGCGCGCTTCTGATCGTGGCAGTTGCGGCCTTCGCGATCCCGCATTTAGGGGCGCTCATCGCATTTGTGCTTTTAGGGTTCGCGCTCGTGAACAATAACGCGATCCTTGTGGGCAGCCTCGTGGTAGTGGCTACTTTTGTATGGTGGTTCTTTATCGGGCGCAACGGAAGCCCTCAGGCAGATGCGATCCTGCTCTCCACCTGCGCTTCCTCTATCGGCTTGGGTTCGCTCGCACCGTTCATCTGTGGCTATTTCTTACGACCGGCTCAGGCATTTCTCTCGGCGCTCTTTGCGGCATTCCTTTCGCTCGTGCTCGCTGGGTTGGGTTCGGTTTCCATCACCTCGTGGGACATCTTCCAATTCGGTACCATCCACATGTGGACCGAAGTGAACAACAACATCCTTACCACCATGCAAAGCCCTATGACGTGGGCGATCATCGGCTCATGGCTTGTCAGTGCTCCGCTTGTCTCGCTGTTCTTCGCGCGTGGCACTACCAGCTCGAGCCTTATTGGCGTAGCGTGCGCAACCGTTATCGTCTGTGTGCTCCCTGCGCTCGTCTCGAGCTTCCTGCTTTCCCACGCGCCCGATCCCATCTATCTGCTGCTTGCGATCGCATCTGGCCTCATCATGGCAGCTCTTGCGGCCCTCTTCCCTCCACGCCACGAGCGCGGACAATAGAGCAAACGCGCATTGGTGCAAAATACATTCGTGTGCGCAGCGCGACCAGCAACGTCGGGCACTTCATTCGCTCATGCTCCATCACGCAGCTTTACACATTCAAGTATGTGTATCTGTTATTGCCCTGTATCCTTTTGCGCACGCTCGAGTCGATATAATAGGAGCAAACAACTCGCAGCGAGAGGAGCTTCTATGCGTATTGATATGTCGAACGGAGCCATCGAAACGATCCCGAACGAGAAGGTGCTTGCCTCGATCGGCGATCACATCGATAACCCCATTCCCGATCCGCCCACGCCTAAGCTGGCTGCAACGGTCATGCTCGTGCGTGATTCCAAGCCTGGTCAAACGAAATATCGCATCGAAGACGGCGTGTTCCCGCCCGATTTTCCGAACGATCAGAACGTCGAAGTGTTCATGTTGCGTCGCGTGAAGACGATGGACTTCGTGCCCGACGCGGTGGTGTTTCCTGGCGGTCGCGTGGATGAACGCGACTCGAACCCCGATCTGCCCTGGTGCGGTCCTAGCCCGAAGGACTGGGCCGAGCTTCTGGGCGTCTCCGAAGATGATGCGCGCCGTATCGTGGTCGCAGCAGCTCGCGAAGTGTTCGAGGAGTGCGGCGTTCTGCTCGCTGGCCCCGATGCAACTTCCACGGTGACCGATCTTTCCGACCCCAGCTGGGGTGCGAACCGTGAAGCGCTCGTTGCTCACGAGATCGCCTTCGCCGACCTGCTCGTCGAGCGCAACCTGATCCTGCGTACCGACTTGCTCGGTCTGGTTGCGAACTTCTGCACGCCCACCTTCGAACCGAAGCGCTACGATACCTTCTTCTTCTCAGCGCTCATGCCCGAAGGCCAGCACGCCGACGACAACACCTCTGAAGCGCAGATCGCCGATTGGGTCACCCCGTCCTATGCCGTGCGTGAGGCTGACGAGAACCGTTGGCTCATCGTTGCACCCACGCTCTTCAATCTCACGCGCATCGCTGAAGCATCTTCAGCCGAAGAGTTCGTTTCGAACCGTCGCAAGGTGAAGAAGATCATGTTCAAGCCGCTGCGCAAAGAAGACGGCACGATCGTACTGCATGCAGACTTGGACTAAGAGCATCAGGGGAGCATGTTTGGCATTCATTCGAAAAGGAGTTCATATGGGGTTCATCATCGACGAAACACCCTATGCGGGCGGTAAAGAAAGCGAGCGCGTGTTTTGCGTGCGCGCCAACAACCCTTCGCCTATGACCTATACGGGCACGAACACATGGGTGCTTGCCGAAGCCACTTCGCCCGAATGCATCGTAATCGATCCTGCTCCTGCGGGAGAGCATGTGCAGAACGTGCTCAATGCCTGTATCGACCAGGGACTGCGTGTGGGTGCGGTCGTGTGCACGCACATGCATGCCGATCATACGGAAGGTGCTGAAGAGCTGGCAGATATTTCAGGCGCACGCGTCTATGCACCCTTCGATGGCACGCTTGTTCCGGGCGATTTCCAGCCGATCGAGAACGGTCCGGCGCTGCGTGTGGTGCCGCTGCCAGGCCATTCGAGCGACTCGGTCGGGCTCGTGTATCCTGCAGATCACTCGATGTTCACAGGTGACGTGGTCTTCAAGCATGGCCCCACGGTGGTCTATTATCCCGATGGCAATTTGGGCGACTATATGGCTTCACTCGATGTACTCGAGCGCATCGTGAAAGAAGAGGGGATTCGCGTGTTCTATCCAGGACACGGCTATCCCATCACCGATCCGCTGCAAGCCATCGAAGCCACGCGCCAACACCGGCTCGAACGCTTACAGCAGATCAAGGACGCGCTTGCCGCGGGCGTTGCGCGCGATGCTGATGCCCTGGTGGACGCGGTGTATGTCGATATCGATCCAGCACTGCGCGAAGCGGCGCTCCGTAGCGTCCAAGCTCAGCTCGTCTACTTGGACGAACAGTAAGCCCTAGCACACCATACGCGCATTACAGGAGCGTGTGCACGAAAAAAGGACTGCAGCAAACACTGCAGTCCTTTTTGAGTAGCAAAGCGGGGATCTTCGAAGCGTCCCTCTTTCTTACTGGCTCCTTATGCGCTAATACAAATATCCGAGCTTCTTCGCCTCGTGCGTGAGTTCATCGCGGAAATCGGGATGCGCGATGCTGATCAAACGGCGGCAACGCTCAGGAATGTCGCAGTACATCAAGTTCACGCAGCCATATTCGGTCACGAAATACTGAACATCGGTACGCAGCGAAGTGACCACGCTGCCAGCCATGAGCGTAGGAGCGATCTTCGAGACAACGCCGTTCTTCGTTTTCGTGGTAGAGGTCATGGCAATGATGGCTTTACCGTTCTTCGCGAGCGTCGCGCCACGGATGAAGTCGACCTGTCCGCCGGTACCAGAATACTGGCGCGTTCCGATGCTCTCAGCGCAAACTTGGCCAGTCAGATCGACCGAAACAGCAGAATTCACGGAAACCATGTTGTCATTCAAGCGGATGAAATCAGGGTTGTTCACGTGAGAATACGGCGTGAAGAACATGCCCGGGTTATGATCGATGAAGTCGTAGAGATACTGCTGGCCAGAAGCGAAGCCCGCAACGGAGACGCCGGGCAGATAGTTCTTGCGGCTGTTGTCGATAACGCCGAGCTCCTGCAGCTCTGCCATGGCATCGTTGAACATCTCGGAGTGCACGCCCAAATGCTTGCGCGCTTTCAAGCCTTCTGCGATGGCATTTGCGATCGAGCCGAATCCGAGCTGAATGCACGAGCCATCTTCGATGAGCTCGCAAACGATATCGCCCACGATCTTCTCTTCAGGCTTTGGCTCGGCGATCGGCATCTGCGTCATGGGCTGATCGATCTCAACGAAGGCATCGATCTGCGAAACATGCAGGTTGCGCTCAAGGCCATTCACCCACGGCACGCTCGGGTTGATCTGTGCGATAACGTGCTTTGCCGTGCGAATGCCTTCAGGGCGACAACCCACGTGGCCGATGTTGCAGTAGCCATGCTTGTCGGGAGGCGTCATGGCGATGAACGCCACAT
>ERZ1034920.443-NODE-443-length-33303-cov-16.581539_pt1 | contig 33303 bp, 28 predicted proteins | sample MGYA00520688_ERZ1034920 | MGnify/ENA primary metagenome ERZ1034920 (study PRJEB33766, sample SAMN09781785) | gut metagenome | biome: gut microbiome | host: Homo sapiens | place: Madagascar | study: EMG produced TPA metagenomics assembly of the PRJNA485056 data...
GTGGAGCAGTCCGGCGCAGCCGGATAGGGGGTGGCCACCGGAGGTGGCCAATTCATCGCTATGTTTAGCATGATTTATGTAGTAGAAGGGGATTCCCGTAACGTAAGGCTCCTTCCTCAGGTGGCAATCCTGCATAGGATTGCCAAGTCGGGCAATGTTGGCCCTTAGCCTGCCCATAAAAGGGCCTTCCTTTTGTTTGCCCGACCGGAATGGAGCTGCCCGACAGGGCTGAGGATAGGCCTTTGCGGAGCAAAGGCGCCGCCGAAAGGCGGCTTTACCAATGAGTCATCATAGGCCCTTTCAGGGCCTATGATTTTTGAGGGGAGCACTGATTCAGTCGCAGAATCAGTGCTCCCTTACGAAAGGTCTGCTATCCTCCGTCGCTTCCGGCGCGCACAGCAAGCCGCTGTCACAAAGACACTACGAAAAGCCTGAAAGAGATTGGCCAGACAGATAAGGGACGCACCAAACTGTTTTTTCCTTCATCTGCCGCATCATAAGGATGATCTCTTTCAGGCTATTCTGTTAAAATCAGTGACAAACCATATTTTCCAAAGATCCCAACCCATGGCGGAAGGGACTTCAGAACGCATCGAACGGACTCACATCCGGAGCTCTTATGGATTCATCTATGCGAGATGGCTTGCAGTATCGGCAGGAACCGGGTATTTTTGGGCGGCCGCTCCCCGGACCTTTCCTCCACTCTCATCTAATTCATATTATATATGAAAGTATAGAAAGATGGAATAGAGAAAGTGACGATATGCGTTGCCAATTATGAAACGTAAGCGCTTGCTATGAATTAAAGAAATGATTCAGGATAACCGTTTCGTCATTTATTTCGTCAAATCAAAACTGGTTTTCACGAGGGACATCACCCTGTCGTCATCCACTGTATCGTCCAGCAGGACTGAAATCCAGGTTTTGTGATTCATATGGTAGGCAGGATAAATCCCCGGAAGCCTGCAGAGGCTTTCGCCCTCTTCCGGGTGGATTTTCAGATTCACAATATCCACCATTTCATCACGGCCCGCCTCAAGAACACTCCTTTTTACATTCATAATAAGGGCGAACCACTTCCGATTCCTCCAGTGGCGGAAGACACCGTAATCCTGGTAACGGGCCGTATGGACAAAGGGATAGTCCGGACTTATGCCAAACGCCTCCGCTATCCGGTCCGCCAGCCGGTTGGCCTGATCCGACGTAAATAGCACATCAGCGCAGCAGGCGCCGGCGATTTCTAAAAGAAGCTCTTCATAGGCCGTCCTCACCATATTCACATAAGCCCCATTCGCCTCTGGCCGCCTGAGCTGGTCATACTCCTCTCCCGTCATGGCGTCGATGACCTGGCCGGACACCGCTCCCTGGGCCGACACCTTCAGCACCGCTTTAAAATCGCCGTCCATGAAATCCTTTTCCAAAAGGAAATCGTGCCCCGCCTCTTGGAATCCACAATCCAGCATAGACTCCTTCCGCCACCGCTTCCGTGCAAAGACCTTATCCTCTATTTCCATGACGAGCCTCCTTATCATACCTGTCTCCTCCTATTGTAGCCCATCTTATTTATTTCTGAAATCAATTTCTGTCTCCGGTGAGCCCTCAAAAAATAAGTCCTTGACAACCAGGCCCCTTATAGTGTATCCTTATACAAGTCAGCTATGTGGAGTGATACTCAAGTGGCTGAAGAGGACGGTTTGCTAAATCGTTAGACCGGGTAACCGGTGCGGGAGTTCGAATCTCCCTCACTCCGCCATAAAAAAGCGTCGAGCATTCGGCGCTTTTTTTATTTGCCGGAAAATGACACTTTCGCGGCTCCTGTCATTTCGAGCGGTGGTACATGGCGGTATGAATCACAGTATCGTAAAGTTAGCGAAACGGAGCCCTGAAATCTCCCTGCTGAAAGCAGCTATTATCGCCTTCTCGCAGGACGCATGCATGTGGAATGGCGAGGTTTTTATTTCTTTTATTAACGTATGCGGATGAATTGATTATTTACTACAACTCAATCATAATATAAGTGAAATATATTGAAAGTTCATGGAGGCGAATGCTATGGAAACGGCGAATGTTCAGATTCGTATGGACGCGGAATTAAAGAAACAGACGGAGCAGACTTTGAAAAGCATGGGACTCACCATGTCCGGCGCCGTTACGCTTTTTTTCCGGCAGGTGGTGAACCAGAGACGGATTCCCTTTGAAATCATAGCACCGGATGTGCCTAATCGGACCACCCGAAAAGCCATGAAAGATGCGATGGAGGGGAAAAATCTATCCAAGAGCTATGATTCTGTAGATGAAATGTGGAACGATTTGAATGCTTAAGCTTCGATATACCCGCCAGTTTTAGGGAAGCACTGATTAATTCGCAGAATCGAATTTCATATGTATTTTTATCCAATGCGGCGTCATAAGTCTCCTTAAATAGCTTGAAAGATTTCAAAAAGGCAAAAAAGCGGGGACTGCCAATGGAAGAATTGAAATTGGTCCTTGAAATTCTGGCTTCTGAAGAGCCTCTTCCACCTTCGTACCATGACCATTCCCTGTTGGGCGAATATGCATCCTTTCGTGAATGTCATATTCGCCCCCGACTGGCTCCTGATTTATCGGATTCATGAAGAAGTCATGGAATTGATTGCGCAAAGAACAGGAAGTCACAGTGACCTTTTTGATGAATAAGGAAATGAATGGAAAAGCGGCACAATGGGTTGTGCTGCTATGAGCAGAAAGTAAATCCCGTAACGTTAGGCTCCTTTCTCAGAAAGGAGCTCCGCGGAGCGGTGAGGATAGGCCTTTGCGCAGCAAAGGCGCCGCCAGAGGCGGTATTGTACGGAAGAATCATTTAGGCCCCTTCAGGGCCTCGGATTTTCTGCGAAAATCCGCTATCCTCTGTCGCCTGCGGCGACACCCCCCTTCCAGAGGAAGGGGGCTAACGCTCTCCGTCATGCAGCACTGGTGATACAAAAGGTAAGCACGTAACGCTGACTTTATAATCATCGCCCGCAGGTCGATACCACAACCTTCGGGCCGTAGGCCCGTCAAACTTGAGAACCCTTCGGCCTTTAGGCTAGTCCATCTTAAGAACCTTTTTACTTTCGCCCCCTGAGCGAAGCGAACACAACCACCCTCAGCCGCGAAGCGCCCCCTTTGGTACTTCGTACCCTTTTTTCCGCCCGCAAGCGGGGGCACAACATATATGAGGGAACCTTTCTCCTTATAAATAGGTTATAATAAAGAAAACACATTACACTCACAGTCTTTGATTTCATCGGGAGGTCAGGTATGGACGAGGAGGAAAGGCGCCGGCGGCGGAAGGAGAATGCTTTGGGGGCTCTGGCGGCGGCATCTTCGGTGGACAGGTCGGTGAGCCGGCTGGCTGAGGTGTACCGAAAGCCTTTGGAGTATACGGGAAACCGAAAGCTCTTTGATGACGGCATGGCGAAGAGGATGGCGAAGGAGAATCTCTTTGCTTCGGGACAGGCGGTGAAGGATCCCTATACCGGGGAGAAGCTGCTCCTTCGGAAGCAGGAGGCGAAGCTGGCCTTTGGGAAGAAGTGGACGGAGCATCTGGCGGAGGCGGATCATGTGGAGCCGGTGCACCGGATTTTCGAGGCCCACAAGGACGATGCCTGGGTCACTGCCGGCGATATCAGGGACGCGGTGAACAGTCCGGAGAATCTGAAGACCATTTCCCGGAAGCTGAATAATGCGAAGCGGGACCGGACGAATGAGGATTTCTACGGCGATGAGAAGTATCTTGCGGATAAGGATATCCACCTTTCCAAAGAGGCGAAGGAGCGGGCCATGGAGGATGGCCGGCAGGCGCGAAACCATGTGGACCGGTCCCTTGCTTTGAAGGGGGCAGGAAATCTGGCCGCTGAGTTTCATAAATCCGGCATGGAGGCTGCTGCCGGAGCGGCTGTTTTTACCGGCGCCATGGCGGCGGTGGACAATATGGTGGCAGTGATTGAAGGGAAGAAGGAGCCCGGCGAAGCCATCAAAGACCTGGTGAAGGTGACCGGCACGTCGGCGGCCCTTTCCTATGCTGCCGGTGGCGCAGTGAGTGTCATTTCCCACAGCCTTTCGGCATCTTCCAATTCCCTGGCCCGCATGCTGGGACAGGCGGGGGTGCCGGGGAAGGTGGTGGCGGCGGTGCTGTCCACGGCGGGGATTATTAAAAATTATATCTATGGAAAAATCACCGCTTCCGAGTGCATTGTCCAGCTTGGGGAAACGGGGATTGCCACGTCCACCGCGGCGGCCGGCATGTATGTGGGGGCGGTGGTGATACCGCTCCCCGTCATCGGTTCGCTCATCGGCGGCATGGCGGGATATATGCTTTCGGGGAAGGTGTTTACCGCATTGAGCGGCGCCCTGGCTTCGGCAAAGCTGGCCCGAAAGGAGCGTATCCGCATCGAAAAGGAATGCGCCCAGTCTATCCGGAAGATACAGGAGTATCGGCGGCAGCTGGATGAAATCACAGAAAAGTATTTCAAGGAAAATCGGAAGGTCTTCGATGAAGCTCTGGGGGATATGGCGTGGGGCCTGAAGCTGGGGGACGCCGACGGCTATATCCATGGGGCGGACAAAATCATTCGGCAGCTGGGAGGTAAAGTTTCCTTTCATAATATGGATGAGTTTGATGAATTAATGAATAGTGATACCATCATTAAATTATAAGGAGGTACATCATGCCTATTCCATTCATTCTTGGCGGTATCGCCGTAGCGGCCGGTCTTGTGGGAGCAAAGAAGGCGAAGGATGCCAGTGATAAAAATGCCCGGGCGAAACGAATCAACCGCAGAGCTGACGAAAAGTTTGAGAACGCAAAGAAAGAGCTCCTTGCTGCCCGGGACGAGGCAGGCAGCGCCCTGGAAAATCTGGGCCGGGCGAAGGTAGATATCCTTCATGGCAGTGTCACCCGTTTCGTGGATACCTTCGGAAAGATTCACCACGTGGAGCTTACCGGCTCCGCCGGCATGGACGAGCTGTCGGAGTTTACTGTGAATGAGGATGCTTTGAAAGAAATGGGCGAATTGGGAAGCCTGGCTGCCCGGATGGCGTCGGGCACGGTGGAAGGGCTGGCGGCAGGAGGCCTCATGGCCTTTGGCGCCTACAGCGCCGCCGGCCTTCTGGGCACTGCCGGTACGGGAGCAGCCATTGCAGGACTTTCGGGGGCGGCGGCCACCAATGCTACCCTTGCCCTCCTGGGAGGCGGCACCCTGGCGGCAGGAGGCCTTGGCATTGCCGGCGGCACCGCCGTGCTGGGCGGTCTGGTAGCAGGGCCTGCCATTGCGGTGATGGGTTTCATGATGGATGCCAAAGCCGATAAGAATCTGGACATAGCCAAGAGCAACCGGGCCAAAGCGGAAAAAGCGGAGGAAGAAATGAAACTGGCCGGCGACGCCTGCCGGGCCATCGGGAAAAGGGCGGATATGTTCAGCAATCTGATTTCTGAAATCGATCCCATTTTCAAGTCTCTTATCCAAAAGATGGAAGCAGTGGTGAAGGGAAAAGGCACAGACTATAGGGACTATGGCGAAGAAGAAAAGAAAACCATTGCCATGGCCCTTGCCACCGCCGGCGCCGTGAAAGCAGTGCTTGATACGCCCATCCTCAACAAGGCGGGGGCGGTGACGGAGGAGTCCCTTGCGGCCTATGAAAGGGTGGAGGCCTTCCTGCCCAAGGTGCAGGGATGATGCACTTCCCCTGCATCGCCTGCGGCCTCTGCTGCGAAAAGGCCCGGTATGTGGAAGAGCTGCAGAACTTTCTGGATAAAAAGGGACAGTGCTGCTTTTATGACCGAGAAACGAAAAAATGCCGCATCTATCACCGCCGCCCTGCTATCTGCTGTACGAAGACCATGTATGAGAAAAAGTTCCGTGCCAGCATGAGCGAAAAGGACTATGTACTGGCAAATCTTTCTGTGTGCCGGGAGCTGAATCTTGCTGCCGGAAATAAAGAGAATGCGGAAAGAATCAGGAGAATTATGGAAGAAATCAGGGAAAGCGCAGGAAATGAGGAGGCCCTTTGACACAGTCAATAAGAGACACTTGAAATGCCGCCTGTCGGCGGCGCCTTTGCTGCGCAAAGGCCTATCCTCAGGTGGCAATCCTATGCAGGATTGCCACCTGAGGAAGGAGCCTGCGTTACGGGATTACCCTTTTCCCCACAGTCATTCCGAGCCGCAGGCGAAGAATCTGGGTACGCGGGGCGGATGATACCTCTGCGCTTCAGGCAGGGGCCTGAAAGTAAGGTCACATCTCCCCACCTTCCTGGCACCATGAAGGACGTGGGATTTCTCCACTCATCTATGGACAAATCTTGTTTCGTGAATTCTTGAAAGGAGGATTTATGCGTAAGAAAACGATGGCAGATGCCATACTGGCTGTCTCTGCCCTGGGGGCTCTGGCGTCGGCTCCTTTTCAGGAGAGCAGTGTGGCGGCTGCTGCTCTTTTCCATGTGTCCTTTGCTGCTTCCGTCGGTGGCTTTGCGGACTGGTTCGGCGTGACTTCTCTTTTCCGGAAGCCTTTGGGCGTGTCTTTCCGCACGAATCTGATTTCCAAAAGCCGGGGGAAAATCGTGACCATGGCCAGGGACATGGTGACGGAAGAAATCCTATCCCAGCGGCGTTTGAAGAGGCTTCTGGTGAATCATGTGCCTTCGTCGGTGGTGGAGCGGTGGATGAAGGAGCACCGATCCGACCTGTGCTGCATCCTGACCGATGGTCTGGAGGCTGCTTTTTCTTCTCTCCATGAGGAATGGCTGTGGACTATGACGGGGAAGAACCTGTCTGCCCACCTGCCCACCGTAGACTGGGCGTCCTGCCTGGCTTCGGTGTTGCTGTCTTTTAAACATTACGGGAAAAAGGGAGCGCTTTCCCAGGCTCTGGCGGAAGAGGTGAGGCGATTCCTGCAGGATGAGTTTACGCTGGAGGAAATTGGCCGCATTTACCGCTCTGCCTGGAATCATTATGAGAATCATGGGTTTTTGAATTTTCACAGTCTTTTCCGAAGGGCAGTCAAGGACAGGGATGAGGAGTTTATCCAAGGCATACAGAAGAAGATTTTCGACCTGGCGGACTCCCTGTCTGATGAGGACAGCGAGGTGAGGAAAGGGCTGGGAGAGCGGTATGATGATTTTCTCACGCGGCTCACGACAGATGAAGGGCTCAGGAGGAAGCTGAATGGGCGGATTTCCCGCGGAGCAAAGCAGCTTCTGGAAGAGAAGGGCAGGGATTTTTTCCTGCAGGAGTGGAGAAATCGTCATGAAGAGCTGGCGGGCTTTTTGGCGGATCTCATTCTGCAGCGGGCAGAAAGGATGCTGGCGGATAAGGGGGAGCGGCGCCGTTTTGATGCCTGGCTGCTTTCCATGGTTCTTCCCCATGTGAAGGAAATCCATGGGGCTGTATCATCGGTGGTGGAAAAGAAGCTTGCCCAGTACGACGGGGACACCATGGCCCGCCTTTCTGAAAAGGCGGCTTCCGAAGAGGTGGCGGCTATCCGCATGAACGGCTCCCTCTTCGGCGCCCTGCTGGGCCTTGCCTTTTTTGCGGCGGGGGTGATGGTATGAAGCGGTACGGCAGAGCCAACCTCCTCATGGCAGGGGCCTTTCTCCTTTTCCTTACAGCCTTTTGCCTCAGCCGCTTCAGTCCCTGGCAGGAGGAGACATGGGTTTTGATTCTCTATTTCCTGGCCCAGTCATGCTTCATCGGCTGCGTGGCGGACTACATCGCCGTGGAAGCCCTTTTCCGGCGGCCCTTTCATCTCCCTGTGGGGCAGCTCATCCCCAAGAGCCGGAAGCGCATTATCCAGAAGCTTGGCGAAGTGAACAGCACCCTTCTTTCCAGGGAGAACCTGCTGAAGAAGGTGGAGAATTTCTCTGCCTCCGAGCTGGTTTTCCGAAAGCTCAGGGAAGAAGGAAATCGAGAGAAATGGGAACGAAATCTCTCTCTGAAGGCAGGAGAATGGTTCGTTTCCTTTGTGAAAACCCATCGAAGCGACGCCGCCCGCATAGCAAGAACAGAGGGGGAAAAGAAGCTCTCCGCTTTCATTTCCTATGCAAAGGAAAAAATTCTTTCCGAAATGAATCGGGAAGAATGGCTGGACCGGATTTTAGAGGAAGCGGAAAAAAGGACAAAGGACAGGAAAAACAGGGAGGCCCTGGCCCGTTTCTTGGAAGAAAAGGGGGACAGTGAAGAAAAGGGATTCTTTGGCTCTTTATTCTACGGCGCCGGGAAACTCTTCGGCGTTATCGACTACGACAGCCTGGCGGACTCTGCCATGGACGCCCTTGGGGAAGAAATAGAAATGTGGAAGGATAAGGACAACCCCTTCCGAAAAACCCTTCTTGCAGGCTGGGACAGCATGGTGAGACGGTTTCTGGAGGATAGGGCCACAGAAGAAGCGATGGCAGACTTCGGAAGGGAACTCTTCCGCTCCCTTCCCATAGAAAGCAGGGTGGAAGAAGCGGTGGACGCCTTCCTCAGAGATTGGGGCGAAGGAAGTGCCTTCCACGAAAAACTGGCGCCCCAGATAGAGAAGTCCCTCCATCATGCCCTTTCGGCTGCAGGAAACGACAGCGGATTCCGGAAGCGCATGGACCGATTCGCCCGTGACCTGGCGGTGGAAATCATTACCTACGAACACGGCTGGCTGGCTCCCGCCATGACAGAAGTGCTGGAAAGCTTCACCGACGACGAACTGAATGAATTTGTGGAATCCAAAGTATGGAGTGAACTGGAAGGCATCCGCATCAATGGCGCCATGGTAGGCCTTCTGGCAGGATGTGTTTTCTATGTGTTCCTTATGTGGGTATGGGTGCCTTTGGTGACACGCCTGTAGGCGTGAAGGGTGACGGCCCTTTGGGCCGAAGGTTCTTAAGGAGCTAAGGTTTGACGCGCCTCTGGCGCGAGGGTTGAGGTGGGCGGCTTCGCCGCCGGTTATTATAAAAAAACGTACAACCGGGCTTCGCCCGGGGGAAAACAGGCAAACCGCCCTGCGGGCGGGAAAAACCATACAACCGCGCCTATGGCGCGAGGGAAATGCACCCCTTCTGCCGCCTGTCGGCGGCGTCTCTCCACGGGAAAGCGTCTCACACGATTCTCAGTCGCCTACGTCTCCCTACGAATCGTGTTCGCTTGCCACCCCGGAGGGGGAGATTCTAGCGGCGCTATAGGATGAGCAACTTAAGTTAGCACTAAAAGAAGCGGAAAACAAACCTCCCCCTCCGGGGTGGCAAAGGAACTGGATTCGTAGGGGAGCGCAGCGACCTGAGAATCCAGTGACATGCTTTCCTTTAGGAGAGGTGCCGTAGGCAGAAGGGGTGTATTTCCTCGAGCGAAGAGAGGTTGTTTGGTTTTCGCTGCCAAAGGCGGCTTATAAAATTCATCGCCGCGAAGCGGCGATACCTTCCCCTCAGCGGCGAAGCCGCTGTCAAACCTAAAAACCCTTGGGCCCCAGGCCCATCCATCTTAAGAACCTTTTCCCTCTCCAGGGGCCCTGCAGGCCCGCTCCCTCTTCGGGGAAATAATAAAACAGAGGGGCTCCTCTTCTTTTCTGTTGCGCCCTATAAATTTTTTCTGTAAGAAAAAAAGGCTTTCATGAAATCTATTTTTTTCTAATGGTGTATAATTAATGGTGTAAGAAAAGGCCTTGGGAAAAGGCAGGGGAGGAGAACAGTGACAGGAGGACCGAAGGAACGGTAATTTCGATAATCCGTTTCTTTGGCAGGATTTCTTATGTCTGTCAGAGCGTTTGATGGCCCGCAGATGGGGTTTCTGATGGAAAGCATGATGACTCATGGCTTTCGTATTCCAAAGGAGGAATATATATGACAATAACTTATGTTCTTCAGGTTCTTCAGGCAATGGAAGATGGGAAAATTCAGGATTCGACCTACATCAAGGATCTGGAGGGGGAGCTGCATAAGGCTTTTCGGCGTGTAAGGAGAAGACTGCTTCGCCTTCGGAGCCGTGCCCAGTATGAAATCGGGGAAATGGATCGGGCCAAGGTGTCTGCTACTTCCGGCCATATGGAGGAGTTCACCAAGTACTGCGCTCTGATTCGGAATTTCAATCTGAAGGACTGCGAGGGACTTCCGGGTATTGAAAGTTTCCTGAAAGAAGGCTTCAAGGTGGATGATATGATTTCCAGGGCGGACAAGATCGCCAGCCTGGAAACGGTGAGCGCTGTGGCTTATTCACCCATGGCTCTGGGCTTCGGTCTTCTTGACAGCTTTGCTATCCTGCCAAAGGTGAATATCGACAACAAGCGTTTCCACAGCATGGATATGGCCTATATCCATGAGCTCATCGGAGATCTCAAAAATTACCAGGATCATGTGAGAAAGCTGACGGCAGCTATCAGTGAAATCGGACTGAAGGCCAGGGAGGAAGCTGACTGCCTCAATGATCTCCATGATTATTTCGTAGACGGCATTGATGACCTGAAACGGATTCTGGAAGGGAAAGGGGAGGACTGGAACCGCTACTCCCAGTCGGAAAAGATGCAGATTGCCCGGGCTATCCAGTGCGCCCAGCTCATTACCATTCTCTTCCCCCATCTGCTGAACGATAAGGGCGAGGTGAGCGAGGAAAGCGAAAAGGCCATTGAAAAGGCAAAGAAGGCCCTCTCCTTCCGGGATGCCTGAAATCTCCCTTGACTGCCCATTTCTATGAGGCTTTCTATATGTTATAATAATAAACATAGATATAAGGGGAATCGCTGGTTCATTCCGTCAGATCAGTTGTCCTATCAGTGCTTCCCTGGTTCGATACATTACTGATTGAAGGGGGAACGAGTCATGTCGATTTCTTTTATTCTGCGAATGATCGCAGGGGCTGTGAGCGGCAATTCCAATTCTGCCCGTCCGGAAAGCATTAACGGCGAAGTGGAAAGGGCCAGAAGAAGGGCCATGAAAAGAATTAACCGTGCCAAAGTCCGTGCCCAGGATGAGCTGGGTGAACTGGACCGCGTGAGGATTACCCTCATGTCGGGAGATATGAAAAAGTTCACCAGCCTCTTTTCTCAGCTGAAAAATGTTGATTTCCACGACTGCGACACGCTGGCCGGTCTGGAACATTTCAACAAGGAAAGAAAAAACTGGCGTGAAATGGAAAAGCTTTCCGCCAAGGCCATGAGCGTGGTTACCCTGGCAGGAGCGGTGGACGCCGTAGGATTCGGCGCCGGCGTGCTGGACCAGTATGCCAAGGTACCGGAAATCAAAGGACTGGATATTAAAGCTGACGGCACAGAAGATGTGAACGCCCTGAAGGATATGAGTGCCCGTCTCCAGGAATTCCAGAAAGAAGTGAAGGACATGTGCATCCGCATGCAGGCTGTCCGTCACGAGGCCAGAAAGACAGAAGATGCACTGCTGGATCTGTCCGACTATTTTGAAGACGGCATCGAGGACATCAAGTCCATCCAAAGCGATGCAGGGAATGACTGGACTAAGTACACTCCCGCCCAGAAAATCCTCATCGGCCGCACTGCCCAGATCGCCCGCCTTATCCGCGCCCTCTCGGAAGTCCGCTTCCTCAATGATGACGCCACCCTCCGTCCTGAAATCCATGAGTCCATCGAAGCAGCAGAAGAACTGCTGGATGAACTGGGAGCTTAACAGCATAACTTTGGAATAGAAACCGGTGCCCTTTCGCAGAAGGGCGCCGGTTTTTGAGTGGGGCCGCCCGGCGGTGCTTCCCTGTATTTCCATAGGCCTGCGCCTTCGGCGCAGAGGGGGCGTATGGCATCCATCAGTCTTCCAGCCCTCGGTGCCAAGGGCTGTGTTCGCTTCGCTCAGGGGGCAATGGCCGTGGTGTGGCGGTTCTGCCGCCAGTATGGATAAAACCTTTACAACCGGGCTTTCGCCCGAGGGAAAACATGCCGAACTCGCTTCACTCGTTGGAAAAGCGGCCCCCTTTGGTGGCTGGCGCCACCACCTTTCCCCCTGTTCAGGGGGCACTATGGGTGCTCAGCATTGTGCCACATGATACCAAGGGTAAGCGTAGAGCGGTTTATTCCCCCCCCCTGAATAGGGTTGGAGTCCCGCGAAGCGGGATAGGGGGGCGAACGCAGTGAGCCAGTCAGCAGAATGTTTATCATGCTATTTGATACAGGAAGGTATATCCCGTAACGCTGACTATATACTCATCGCCGTAGGCGATACAACAACCCTCAGTCCGAAGGACTGTCAAGCCTAAGAACCCTCCGGCCAAGAGCCGGTCAATCTTAAGAACCTTTTCCTCCGCCCCCTGAGCGCCAGCGAACACAACCTTTCTACACAGCCTGCCGCCGACAGGCTGCCATAACCTCCAGCCCCGCAGGGGATGGCAACTTTTCATCCTATTTCCCCTCAAAATCAGTACTCAATAGAGGCAATTTATTGTACAATAGAATAGGTATTGAATCAGACAGGAGATGATAAGGTTGAAGAGATTTCAAAAATGGGCGCTTTTGCTGGGGGTCTCTCTAGCTTTTTCCTGGGGAGGGACGGCAGGGGCTTTTGAGCCTTATTACCTGAATGGCGATAAAACCTATCCCATGATACAGAATACCGGCGGTATATATAATGATGGCGCTACGGGCCTGTTTCTTGACCTGTCCTCCCTGACAGTGGAGGATGTGTTTGAGGACGGCCTGCAGGCGAAGGTGAGGACGCTGGATGTAAAGTCCGCGAAGGCCTATACGGAAAGCGTAATCCATGTACGCTACAGTGTGGATGGAAAGGCCTGGGCCCTGGGGCAGGATGGCCGGTGGCGGGAAATCCCGTCCGGCACGGAAGACCCGGCGGCGCTGACGGTCTATTTCATTCGTCAGGCTATGGCGGAGGATGGTACTCGTGACAGGCTGTCTTCTGAAATCGCTGCCATTATGGAAGTTAAGAAGGATAACCTGGGGAAGGCAGCGCCTCCCGATGCGATTCCCCTGATTGATGTAGAAGCGCCTAAAGAGGGGCAGGCTGTAAAGAAAAAGGGAAATGTGCAGAAGGAAAATCCTGATGCAGACCAGGTCACGGTTACTATTACCGAGGCACCGCAGGTGGAAATCACTTCCACTCCGCCGCCGCAGGTAGATATTACATAATTTTTTTCGAGGTGTATGATGGCAAAAAGACATTACGAGCTTCATGTGGCAGGCTGCACAAGGCAGCTTCCTGTAATCAATATTTCCGATACCCTGGCGATTGCAGGCTTTGTAATCCTGGGGGATACGGAAATCGTGGAGAACTGCGCCAAAGAGCTGGCGGCCAAGGTGCCGAAGGATACGGACATCATCATGACGGCGGAGACCAAGGGCATCCCTCTGGCCCATGAACTGGCCAGTGTGCTGGGCATGAAGCGGTATATCGTGGCTCGGAAATCGGTGAAGGCTTACATGGAAAACCCGATCTGGGTGGAGGATGAATCTATTACTACTGCCGGCAAGCAGCGGCTCTACCTCATGGATTCGGATGTGGAACTGATGAAGGGCAGGAATGTGCTCCTGGTGGACGATGTCATCAGCACCGGCGGCTCCATGAAGGCCATGAAGGAGCTGGCAGAAAAGGCCGGTGCCCATGTAATCGGCGAGGCAGCCATCCTGGCAGAAGGGGACGCGGCGAAGAGAAAGGACATTATTTATCTGGAACCGCTGCCCCTGTTTGAAGCGGAATGAGGCCGGGCCGCCGTGACACGCCCTGGCGGGCGTGAGGGTTGACGGCCCTGTGGGCCGAAGGTTCTCAGGGTTCTGAAGATTGACGCGCCTCTGGCGCGAGGGTTGTGGTGGGCGGCTTCGCCGCCAGTTTGGATAAACCGGACAACCGGGCATTCGCCTGGAGAAAACATGCAAACCGCCCTGCGGGCGGGGAATGCACCCCTTTCTCAGCCTGCGGCGGTACTTCTCCACGGGAAAGCATGTCACTGGATTCTCAGTCGCCTTATGGCTCCCTACAGCACAGCTATCACCGACTTACTGGATTCTCAGGTCGCTCACGCTCCCCTACAGCACGGCTATCACCGACTCACAATAATTTGAGCGTCGCTTTGCTCCTACAAATTATGTTCGCTGGTGTGACTCCAGTTCGCTGGAGTGACTCCAGTTCCTTTGCCACCCCGGAGGGGGAAGTTTTAGCGGCGCTATACCTTTTGATGCTTATGAGATTTATCAGATAACGGTGATATCCCCCTTTGGTGGCTGGCGGCACCACCTTTCCCCCGTTCAGGGGGCACTATGGGTGCTCAGCATTGTGCCACATGATACCATGGGTAAGCGTAGAGCGGTTTATTCTGCCCCCTGAATAGGGGGAAGTCCGGCAAAGCCGGATAGGGGGTGGCGAACGCAGTGAGCCAATCAGCAGAATGTTTATCATGCTATATGATACAGGACGGTATATCCCGTAACGCAGGTTCCTTTCTCAGAAAGGGGATGGGCGCTAGCCCTGAGGGACACCGACTCCTTTTAGCAAAGAATTGACGCCCCTATCCTCCGTCGCCTAACGGCGTCACCCCCCCTTTCCTGGGGAAGGGGGCTCTGGCTCTCCGTCAAGTGACAGTGGTGAGACAAAAGGCGATTCCCGTATCTCTGTGCTATAAAACTCATCGCCGCTAAGCGGCGATACCTTTCCCCTGAGCGAAAGCGAACGCAACCCTGCTACACAACCCGCCGCCGTCAGGCGGCCCTAACCTGCGGCGCCAGCCGCGCCCCTTTTTGGAAGGCGGCGTCAGCCGCTTCCCAAATATGATATAATAAGGAATACAATGTTTACGTTACTGATATTGTCTCCACAGGAGGAAACAGATGAAACATCAGGAAATTGTTATGATTGTTGACTTTGGCGGCCAGTACGCCCAGCTCATTGCACGGCGCGTCCGTGAATGCGGCGTGTACTGCGAAATCCTGCCATACAACAAGAGTGCTGAGGAAATCCTTGCCCAGAATCCGAAGGGCATTATTTTCTCCGGCGGTCCTTCCAGCGTGAATGCGGAAAATGCGCCCCAGGTAGACCCGGGCGTATTCAAGGCAGGCATCCCCATTCTTGGTATCTGCTACGGCATGCAGCTTATGGCCAAGGAACTGGGCGGCAAAGTATCGAAGCCTGAAAAGCACGAATACGGTCACACTGAATTCTACCGCAACGGTAGCTCCGCCCTCTTTGAAGGGGTTTCCGAAAAGACGGCTGTATGGATGAGTCACGGCGATGCAGTCACCGATATGCCTGCAGGTTTCGGCCTCACCGGTCATACCGACCTGACTCCCACCGCTGCCATGGCTGATGAAGCCCGCCGTTTCTTCGGCGTACAGTTCCATCCGGAAGTGGTTCACACTCCTGAAGGCACCACCATGCTGAAGAATTTCCTCTTTAAGATCTGCGAATGCAAAGGCGGCTGGTCCATGGGCAACTACATTGACATTGCTGTGGAAAACATCCGCGAAAAAGTAGGAAAGCACAATGTTATCTGTGCCCTTTCCGGCGGCGTGGACTCTTCCGTAGCTGCCGTGCTGGTACATAAGGCCATCGGCGACCAGCTCACCTGTGTCTTTGTAGACCACGGTTTCCTCCGTCTGGGCGAAGCAGAACAGGTAGTGGACACTTTCAAAAACAAATTCAACATGAAACTGGTTCACATCGATGCATCCAAGCATTTCATGTCTCTTTTGAAGGGCGTGACGGAACCGGAAAAGAAGCGCAAAACCATTGGCGCTGAATTTATCCATACCTTCCAGGAAGAAGCAAACAAGCTGGAAGATGTGAAATTCCTGGTACAGGGCACCCTGTATCCCGACGTGGTAGAGTCCGGTACCGCCACCGCTTCCACCATCAAATCCCACCACAATGTAGGCGGACTTCCGAAGGATATGAAGTTCCAGCTCATCGAACCGCTCCGCGAACTCTTCAAGGATGAAGTCCGCGAACTGGGCCGTCAGCTGGGCCTTCCGGAAGAAGTAGTCAACCGTCAGCCCTTCCCGGGACCGGGCCTGGCTATCCGCATTATCGGCGAAATCACACCGGAAAGACTGGATATCCTCCGCCGCGCCGATTTCATCGTCAGAGATGTCATCAAACAGCACGGTCTTTACAATGATATCTGGCAGTCCTTCGCCATCCTCCCCGCAGCCATCCGCTCCGTAGGCGTACAGGGTGATGAAAGAACCTACGACTACACCGTAGGCATCCGCGCCGTGACCTCCTCCGACGGCATGACCGCTGACTATTTCCGCTTCCCCTGGGAAGTACTGGATGAAATGAGCCGCCGCATCTGCAATGAAGTGGCTGGGGTGAACAGGGTAGTCTACGACATTACCTCCAAACCGCCGAGCACCATCGAGTGGGAATAATTTAAATGATTAAGAAAGCATGACCTCATCGGCAGCGCCGACTGCAGGCCATGCTTTTTTGCGTGTGCAAAATCTGCAGAATCCTATGTTTAATCCCGATGGTTCCATGACCTGTAGTAAATTACAGGTATTTTTTTATTTCATAATCAGCTATTCTATATATGAAAGGAAAGCTGATTTTATTGATTCCTAATCAATAGGGAAGTCAAAAGGAGGTAAGCATTATGGGTTTGATCAAAGCAGCCATGGGTGCCGCCGGCGGCGTACTGGCCGACCAGTGGAAGGAGTTTTTCTACTGCGACAGCATGCCTGCCAACATTCTTATGATGAAGGGGCAGAAGCGGACCAGTTCCCACAACCGCAGTTCCAATACCGGCGGAGAAGACAATATCATTTCCAACGGTTCCAAAATCGCCGTCAACAGCGGCCAGTGCATGATGATTGTGGAGTCCGGCAAGGTGGTGGATGTATGCAGCGAACCGGGGGAATACATTTATGACAAGTCCACAGAACCTTCCATTTTCACCGGCACCCTGAAGCAGGGCATTAAAGATATGTGGGGCCAGATGAAGGAACGGTTCACCTTTGGCGGCGACACGGGGAAGGATCAGCGGGTCTACTATTTCAACATGAAGGAAATCCTTGGCAACAAGTACGGCACGCCCCAGGAAGTTCCCTTCAAAATGAAGGACCCCGATACGGGGCAGATCCTGCTCATCCGCCTGCGCTGCTTCGGCGAATACAGCTACCACATCGTGGACCCGGTGCTTTTCTATACGGGGGTGGTAGGAAATGCGGCGGATGTGTTTGACCGCAGCCAGATCGACAGCCAGCTGAAGTCGGAGCTTCTGAATGCGCTGCAGCCGGCCTTTGCCAGACTGAGCGCCCAGCGCATCGACTATGTGGAGCTGCCGGGCCGTACTTTTGAAATCGCCGATGCGCTGAATGATGTGCTGTCCAAGCGCTGGCGGGAACTCCGGGGCCTGGAAATCGTGTCCTTCGGCATTAACAGTATCAAGGCCAATGAAGAGGATGAAGCGAAGATCCAGAAAGCGCAGATGAGCAAGACCTTTTCCGATCCTTCCCTGGCCATGGGGGCCATGGCCGATGCCACCAGCGATTCCATGCGTATGGCTGCCCAGAATGAAGGAGGCGGCGGAGCGGCTTTCGGCTTCATGAATATGAATATGGCCGGAAACGCAGGAGCCGGCATGTATCAGCAGATGGCCCAGCAGCAGGAGTTTATGAGGCGGCAGAGGGAAATTGATGAGATGACCCGCAGGCAGGAAATGATGGACCGGCAGAGGATTATGGATAAACTGGCCCGTACGGAGGAGGAAGCCCGGGCAGCGGTGGCCCGGGCAGCGGGCGGATCCGCTGCCGGCGGCTGGACCTGTCCCCAGTGCGGCACGGTGAACCAGGGTAAATTCTGCCCGGGCTGCGGCGCCAGGAAGCCGGAACCCAAACCGGCGGAAGGTACCTGGACCTGCCAGTGCGGACAGACGGGCAATACAGGAAAATTCTGCATGAACTGCGGAAAACCAAAACCGGAACAGAAGGAAGAAAAGGGCTGGACCTGCCCGGGCTGCGGTGCAGTGAACCAGGGGAAATTCTGCATGGAATGCGGCAGTCCGAAACCCGCAGGAGCTCCGCTCTTCAAGTGCGACAAGTGCGGCTGGCAGCCGGAAGATCCCCACCATCCGCCGAAGTTCTGCCCCCGGTGCGGCGATCCTTTTGACGATAACGACAAACAGTAGTCCATGAAATGAGGTGAGGGATATGGCCAATACATCTGTAGGCTATACATGTCCGAACTGCGGCGGTCCCCTGTCATTTTCCCCCGGCGTCGCCAGGGTGACCTGCCCGTACTGTGATACGGAATTCGAGACTGCCAAAATCGAGGAGCTTTTTGCCAAACAGGAAAGAATGGCGGCGGAAGCCCAGGCGGCGAAGGAGGCCAAATGGGATACGGAAGGCGCAGGCGGTGAATGGAGCGAAGAGGAAGCAGCTGCCATGAAAGCATTTACCTGCTCTTCCTGCGGCGCGGAAATCGTCAGTGACGGCAACACCATGGCCACGGAGTGCTGCTACTGTGGCAATCCGGTCATGCTGCCCAGCCGTTTTAATGGTATGTTGAAGCCCGATTTCGTCATTCCTTTCAAGAAGACCAAGGAAGATGCGGTGGCTGCCCTGAAAGAGTTTTACAAAGGCAGATGGCTCCTGCCAAAGGCCTTTACCGCAGGCAACCGGGTGGAATCCATCCAGCCTATGTATGTGCCCTTCTGGCTTTTTGATTCGGAAGTGACGGCGTCTGCGGAATTCAAGGCGGAAACGGATACGGTCTATGAAACCCGGGATGAACGGGTTACGGAAACGAACGTCTATCGCTGCGACCGCAGAGGAAAAATGCATTTCCGGCGGATTCCGGTAGATGGCAGCAATAAAATGGACGATACCTATATGGAGAGCATCGAGCCCTACGATTACGGAGAGCTCAAACCCTTCAGCAGCGCCTGCATGGTGGGGTGCCTGGCTGACAAGTACGATGTGGATGCGGAAGATGCCGCACCCCGGGCAGATGAGCGGGTGCGTAAAAGCGCCGTAGGTGTCCTGGAGGATACGGTGGAAGGATACACCCGCCGAGAACTGGTGAGCGATGTAATCAACAAGGGGGAAGGCGGCGTTTCCTACGCCATGGCTCCGGTGTGGATTCTGACCACCCGCTATGAGGACAAGCCCTATACATTCATGATGAACGGCCAGACAGGAAAAATGGTGGGCAGCCTTCCCTGGGACAAGAATAAGGCCAACCTGTACTGGGCCGGCAGCACCGCTGTACTGACCGCTGTATTCTATTTCCTTGTCAGGATGTTTGTGTAAGGAGGGGAGCAGCATGAAGAAATATGTGTTATCACTGTTTATGTTCCTGGCGGCTCTTTTCCTCACCGTCACTGCAGCGGCATCCGATGTTTCAGGTCTCCACGACGGGGCAAAGATTCTGCAGGCCTCCGAGCGCACCGCCGTCATGAAAGAACTGCAGGCTGTGGAAAAGCGTTACGGCGTAGGCATGGCGATTATCACCGTGCCCTCTACGAACAAAATGAAAATCGGAGACTATGCCAACAAGCTTCTGGACAGCACCTTCAAGGACGGGAAGAACGGCAATATGGTTCTGGTCCTGGCCATGGACACAAGGGATTACTACATTGCCACCGACAAGGCCATGAAGGAACGGATTACCGATGGAAAGGGCATTCCGGTGCTGGAGGAAAAATTCCTGCCTGCCCTCAAGAAGAGCGATTATGCCGGAGCCTTTACGGCCTATGCCAAGGGCGTGGGAGAACAGCTGGCTTACTATGAAGAAAACGGGAAGGCCTATGATCCGAAAAGCGGCTTCAGTCCGCTGGCCCTTGCCATTGCCCTGGCCATTGCCGGGGCCTGCGGCTTTCTCATCCGCTCCGGCCTCATCCGCAGCATGAGCAACGTGGTGCCTGCACCGGCGGCGGATACGTACCTGGACAGGGAGAGCTTCGAGCTGCTGGATAAGGACGACACCTTCCTTTATATGAATGTGACCCGTACACCGAAAGCAAAGAAGAATGACAGCACCGATGCCGGCCATGGAGGAGGCGGCGGTAAATTCTGAGACTCTATCATATCCTCCATTCTTTTGACAGCTGTGCCTGCGGGGCCCGGGTAATCCTATGCGCCGGTATCCGGGCCTTCGGGGGCAGTTATCATTTTGAAAGAAATCCGGGAGGTTCACTATGAGGTTTGGAAAAGTAATGCTCCTGGGACTGATGGCGGCCTGCCTTATGGGGGCCGTGGCTCAGGCCTGGGACGAAGGGGATACAATCTGTCCCGGTGATGGCGGTGCGGAAGCTGAGCAGATCCGCATTTTTATCAAGAAATGGAAAAAGGTTTATCCCATGGACGGAGAACCGGTACGGGAATTTGCGGTCACCGACCTTGACGGCAACGGCCTTTTGGAAATCCTGGTACGGCCTCCGGGAAGCGAAGACACGCCTTCCGTATATGAAGTGACACCGGAGCATGACGGCCTGAAAAAGAGAAATCAGAAATGGTATCACAGCCATGCTTCCGGCCGGTCCATTGCTTGGTTCGTCATGCATCCGGAAACGGCGGCAGGGCCATGGGTTGGAAATATTGATGATGCTGAAGCGATGCTTCAGGACAGCTATGATGTGAACACAGGCCGTAAAGAAGCCTTTGGTTAAGAAGGGGCAAAAGGACTATCATCTTTGCAAATGAAATCGTAAATAAATAAAGGAACCGCACAGGATACTTCCTGCTGCCGTTCCTTTTTTGTTCTAGCATGGGGCTCTTATGCTATAATGAAGGTAACAATTATTCGATGCATCCTTCTTTCGAGAATCCCCGGGGGCAGGTGAGGGCTATGGGGAAATGGATCAGACTTTTATGGATTGGCCTTCTCTTCTGGCTGTCCGCACTTACGGCGGTCTCGGGAGCAGTTATCCTGTACAACCATGACGAAGGAGAAAGCTATGGCCGCATTCTTTCTGAAAGAGGGGCAAAGGTGCAGGGGATTCCGTCATCCCAGCTGCTGCACCATCTTCCGGAAGATGATGTACAGGCTGTAGAAGCTTACGATGTACAGGCGGCAGTGCTGCAGGGAGGCAGCCGCGCCTCCTATCAGTGGTATCCCCAGTATACGGCCACCGTGGTTCTGGCTGTATCAGACAGCTGCCCGGTACCGGTTACAGGATGGCAGAGTCTCTCTTCCGCTCCTTTGTCCCTGGCTGTGACCGGCACCAATCCGGCCAGGCTCTTCTTCATACAGGCCATGAGCTATGGGCTGAAAGGAGATCTATCCGGCAGGGCAGGGGTGGAACTGCTGAGGCAGCTTCAGGAGGATGGGCGGCTTTCTATGGAGGAAGGAGAAAATCGGCCTTCCGCGGATGTTTATGTGCTGTTCGATTACCAGGTCCGTGAGTGGCAGAGACAGGGCATTCCTGTACATCCGGTAGTCCCTGAGGAAGGAACTCTGGCGTTCAGGAAGGGACTTCTGGCTAAGGAGTCTTTATCCTTTGACAGCCAAAAATTGTCGGAGGCGCTGGAGGGCGCAGGATATGCTCTCTCCCCGCTGCCCGGGGCCCGCTTCGTTTCTGATGCGGAAGCCTTTCTGCAGGCCGGCGATGATATTCCACGGCAGATTACCAGTCATGTTTTCCAAAGCTGCCGGCCCACCATCCTCACCGGTTTCAGTCATATGGTCTGGTATACGGTAACTTTGTTCTTTGTCATCCTCTGGGGCGGACGCCTCAGGCGGCAGGTGCTGCAGCCCCAGGTTCGCCGGGCCTATCTGGGGGTCATCATTACCCTGTGCTGCTGGATACTTTTCCGGGAAATCAAACTGAGCCTGCCCGGTTTCATGAATGACGGCATACGCTATATCTGGTACAGCTATTATCTTTTCTATGGTATCCTGATTTCTTTTCTTCTATGGATCGGCTACAGCGCGTCCTATGCCTTTCTTACCAGGCCCTGTCCCCGGTGGATGAAGGGAATCTTCGCAGGAAATCTGCTTCTTGCCTTCCTGGTGATGACCAATGATTTCCACCAGCTGGCCTTTACGCTGCCTGCTGGTCTGGCGGCGGCTTACAGCCGTCATGGCTATGGGCCCCTGTATTTCATCCTGGCTGCTGTCTATGGCATGGAGCTTCTGGCTGTGAATGGCGTGCTCTGTTATACCTCCCTCTCCCGGAAGGTGAGCCATCCCGCCCGGATGATCCTGCCCTTGGCCGTTGTGGTGGGATATGGAATCTATGTGCTCGGGTATGCTTTGCCTGGTTCCCCTTTCCAGCCATCGGAGCTGGTGCTGGTGACGATCTGGACTGTTCTTCTTTGGCTGGAACTGGTGACAAGGGGAAAATTCGTCCCGGCCAATGAGGGGTACATAGACTTTTTCCGCCATTCCAGCCTGGCCATGCAGCTCTATGATCATGACGGGCACCTGGTCTATGCATCCAGTGGCACGGCTCCGCTCAGGGGAGAGGACTTTGAAGTGCAGTCCATGCCCATTTCCGGCGGCCTGGTGCGCTGGTACAGGGATGTGGGCCCTCTGCGTCGGCGGCAGGCTCTTTTGGAACGTCTCAACCAGGATCTGAACTGGTCCTATGAACTCCTCAGTTGCCTTAGTGATATCCGCCGTCAGGCGATTGAGCAGGGCGTCACCCTTAGAGTTTACAAAGAACTGGAGGAAATCATTGCCCGCAAACAGCCGGCCATCCGGCACAGGCTGGCTTATCTGAAGACCGCAAAGCCCGGGCCCCACACCGATGCAGTCATCAGCCGTCTTCATATCCTGGCCTGCTATTTGAAAAAGCGATGTATCCTTCTTCTGCAGGGAAAGGAGGCAGGCATGCTGGATGCCCGGGAACTGGCTATGGCGGTGGAGGAATCCTGGCGATATTTGGAAAAGGCCGGGCTCCGGGGCTCTGTGGGCTTTGATTTGAAGGGAAATCTGCCGGTGCAGGCAGCCCTGACCCTCTATGATATTTTCGAGGATGTGGGAGAAGAGGTGCTGGCCCGGGGAGAAGCTTTTTGGCTTTGTCAGTTCCGAGAGACGGAGAAGGACTGGATTTTTTCCGTAGTGCTGGAAGAAAAAGAGGGAGAAACCCGCCCTGCTTCCTGGCAGGCTCTGTCGGAGTATGATGTTTCTGTGCAATGCGATGACACGGGCTATGGCACAAGACTCACGGTTCGGCTTTCCAGGGAAAGCACCGATTCATTCACATAGGAGGGAAACATTATGGTTAACTTATACACACTTCCTTCCTGGGAAATCCTGCTTTTCATTGTTGTTTCCATGGTTCTCTTCCTGGTGAACAGCGTCCTTTATTATTTCCTCATGCCCCAGGCGGAATTCAGCCATCTGGGACGAAAATGTCTGGAAGGGAGCAGTCTTATCCTGCTTCTGGCAGTTATGGCAGTGCTCTATGAAATTTTTACGGACGGCAGGGATGGTATCGTTTATGCCCACGGCACCGATATCTGGCGGTGGGCTGCAGTTTTGGCGGGTACGCTGAGTGCTCTGTACTGGTTTCGTGACCGACGGGCCCGGAGCCTGTGGATTTTAGGGGCTTCCCTTCTTTTATGGCCTGTATTTGATGACATCCTGCCCTGGTCCCTGGCCCTTTCCCTGGCCTTCCTGGCATGGCGGCTGCTGCGCCTTTTCCCTGAAACTTATGGCCGTTACCGGCAGCAGCTCACGGCCCGCTCCATCCAGACGGCAGTGGACTGCCTGGATGAGGGCCTTCTCATCAGTCAGGAAAAAGGGGAACCGGTGCTTGTAAATTACACCATGTACGAGGTGATGGAGAAGATTCTTGGCACGGTAGTTCGCAATGGCAATATTTTCTGGCACCTGCTGCCCCTTTGTGACGGCAGGCCGGGTCTTTCCATGGAGCGCCACGGGCCGGATATGCTCTTCATCCTGGAGTCCGGCGAGACCTGGCTCCTGCAGCGCCATCCCATCCACTTTCGCAGTGAGTCCGGCTGGCAGATTACTGCATCCGATGTGACGGACCTCTATCGGTTGAACCAGGAGCTGGACGAAAAGAACCGGGTGCTGAAGGAGCGGAATGCGGCGGTGAAAGATGCACTCGGAAACATGGTGGAACTGCAGACACGGAAGACTATGGAAAATCTGCGCTATAAAATCCATGATATATTAGGCCAGCGCATTACCATCCTGCAGCAGCTCCTGAATAATCAGAATATCAGCGATTACAGCACCATTCTTCCCAGCCTGGAAGACATGATGGCAGATCTGCGAGAGGACAAAATGGCAGACCCGAAGGAAGAACTGGATGCACTCATTGCTGCTTATGGCAGACTGGGGGTCTCGGTCATCCAAAAGGGGGCTCTGCCCGATGATACTTTTCGGGCGGGAGAATTTGTTCATATCATACGGGAAGCCCTCACCAATGCACTTCTCCACGGGCAGGCCGGATCCATAACAGTGACCTTTGGCGGGAACGGGGAGGCAATTCTTACCATTGCCGATGACGGCAGGGGACTCAAGGGCCCTCTTCGGCGGGGAACCGGCCTCAGGGCCATGGAACAGTGCGCCCGGAACCTGGGAGCAGACCTTCAGTATAAGACTGCACCGCACTTTGTGATTACCTTAAGGAAACACTGATTCATTCAATGCTTTCTGGAAATGGAGGATGTCTATGATTCGGCTTATGATTGTGGATGACCAGAAAATCCTGCTGGAGGGACTGGTTAAAATCTTTGAAGGGCAGAGCCATATTGAGGTAGTGAGTGCCCTGCCCTTTTCAGAGCTGGTGGAGCCGGTCTGTGACCAGCTTCATCCCGATGCGATTCTCCTGGATATCTGCATGGAGGGAAAGAACAGCGGCATTATGGAAGCACTGATTAATTCATAGAGTCTGCTTTTATAAGAATTTTTATGCACTGCTTCGTCATGGGACTCCTTAAATAGCTCGCTATTCGCGTCGTCCCATTCCTTGCATTGCATAAAAATCCAAGAATAAAAGCAGACAGTGATTTAATCAGCGCTTCCTTATTCTGGCAAAGCGCCTGAAGGAGCGGAAGAACCCTCCTAAAATCATCATTATGACCGGATTTCAGGATATCAGCTTTCTGGAAATGGCCCGAAGCGCCGGAGCGGACAGCTTTATCTACAAAGAAAGCACGGCCCGGGAATTTATGGACTGTCTGGAGAAGACTATGGCAGGGGAGCATATTTTTCCCGATGTCCGGGGCCAGGTGACCTTCGGCATCCAGGGGGTGACACTGACAGATCGAGAACTGGATATTCTGCGCCTGGTCTGTCGCAACCTGTCCTACACGGAAATAGCAGATGAACTGCATATCAGCATACGAACTGTCAGCTTCCATGTGAGCAATATGCTTCGTAAGACAGGACATAAAAGTTTAATCGGCCTGGCTGTGGAAGCGGCGGACAAGGGCTATGCGCCGGGAATCCGGAAATAGGAAAGTGCAGCAGCCCATACCCGGCCCATCCATGTTCTTTTGGCCTGCCCCGGCAATTTATATTACAAATTGGTTTATAAAGCATCATGGACAGGAGTATAATAGAGTATAATAACATTCAAAAGGGATTTGCCAAAAGAGTTTTTCGGAAAGCAAAGAGGGATTGATTCGCCTTTTCCGCCTTTGCAGTTTTATATCAAATGAAGATGTGCTGCACGGGGCAGCGGGGAAGAGGTGCGCCTATGGATTGGCTTTTTCAAAGCAGGTATAATCTCGACTTTTTTCTGGCGGCCATTCCGCTGCAGCTGATTATGATCGTGTATTATCTGGGACGGCGTCATCTGCCGATTTCGGAGTCCCGGTCATTCCTGTACCTCATGGTGCTGAACCTTTCTACTCTGGTGACGGATATCATGGCCTGCGGCGTAACGGTGAAAGGCACGCCGGCCACGGTTCTTTATTTCTGGAATATTTTGTACTTTGCCTGTTTTCTCCTCACCGCATCCGGTTTCCTTTTATATACGGCAGATGCCCTTCATATCCCCCGTTTCGCAGGGCGATGGACCAGGGCGGTTGTATTCCTTCCGGTGTGGGTGATGCTTTTATTTCTTTTCACCACCCCCTGGACGGGATTTTTCTTTACCTCTTCGCCGGAAGTGCCATTTAAGGACGGCCCGGTGTACGGCGGAGTGTATTACTGCTATGGCTTCTACATCCTTCTGCCCAATCTTCTGGTTCTTCTGAAATGGAAGGAAAACGGTTTGAAACGAAATGTTTCTTTCCTTGTCTGCGGTGCCCTTCTTCTTATCGGACTATTTCTGCGGACAGAATTCAGGCATATGCCCATTATGGGATATTTTGTAACCCTGGCGGTGCTGGTGGGGTATTTCACCCTGCGAAATCCTGATTTCTATGTGGATGATGAAACGAATCTTCTAAACGGGCCGGCACTCAAGCTGGTGTATACAGACCGGGCCAGGGGAGGGAAAATCCATGGGTTCGGCTTTGTAATCAAAGGATTTGAACAGAGCCGTATCCTCTACGGGGAAGCATTTATCGACAGTTTCCTTCTTGAAATAGGGAAATATATCCGCCGGGAGCTTCCTTTCTGCTGCGGATTTTATTTACGGAGCGGGCGCTTCTTCCTTATGACTCCTTTGGAAAAGACCGAAGAGGCTGCTGATACATTAAGACACCGGTTCAGAGAGTCCTGGTCTCAGGGTTCAAGAACCGCCTTCTTTGATATTGCCTGTGTTTATGTGGATCAGGAAGTTTCATTTCCTTCCTGGGAAGCGTTCCGGCAGGCCCTGGCAGATGGTTTCCATGAGGCCAGAGGGGTGGCGGTGAAGGGAATCACTGTGAATCAGGACTACCTGAAACAGCTGCATCGCAAATTTCATGTACGGCGGCTTCTGGCAGAGGCTTTGGCCAATAACAGCGCGGAAATTTTCCTGCAGCCTTTGATGGAAGCAGGTACCTACCGCATTCTGGGGGCAGAAGCGCTGGTGCGGCTGAAGGACAGGGACGGAAGCCTGGTGCTGCCTGATGAGTTTATTCCGGCGGCAGAGGGAAATGGTTCCATTTCCCTTCTGGGGCTGGAGGTTTTCGGGAAAGTATGCCGCTTTATCCAGGAAAAGAAGCCCCAGCGCTGGGGGATGAAATGGATACAGGTGAATCTCTCCCCCCTGCAGTGCCTGGACCGGCACCTGCCGGATAAGCTGGATGCGCTTCGTAAGGAGCATGAGGTGCCTGTGTCGGCTGTCCGTCTGGAAATCACAGAGCAGGCGGCCATGGGAAACAGCGGCTACCAAAGGGTGAATGAGCTGGTGGAAAGGGGATATACCCTGGTGCTGGATGATTATGGCAGCGGCTATTCCAACCGCCAGCGGATGAACAGGATTTCCGTGGCCGGTATCAAGCTGGATGGTCATCTGGTAGGCAGTCATTTTGACCGTCCCGATTCCTATATTCCCAATCTTATCAAAGGCATGCGGCAGTCGGGCTATGAGGTGACTGCGGAAGGGGTGGAAACAAAGGAAATGGCGGACAGCCTTTCCGCCATGGGATGCACCTCCCTGCAGGGATTCTACTTTGCGCCGCCTCTCACCCTTTCGCAGTTTGAAAAGATGTATGGAACCTGAAATATTCTGCTTTTATGATTTACTCTCCCGGGAGGGACAGTCATACCTGTGAATTTTCCCGTAGAGGAAGGGGTGTACCATGTGTTAACAGCCATTGGGGTACCTAATATCCATTTCTTTCTGGCAGCCATTCCGGTGCAGCTGATTCTCTTTTTCTTCTACCTGAGCCGGCGGCAGCTGCCCCTTCGGGAGTCCCGATCCTTTCTGGTGCTCATGGGCTGGAACATGGTGATCCTTCTTACGGACCTTCTCCTTGTGTATACGGGCTCAATGGGCAGGGAAGAAGAACTGCCTTTCCGGCCCCTCTTTTTCTTCTGCAGTGTGCTTATGGAAGACTATTTCCTCTTCTATTATTTCTGCGATGCCCTGCAGGCCGATGATTATGGAGGAAAGCGCATCCGGTGGATTGCCTTTCTTCCGGTGGCGGCAGGTATCCTTTATTTCGTGGAATACAGCATGACAGGTGCCAATCCTGCCGAACTGGCACTGCTTTTCCGTGAAATCAACCTGGTTTATCTTGCCTTCTTTGCAGGACTTTCCCTGATTCTTGTGTGGCTTCGGCGAAAAAGCAACAGCTTCAGAAGAAATATGGGCTTTGCGTTCTGCCTCCTCGTCCTTCTTTTCGGCCTGTTGGGCCGCCTGCTTTTCCCCCAGGTTCTTTTTGCAGGCTACTTTTTCACACTGGCTTCCTTTATCCTTTACCTCACTGTGAGGAATCCCGATTTCTATCTGGAGCATCAGACAAAAGTTTTGAATAAGGCGGCCTTCCATCTGGTGGCCCAAGACCGTATCAGAAGCTGCGGTATCCATGGATTTGGTTTTGTCATCAAAGATTATGAAGAGGGACGCATTCTTTACGGCAGTGCTTTCATCGACAGCTTTCTGGAAAGTATAGGCCGTTTTCTAATCAAGGAATTTAGCGGCGGAGATGCATTCTATCTGGGCAGCGGCCGGTTCTTCCTCCTTTTCAGGAGAAAAATAGACGGCCCGGAGGAAACGGACAGACTGCACCGCCGTTTCCGGAAAGCATGGACAAAGGGGGAGCGTTCCGCTTTCTTCGATATCTGCTGCTGCAGTCTGGAGGAAGGACTCCTGTTTCCCAGCGTGGAAGAATTGATGGAGGTTATCACCTTTGCCTTTGACGTAGCCGAAGGCGTAGGGCAGGAAGATTTCATCATAGGCAGGGACTACCAGGCCAAAGTGGCTGAACAGGTGCAGGTACGGCGGCTTCTAATGGATTCCCTGGAACAGGACAGCCTCCTGGTGTACCTGCAGCCCCTGATGAATGGACAGACAGGGAAACTGGAAGGGGCAGAAGCCCTGGTCCGCCTGTCTGATGGAAAAGGAGGGTTGGTGCCTCCCGGCGAATTTATTCCGGCTGCAGAATCAAGCGGCTCCGTAGCCACTCTGGGACTCCAGGTTTTCAAAAAGGTGTGCGCCTTTATCAGGAAAGGCGGCATGGATAGATGCGGCATGAAATGGATCAATGTGAATGTGTCTCCCGTGCAGTGCCTGGACAGAAAACTGCCGGAAAAACTGGAAAGCATTAGAAAACTCTATGATGTTTCCCCTGCTCTCCTCCATCTGGAAATCACGGAACAGGGGGCCCTGGGCCCCGGCGGGCTGGAACAGATCAGGCGCCTTAGGAAGCTGGGTTATCACATGGTGCTGGACGACTACGGCACCGGCCATGCCAACGCCAGCCGCGTCAAAAACATTCCCCTTTCCGGTATCAAAATCGACATGTCCCTGGTCCGCGCCCACTTCCGAAAACCGGATCCCTACCTGCCCGGTTTGATTAACGGACTCCATGACCTGGGATTCACCGTCACCGCAGAAGGTGTGGAAACGGAAGACATGGTCAAAGAACTCCGAGCCATGGGCTGCGACTACTTCCAGGGCTTCTACTACAGCCGGCCCATATCGATGGAAGAGTTTCTGGAGAAATATGGTACGAAATAAAAAATCCCGCCTCGGCGGGATTTTTTATTGAAAAGTACAGGTATGGCGGTACGTCATGCAGTATCGGAAACACAAAGGGTAGTGCGCAGCGTCAGGCTTCATATTCATCGCTGTCAGGTGATACCTTCCCCTCTGAACCCTCTTCTACACTGAACCCGGGGCTGCGAAGCGCCTTACTTGATAATCAGCACCGGTACTTTCACATGGTGGATGACGTACTGGCTGACGCTGCCCATGATGAAGGAGGAGAGGGAGCCTTTGCCGCTGTTTCCCATGATGATGAGGTCAATGTTTTCTTCGTCCACCAGGGAGGTGATGACGCTGCCCGGCACGCCGGTGCGGATGATGGGGGTGAAGCGGATAGTTTCAGGAATCTGTTTCTTGATTCTTTCCATCACCGCTTCTGCTTTTTCCCTGATGGAGGCAAAGCCGCTGCGGTCGAGGTTTACCTGCATCAGGGGGTAAGCCGCTTCTCCGATGTCTGCCACCACGGCCACATATAATTCCGCATGGTAGGTGCCGGCCATTTCCACACCGTAGCGAAGGGCGTTGTCGGCGGTGCCGGAGCCGTCTACGGGCACAAGAATTTTTTTGAACTGCATAAGAAAGACCTCCTTTTGAAAACCGATTTCCTTATTTGGTATTTCCTGCTATGATATATATGATTATAGCATGAACGGAGGGCTGATTCATTTCATCAGCTTTTTCCGCGGGAAGGCAGGATAAATCCATGAAAAAATCAGCAGTAATTCCTCTCATGGCGCTGGCGCTTTTGGTGCCTTTTGGTGCGGTTATGGGGGAAGAGGACAGGCCGGCGGCGGTGGAAGAGGCGCCGGCAGGGACGTATGTATACGATAACAGGGCCAGCGGTCTTTCCATGACCATTCCGGGAAACCGGGTGGAAAATGAGAAATCCGGCGAGGCGGTGTATCAGGCATTTCTGCCGGATGAGGGCATAGCCCTTTCCATTCTGTCCAGGGCCTATGGCCAGCCCTACGGCATGGACAAGATGAAGGAGCAGGAAAAGAAGGCGGAGCAGTTTCTGACGGAAAGCATAGCCCGGTCCGGCGAAAAGAAAGTGTCCCTTAAAAGGTAAAAACAGGGGCCGGCACGGCTCTTTTTGCAGAAACCACAGGCCAGGGTGAGGACGGCGCCTTTTCGGTGATGCGCTATCTATTCCTTCGGCAGGAAGGCACGGCCATGATTTCCTTTACCATGAAGGAGGGGGACAGGAAAAAGAACGGCCCCGCTGTGAAGCAGCTCTTGGACACTCTCACTTTTTACACGCCTATGCAGAAGGTCAACGTGAAGGGAACTCCCTATACCTATGATATTCCTGCTTCCATGAAGGTGGATTATGATCCGCCGGTGGCACCGGATCATGTGCTGGTGGCCGGAAACAGGCTGCTTATGACCGGGGTGGCAGCCCTTCCCATAGCGGAAAACCGGGAGTTCAGCTTCCTCCCTGCCAGTCTGTCCCATTTATCGGAAGGGGATAAGGAAAATGTGATGTCCCATTTCAAAAGCAAGCTGGCAGGGGAAAGCACCGGCAGGTATGTGAAGAATGTGAAGTTTCTCTTCGGCTCTTTTCATGGAAGAGACGGCCTCCGTCTGGATTTCGATGACCAGGGAGACCATAATACCAGCTATATTTTTATAAAAGACGGGAAATATATTTCCTTTGACTATATTTACAATCTGAAAGAAAAGGACTATGCGGAAAGGGTGATTGAACGCTCTCTGGAGTCCATTTCTCTTTAAGGAAGCACTGATTCATTCATGGAGTTTGCTTTTATAAGAATTTTTATGCACTGCTTCGTCATGGGACTCCTTAAATAGCTCGCTATTCCCTTTCCCATTCCTTGCATTGCATAAAAATTCAAGAATAAAGGCAAACAGTGATTTAATCAGCGCTTCCTTAAGTCCGGTTTGAATATGATGGAGGCGGTACCTTTGTTTTTTAATCTGTTTGGTGCAGGAAAAGATAAATATATAGAAGAATATGCCAGCCGCATGGCGGAGGCAGCGGTGAAAGATGAGCTGGATGCAGACCGGCTGGAAAGTTTCATCGCCTATGCAAAGGAAAAGGATCTGGGCAACAAGCAGCTGGCCCGGGCCCAGGCGCTGGCCTGTGACAAGGCCTTTGAAAAGCTTTACCATGAGGGCTACATGAATGACGATGAATACGGCATGTTTACGGATATGCTGAAACTCTGCTACATGATGAAGGAAGACGCGAAATACAAGTATGAAACCATTGCCAAAAGGTGCAATGCTCTCTACAAAATCCAGGAAGAGGGCCTCATGCCGAAGGTCAACAGGGAGTATGCCAATGTGAAATACAGGGAGGGGGAAGAACTCCATTTCACCACCGCCGCCCGGTTCATGAAGGCAAAGAGGCCCCTTGGTGACGGGGGCACCATCATTGCCCAGGGGAAGCCCTTCAAAGTGGGAAGCTGCGAAAACAGGGAAGACAAGAGCCTTTTTGAAGAAGGGGACAAGGGCGCTTTCTGGATTACCTCCCAGCGTGTAGGCTTCCGCAGCAAAAAGGACAGAATCACCGCTGAACTTTCAGATATTGACCATGTGGAACTGGGGAAGGGGCCTCTCTGTTTCTATGAAAAGGGAAAGGATACCCCCTGGTGCGTCATGGTGGATGACTATGAAATGGCAGGGGCCCTGCTGTCGAATATTCTTAACAGGTGAGAGTTTTCTGCTGAGACGAATGGCAAGCGAGCCAAGTGGGGAGGAAACCGTTAGCGAATAGTTTCCTGTTGAGGTGATAGGCAATGTGTCAAGCCGGGTGGGAAACCATTGGCGAATAGTTTCCTGTTGAGGTGAAAGGCAAAGGCGTCAAGTGGAGTGGAAAACCATTAGCGAAAAGTTTCCTGTCGCGATGAAAGGCGAAAGTGCCAAGTCGAACAGGAAACTATAAGCGAATAGTTTCCTATTGAGGTGATAGGCAATGTGTCAAGCCGACTGGGAAACCGTTAGCGAAAAGTTTCCAGTAGAGGTGAAAAGCAAAGGTGTCAAGCCGAATAGGAAACTATTAGCGAAAAGTTTCCTGTAGAAGCGAAAGGAGAAAGTGTCAAGCCGAACAGGAAGCCTCTCGTAACGATTTTGTCATAGTGAATACTCAGTGCTGTATCAGTTAGGAAAGTGGTGAATATGCAGAGTTACAAGGATATGCTTGTATGGCAGGAAACCAGGGAATTGAAACAGGATGTTTACAGGCTGACTTATCAGTTTCCCAAGAGTGAGGTGTATGCCTTGACGTCACAGCTTAGGCGTGCTGTCATTTCTGTAGGGCTTAATATAGCTGAAGGAGCAGGAAGAGGGACAGTTAAAGATTATATTCATTTTCTCTATAAATAACGCCCGTGGCTCCTGCTATGAAGTGGAGACAGCCCTATTGTATTCTGTAGATTTCAATTACATTAGTGAAAAGGAAGCTGCACCGATATTAAGGCGAAACTCTAAAGTAGCCTGGCTGATTAATAAACTGATTGATGGTTTGAGGGAGAAGATCAGAATTGAAGATAAGAAAAATACAGTTCGTGATGAGATTCAGCAGTATGATATGGGTGAATAGTTTCTAGTCGAGATGATGGACAAATGTGGCAAGTCGTGTGGGAAACTGTTAGCGAAAAGTTTCCTATTGAGGTGAAAGACAAAGGCGCCAAGTTGAGTGGAAAACCATAAGCGAAAAGTTTCCTATTGAGGTGAAAGACAAAGGCGCCAAGTCGAGTGGGAAACTGTTAGCGAAAAGTTTCCCATTGAGGTGAAAGACAAAGGCGCCAAGTCGAGTGGAAAACCATAAGCTAATAGTTTCCTATTGAGGTGAAAGACAAAGGCGCCAAGTCGAGTGGGAAACTGTTAGC
>ERZ1034920.445-NODE-445-length-33209-cov-14.564939_pt1 | contig 33209 bp, 25 predicted proteins | sample MGYA00520688_ERZ1034920 | MGnify/ENA primary metagenome ERZ1034920 (study PRJEB33766, sample SAMN09781785) | gut metagenome | biome: gut microbiome | host: Homo sapiens | place: Madagascar | study: EMG produced TPA metagenomics assembly of the PRJNA485056 data...
ACTTTAACCCGATTGGTCATTCCAATATGAATTTAACTAATCTTTCTTCTTAATCCTCTTCCTTTATTCAGTTTTCAGGGTGTTTACCCTTTTATATACACCGAGTAATCGGTGGTTCATTTGAACTTTCAGCACCACATAATGTGGTGCTTTTTTGTTTATATTTTACAAAAAAGTAAAGGGATATTTTATAGCCAAATATTGAAATAGTATTGATTATAATTAATGTATATGGTACAATGATAACAGTTCTAAAAACTATGATGTAAATTTGGATGGTACAGCACATTGATACAGAAGATGATATAGGGGGATAAACAATGAAAAAATTATTATCAATCATACTCGTTGGAATTTTGGCGGTTTCATCTTTCATTTTAACAACATTTGCTGCTGAAAATGAAAAGTCCGAAACTGAAATAGAGCGTGAGAAACTTGGCTGGCTCCTTGACGCATTTAAAATTCTCAACACAAACATTGGTGAGGCGAGAATCTATAACTGTGTTGCAGGTGATACATATAATGATGCATACAATCTTTATAATCAGGACGAACTTGCAACAGCCGAGGAATATAAAAATATGAAGGACAAGCTGTATAGTGCCGCTTATAACCTTCATGTTGATGTTGCATATGCTAAAACTGCTTACGATAATGCCTGTAAGGAACAGAATTACAACAACTGGTATTCTGATGAGCAATGGAACGAATTTCAGTATAAGCTTGCTGAATTAAAAACCGACTTAGAGCCGTATATTGCAGGCACTAATGATTACGATGTTTGGGCTATTACAAATGCCTACAACGAACTTCTTGCTGTGTACAACAAGATGACGAATGCCTATACTTTAAAAGGTGATGTGAACAAAGACGGTGTTGTTAATGTTGTCGATGCTACCCTTATTCAGAAATATATCGCCCATGAGGTTGAATTTACAGGTGCGCAGAAGATGTTAACAAATGTAGCAAAGTATGAAAGCGATATATCGGTCATTGCCGCTACTGATTTACAAAAATTTATTGTTGGTCTTAATGGCGACTTTGGAAACAATCATATTTTCCTTGACGAGCAGGATGGTATACAGTATTTTGATGATACAATGCGTTGGTATGCTTACGGTAACTATAATATTTCTCCAAGGTACCCGTACATTACCTATGGTCCGTATGTTAAAAATGAGCATACAGACTTTTTCGTAGTCGGCTATTACGATATGATGTGTAAAGAACACGGCTATACAAAATAATTCCTTCAGATTAAAATTGAAAATATAAAATCGGCGGAAGTAATGCACAAACACATTGCTTCCGCTGTTTTTTGATTGGTCTTTAGTGTCATCTTAGTACATCTTAGGATTAAAGTTGTTCCTTATCTTTACTATCTTCTCGAACATGGTGCGGTGCTACGCCGCTGATGTAGGGATAGAGTTCTTCGTATGAATCAGCCTCGGCGGGATTTTTGACTGCTGTTGGGATTAGCCCTGTGCAATCCTGATTTGAACAGGTGTTAAGCTCTAAATCACTTGGTGTTAAAATCTTTTTGTAATCGGGTACTTTGCGTTTCATCTGCACACTTCCTTTGTAAAAGTGTGTGCGGATGAATTGAATTTATGCGTTTTACATAATGATTTTGCAAAATAAAAGGCAGTACAAGGATGTACTGCCTAAAGTGCGATATTACAGTATATTTATGTGCAACGCATTGCGACTATATTTCAGAGGGAAGTCACTGACCTCCGCTACAAAATAACCGCAACTTTGTTTAAAACATAAATTATTGCGTTAACAAATAGTTTTATTAAGGCGGGCGGCCAATGACCGCCCCTACGGGATTATGCGAACGGTTGCAATGTTATGTTCGGGCATATTATGTTTTTTTACATTACAAACTGTCTTCCCGACATTAATTTTTCATTTTCCATTTTCAATTTTACATTTAATAACTCTCGCTCGGGCATTAAATGTTATTTATTAGTTAAACTGTCTTCACGAATGATTAATAATGAGCTTTTTTATTTTGTACACATCGCCGTCCATAACCTTATATGTACTGCGGAGTTCGCCGTCAATCTCGGGTGAAATGCTCTGGTGAATGTACAGGCTGTCAATGCCGAAATCAGCCGCACCGCCGATATCGCTGATATAGTCGTTGCCAATCATAATTGACTTGCTCTTTTCAAGTCCGTAACGGTCAAAAAGTGTTTTGAAATATTTTTCGTCAGGCTTAGAACATTCTTCGTCAGAGCTGATGCAAATGCCGTCAAAATATTTTGTCAGATCAAGCATATTCAGCTCGTTTTCCGTGAATGAACGCTGTGCGTTTGAAAGAAGATAAACCTTTTTGCCTTTTGCCTTGAGAGTGTCGAGAAGATCAAGTACACCGTCATAAAGCTTGATGTACTTTGTTGAGTAGCAACGGAATGCCTCGGCAATAAAAAGCACCTCGGCTTTTGTAACCTTAACGCCTTTCTGTGTAAATAGCTTACGGAAAACCTTTTCAATTTTAATGTCAACAACTTTTGTGTCGGGAGATTTCTTGAGAACAGCCTTTTTTTCAGCCTGAACAAGTCTGGCATACTCCTCGTTAAGTTCATCATAGGTGTAGTGTGCACCCTTGTAGGCATAGAGAATGGCAATTTTCTTCCACAAATCATCGTTCCATTCATCTGTATTAATGTCGATGAGAGTGCCGTATAAGTCAAAAATGTAATTATTGTACATTTTTTGTCCTCCTCAATAAAATTTCAACTTTTATACTGCTATTGTACCAATTTTTTGTCCTGATTGCAATAGCAGAATTTTTGTGTTATACTGAAGAAAACAGTATTTAATCGCATTTTTTGCATTTTTTAAAATTACGGGGTGAATTTATGACCAAAAAAGAAATTGCCGTGAACGCTGTTCATGCCTTGAAAAAAGAATATCCCGACGCAATATGTTCGCTTGTCTACACAGATCCGTTGCAGTTGCTCATTGCAACAAGGCTTGCCGCTCAATGCACGGACGCAAGGGTTAATATGGTCACTCCTTCGTTGTTTGACAGGTTCAAAACGGCTCAGGATTTTGCCGACTCAACTCCCGAAGAAGTTGCAGAGTACATAAAAAGCTGCGGACTTTATAAGACCAAATCAAAAGATATTGTCGAAATGGCAAGGATGCTTTGTGACGATTTCGGCGGTGTTGTTCCCGATAATATTGACGATTTAACGAAACTCCCCGGAATCGGCAGAAAGACCGCAAATCTTGTGTGCGGTGACATTTTCGGTCAGCCTGCGGTTGTGGTTGATACACATTGCATACGCATTACAAAAAGGCTCGGACTTCACGATTTAAAGGAACAGAAAAAGATTGAATTTGCATTGCGGGAGCTTTTGCCGCCCGATGAAAGCAACGATTTTTGTCACCGACTTGTTCTGCACGGCAGAGCAGTCTGCACCGCAAGAAAGGCAAAATGTGAAGAATGCTGTATGAACGGATTTTGCCCAAAAAAAATCTGACAGAGGGATTTGTATGGATAAGATGAAAGATATAAAGCTGATTGCACTTGACCTTGACGGCACAACTCTTGCCGACAGCGACACCTTGAGCAAACGAACGCAAACTGCCATTGAATCTGCGATCAAAAGCGGAATAACCGTTGTTGCGGCAAGCGGCAGACCGTTCGTTATGATGCCCGACAGCGTGATGAACATTGTCGGTCTGGACTATGCGATTACCTCGAACGGCGCTGTAATAAGCAAGTGCGGTAAAACGGTTCACCGTTCGCTGATTTTACCCGATGATGTGTTGAAAATTCTCGGTGCTGTGCGTAATGACGATGTTATTCTTGAGGGATTTATTGACGGATTTACATATGCCGATGTCAGATATGTGCATAGACCGCTTGACTACGGCTGTGAGCCTGAATATTTTGAATACACCCGTTCATGCCACGGCAAGATTGTCGATATGAGAAGCTTTTTGAGCAAGCATAGAAATGAGCTTGACCTCATCAGCATTATAAGTACGGACGAAAAGCTTCGCAACAGACTGTGGAGCAGTATCGAAAAGGCTTGCAACAGCGTTGAAATTACGACTTCAACCGACCATTTTGTTGAGATTATGTCGGCAGAGGCATCAAAGGCGAAGGCACTCCTGCGTTTGTGTGACTTTTTGAATATCGGCATGGAAAATGTCTGCGCCTGCGGAAATGCAGATAACGATGCCGACATGATTGCCGAGTCGGGACTCGGTGCGGCTGTTGAAAACGCAAGTCAAAAGTGCCTTGACCGTGCCGATATCGTAATCCCGTCAAATAATAACGATGGTGTTGCACAATTGATTGAGAAAATTCTTAAAAATTGAAAGTTGAAAATTGAAAATGGAAAATTGCGGTCGGGAAGATAGTTTGTTTGTGAAATAGATTTTCAGTCCCGACTTGATAAATAGAATTTGTTTAATATATATGTTTTAATGAGATAAAAACGGCGTATCGTCCGTAGGGGAGAACCGTGTTCTCCCGCCAAGTAATCGTACAATTTGTATGTTAAAACTAATTTTATAAATATCGCAAAATAATTGTTATACTGTAGCGGCGATCAGTGATCGCCAATCGTTTTGTGTGTAAACACAAAACGAATAGGCAATGCATTGTGACTATATTGCAGACAGGCGTTCATTGGACACCCGCCTTGATGATACATTTTGTTTAAACACACATGTTTTAATGTGACGAAAACGGTGTATTGTCATCACTGTATTAAAAATTTCAAAAACGGAGGCTTGTAATGTGCTTGTATAAAAGTTTGCTTAAATCCACACAAAACACCAGAGATTTGGGCGGTTATAATACTTCTGACGGCGATATTACGAAGAAATTTTCGTTAATAAGAAGTGACGAACAGCTTAACGCAAGCAAACAGGATAGTTCGTTTTTGTTGGCTCATAAAATTACAACGGTAATAGATTTGCGTACTGCCGATGATCTTCTCAATAAACCGAACAGCCTTGCTTGTGTCAGCGGCTTAAATTATTATAACTATCCCATAGTTGAGGGCAGTGCCGTGCCAAATTCAGCGAAAGAAGTTCCGAACAGTTACCTAAAAATAGCCGTTTCGCCGGGTATGAAAAATGTTTTTGAATGTATTGCCAATGCGCTGAACGGTGTAATTTTTAATTGTTCGGCTGGCAAGGACAGAAGCGGTGTTGTTTCGGCAATTTTGCTTTTACACGCAGGTGTGTCTGATGATGACATTGTTGAAAACTATGTTTTGACGAAACATTACATACGGAAAAAACTTGATTATCTCCGTGAAAATACTGATTTGAATATGAATATAGTCACGCCTTGCGAGGATTATATGAGAAAATTTTTGAAAAAATTTTGTGACGAATTTGGAAACACGGAAAAATATTTTACAAGGCTTGGTTTAAGTCAGAAAGATATTATTAAAATTAAGGCAAAGTTGTTGAAATGAACGATATAAAATTCTACGAAATTCAAAGAACTTCCATACGCATAAAAACACTTTTTATATATAAAATACAGTCGGGAAGACATTGTTTTGCATTTTGCAAACTGTCTTCCCGACTTTCATTTTCTATTTTCAACTTTTCGTTTTCAATTTTTTAAGCATTTCCTCATGGTCGGCTTTAAGTGCTTTGATAAGCGTCAGACTGTCCCAGTCTTTGCTTGTGGGAGTAATAACCGCCTTGAGCGGAACTCGTCCGACACCGCACTTGTTCAGTGCCTTGATGAGCGAGTCAATCGTTTTATTCGTGAAATTGTGCATGACAATCATTTCTTCGTCAAAGCCGTCACCGTCAAATTTTTCTGGCACAGGCTCAATGCCCTTGATGCCTGCAAGGAAGCCGATAGGCTGATTGAAATCTTCTTTTTCAACCTTTTTAACCTGAATTTTCAACGGCATAAGAGCAAACTTTGCCTTGCGAAGTCTTTCGTCCGAAAAGTTGTAAAACATAGCAAGTTCTTTCATATCTTCACCATTAATCCGTATCAAGCTTGAGAACCGCCATAAATGCCTCCTGCGGAACTTCAACAGAACCGAGCTGGCGCATACGCTTTTTACCTTCTTTTTGCTTTTCAAGGAGTTTTTTCTTACGGGAAATATCACCGCCGTAGCATTTGGCAAGTACATCCTTACGCATAGCCTTTACGGTTTCTCTGGCAATAATTTTACCGCCGATGCAAGCCTGAATCGGAATTTCAAAGAGCTGTCTCGGAATCTTTTCCTTTAGCTTTTCAGCCATTTTTCTTGCTCTTGAATATGCCTTGTCTGCGTGAATGATGAACGAAAGTGCATCGACAACCTCGCCGTTGAGCATAATATCAAGCTTAACAAGGTTGCTCTGAACATATTCTTTAAGCTCATAGTCGAATGATGCGTAGCCTCTTGTGCGTGATTTGAGCGTGTCGAAAAAGTCGTAGATTATCTCGGCAAGCGGAAGTACATAGTGTAAATCAACACGGTCGGCATCAATATACTGCATATCGACAAAAGTTCCTCGTCTGTCCTGACAAAGCTCCATAATATTGCCGACATATTCCTTAGGTGCATAGATGTGAGCGTCTGTTACAGGCTCTTCCGCCATTTGAATAAGTGACGGATCGGGGTAGTTTGTCGGGTTGTCAATCATCTCAACCGTGCCGTCTGTGCGTGTGATTCTGTAAATTACACTCGGTGCGGTTGTGATGAGGTCAAGCTGATATTCTCTTTCAAGTCGCTCCTGAATGATTTCCATGTGGAGCAGTCCCAAAAATCCGCAGCGAAAACCGAATCCGAGGGCAACCGATGTTTCGGGATCAAACGAAAGAGCCGCATCGTTAAGCTGGAGCTTTTCAAGTGCATCTTTAAGGTCGCCGTATCTTGCGCCGTCAACAGGGTAGATACCGCAGAAAACCATAGGCTGTGCCTCACGGTAGCCGGGGAGCGGTTCTTCTGCGGGATTTGATGTGAGTGTAACCGTGTCGCCGACCTTTGCGTCTGCAAGAGTCTTGATTGAACCCGTGATGTAGCCAACCTCGCCTGCATAAAGACCGTCTGTCTTTTCGGGAGCGGTTGCGTGCATAAGTCCGCACTCAACAACATTGAACACACTGCCCGTTGCCATAAGCTTGAATTCATCTCCCGGGTGAATCTGTCCTTCTTTGAGCCTTACATATATAATTACGCCCTTGTAGCTGTCGTAGTAGCTGTCAAAAATCAATGCACGCAGAGGAGCGTTGATATCGCCTGTCGGAGCAGGAATATCGTGAACAACCTTTTCAAGAACTGCGTGAATGTTGATTCCTGCCTTTGCGGAAATTTTCGGAGCATCCTCGGCAGGAATACCGATTACATCTTCGATTTCCTGAATAACCCTGTCGGGGTCGGCACTCGGCAAATCAATTTTGTTGACAACGGGAACAATTTCAAGTCCGCTGTCAACGGCAAGATATGTGTTTGCAAGAGTCTGCGCCTCAATGCCCTGTGATGCGTCAACAACAAGAATAGCGCCCTCACAAGCCGCCAGTGAACGGGAAACCTCGTAATTGAAGTCAACATGACCGGGGGTGTCGATGAGGTTAAAAAGATATTCTTCGCCGTCATCGGCTTTGTAGATAACGCTTACCGCCCTCGCCTTGATTGTAATGCCACGCTCACGCTCAAGGTCCATGTCATCAAGCAGTTGTGCCTCCATATCCCTTTCGGAAACGGAGTTGGTCTGCTCAAGAATTCTGTCCGCAAGCGTACTCTTGCCGTGGTCAATGTGAGCAATAATGCTGAAATTTCTTATTTTATCCTGTGGAAAAGACAATGCTAATCACCTTTTTCTTTAATGTCTGAATTTTAATGAGTTATGTTCTGTAAATTATTATACCAATTCTGCCGAATAAAGCAACCGTATTTGATTAAAACGCTTATTGCAGATGTATATTTGTTCGTTTTGGTTTTGCAACCAAAGCGAATGTCGGTCACTGACCGCCGCTACGGTTAAGCAATATTGATTTATTTATCATCATAACTCCCTAAATTATAACATATGGCAATCTCTTTCACAAGCAAAAAATCGTTGCAGTATGCGGTTTTCGGTGCTATACTGGGCATATATGAAATTGACTTGTAAAAGGAGAAATTGGTATGACAAAAGGTGAAATTGCAAAGAATAATTTTATGCAGGGCTACAACTGCGCTCAGGCTGTATTGCTTGCATTTTGTGACGATTTGGGATTTGATGAACAGACTGCTCTTATGCTTGCATCGCCGTTTGGCGGCGGAATAGGCAGAATGCGTGAGGTCTGCGGTACTGTTACGGGAATGTATATGGCTTTAGGTCTTGCAAGGGGTTACAGTGACAGCAAGGATAATGCCGACAAAAAGCGTGTCTACACCGAGGTTCAGCAGCTTGCCGAAAGGTTTAAAGAGGACAACGGTTCAATAATCTGCCGTGACCTTCTCGGCATGAGAGCAAAGGCAAAGGATAACCCGACTCCGTCTGAGAGAACAGAAAAATATTATGCCGCCCGTCCGTGTCCTGAATTGTGCAGATATGCAGCGGATTTGCTTGATGAATACTTAAAGAATAAAAAAGGCTGAGGGGCGTTGCTTTGATTTGAAACTTATGCCTGCAAACAGTTGAATTTGGGAATAAATTGTGATAAAATGTTTAAAATAGGGCATTAGTCTAATGCGGTTAATTTTGAAAATTACCTTGAAAGGGGAATTGTGATATGTGCGGCATAGCCGGCTTTATGGGACAGGTTGAAAACAGAGCCGATGTCATCAGAAATATGACAGAGGTTATCACTCACCGTGGTCCCGACTCGGACGGATTTTTTACGGACGACAATATTTCCATGGGATTTCGCAGACTTTCCATTATTGACCTCGGTGCAGGTCATCAGCCTATATACAATGAGGATAAAAGCCTTGTTCTCACATTCAACGGTGAAATTTATAACTACAAGGATTTGAGAAAAGAACTTATCGCAAAAGGTCATAAGTTCTATACAGATACAGACAGTGAAGTGCTTGTTCACGGCTTTGAAGAGTGGAAAGAAGATATGCTCCCAAAACTCCGTGGTATGTTCGGCTTTGCTATTTACAACACAAAGGATAATTCACTTTTTATTGCCCGTGACTTTTTCGGCATTAAGCCGATGCACTACACTCAGATAGGCAATGACTTTGTCTATGCAAGTGAAATCAAGAGTATTCTTGAATATCCTAAGTTTGAAAAGAAATTCAACAGAAAGGCACTTGACTCGTACCTTTCATTCCAGTATGCAGTTCCGCCCGAAACTTTCTTTGAGGGTGTTTACTGTCTTATGCCCGGTCACTATCTCTGGTACAAGGACGGCGAGGTTGAAACTACCCGTTACTTTGAGGCTCGTTTCAATCCTGACGAAGAAATGACAGAGGAAGAGGCTGTTGACAGAATTGAAAAGGTTTTTGAAAACTCCGTAAATGCTCACAAAATTGCCGATGTTGAGGTTGGCTGTTTCCTTTCAAGCGGTGTTGACTCAAGCTATGTTTCAACATATTTTGCCGACCAGAAAACATTTACAGTCGGCTTTGACTTTGGCGAAAAATATAACGAAATCAGCTGGGCAAAAAATCTCAGCGAAAAAATCGGTGTTGAACACCACACTCACCTTATCTCAAGTGAAGAATTCTGGGACGCTGTTCCGACTGTTCAGTACCATATGGATCAGCCGCTTGCAGATCCGTCATGTATCGCACTTTACTTTGTATCCCGTCTTGCAAGCCATTATGTAAAGGTTGTCCTTTCGGGTGAGGGTGCAGACGAATTGTTCGGCGGTTACACTTGCTACAACGATCCGAGAGTGTTCAAAATTTATCAGACAATTGTTCCGCATTGCATCAGAAAGGCAATAAGAGCAATTTGCAGAAAGCTCCCAGACATCAAGGGCAGAGATTATCTTATCCGTGCCTGTGACAAGCTTGAGGAGCGTTATATCGGTAACGCATTTATGTATGACTACAAGCAGAAGCAGGAGCTTTTGAAAGATCCGTCAATTGCAACACGCCCACAGGATCTTACAAGAAAATATTATTATCGTTGCCGTAAGTATGACGATGTTACAAAAATGCAGTATCTTGACATCAATATGTGGATGGTCGGCGACATCCTTCTTAAAGCCGACCGAATGAGTATGGCTAACTCGCTTGAACTTCGTGTTCCTTTCCTCGATAAGGAGGTTTTCAAGGTTGCGTCATCGCTCCCGACAAAACTGCGCTGCAACAAGCACAACACAAAGTATGCAATGCGTAAGGCTGCCGTTCGCCATATGCCTGAGGCTACTGCCGAAAAAGAGAAACTCGGTTTCCCTGTACCGACAAGAGTATGGCTTCGTGACGAGAAGTATTATAATGTTGTAAAGACAAAGTTCAAGGGCAAAACTGCCGAGAAATTCTTCAATACAGATGTTCTTGTTTCATGGCTCGACAGCCACTTCAGCGGAAAAGAAGATAACAGCAGACGAGTTTGGACAATTTATGTGTTCCTCGTATGGTATGATATCTATTTTGATGAGGACAGCGAAAAGGTTGAAAAGCCTGTAAATCACCTTGATGAACTCAAGGCTGTTGCCGAGGCGAGAAGAGAAAAGCAGATTGACGCTCCCGGTGAGGTAATTATGGCTGCCGCAGAGGAGATTGACGAAAATTACGATGCTCCGAACTTTGGCGTTGACAAGTCAAAAAAAAATGACGAATCTGCCGAAAAAGCGGAAGAACCCGTAAAAGAGGAATCTGCGGAAGATGTGACAGAGGAAGTTGAAGTTCCCGATGACGGCAATGAGCCTGCAATCGTTGAGCCTGAGGAAGAACCCGAGGTTAAAGAAGAACCTAAAAAAGAGGAGTATGTGAACATCTCAAATCCCGAGGATAACGAGATTTACGACGCTCCGAAAAAACCGTCAACTCCCCAGGAGCAGATGCAGATGGCTATTGACAGCATTGAAAAAAGATCAAAATATCTTGACGAGCCGAATGTAATTTCAGACGAGGCTGTTGACAATATCGTAAACTCAATCTCATTCTTTGATGATGAGGACGATAAAAATTAATCAAAGTTATTAAAAATAACAAAATAAATAAGGGCAACCGAGGTTGCCCTTGAATTTTATAAGAAAATGTTAGGAATAATTTTAACGCGCCCAAATGTGTGTTTAACGCGCCCTTAACGCGCCCAAATGTAATTTTAACGCGCCCTTTTAATTAAAAACAGCACCAAACAATATGTGTTCAGTGCTGTAAATACAATGAAATTAAATTTTTAAACCACCGCTCCGAGACAGAGAATGTTTTGCAGAATTTTGTATTCTTCTTCAAAGTCGGAGAGGGGGAGAGGATTTTTCCCGAGCCCCATTTCTATGGTGAGGGCAGGTCGGCGGAATTTTTCGATGAACCAATCCTTAAAGCCGCCGCCTGTGGCAATCTCCTCGGGAAAGGCTATGTTGTAGCCGCTTGCCTGTGAGAATATTGACGCAAGCCGAAAGCTCAGAACGGGTGTGTGTCTGCCGAATGAGCAGTAAATTTCCCGTCCCTGACTGTGCAGAGCGATTGCCCGTTCAAAATCAACATTACGGCAAAGTGTTGTAAGTGCTTTGGTTTCGGGTTCGCTTTCGGGATGATTGCCGCCGAATCTTGTCGGCGCAGGACACTTGATATTGTTCTTTAATTCAAGCTGTTTAAGCCTGCACCAGCCGGCATTAAAGTTGTGATTGATGTCAACTCCACGGGCGTTTGCCTGCCATTTATATGTATCGGTGCAGACCTTTTCGACAAGCGGTTTGTATTTGAATGCGGCGTCACTGCCATGCAAGGCAATTTCCGTGCCGTCGGGATTTACGCAAGGCACAATCGTAAGACCTCGAATGCTTAAAAAATTCCCGATTTTGCATCCGCCGACAGTTTTGTCGCTTTCCATTGCTTCACAACATTCTTCAAAAAATTTCAGCAGAGCAAGTATTGTGAGGTACTCCGAGCCGTGAAAACCGCCGCAGTAGAGTACACGATTCTTGGTGTTGCCGATGTGCAGAACATCAATTCCTCTTCCGCACACGCTTTTTCCGGCAAAGCAATGCTTGATGAACTTGTACCTGTCGCAGAGCTCGTTTATGATTTCCTTGCGTGTTTTGTAATCGGGAAAAACATTATAATCGGGCATAACAAAATCCTTTCCTTTCGATAATTCAATCTTTAAAACGGAGGCATAATTATGGAGCTTTTTGAAAAAACTCTTGACAGCAAGAAAATTTTTGACGGCAGAGTTCTGCATATAGTCCTTGACGAAGTGGAGCTTCCTGACGGTAAAAGGTCAAAGAGGGAGGTTGTCAATCATCCGGGCGGAGTATGCGTTGCCGCTCTTGATGAGGACAATAATCTTTCTTTTGTAAAGCAGTTTCGCTATCCGTACAAGGAGGTTGTGCTTGAGCTTCCTGCCGGCAAGCTTGAAAAGGGTTCTACTCCGCTTGAAAACGGAAAGCGTGAGCTTCTTGAAGAAACGGGACTTGAGGGTTACTCCTACATTTCTCTCGGTCAGGTCTATCCGTCTCCCGGATACACCTCGGAAATTATCCATCTTTATGCCTGTCGGGTAAAGTCACAGGGTGAGCAAAAGCTTGACGAGGGTGAGTTTTTGAATGTTGAAACAATTCCCCTCAACAAAGCCGTTGAAATGGTGCTTAACAATATGATTCCTGACGCCAAAACACAGATTGCCGTTTTAAAGACTGCCGCACTTTTGAAAAGCGGTAAAATTTAATTTAATCATAGGAAATATATATGCAGAATTTTACTGTTTCAGAACACGAAAAATTGAATACTGCCGTTGCTCTCGGATTTTTTGACGGACTTCACAAGGGACACCGAAGGGTTATTCTCTCGGCTGTTGAGCAGAAGAAAAATGGACTTTTGCCCGTGTGCTTTACATTTGCTCAAAGCCCGAAGGAGGTTCTCGGAAAATCTTCTAAGGGTGCGCTTATGACAACGGAAGATAAGCTGAAAACGCTTGAAAGCCTGGGTATTGAACATACCTTCAGTCCCGACTTTAAAAAGCTGATGAATATGTCTGCAAAGGACTTTGTCGAGAAAATTATTTTCGGCAACCTCAACGCAAAATTTGTTGTCTGCGGTTTTAACTATCGTTTCGGAAAAAACGGAGAAGGCGATACCGAGTTGCTCAAAAAGCTTTGTGACGAAAACGGTACGGAGCTTAAAGTGATTGAGCCTGAGCGTGACGATGGCGATGTTGTGTCGTCAACACTTATCCGCTCGCTTGTGAGCGAGGGAAACATTCGCCGTGCGAACAAGCTTTTGTGTTCATATTTTGGCTTTTCTGCCGTGATCACTCACGGAAAAAGACTTGGCAGAGAACTCGGTACTCCGACAATCAACCAGAAACTTCCCGAAAATCTTGCCGTGCCGAAATACGGTGTTTATGCGTCTGCCGTTACGCTTGAAAACGGAAAGGTCTATTGCGGTGTGACTAATATCGGTGTAAAGCCGACGGTCGGAGGAACAAAGCTTTTGAGTGAAACATGGATGCCTGACTTTCACGGCGGTGAAATATACGGTCAGACAGCCGATGTCCGTCTGCTTGATTTCATTCGTCCCGAAAAAAAGTTTGACAATATCACCGAATTAAAAAATGCCATAACCGACAATGCGGTTACGGCAAAAGAAATTTTTGATGAGATGTATAGATACGGAGTCTGAAGTAAGCGTAGTATTTATCTATGGTTGACATCGCAATTCCAGCTTGATACAATATAATACGAGAATACAAGGAAGTTTAAGGCGGTTAGTCACATCCGAACGCAAACCGATGAAAGCATTGGCTAATATGTGCAAGGAGGTGACAAAGGTGGAATACATAATTTGTTTTACCTTGCTTGTTACAATAATAATTGTTGCAATAAAAAAATAACCGCCCAACAGCCTAGGAAACTTTAGGTGGTTATTTTTCATCTGAATTTTTTGGCTAACCGCTTTTAACGGTTTTCCTTGTGTTCTTATTATATATTATGCAAAAAGCAATGTCAATATTTCATTTGAATTTTATATAGCTGAAAATATTGAGCGGTGACGGAACTTTCCGACACCGCTTTTTTTATTTAAATTCATCGTTAAGAATTTCATCAAGGTTATTGACCATTGCTGTGACGATTTCGTATGAACCGCCGTCTGAGATTGACTTCATAAGAGCGTTTATGTTTTCTTCAAAATCCTTTGGCAAGAGGGGGCAATACTTTTTGCAAAGCTGAATTTGTCTTTTTTCACCGGGGTGTGTCTGACGGTTGAGTGCGAAGATAACATCAAAATAGCTTTCGAGAAAAGCGGTGATTCTGTGATTGACACTGACGATATCGCCACGCTCCTGAGCCTTTTTAATCTGCCTGTCATATGACGGAAGCTTTCCGTTCAAAAGGTTGCGGTTGTTTTTGATAATCGCACTGCGGAGATTTTCAGGAAAATCAATCTGCGCCATATCTCTGAATTTTGTAAAAGTGCCTGTCTTGTCAAAAAGAACCTTGCTGTTCTTGATATTGTGCCAAAATGCGGTTGTATAGCCGTTAAAAGCCTTGCCGCCCTTGATTACCGTATCAATATACCGACCGAATCTGTCAACTTCACGGTAGATTATGTCAACGGGAATACCGTTATTCATAACCGTGTTGTCCTCGCTCTCCCAATAATGATTGCCGAATTCTGCAATCGAACAGTATTTTCCGAGGAGATTTTCTCTTGTTTCGGCTGTCGGAATTTCAGCGCAGTAAACATAAATATCGTAGTCCGAATTTTCATCACTTGCACCTGTTGAACGAGAACCGCCGAGTGCGACAGCCTCAACCGTATCAAGCGACTTGAGTGCGAGCAAAACTTCTTCAAGGTTTGCGTCCTTAACATTGTATTCCGCAAAATTCATAGTTTTGATCTCCTTTATTTTATGGTATCATATTCCTTTGTCGGATTAAGCCGTAACTTCTGCCGTTTCGGTTGGACTGGTCTTATCTTCAAGCACAACCCTTTTGCCTCTCCAACCGCCCTTTATCCAGCGGATAAACACAACGACGCCTCTGAAAATTTCATCGGCAGCCATGGCAATCCAAATTCCGGTAAGTCCCATTCCGAAATAAATTCCGAGCAGCCAGCCGAGTCCGACACTCAAAAGCCACATTGAAAAAATTGCGAGTGCAGTCGGGAATTTAACATCGCCGGCGGCTTTCATACTGTTGATTATAACAAGGTTTGTTGTTCTGCCGAATTCAAGAATAATCGCAATGAACATAACCGATGAACCGAGTGCGATAACAGCCTTATCGCCTGTGAAAAGTCCGAGCGTAAACGGCGAAATCAACCAGTTTACAATTGCAACCGAGATTGAAATTATCATACCGAAACGCAAGGTTTTCAGCACTCTGCGGTATGCAAAATCGTAATCGTGAGCGCCTACGCTGTGACCGACAATAATCTGTGTCGCATTTGCAGCGGCAAGAGCAATCATATATGTGAACATTGAAAGCATATTGGCGTAGATTTTTGCGTTGATTGCAACGATACCCATTGTGTTGATGAATGCCTGTAAAAACAGCTGTGAACAGTCGTAGGAAATGTTCTCGCCTGCTGTCGGAATGCCGAGTTTAAGAAGGCTTTTGAGAACATCATACGGAAACGGGCGAAGATATTTAAGGCTGAACTTGCCTTTGATAACCGTGTAGAAGTATATAACGGATGCAATTACCGCAATAACTCTGCTTCCGCATGTGGAAACAGCCGCACCCGACGCACCGAGTCCGAGAACCTGAAGCGGTCCGTAGAGCAAAAGAGCATTTCCGCAGATATTGATAATGTTCATTCCAAGACCGATAATCATACCGAAAACGGTTTTGCCGTTGCTTGCAAAAATTGAGTTAAAAGCATTAATAAGTGCCTGAGTAAAGATTGTACCGCCGACTATTCGCATATACATATCCGATTCATCAAGCATTGCCGCAGGCACCTGCATTGCCTCAAGCAGATTCCGACTGAATATGAATACAACAAAGCTGATTACAATACTCAGCACAAGGTTGAATGACAACGCAACCGTGTAAATCATATTCATCTTTTCTTTTTTACCTGCCCCAAGGTACTGGCTGACGATTATGCCCGTTGCGCTTGATATAATGTTAAAGGCAAGAGTCAGAAAACCGAGAACCTGGTTTGCGTTGCCGATTGCACCAACGGCGGTTTCGTTGTAGTTTGAGAGCATAATCGTGTCAACATAGCCGAGTGAGATGCCGAGCAACAGCTGTAAAAATATCGGCCACGCAAGCTTGATTACGCGCTGATTCATAACTGAATCGTTCGGATTTTTGAGTTTTGAAGAAGTAGCAGACATAATGTAATCTCCGTTGAATAAAATGATTAATATAAGCTTTTATGTTTTGAATGTTTTGAAAAAATAAATTCTGTGTAAATTGTGCATTGCCGTTGTTCTGACTGCTTGACCGCCGTGTATTTGAGATGTATAATCTAATTGCAGATGGTTGCAATCTGTCGCAATCTTCAAACTAAGTTCAGATAACCGACGGTTGTTTTGGATAAAATCAGAAAAAATACAACGCAAATGCGAAAGGATAAATAGGTATGAATATATGCGTTTTTGGCTCATCAAGTGAGCAAATTGACAAAATCTATCTCGAATCTGCCGAGCATCTCGGCAAAAAGATTGCCGAAAAGGGCTACAACCTTGTTTTCGGTGCGGGAAAATACGGTGTTATGGGCGCATCTGCCCGAGGCGCATACAGCGCAGGCGGTTACACAATCGGAGTTACACCCGATTTTTTTATTGATGTGGGTGTTGTTTTTGACAAATGCTCCGAACTTATTGTAACAGATACAATGCGTGAACGCAAAGGTATTATGGAAGATAAAGCGGACGCTTTTGTAATCTGTGCCGGCGGTATGGGTACTTTTGAAGAATTTTTTGAGGTTCTCACACTAAAGCAGCTTAACAGACACACAAAGCCTATCATTATATATAATGTAAAAGGCTACTATAACTCAATGCTTGCAATGCTTGACAATGCCGTAAGTGAAAAGTTTATGACCAATGCCTGTAACAGACTCTACACGATTGCCGATACCGAAGAAGAGGTTTTCAATCAGCTCGAGAATTATGTTCCGTTCACCTACAATAAATATGAGTTTCTCAAAAAGGACGGTGAGCAGAATGGCTGACCAATGCGAATTTTGTGCAAACTTTGTCAGTGATGACGAATTCGGTGATTATTGCAATATCAACCTTGACGAGGACGAAATGGCAAGGTTTTTAACCCGAAGCACAGACACCTGTCATTACTTTCAACTTTATGATGAGTACAAAATAGTGAGAAAACAAAATTAAATAATTTAAAACAGCAATATAACAAAATAAGTTACACGGTTGTAACTTTTGTCTCAAAATCTATTAAATGTCGTTTGTTATTATTGTAAACCTAAAATCCCCTTAATTAAAGGGGGTTTTTTGTTTTTTTATATCATTTTAAAGGTTAGAATATGAATAAAAGACAAGCAGATTAAGTCCGTTAAAATATAATCGAAAAAGAAAAGTTTAGAGGAATGCACAAATGCAATGTGAAAATCTTGTGAATTCATCCAAAAAATATGACAGAGGACAAATAATTATTGCAAAATGTGCGTTTGAGGTATAGAATATTATTATATTTTGTACAGCGGTGCGTCATTTTAGCGCATTATATTTATGAGGAGAGGGTTTTTATGGGCCTTTTTAACAGGATTATTGATAAGATGGTCAGCGACAAAGTTCCATTTAAAAAGAGAAAAAGGCTGATTGTTTTTGTTGCAATCATAACCCTTCTTTCAATGACAACAGCAACGGTTGCGTGGTTCACGGTAAATACATTTGCAGGTGTGGACAAGCTTGACCTTAATATCAGCCTTGCCGCACAACTTAAAGTAAGTATGGAAAACCACGGAAAAGACCTTGAAAAATACGGCAAGGTAATCACAAATGAAATGATTGACGATTACCTTAAAAAGCACGGTTCAAGCCTTGAAGATACGGTGCTTGACCCTGTTACAACAAGAGAGGGTACAGAGTTCACCAATCAGCGTGGCACAGTCAGAGAGCCTAACAAGCACAGCTACCTTGAGTTTGAATGCTACTTCATCGCAACCGAGGAAATGTGGGTTCACCTCACAACCGAAAGCACAAAAGCAGGCGCTGATGACGGTACAAAGGTATCGACAGAATCAACCGGTGCAAAGGCTGATGTAGTAAATTGTGCAAGAGTTGATTTCACGGCCGAGGGAACAGGCAACGGCACAACAATTTATGAGCCGAACAGAAGCACTCCCGTAAACGGACAGACAACTTTTGATTTGCCGTCAGGTTCAATGGTTTACTCAAACAACACAAGACTTTTCCATCTTAATCAGCTCGAACCTGTTAAGGTAACAGTTCGCCTTTGGATTGAGGGTAACGACCCCGAGTGTGATGACGATGTTCAGGATGCACAGCTTTCTGTACAGCTTGGCTTTATCGGATGCGATAAGGACAATAAACCAATATCATAATTAAACAAGATCCCGTAGGTGCGGTCATCGGCCGCCCGCCCTGGAGGAACTGTCATTCAACGCAGATTTCAGACAGGAGAAAAATTATGGGTTAATGAAATACGCACAATCCGACAGTTAAACGGATACAACTTTGAGGGGAGAGAAAAACTTGTTCGGAAAAAAGAAACCAAAAATTGAACAACCGATTACTCCCGAGGAGTTAAGTCGCTTAAATGATAAGAAAATGGCAGATGCCGAGATTGAACATTTTCATGTGAAAAATGATTCAATCGAGATTGTAAAATACAAAAAGCGCAGACGGCTTTTGAGCATTATCCTTTCGGTCTGCATAATCATTCTTCTTATTCTGTTCATTGTTTCAACGCTTGTAACTCAATGGGGCGACTTGATTATCAGCATTGATTCTCCTGCCGTAAAAAAAGGTATCGTGCTTAGCGAAGACGCTGACTTCAAAACTCAGTGTGCTTCACTTACTGCGAAGCAGGTTAAGGATGTTACAAACATTACATATGCATGGCTTCCTGTTGACCTTGACACAAGCAAAGACGGTGCGCACAACGGCAAAAACTATGTTGCTTATACATTCTATTGTAAAAATAACGGAGAGGTTGAGCTTGACTATGACGCAGTGCTTGAAATCACAGGTGCGGCTAAGTCGGCAGATGAAGCAACCCGAGTTATGATTTACAAAAACGGCAAGAGCTCAATTTACGGCAAAGGTCAGTACAAAGACAGAAGCAAAGCCGAAACCGATTGCACAAAGTTTGTAAGCGATAAGGAAGTTTATAAAACATCAACCGAAAAATTCAAGGTTGGCGATATTGACAAATACACAATCGTAATTTGGATTGAGGGTAACGACCCCGAATGTATCGACGATATCCGAAACGGTCATGTAAGAATGAGAATGTTGTTCTCGGTTCGTGACGATGAAGAATCCACAGCAAAACCGTAATTTTCGGTAATGTTTGTAACGAATAAATCAAATTTGCAAAGTGATATAGAAATTACAATAAGCAGAAAACTTTGGCCTCATTTGTAGCGGCGAACCGTGTTCGCCAATCAAAACGATTGTAAAATCGTTTTGACCATTTAAGAAAAGCAACAACCTCATATAACAAATGCAAATTTGAAGAAAACAGAAGATAATACTTAGTCGTTTCCGTTGGAAACGAATGGCGAACACGGTTCGCCGCTACAGTATTACATAAACTTGGTATTATGTGCTTCGGCACTGATATAGCAAAAAATCCCTATGGTGTTTTAGGGACAAAAAAATTATTTTATTTAGGAGGAATTTCTCTATGAAAACAACATCAAGAAAGAGATTGTTAATCTCTTCCGTAGCAATGCTTCTCGTGGCAATGCTCGCACTTGGTACAGCAACATTTGCTTGGTTCTCAACATCAACAACAGCAAAAGCTAACAACTTCAAAGTTAAGACAATTCAGGCAAGTAACCTTCTTATCAGAAAGGGTACAGACGGTACAAAAGATAGCACAGACTGGGCAACACAGATTGATTACGATAGTGACGGTGTTCCGACACTTGAGCCTGCATCAACTAAAGATTTTAATACATGGGTTAATGCATTAGCAGATACTTACAACTCTACTGGTACAAAACCAGGTAGTGTTAAAATCCTTAAAGATAATGAAATGAATGGCTATCGCGTAGAACGTCCGTTCCAGCTTTACTACAAGGCTGATGAAAATACAGATACTTTGGATGTAGACTGGTCGTTCGAAATTAATCACGATAATGCAAAATATGAAGATTTTCTCCGTGTAGCTATTCTTGATAGCAGTAACAAACCAGTATTTGTTTGGGGTAAAACAAAAGATGGCGATTCATATCAACTCAAAGAGAATAGTACAACTGAAGCTGAATTGTCAGGTAAAACAAATGTATCACAGACGGATAAAGCAGGTCAGCTGACCACTTTTAATGCTGGCGAGATCAAAGACTATAAATTTGTTGTTTGGTATGAAGGTACAGATCCTGAGTGTATTGATAGTAATGCAGTAACCCTTAACAACATTAGCTTTACGTTTGCAAAGAGAGCAAAAGGCTAATAATAATTGATTGATAACAAAATTTATTGTTATTTCGCAAAAATCTAAATGCAATGGAGACCCCTTATGAAAAAAGTTGTAAAAAGAATAGTAAACATAATAATTGACATTATTGTAGTTTTGATTCTGGCAGTGTCGGTTTTAATCGTTACATTGTCACTAACTTCCAAATCATCAGGGGTTCCCAATATTTTCGGTGTTGCACCCCTCAGCGTTCTGACAGGTTCAATGGAAGATACAATTAATACAGGCGATCTTATTTTCTGTGAGGTTACAAATGATCCTTCATATGAATATAAGAAAGGCGATATTGTTACTTTCTATAAGGATATCAACGGTAATTCCGAACTCAATACTCACCGAATTGTTGAGGTTGTTAAGGATGACAACATTACCTACTACAGAACACAGGGTGACAACAGGAAAACTAACCCGGAGCCCGATAAGGATCTTCAAACCTCTTCAACTATTGTTGCCAAATACACAGGTACGAGGATTGGCGGCGTGGGTAACTTTTTAAGCTTTATCAGAACTCAGCCTGGATTTTTCCTCTGCGTTCTGCTTCCGATGATTATTTTCTTTGTTTATGAAGCGGTTCGTGTTGTTCTTAACCTCCTTGCCTACAATAAGGAAAAAACTCTCGAAGAGGCAAAGCTTGCGGTTGATTCCGCAGAGCTTACCGAAGAACAGAAAAAGAGAGCTATTGAGGAATATCTTGCCTCCGTCGGAGAAAATCAGGACAAGGCGGAAAATGAGCCCGAGGTACAAACACCTGCTGACGGTAATAATTCCGCTGATAATTCCGATTAAGTTATGACAAATTTGTCCCTAACGCATTCATAGCGTTTATCGTAACGGTATATTTCTTTCTCAGTCTCAAAGCTGAGAAAGAAATACAGTTACATACTGTAGGCGGTCATCGGCCGCCCGCCTTGAAGAATCTGTCCTTTATGACAGATTTCAGATAGGAATTTAGAAATGTGTTCTTACACAAAAGATGAGAGTAGATTTTTTTAAGGAGACGAAGTACCGTGGATACAGTATTTAAATTTCTTTTTGAATTTCTCGGTCAGTTTTTTGGCTCATTATGGTCAATAATCACCGGGTTATTTGGCGGAGTAGGCAATGCCTTTGATTTTTCCGCTTATGTAAACATTATTAATGCCTATACCACGGAGCTTGGCGGCCTCGCATGGGTAATTGCGATTATTGCCATTGTGCTTCTGGTTGCTGTGCTAGCACTTTGCGTATGGCTTATTGTCGTCGCTGTAAAAAAGTTTATTCGTTCGCACAGAAGAAGAAAAGATACAGATTCTCTTGTTAAAGAGGTTCAGGCACTCAACAAAGAGGTTATGAGACTTAACCTTGAAAAGGATAAGATTCTCTCTATGAAGGTTTCACAGATTGGTCTTAACCCCAACGAGATTTCAGAGCTTACAGGCGAAGAAATCGAGTCGCTCAACAACGGCGAAGAAGAGGACACAGGCGAAAGCCGTTTCTACAAGCTTACGGAAATCGACCAGCTTTGGGCAGATTATGTTCCGCCGGTTTATGACAACGATATCACACTTCCCGAGTTCTGTGAGCGTTTCAGACTCTTTGCTTGTTCACAGCTTGGTCTTTACTACGATATAAAGCTTATCAGACTTTTTGTTGCTGCGTTTGCATCTACCAGACTTATTATCCTTCAGGGTATTTCAGGTACAGGTAAAACTTCACTTGCTTACGCCTTTGGTAAGTTTGTAAACAATCCTTCAATCGTTGCTTCCGTTCAGCCGTCATGGCGTGACAGAACAGAGCTTTTCGGTTACTTCAACGAATTTACAAAGAAGTTCAACGAAACCGAGCTTCTCCGTGCAATGTATGAGGCATCGTATAACGAAAACATCTATGCGGTAATCCTCGATGAGATGAACATCGCAAGAGTTGAGTATTACTTTGCCGAGATGCTTTCAATTCTTGAAATGCCGTCAAGAGATGAGTGGGTTGTTGATATCATCCCGAACTCTTGGCCGTCTGACCCGAAGCATATCGTGAACGGTCAGCTCAAAATTCCGCCGAATATGTGGTACATCGGTACTGCGAATAACGATGACTCGACATTTGCTATCACAGATAAGGTTTATGACCGTGCTATGCCGATTAACATCGACACAAAGGGTGTTGCTTTTGACGCACCTCTCACAGACTCTGTATACATTTCATACAAACATTTTGAGTACATCCTCAATGCCGCTAAGGTTCAATTTGTTGTTTCGGAAGAGAACCTCAAAAAGATTGCCCTTCTAGATGATTATGTTATTGAGCATTTCCGCATAGCTTTTGGTAACCGTATTGTAAAACAGCTTCGTGACTTTGTTCCTGCTTATGTCGGAACAGGCGGTACAGAGCTTGACGGTCTTGACTATGTTCTTGCCCGCAAGGTATTTAGAAAATTTGAGTCACTCAATCTTTCATACATTCGTGATGAAATAGATGGCCTTTGTGCGTATATTGACGAGCTTTTCGGCGAAGAAAATATGACTGAGAGCAAGGATTATCTCCGTATGCTCAAGAAGCTTGTATAATTTTAGCAATTCAGGGCGAACTCTGTTCGCCCTTTGCTTGGTGAAAGGACTTCGTTCCTTTAGTGGTAAAACTATCTGATTGGAGAAAAATCAATGGCTGATTTTGGTAAATATTTCAGAGCATATATGTATATGCAGGACATTCTGAAAAATGATTTTACTTACAATTACATAACAGAAGGCCTTAAGGACGGCGATAAGGGCGAGGATAAGCTCGACGGTAAGACCAACGAAAAGGTAATTGATATGGAATGGGTTGTTGCCATTGAGGAAACACTTCCGTACATTCAGAAAGCAATAGACGAACAGCGCCGTTTTATTAAGCAGGTTGACAATGTTGTTAGAGTTGAGCTTGCAAAAAAGATTGGCCCCGAGTCGGTTAAGCACCTTTCGCAGCACACTAACTTTATTGCCAAGGTTGAGGGTGATATGGTAACGCCTAACAAAATCCTCACAATTGAGCGTGAAGAGAGCTTTGCTATTTATGAAAACCGTGTGCTTATGACGCTGATTCGCAAAGCGCTTCACTTTGTTGACGATAAATATTCAAAAATGAAAGATGTGCCGAACGACAGCTATAATAAAATTTCTATGGTTCGCCACATTGATTTTAATGAGAAAAAAGTAGATTTTAATCTTAACTATATAAATGAATCTCACGAAACTCTTGCAGATGACCTTGATGTTCTTGATGTTTCTCAGCTTTCGGACTTTGACCGAATCAGAAGAATCAGAACAACCCTTAATGAGTTTTTAAACACTCAGTTGATTAAGGAAATCTCAAAAGAGCCTGAGGTTCGTCCTCCGCTCACGCAGACCAACCTTCTCAAAAAGAACCCCAACTTTAAAAAAGTGGTTGAGCTGTGGAACTTTCTCGACAGCTACAAGCGTAAAGGCTTTGAGGTTGTAAGCGAGGAATACAACGGCAAAATGACAGATACTGTTCAGCAGGATGTTTACTTTGCGATGGGATTCCAGCATTTTATGATGTCTATTGCTACAAACCCGGCACTTCGTTCAATCCTTAAGGAACAGTACGACGCAGAAAACGCCCGTCTTGCCGAGGAAGAATCAAAGCCGCAGAAGACCCGCGAGGCGGTTATGAAGGCACAGCTTGATGCTGTTCGTAAAGAGGAGATGGAAATCCGCCTTCGTGAAATCCGTGAACGTGAAAAGAAAATTCTTGACCTCACGAATGAAATCAAGAATTTAAAGGTTATAATTGATCAGAAAGAACAGCAGATTCTCACTCTTAGGGGCAGGGTTTCTGCTCTTGAAGACCAACTTGAAGAGGTTAAGAAAGAGCTCCAGCAGACAAAACTCAAGTTGATGGAGGCAGAAAAGAGGATTGCCGAGCTTGAGGAAGAAAATCAGCAGTTAAAAGATACTATTGAAGAGTTGAATAAAACGATTGATGAACTCAATCAGACTATTGACACACTCAATAAAAAAATAGTAGAATTAAATAACAGAATTCTCGTGCTTGTGCAGGAGAATGCTCGTTTGCAGACAAAGGTGAAAGAGCAGGAAACTGTTATCGCTGAGCAGAAGGCTCATATCGAAGAACTTGAAACTCAGGTTGCCGAGCAGCTTGCAAAGATTGCCGCTCTTACACAGAGCCTTGAAAAGTGCCATGCGCAGATTGAAGAGGATAACCGCAGGATTACCGACCTAACCGAGAAAAATGAAAATCTTACGGAAACACTTCAGAATGAGCGTGTTCAGCACAGGGACACTGTCAATAAAATGAATGCCGATTTTGCTGAAGAAAAACAGCAGATGAATGATGCTCATTCGGCAGAGGTTGAATCGCTTAACAATAAATTCAACGATGCAGAGGTTGAACATAACACTTATGTAGCAAAGCTTAATGCGGATTTTGCGGCAAAGGCAAATGAAACAGAGCAAAAGCATCTTAAAGAGCTTGCAGATAAAGAAGAAACTCACAAGAAGGAACTTGTTGAAATTAAGGAAGCTAACCTTAAATCATCAGCCGCAAGCAATGCCGCTCACGCTTCTGAGCTTAAAAAGGCTTATAAGTCGGTTGACAAAAAGGTTGAACTTGCAGAAAAAGCTTGTGAAAAGCGTATGAAAGCCAAGGTTGCCGAGGTTAAAAAAGAGGCTCAGGCTGAAATTCGCAAAGCCGAAAAGAAAGCAAGCGAAAAAATCAGCCTTGTTAAGGATGAAATTAAATCTGTCAAGGATACAGGCGATTTGTTCGTTCGTGACTACGGCTTCGGCAGTGTTGCAGTTGTTTCAAAATATGCCGAAGAGCTTGCAAAATTCGGCAAGCTTTCAATCGCAGACGAGCTTATAAACGCACAGAAAAGCGTAAGATCTCTTTGCATATGCAGAAGTAAAAAGGGTGTTGTGCTTGCAGGCTTTTCACAGAGCGGCGCAAGCGTATATAATGTTTATAAAAAGCAGGCAGATCTTACGGTTGCATTTAACGATTTGTGTTCAATGCTGAAAGGTATGAGCAATCTGCCGATTGTAATTACATTCTCCGGTGTTGACAGACCGTTTGTGATGAATTTTGAAAACATTGTAAGAGATGCAACCAAAAGAAAAACAACTGTTTTCCATAACAAAACTCTGAAAGCAAACGGATTTGTTTCAGTTTATTTTGGTAAAGAATAAGGGGCAAAAATGAAAAACTCTACTGCGCCCAACAGAAAAACGGGCAGAATGATTGCTAAAAATTTAATAGTTCTGTTCACTGTTGCACTTGCCGGCTTTTGCGGCATTCAGGCGTGGTTTACGGATAAGCGTTCAGCCGAAGCCAACGGTATAGCGGTTGAGTGTCAGGCACCTGACGGTATTGAAATTGCTGTTGTTGGGCACGATGCCCCTGCTCCTGCCAATGATAAATATACAGTGGGTAATATTACGCTTAATAAAACTAATTGCAAATTTCTTGAGAACCTTCAGTTGACCGAAATAACCGGTGACGGCATAGATTTTAGAAAACCGGCTTTGATTCAATCAGGCGGTCAAGCTCAAGTTGATCCAAATGCAGATTGGAGTGATCCTACTGCAAATGTGCATTATTTGTCATTTGACCTTTACATTCGTTCAAAATCGCAGTATAATATATCAATAGGCGAAAAATCAACAATAAAACCGGATGCTCCTCAACTCACAGCTTCAGACGGTGCGAGCATTAAAAATGAAAGCAAGTACGGTAATTTTTCAAGAGATGCCGTGGTTGGTGCGGTAAGATTCTCGGTTGTTGATTATAACACAGCTCCATTCACAAAAAAGCTCCTGTGGTTGCCGGCTCCGAATATCTTTTTGGATCAGAATGGTGACGAGTACACTTTGTCAGACGATAAACAAAGCGGAGTTTCGTACAGTCATGTATACTATGACACGAAAAAAAAGAAGCAAACAGTCAGCAGTGCTGAACAAGATGCTGCGTTTGTTGTGAATAAGGGTTTTGTCGGCGGAAAATTTACCTATGAGCTTGGTAAAAACCAAAGAATTGCAGAACTTACAAAATCTAAAGACTCAACTGATCCATACTACAGTGCTATGGTAACCTGTAATATGTGGATCGAGGGCGAAGACGCAGAGGCAAGACTTGCCCTTGTAAACGGAAAATTTAATGTTAATCTTGTATTGACAAAAGTAAGTTGATTTTAAAGTAGGAAAGGGGAATTTTTGATGAAGTTGAAAGATGAGTTTTGTAACTTTCTCAACGGTTTAGCTGACTCAAGACTGAATAACACAAAAAAGGTCACAACTTCATATGTTGCTCTTTTTCTTGTTTTAAGTATTTTCGCAGTATCTACCTTTTCATGGTTCACAATAAGAGATACGGCAACTATTGATTCAGATCCCTTTACTCTTGATTCTGCTGCCGGAATGAGAGTTAATAAGGGTGAAGAAATAAGAAATACAATCACCGTAAAACAGGCAAAGCTGAAAGAAGCGTCAAGTGTTGACGGTCGTAATATGTTTTTCCCTGTAGATCGCGGATACGGCGATGAAGGACAAAGCGTTGACACAAGCGAAATGAAATTTCGTGAAGGCACAGTAGGAGATAAAAATAACGGATACATATACAGCGATTTTACCCTTACCGGTCAAACAGGCGGTCAGGTTGAAGTATATGTAAAAAGTTACAAAGTTGAGGTAAAAAATAAAAATACAGGTAATACAGAAGTTTATGACGGTGCAACACATATTACTGTTGACGACAAAAAAAAGCCATTGACATATCTGGCATATCAGAATCCTTGCCCAATAAGGATTGCATTCATCAGAAACAGTGCTGAGGCTTCGACCGTTATTGATCCCACTGCAATTATTGACAGCTATGCTGACGAATGTCAGGCAGTAAGCTCTGTTAATTCGCTCGGCTCGGCAACAACCACTAAAGCAAAGGGCAGGTCATTTTCTGACTACTATTTCGGTACAGGTGCTCCACTTTTTACTCTTGACGGTCTTAAATCCCAAAACATAACCATGGTTGCGTGGCTTGAGGCAACCGGAGAGAACTGTGACGCTTATGTGGATCAGGATGTGTCAATTACAGTTGAGCTTGAAAGTAACTGGAAAGATATGGAATATGTTACTTTTGTTGATAATACTGTTGGTGATAATGGCGGCCCAACAAAGTGGGTTGGCAATGACGGATGTTTCCTTGTTATGACCTATTATGACGAAAACTTTCAAAATCCAAAGTCAGTAGTAATGAGTGCGTCAAAGAGTGATGGAAATAAACCTATTGAATGGATAGCTTATCTGCCAAAGGATAAAATAACAAACATATCTTTTATGCGATATAGTAAAGTAAAAGAGAAAATTAAGCTTGACGGAACAAATGATGTTGAGGTAGGCAGAATATATAATGTATGGCATACAACAACCGATGTAAATGCATGGATTGAAGCAAATAATAGTGGTGCTGGTACAAATGCATATAATTGGTCACATGACATAAATAAAGAAAAAGGTCTTCAGACATACCGCACAGAAGACGGAACTGCAAACGGAAAGATAGAAAATACCTATTATGCCGTACACGGTAACGGCTACGGCAGTACCACTACTGTTGCTGAAAATGTTGCCCCGTGTATCGGATATTGGGGTACAAAGTATCCCAAGAGTTCAGGCGGCAGTGTTGAACCGACTACAACCGAACAACTGCCGACAACCGGAGAAACCTACGCGAGAGCGGATATTCAAATTTATAACAATGTATGGTTAAATGATTATAATTCGTATAACGGCGGCGGAGGTCTGAGAAATCTGCTTAGTCAGAATGTTTTGGTACTAAAAGCCGTATTTAAAGATTCAAACGGTACAGAAACCGCTTATGAAATGAAACCGCAGGGTGGCGGAGATAAGTGCGTGCTGTCAAAGACAAGCGTCAAAAGCGGTTCTCGACTTGTAAGATTTGATTTGTATGATCCTGCAAAAGAAGCTCCAATAATAAGGAGTTATCCAGTGTCTGAAAACATTCAGCATACATTTACTGAGAGTGCGGGTTCTAACGAATATATCATATCCTATGATTTGGTAAATGATGGATCTGGCAAAATCATAAAATCAGGCAATTGGTAAATTTAATTGATTAACACATTAAGGAGGTGTCACGATGAGAGAAAGACTTGCTCTTTTAAGGGAGTATTTGAAAAACAGACTTGCATTTGGCAAGAATAAAAAAACAAGAAAAGGTTTTATACTCACTATGGTGGCACTTGTTGAAGTACTTGCCATATCGGTTGTGTCCGTTTCGGCTTGGGTTGAAACTATTTCAACAATCACAATTAAAGCTGAGGGCGCAAAAATCGATAACTATGTTTATACTAATGCCGATATTGGCAGTGGTGAAGGTTATTCAACCAAAACCATTGACTTGACTAAATATTTCCGTGCTGCGGGTGGAGTGCATCTTGCTTCGGCTTCAAGTGCTGACGGTGAAAATATATTTTTCCCAATAAAGGAATCAGGTGCTTCTGAGTTTGGTGTTGACTCTTACAGATGTGCGGATGTAAACGATAAGAATGTTAATTATATTGACTTTTCATTTAATGTAAAGGTTGATAAAACCTTTAACGCGAATCATGCAGAATTTTACCTTGATCAAGTACCTAAGATAACTATAGGTGGTGCAGATGTTTCAGGAAACCTTGTAAGAATGGCAATTACAGATACCGATACTCAAAATACGGTTGTATGCGGTTATAATGCCGGTAGTGATAATGTTGTAAATACAGCAGATGGCAAAGAAGTTCCTGGTAAGGTTCAAGCTTTTAGCGATTTTGTTGTTAGTTCTGAATCTATACCAACCGAGTTGTTTAGGGTTGATAAAGGAAGCAGTAAAACAATAAATATTAAAGTGTGGCTTCAGGATGATAAGGCGACTACTGAATATGCCGGTAAAACTGTTTCAATATCTGGTGTTAATATTGTAACTCAGAACAAAAAGGGCAATAAAGTGTATTTTGTTGACCGTACTGTAAATGAAGCTAATAAAAATTGGACAAAGGGTGTAACATTTCAGCAGGGTGACAAAACTCCTGTAACGATGAAGTTTAATGAGAATTCGCATACATATTCCTGTGAATACACACCCGCCGCTGGCGATACAATAGTTAAGTTCATCTCAGAAGGTGGTGTTACTTGGACTACTGATATGAAGTCGCTCAATTCAGGCGACAGTATGTACTACACCGCCTATGGCGATCATAATAGCAGTAATGCCGGATACGGTACATGGGGCGAAGTGATTGAAATCAGTGTTTCAAGCGAAACAACAGCCGATGTACTCCCTGATACAGGCAATGTTTCAAGTGTATATATGGTTCCGGATAAAAGTGACACTAACAGTAAAGTCAGAATGCCATTTACTGCTGACATTAAAAAATGGGTCGGTTATATTGCAAAGGAAAAGGCAAACAACATGACTTTTTCTTTTAAAAATAACGGTGTGAATTATGAAATTCCTGCTCCTAACAGAGGCAATTCAACGCTTTTTGTTGTTACTTCTGCTACAACAGGTTATTGGGCTCCACCTGCTACTATTACTGTTACTGCAGGCACTAACGGTGCAGGAACTGCCTTAGGAGAACCTAAAGTTAGTTATAATGGTTTGACAAGTGCTACAATTTCTGTAACCCCCGGTACAAAGGTTAAGCTAATAGCAAATCCTAATAAAGGTTTCGTATTGAAAAACTGGGTATACAGCGATACAAGTGCCGTGGCAGACGGCATTGGCAGCGACGGTTCTTTTACCCCGACAGCTTCAGGTAACTATAACTTTACAGCCGTTTATGTTGAGTCGTTGACATTTGAGGCTTATGTCAGAACATATGACGGTGCAAACCTTTCTGAAAGCACAACGGGAGGTTCAGTTGAAATTAAGTGTGGAAACCAAAATTCGACTGTAGATTCCAACAATAAAACACACATTACACTCAATGCTGTTAAGGGCAGCACAGTTACATATTACGCAAAAGCTAATGACGGATATGTTTTTGACGGCTGGTACACAGATGCAGACTGTAATAGTATACCGGAGAATTTGAGCGATAAATATGAATTGACTAATGTTGAGGATTCCAAAAAGTTGTATGCGAAATTCAAAGTTGATACTTATACTGTAGAAGCATACGCTCAGCACGGTAACAATGTTCCTTCCGGTGATGCCGGTAAGGTATCTTTTGACAATAATAATGAAAAATATGCGTCGAAAGTAACAACAACGGTAAATCGTAACGGAGAAGTTACTTTTTATGCTAAGCCTGAAAAAGGCTATGCTTTTATCGGTTGGTATGCGACTAAGGATGCAGCAGATCCGAAGGTAGCGGTTAAAGATTGTACATTAAATGGTGACGTCTATTCTACAAAAATTAATATACCATATTCCGATGTAAAGACATATGAACTGTACGCAAGATTTAAGGCTTTGTATACGGTAGAAGCCAAAGCGATGTACAACAACGAAAATGTTATTAAAGCCGGTACTGTAAAGGTTGGCAACGAAAAAGCCGATAAAATTTCATCTAAACCTGTTATGGAAGGCAATGATGTAAAAGTTGAGGCAATTGCCAAAAAAGGTTACAAGTTTGCCGGTTGGTATACGGACGAGGCTTGTAATAAACCGTATTCTACTGAAAACAACGATGTTTCACTTATAACCTTAAATAATGTTAGCAAGGGAATCACTCTGTATGCTAAGTTTGTGAGCGATTCAACTACAATCTACTATTATAACTCTAATGGCTGGGATAAAGTCTATGCGTATATGTGGGAAAACGCAAAGGGAAAAGGAAATGAAAATGGTAGTTTTCCGGGAGTTGAAATGACATATGTAGGCGGAAAGGTATGGAGTTATACATTTTCGCAGTCTAAGAATTGGGATCGTGTTATTTTTTCAAATGGCGATAAGAACAATAAAACCGGCGATTTATCTTTACAGCAAGGCGAAAAATATTACAAGAATGGCTGGAAGCCAAGCAGTGATATTAAGCATACAGTTACTGTTTTAAATGTAGAGAATGCTGATATTACTGTTACCGCAGATTCTGACACGATAGCAGAGGGCGCTTCACGTGTGGTTTATGATGGTACAAGTCTTACTCTTAATGCTGAAAATATTGCAAGCGGCTATTTATTTAAGAACTTTATTGTTACGCCATCATCTGGTACGGCAAGCACACTTACAACAAATCCCTCAAATTATACTATTGATGGTTCAGACATAACTGTGAGTGCAACAATTTCTTCATCCTCAACTGTCAAGACATTCTATTTTGAAAATACTCTTAATTGGAGCAATTTTAAAATATATTACAGTGACAATTCTGTAAGCTGGCCCGGTCAAGCCTTGACGACTACAGTTGGATCTCATAACGGACATAATATTTATTCTGTTGATTTGGATACTTCAAAGAATAGTTTTGTTGTATTAAATAACGGAGGAAGTGGAGAAAATCAAACAGTTGATATTGATTTGAGTCAATTCGGAAGTAATAACGCTTGCTGGATTTCTAATGAAAGTAATAGTAATAACGATCAAAGGAAAAAAGTAGGCGGATACTTCACCTTTACTCCTAGCAACTGACTTAAACTATTAGTATTAGCACTTAAGATTTTGAATGTGAGTGTGTAAGGGTTAATGATTTTGGTTCAATTTATTAAAACGGAGGTGAAACCATGAAGAAATCTAAATTTACACTTGTTATTGTACTCGGACTTGTACTGTGTTTGTTGTGTGGAACAACTACGACTTTTTCGTGGTTTAATCGTCCTGATGTGCAAAAGGGCGACTCCCTCTCTTGGAACGGAGATTACAATGTGACCAACGGAGAAGATATTACTGCTGTTACTTATGCTGCTACAAAAGATGACGGCAGTGTGTATGATACTGCTCCGTTTAATTTTAGTGGTTTGACAACTGTTCCCGCCCATGTAACAAAATATTTCTGTACAGAGGTAAAGAACACGGGAGCTGCACCGCAGTCAATTTCTTTGTTCCTTAATAATTCGGAAACTAACACCCTTTCTGTCGGTGTGAACAGCCCCCTCAGAACCTACAAGAGATTTACCCCCGATTCACAAACAACATCATATGTTACCAAGACACCGTGTAATGTGAATGAGAAGAATTTGTATATAGCTGCTAATGTTCCTGACCCTACGAAGTACACTATGCACACTTGGAAGAATGTAGATACCGATCCTACTGATAAAGAACTTAGCGGATACATTAAAGATAAGTCTGTTAATTATGATAATGTAGATTATAATATATCATATGTTACAATTCCTGTGGAACACGACCACGCGAAGCTCTGGCATTATAATGGTAATTCTAAAGAATGGTTCGGTTTTGATTTACAAATTACAGATCAGAATAATACTTATGTTTTTTTTGAAGAAAAAGAAAAACGTAAAGAATCTAAGTTAAAACAGCCACAAACTAATAAAGTTAATTTTAATAGGAACGGAAATTCATATTC
>ERZ1034920.446-NODE-446-length-33149-cov-4.971294_pt1 | contig 33149 bp, 28 predicted proteins | sample MGYA00520688_ERZ1034920 | MGnify/ENA primary metagenome ERZ1034920 (study PRJEB33766, sample SAMN09781785) | gut metagenome | biome: gut microbiome | host: Homo sapiens | place: Madagascar | study: EMG produced TPA metagenomics assembly of the PRJNA485056 data set...
GCTCGCCGGGCTCATAACCCGGAGGTCGTTGGTTCAAATCCAGCCCCCGCGACCAAGCATTTTCGCAGGCCAGAAGCCTAAAAGCTTCTGGCCTGCTTTTTTGTTTCCGAAATGCATGAGCAGAATTTGAGCAGATTATCCTGCTAGGTGCTGCGAATAAATGCAACAGAATTATGGCAAAGGGCCCAACTTTTGATGTATGTCGACGACATGTAACTCATCTTCAAAGACGAATCTTTTCTCTATGCAAGGCAATCTCTTTACCAAAGATGCGTTAACGGTTCAAACAGGCCGTTCGCTCACAACTGAGACTAGATATGCCCAAAAAACCAGCTGAAAGTAAAATACTAGTTTGATCATGAATAAATGGAAGGTAGGAGTTTTCTAATGAGGATCTACAAATCGAAAGCTATTGCTTGTGCTCTGTCGCTCGCGATGGCAATATCGATGACGCTTCCCATTGGTGCCTTCGCTGCTGTTGATGATTCCGATCAGACGCAGCACGAGCAAAAAGCCGTTGACATCGGCAACGGCGTCGACGTCAACGCCGACAGAGCCGAAGGCGCAGACAAGGACGCCAGTCAAGATATCGACTCTGGTTTCGCTGGCGATGCTAACGAAGGGGGGCAGCCGGAGGGTCCTTCCGAGGAGGGCAGCGAGTCTGGAGAGAATCTCGGCGGCGAAGAATTCGGCAAGGGCAAAGCAGATGGCATCTATATGGTGTCCACGAGCGAGGAGCTTGTGTCTGCCCAGGAGGCTATTGCCGCTGCTGAGGGTACGGAAGCCACTATTGTCCTGAAGGCTGACGTAACCGTGTCGGCAGGGGGGGGGTCATATCTAAGCAGCTTTGGCGTTAACGGAAAGCGCATCACAATCAAGAGCGACGAGGGCAAGCTTCATAAGCTGTCCTTCGATGGCCGTGCTGTCTTGAATGGCGATTGCACGTTTGACAACGTTGATGTCCGAGGCTCCTGGATGTACTGCAACGGCCACGACACTGAGTTCACAGAAAACGGCCAGATTCATCTAGGCTATACACTTTATGGCGGCGGATACATGACCACGGTCAGCAGCACTCACGTGGTAATTGCCGCATCCGGCTACATCAATCCAAGCAATAGCAGCGGCCTGCACGATGTGATTGGCGGCTCCTACAAGGGCTCCGTCGAGGGCGACACATACCTCGAGATCACTGGTGACATAAAGATGCAGGGCGGCAACCACATCAACCCTGGATGCATGAAGGGCGACGGCAGCAGCGGCGACGGATCAGGCGTTCCTAATGTTTACGTTGGCGGCAACGCCACGCTTGTCCACGACAACAAGAACGCAGATACCTATCCCGCTATCGAAGGCACTTACGGCTGCGAGATGAGAGGCAACGTTACACTCGATGTCCGCGCTGGTGGGGTATCGGGTATCGTCGGTGCCGAAGAACCGTTAGAGGATTCAATCATCCGTGGCGACCTGCACATCATCGCAGGCTCGCAGGCTTACGAGAACACGGACCGCATCCTGCGCCTTGGCGGGAACTGGCCCATTGTCGGCGCGGGCAACAGCTTTGCAACTATGCCCGGTGTCTCAGGTAACTACGTCATCGGCGGCAATATCACCATCGATTCTTACGAGAACGTTTGGGGCTGGGATAAGGGAACCACCCCCGACTCATATGACCTCCCCGAGATTTACGGCGCGATTCGAGGCACGGTCGGCGGTAGCATCGCCATCAACGCCCATGGCTCTCATGTGCAAAACATCTTTGGCGCGAGCGATTCTAATGTGAGCGGCGCAGTCACCGTCACCGCAACTGACGTCGAGCTCAGGAACAGCGAATACGGGACCGACTATGACGAGGGCTACGTTTTCGGCTTGTGGGAAAAAGGCACCCCTGCAACCGCAAACGGCCCTGTAACCATCAACATCAACGGCGGCGACGTTGGCCTCGTTATGGCAACGGACCAGACCACGGTTCCTGCAGGCTCCTCCATCAATGTAACGGGAAAACCCAATATCCGCACAGGCATACGCGGAACGCAGGCAAGCAGCTATTCCACGGCATTCCCCGTGGCCAACATCTCTGCATGCGAGGCGACAATCCCCTTTGTCAAGATGATGTCGCAGGTCAACGTTGCCGGCAATTCCAAGGTTATTGCACATATTATGAGCAGCGATGCAGGCTTGAACATTGAAGAGAACAGTGTTCTCACCACCGACGAAGGTCAGGTCTGGATTTGGGGCGATGCGGTCGTCGATGGCACGTGGGAGCAGCAGTATCGTCAGATTGCGAACTACAACGATATCTTCGTTTCCGGCAAGACGACGGTCGGCCCCAAGGGCCGTCTGATTAATCAGGGGCTGAGCAATCTGAAGGGCAATGTATCGAACGATGGCATGATGGCCCTGATGGGTCCGGCTCTGCTGCAAGGTGACTACGTTTCCGGCAACGCCGAGCTCCGACTCCCAGCTGTTGCTGATAACTACGATGGCACAGACGATGGCGGCCTTATCCCCGTTACCATCAAGGGTATTTCCAGCGGAACCACTATCGTCAACACCGTCAATCCAAGCAATTGGGAAGAGCTCCAGTGCCCCAAGCTCGGCGACAACTACATCTTGTCCAAAAAATTCGATGCAGCCGAAACCGCCTCTGAGGCCGCCGAGGGTCCTGATCAAGGGGTATTCGTCCTTGGCAACTCGGATGCCACGTCAAAAGGTTGGTACCTCAAGCGTCTGAAGGATGCAGCTGGCGATACTGGGAAGTTCATGTGGCAGGTCGCTAAGGGTACGCCCCCGACTCCTGAGCCGCCAGTCACACCTGAGCCACCGGCAACAGATGAGTCCAAGCCCAACACTCCGGGCCCCGACGACTCCAACCCTGACGATGCAAAGCCCGACGCGCCTGATGACGAGAAGCCGGCGAAGCTGTCGAAGGGCGAAAACGAGTCAACCGCGACAGTCACCAGCTCCGATACTCCGCAAACAGGCGACGCAACCAACATCCTCCTATGGTCGGCAGCCGCACTGATCAGCGCTCTTGTTGGTACAGTTTTGCTGATTATCAGCAGGAAGAAGAACTACAGCGAGTAGGGTTAGAAAATTCATAGGGCGGCGGTCTGGGCGGTGTCGTTCTTGCGCGACACCGCCCTTCCTTATCAGCGATGGTGTGCGCGTCCATCCTCGCAAGGTAGCAGCAAGGCGATAACAAGTTGCTAGGCGCAGAGTGCAAGCCCTCTGCCCAGCGCGTACCAACCCATCTGCGTTACCATGGCAAGCCGAACACGATCACCAGGGAGGAACAGTCGTATGGCCATCAGTAAAAGAGGCCCTTCGCCGTTTCTGGTGGGTAGCACAGACCTCCAGCTGCGGGAAGGTCAGCTTCCCTCTGTATTGGTATGAGATTGACGAGGGTTTTGGTGGATTATTTGCTGATGCCGACGTGAAGCAAGACAGGCACATACGCCATGACGCTATCGCCGATGATGCCCTCGAAGTGTTCCGTGCTGCCTATCCAAACGCATTTGGAGGCAGTAAGGGACGCACGATCGAACAAGCCAAGGATGACGGCCTGCTGTCAAAGATTACCAGCAGCAACGAACGATTCGATGTGAGCAAGGTCGACATCTTCTACTACGTGTATGGCGTTCTTCATTCGCCTGAATACCGCAGCCGTTTCGAGGCCAATCTTCAAAAAGAGCTTCCGCGCATCCCCTTGTCGCGTAACTTCCGTGAGTTCTGCGCTGCGGGTCGGGCGCTTGCTAAGCTTCACCTGGGCTATGAAGAGATTGAGCCTTGGCCGGTGAAGGAAGTGGGCTCATCGTTTTTGCCGGGACCGGTTCAGAAGATCAAATGGGGCAAGCGCAAGGATCCCGATACAGGCAAGAAGGTCGATGATCATACCGTTCTCATCTACAACGAGAACCTCGTGATTAAGGACATCCCCGAAGCTGCTCAGCGCTACACCGTCAACGGTAGAAGCCCGCTGGAATGGGTGATCGATCGTTACCAAGTAAAGATCGACAAGGCGTCCGGCATCGTCAACGACCCCAACGAGTACTCTGAGGACCCGCGCTATATAGTCGACCTCATCGAGAAGCTCATCCGCGTCTCGGTGGAAACCATGGAGATAATTGATCAGCTGCCGCCGGTATCCGAGCTTTTGCAACCCGCCAACTGGCATTTCGCCTGGAAGGCCGGTCAGTAACAGGGGCGGGTGGTCGTTTGCCCCTGAAGAGAACGCCTGTGAAAGCAGCGTAAGTCGGCCCTTTTAAAAGGGCCGCGAAAACTTTTATGGAATAACCGGGCAAGCCCCGCCGATTCCCTAAAACTCAGGCCCTCCGGGTTTCGCTTAGACCCCTTGCATACCCGCAGCCTGCAGACGATGCCCGGGTCACGAGGTCGGCCACGGGGGCTGACCAGAACAGGAGGTCATCATGAACGCATTCGAAACCAAGGTGGCAAACGCAGCCAGGCTCTTCCTCGACCGCAAAGGCTACAGCGTCATCGACATCGCGTGGGCGGACCCCGGCGGCGCCGGCGGCTTCGACATCGTAGCGGAGGACGAGGGTGCGATCGTCTTCCTCGACGTGCTCGCCGAGGAAGACGCGGAAAGCTTCCCGCAGGAAGCCATCGACCGCGCGCAGCACGAGATCCTGGCCGCACATTGGCTGGCGACCGCAGACGACGAGCTGATCGACAAACCGGTCCGCTTTGACACCATCGCCTTCCTGGTGGTAGGCGAGAGCAGGGCGCTGCTGAGGCACCACATCAACGCGCTTTCGGAGGAGTAAGACCTCCTTGCCTTCGAGGCGAGAGGTTCGGGTTCCGGCCCGGGCCTCTTCCTGCGCCGCATGACGCCCATGACGGCAATGAAAGGCTGTCTGCTTGAGCAGAATTAGAGCAGGATCAAACCGTCTGAGCAGAATTTGAGCAGATTATTTTTAGTTGCCCTAATATCAAAAAGCGATGTTTATCAGGCATTACTTATCGCTTAACTAGTTTGCTAAGGGGTAGCCTCTCCCTTATAACCTGGAGGTCGTTGGTTCAAATCCAGCCCCCGCGACCAAGCATTTTCGCAGGCCAGAGGTTAATTCCTCTGGCCTGTTTTTGTTTTTCTCGGGCCCTGGGTGGCCCCGAAGCGGTCTCGGGCCCCAGCAAGTTCTAAGTTTTCACGCTGCCATTGCTGGAAGCGAGGCGGCTGTTGCGTGTTTCGAAGATGCGCAGGACCTCTGAATCTGTGAAGGTCTCGCATTGCTCCGCCGTCTGTTCAGTATATTGAACAGACGGCGTGCTTAGCTGCTCTACCCCAAAAGCTCTTTGCGGCACGCGACGATCCATTCTGCAAGTTCTGGGATTCCCTCCCCGGTGCGTGCGCACGTTTCGAATATCTCAAGGCTGGGGTTGAGCACGCGCGCTTGTTTGCGCAGCGCTGCCATATCGAAATCGGGGTTAAGCGGAAGATAGTCGGTTTTGGTTACGATGAGTGCATCCACTACCGCGAACATGGGCGGATACTTGTACACCTTGTCATACCCTTCGGGAACCGAAAGCAGCATGACGCGTTTGTGTGCACCGGTGTCGAACTCTGCTGGGCAAACCAAATTGCCGATGTTTTCTAGAAACAGGTAATCGAAATGCTGCCCGCCAAATGCCTGGAAAGCGCGTTCGACCATGCTCATCTCAACATGGCATATTCCCCGCGTTTCAAGCTGCACTGCTTGTATGCCCGCATCCTTGATCTTCCGCGAATCCACGAACGACTCCAAGTCTGCTTCGATGATGCCGATGCTTGACGATTTCCGCAGTTCTTCAATGAGCGCCAGAAGCAGGGTGGTCTTGCCTGCGCCGGGAGATGCCATAACATCCACGAAGAAGGTGCCCTGGTTTTCAAGCATCTTCCGAAAATCGTTTGCGGCATTGGTGTTGTCGGCAAGGATGTCTTCTTTTATCTCTATGATGCGTGATTCTTCCATCGGTAACCCCTCTTCAATGGGAAGGCGGCTCCCCTAAAGCTGAGGGAGCCGCTAAAGCAAATGCTAATCAACCGTTTTGCCCATGATCTTGTTTGCGGCGTAAATACCGCTGATACATGCGGGCTCCAGGCCCAAGCCGTTCACGTCACCTGCCATGATGAGTCCTGGTGCCAGGTTTTGCGGCAAAGCCTCATGGGCGGCGGTGTACAGAGCATGGCTCCAGTACTTCTTTCCTATAACCGTCCACTCGTCGAAGTACTCGTCGAATTTGCGGGTTTCCTCGAAATCGACCTCGGTGAACACCTCGTAATCGCCGTCGAAGCGTTTGGCGATATAGATAATCGGAATAGTGTCATCGAACAGGTGAACAAGGTGCCCACGGAACTTCCGCTTGACTTTCCCTCGCACCAAATAGCCCGTAAGCTCGGAAGCCTTGCGAATATCCAGTGCGGGAATTCCTTCGACAGGCTCCAGGAGGCGCTGCGTGTCTACGGCGGGAGATGCCATAACCAGATTGCTCGCCGTAAAGCGTCCTGCGCCGCATTCGACAGCCCAGCCCTCGTCGCACTTCTCAACCCGGGTTATCGCATCGATAAGAACTTCGCCCGAACCCTGTGCCAAGCGCCGCTTGGTCCCTTCGGAATCGAAGTCGAAACGCTTCAGATCGAAAAGCAGCCGCAGGGGAGGGATCTTCATGGTAAGAGGCTGCACGGTGTTCAGATAATCAAGAGCGGTAAGGTCCTTGATCTTCGTTCCCGTACACGCGTGAGCGAACATGCTGATCAGATCGTGGGCGATGGGGCCAAAACCCATTCGCTCGATCATATCCATTGCTGATTCTTGGTACAGCTGCTTGATCAGGGGGTCTTTCTCAAGGGCTGCCGTGACCTCCATCACCGTGCAGTTGTCCTTGAACTTGGTGTAGCGGGGGATGAATTCCTCGCGCATCCACTTCATGTACTTCAGAAGCGAAGGCGCGTCGGCAATTGTTGTAGGGGAAACCGGTTCGTACTGTTTCCCGTTGTCGTGATGGCAACAGCCGGCGCTCAAAGCGGGCAGGACATCAGGCCCTTCAATCAGCAGCTCTGAGCGGAGCATATATTTGTAAGTTCCGAAATAGAACACCGCGCCGTAGTTCATGTGGCGTTCTTCGTCGTTGCAGATTCGCCCGCCAATATTGGGGCTGATCAGCAGGTATTCGCGATCGTTTTTCTGGAGCTCCAAGCAGCAGTTCATGCCAGCTGCACCAGCTCCAACCACGATGGTCTCGTAATGCGTTTTCATGGAGCCTTCTTTCCCTTAGTCGAAGTAACGCTTGCGGAAATCTCTGCGACCCTCCGCCAAGCCGGTGATTGTTTCCATGCAGCAACGCCCCATGACAAGGGATGCGGTTCCCAGGATGAAAACAACGAAGTACTTGTGGATGGGAGTGCGCAGGAAAGGATCGAAATGGCAATCGCAACGATAGATGAAGCGCGATTGGGTTTCATTGATCTGGTACACTTCCCAGTTCCACGTCCACGCAAAGCGGTGGAACCACAGGCGAAGCGCGCCTTCCTGATTTGGGCCGCGGTTTTTCCACGTTGGATCGGTAGCCGTATCGGAGTGGGCTGCCCAATAATAGAGGCCGTTTTCTCCGTTGGAACAATCGGTTACCCATTCGCCGATAGAAAGCGGTGCCTGGTGAAACCACTGAAACTCACCAACATGGAGGTTCTGCCACTGAGGGTATTTCTTCCAGTCGTAATGATTGCGGATGTCGAAGGTGAACAGGCGTTCCAAGCGCTCAAAGCTGTACCAACCACCCTTTGATTGGCCTGCCTGTTGCATGTAGGGCCATATCTCTTCGGGCAGAGCGTTGACTGTAATGCCTCCGTCGTAGCGAAGCGTCTTTTCTCCGTTGTGGAAGTGGTCGTCGCCCTTGAGGTTGTAGGCGCGCTCGGCATCGGTCATCTTTGTGCGCAAACCGTAGATCCACAACATCGAAAGCACAATGAAGCACGCGCCGCAGATGCACCAAAGAATATTCCATACCGTGACGCCAGGGCCGAACAGTTGGAGAAGGTAATCGGTTTTGTTGATCCCCAAAGCCAAGAGGGCGAATCGGGTGATCATGCTTGCGCCCCAGCCGATAAGGCCGTACCAAATTGCCTCGGCGCTGCATTCCATCATCTTTTTCTTGTGGCCGATAGCCCAATCGATTAAAACACCTATGATGCCCAGGAAGTACCCCAACAGCACAAAACATACTTTGGTGGCTTTAGAGAAACGATCCATGAAGCGAGGCTGTTTTTCGGGCATTGAAGGCAAAGTCCCATTTGCTGCTTTTGCCATGAGTGTCACGCCCCTTCTTTCTAATTAACTATTTCTTGTGTTTAAGAAGCAGCCACGCCAACGCTCCTACGCCAATGGCGCCTGCCACATATTTCTTGTTGTACTTGAAGAAGGCTTTCGCGCTTGTGCATCCAAGATTTCGCGCCGCCTCGTCGGCAAGGGCTACGGTCTTTTGGCCTGCTGCCTGCATAATTGCCATCGGATCCATTTGGGCATCCTTCCACTCGTAATCTGCCGGAGGGATTTCCATCGTGCATTTGTCCATGACCATGTCGATCCTTCCCTCTTCTAGGAAGTATTCATGGATGCTTTCACGTAGGGGCATGGTTTGTTGAAGGGTGATGGCATCGTTCGGGCAAACGCTCTTGCAGTACCCGCAGCCGATGCAATGGTCTTGGTCGATTGTCACCTTGCCATCGGAGTTCACCGTGATGATTTCCTGTGGGCACTTCTTGGCGCAGTTGCCGCAACCCGTGCATTTCTCGTGGTCGATTACCGCCGTGAAGCCAGCGCCGCTGAATCGGTTCTTTATGGTGCGGTTCGCGTTCTTGCAAACATCGAGTGCCACGCAGCAGTAAGGGCAGCAGAAGCAGATTTCCATGAACTCATCCATCTTCTGATTTTCGAAGCCCCAAACCATCTGTTCGAGTTCAACATATAATGCCTGTCCGATCAAACCCGCATCGCGGGCATCGTAGACATGCTGCTTAGCCTCTTCCTTCGTTACCGGCTTTGCCAGCCCGTTTTTCACCGCCGTTACTCCCGCCATGTTGAAGAACAGGCAGCCCAGCGTTTTTTCGTATTCGGAGCAGTCGTGGGCGGAACGGCAAATGCACCGATTCATTTGAGCGATGTATTCAGCGCCATCGATGGCGTCCATGATCAGATCTATGGGCAAAACCGCGGTTTTGCCTTCCTCGACCATGTCCACATTAAGGGGCAGCACAGTGCCGTGCGTGTACATTTTCTCATCGGGCGAGAACTGGGTAGCCCTTTTATAGAGCTCTGGAATGATACCCTCTTTTCCCGTAAGCTTTGCTCCTGATACGATCATCATGAACACCTTAAGGGTGCGGTCCCACGTTTTTGGCGTTGTGGCCAGTATCTTTGTCATGATGAAGTCTTTGATTCCCAGCCCGCGCGGGTGGTTTTCGCGCAGGGGCTTGTCTGGCAGCTCCCTGCGGTGCAGGCGGCCTTCGTCCAAGAAAAGTACTTCCCCCTGCGGGGTGATGTTGCCGCCGTCGCGCGGGTCGAGCGAGGCAATTACCTCATCAGGAACCCCGATGCTCTTCAGTTTCTCGTAATCGATACCTGGCTTTACCCGAACGGAAGCTGCTTGCGCTTCCGTAGCGTTCTCTTGAGCTTGGTTGAGCATTTCTTCCCCTTTATGCATTTCCCGCTCCTTCCTTTTCGAACGATTTATTTCCCCTTGTTCGTAATACGTGAAGTAGGCCTACCTGATTTCGATTTCCTTGATAAGGAGTTCTCCGCCGGTGACCATGTCATAGTTTTCGCTTCCGCAATCGGGGCAGCACATATGCCTGTCGCTGCCCATGGCAAGTTGGAAGGTTGCCCCGCAGTCGTTACAGTAAAAAGCCATAGGTACCTTCTGGATCTTGATTTTTGCGCCTTCGGCAAGGGTGCCTTTTGCGCAGCGGTCGAAATAGCGCTGCACCCATTCTTCTTCCAAGTTGCGCATTTCGCCTATAACCAGGCTCACCGAAAGGACCTGTTTGGCCTGCTGGGAGCACGCGTTGCGCAATACAACGTCAACGATGCTTCTGGTTACTCCAAGTTCGTGCATTTTGCCCGCCTTTCCCCTCAAGGCAGCAGAACGAAGCTCCTGATTTCCCCATTTGTCAGGACGTATCAAGTGACGATACAACTTCGTACTCTGACAAGTAGTATTCTAATTGCAGCATGAACGTGTTCATGAAGAACGAGACATTTTGCCTGGGATTGTATTAGCCGTATTAACCCAGCTGAGCGTACTTCGCAGAACGCCATTTCGGGAACAAAGGACGAGGTAACGATGATCCCTATTCAACAGCTGCCAAAATCGCCAACGCGAAAGTGCTTTGAAGAGGCATTTCTTGAGCTCTATGCCCAAAAGCCGCTCGATCAAATCAGCGTTATGGCTCTTACGGAAAAGGCGGGCTATTCACGGGCGACGTTTTACCGCAACTATTACAGCATCAGCAATGTTCTTGAGTCTGTCGAAGAAGAAAATACTTGCACATCAACCTGCCAAGCCATTATTTCGTGCTTAGACGATATTACGCTTGAGCAGGCTACCGATGCGATGGCCGACTTTTATCAAAAACGCTTCAGGGAAGTTTCCATTTTGGCGAACGGGGAATATGGGTCTATTTACCTTGATAAGCAGCGTGAGTCGATGAAACAGCTGTTCGCCGCATTGTTGGATAGGGGTTTTGAGCTTTCTTCTTTCCAGCTTGATGTTATTTCGGAGTACATCGCTTCGGCGAAAGTGGGCATGCTTCGGCTTTGGGTGAATGATCCAAGCAAGATTACCCTTAACCATTTGAACAAGATGACGGAAAACATCTTCGAATCGAGGCTTTGGACCTACCTTGCAAAGTGTCTTTCAGGCGATGGCGCCAAACAGGACAAGATCGTGCTTCCCGAGGAGTTTCCGGATTATCCCTGGATGATGAAGTAGTGGCATGTCTCTATCTGCAATCCTGAAGCTGCAAGGGAGAATGTCGTCGCTCGACTAAATGGCTATTTAGCTGCGTAAGGTTGACCTTCGAAACGTCAATCTTGCCGGAAATCAACCTAGGCAACAAAACATCACGAAGTTCCTCTAGCTGTTTAGATTCAAGCTCATTTGCCTTTATCTGTTCATAAATGGGATCTGCAAAAGCACAGAAGTCTTCAATTGCCTCAGTTCCTGGAGCGGGCATCAAGTACACGAGTGTAGCTTTCGGTTGGGTCCTCTGACGACTGCCTGTAGAGCCCGCCACATGAGCAAGGAAGAAGGCTGTGAAGGCGGGCGTCAATGGCCGCACAATAGAAACTCTTGTGCTTCGGTTCGTCTGGCTTGTAGACGATAAATTCCGTTGAGCAAACCGGGCGTTTTGTTCTGTACAGCATTCCTGCGCCAGCCGATTGGCTTGAAGCTAAATGGAGCGCTGGGGAATGTCTTACCTATGTTGGAGGATTTGTCGCGGCGTTGGCTGGCGTTGTCGGCATCTACGCAACCATCAGCGAATCCCGTTTGAGCGAAGAGCGCCAGCTGCGAGAAAGCGTTGCGCCCTGTATCGCGCTGACTTTGCTGAAAATTGGCTTTCGCCTGTTCAAATCGTTGACTCGAAAGTGCTCGGTCTCAACCTTTCGGTTGCGGATGGTTTTGAGGGCGCAGAGGCTACCGAATAGGTCTTCTGAGATGGAGCCGAATTGGAGCCGAATCCACTTGCGGAGTCGAACTAGAGCCTAGAATCCTGAACGCAGATCGCCAACAAAAGCGCAGGTCTGGCGCTTGTTGGCGAAAATGGCGATGCTTGGCGAGGGGCTGGAATGTCCTCATAACCCGGAGGTCGTTGGTTCAAATCCAGCCCCCGCGACCAAGATTTTTCAAGGCCCTCTTCGGAGGGCCTTTTTCTTTGACCACCAAGTGACCGCCACGTGACCACCATTTGACCATCAAAATTTTTCAAGGGGTAGTCGTTTTTCATCTTAAAACTGGTGAATGCTTGCGGCACGAAGCAGATTCCCATCTGGCAAAAGTATTATGTTTTCGTTATACTTCTGCCATGACAAAATACGATGACATATACGAAACCGCAGCCGACAACCACGGCCTCATTACGTCTGCGCAAGCAAAAAAATTAGGCGTTACCAACAACGAACTGGTGCAATATGCCAAGCGCGGGCGCGTCGAGAAAGTTGGACACGGCCTCTATCGATTAGCGAAATGGGTGCCCGAGAGCAACGACCCCTACGCATGGGCTGTTGCGGCGGTAGGCCCTGACGCCGTGCTTTGCGGCGAGTCTGTCATCGCCATGCTGGAACTCGCCCCCACTAATCCTTCTCACATGTACGTCGCAACTCCAAGGCGCGTCAGGCGCAAACTTCCCGCGGGCCTCGTAGTCGTGCAAATCGAAGGAATAACACCCACGGCCACATACGACGGCATTCCCTGTCAGAGCGCGGTAGACGCCATCAGGCACTGCGAGGCAACCATGCTACCCGAACGGCTGACTGCTGCCGCCGACGAGGCCCGCCGCCAGGGGTATGTCAACCGAGCCGACTATCAAAAGCTGAAAGAGGAGCTAAGCGAATGACGGAAGGTAACCAGCTCAAAAAGCAGTAGCAGGCGCACTCGTCGAAGGCAGGCAGGCGCACCCCGAGGGCGTTCCCAACGCCTATATCATGCAGCCGTTCAAGGTGAAGCTCGCATACAACACGAAACCCTGGGTGACAGTTGACTTGGAAGTTGGCCACAATGAGATAGGCGACGCAGAAGAGCCCGACTTTGTCGTGCCGGAGGATGCAAATGCAATCCTGGGCGCTCTTGGGTTTCCCTCTATTGGTCCCGTACCCGTGATGCCACTTAAACATCAAATCGCGCAGAAGCTCCACGCCGTGAGCACGCCGGGCAGCGCACGCGCACATGATCTCATTGATCTGCAGTTGATTGACGCCGCGTACGCTGGAGATTATGCTGACGTGAAAGCAACATGCGAGAGGCTTTTCGCATACCGCAAGATGCAGGCGTGGCCTCCAACGATATCCATTGGTCCAGGTTGGGAAGATCGCTACGCCGCTCAATTACCAAAGGGAAACTTGCTTCCCACGGCCAGTGACGCAGTTGCGTGGGCAAGCGGACTAATCGACCGCATCAACGCTTCGTAAATGCCGATGGTGTCGAAGCGCACCCTCACGTCGGCGATGTCCTCGTCGTCCGCGTGTGCCGCCAGCCACTTGGCTGCCGACGACTTCAAGCGCCAGATTGTCGAGCTGCGCAACGCTGGTAAGCCCATTTCCGAGGTAGTGGCTGGGAAGGTCGACGGTGCGGCGCTGGATCGCCTCGATCAACTCGACGGGCTCACCTTGCGCTGTCGGCAATCGCACGTCCGAGCAGACCAGGATAAATGTGCACATCAGGGGTGCTTGGGTGTGCAACAACGGCGTCACCTCTTGATGTGGCCTACACAGCGAAACTCATGAGGGTACGTCCATCAATGGTCCTGCTGTACAGAAAGCCTGACCCCCATCATGGAAGATCAACTTGCCTTGATCGGCATTCCTTACCGCAGAAACGACGACTTCCACCGGCTTTCAAAGAAGAGAAGGTGCATATAGCCGCACTGGTGCAAAACCGAAATTGGCTTTCGCCTTGGCCCGGGCATGGGACAGATAAAGCTGCTGCTTGTAAGTGGGGCAATTAAACTAACCATACACACTAAGTTTTGCAGTGTGCATGGTTAGTTTAAAGTGCACAGCGTGATCAACATGCTATTCACCTACTCGGACATGATCGGCGAATACGGGTCGGCCTACCGGATCGGCAAGGCCGTGGACTCCGGCGAGGTCTTTGAGGTGATGCGCGTGGTGTTGTGGCGATTGCTGCGACTGTGTGGAGGTGGATAGCTCTACGGATGAAAGACGATTAGGTATCGCAATAGATTCCGCTAAAATTAATAATCTGTCCGAATATTAGCGCTCTTATGCTTGTTAATTTGACAAAACTTAACTTGAGGTTAGAGCTACAAAAAGCATCGCTTTTGTTTTTAAATAACACGTTCTAATAATTAGCTATGCACTTCATAGAGAACCGAAGCGCATAGCACATTGAGATCTCCATACCGAATGATGCGCAAGTCAGGATTACGGCAAACTCGAGCAATACTCCAATGCGGTGTCAATGAATGTCTTGACCGTTTTGGATTGCTCGATTCTGGCGTTCGAACAAAGATACATCTGATGAAAGTTTCGGGGGGGGGCTTCTGAGATTTTAATCAGTGTGAGATCTTGATCGTACGAGTCCAAGACCCAAGAGTGGCAGGCAATCGCCATGATGTCGGGGTTGCCAACAACCATAGATGCCAAAGTGATTTCATCAGAATAGAGGCAGTCTATTGTCAGGTCGTAAGATTTGATCAAGTTGGTTAGTTCGGCGCCGATCGGGCCCGTTAGGCTGTAGGAGATAAGGTAATGATCAGCTAGTTCTTCAAGCGATATTTCCTTGCGAGAAGCAAACGGATGCAAGCGGTTCACTACAAGAACGGCTTCTTGGGCCCAGCATGGATTAAACCTAACATCGGGATCATCACCCATGGTTCCGGCAAAGGCAACGTCTACCGTTCCTCGTTTTATCTTTTCGATGAGGGAAGGGGTTGTGGATTGATCCACCTTGACCAGAACATTGCCGTGGGTGCGGGTGCGAAATAAGTTGATAATGCGAGACCAATCTTTACTTTGCACCGAAAAGACGGTGCCTATAACTATCTCGCGTTGAGAACTACCCTGCTTTTCGTGCAGCATCTTTAATCCGTTGTTCAGAAAACGAAGTGAAGTGTCCACGTATTCGTAGAACGATTCGCCCTCGCTAGTAAGCTCAACCTCACCTCTCTTTTTCTTAATCAGGGTAACGCCTACTTCTTGCTCGAGCTTTCCTAGCGCCAGAGACAGGGTCGAAGGAGTTATTGAGAGCTTCTCAGCGGTTGCGCTTCTGCTCCGAAGCTCAACAAGTGTTTTGAAGTAATTCAAATGATCAAGATTCATGATCCCCCCGATCGTGTGGCACAGAAACTGAACCAAAGCCATCCCTAGAAGGATAGCGCTTCAAGGAAACAATTCGTGCGCTCATTCGGTATGAGATCGGTTTGCTTAACACGAGAACAGCGTCTGTTGATGTTCGGCCGAAATAGGCTCTGGGTTAAGGAGGAATCGATGAGGGGACTAGAGGGAATAAAGGTTGTTGAACTTACTAGTTATGTTGCGGCACCGGCATGTCCGAGGATTCTTGGGGAAATGGGCGCAACTATCTACAAGATAGAGCCAGCTTCTGGGGACGAATATCGAACAAACGGACCAGGATTTGGCATGCGCAAAACAGACGTGGATGATCCCGCGTTCGATTACGCGTCAATGAACAAAACCTTTGTAAGCATCAATCTCAAAAGCGAAGAGGGTTCGAAGCTCATACATAAAATGCTCGACGATGCCGACATTATGGTCACGAGCTTCAGAGATAAGGCCCTCTCAAAGTTGGGCCTGGATTGGGAGAGCATCCACAGAGATCATCCGCATTTGGTTTGGGGGCAAATGCGTGGCTATGGCGAGTATGGGCCCGATAAGAACACAAAGGGCTTCGATGCAACGGCTTATGCCGCTCGCGGCGGCTGGTTTGCCTGCCTTCCTCAGGCGGGGGAGGGGTATCAGCCTATCAACTGGCCGGCGGCAATGGGGGATTGGAATGCTTCCCTTGCCCTAACCGCTGGGCTGCTTGCTGCGTTAGCGCGTAAGGACCGCACGGGAGAAGGGGACAAGGTTACGGTAACCCTGCACCATTGCGCCCTTTGGCCTATGCAGATGATGCTGGGCTCCACCCAATTTGGCGATAAGTGGCCCAAGTCGCGCTACAACGTTACCTGCCCTACCAACAACACCTATCAAAGCAAAGATGGGGTTTGGTTCATTATCTGCTATGGCAGCTACGACATCTTCTACGACCACACCATGAGAACCATTGGTCTCGACGACCTTGTTGGCGACGAACGATACAACAAGGCAGCTGAGATCAATAACGGATCGGGCAAGAACTCGGAAGTGGTTCGCATCCTCGAGAATCAATTCCTCACCAAGACATGGGCTGAATGGGAAGAGATTTTCAAAGCGAATGAAATTCCCTACGAAAAGCTGTACTTGCCGCAGGACATTTTGAACGACGAGGAAGTATACGCAAGCGACATCTTGAGAAAAATCAACTATGACGCTTTTGGGGAAAAGGTTATACCTACCTCGCCGATAAGGCTCGACAGCATGGGAGACCCGGTTCTACGCAAAAGCAGGCCGGTTGGTTACGACACGGCTGCTGTGATGAGCGACTACGGTTACTCCGAAGAAGATATTCGAAAGCTCGATGGGGAAGCTGTCACTTGCTATCACGGTCCTGATCTGCCTGATTCGGTATTTGAGCCGAGCTTTGGCCCTAGATCGAAGAGGGTCTAATTCACTTGGTCTTAATGGCCGGGCGATTGCAATGGGGGATGAGTCGCAAGGCTTTTGCACTCGCTCGGTCATGGACATAACAACAACACAAGGAGGAGGAAGAAATGGCAACCGAAAAAATTGCCCGACAGGGCCTTACGGTCCGCCACGTTGGCGTTGTGGTAACCATGGCGCTAACATTGCTAACTGCTGTTGGCATTGTGTTTACGGCAGCAGGCCTATGTTACAGGCCAGTATCGCAACACTTCGGCGTTCAGACATCACAAGTCTCGCTATACATCACGTTCGTTTATTTGGGCCAGTGCATCGGAGCTGCCCCAATGGCAAAACTGTTCGACAAGTTCAACGCTAAAACAGTATGCGTTGTAGCAGCCCTGATGGTAGTTATCCCCTACATGGGATTCTGTGTATACCCTGCGATTTGGTGCTACTGGGTAGCGGGCTTCATTATCGGACTTGGCCTTGTATGCGTTGAGTTCACCATGACTGCAGGCATCCTGAGCCGTTGGTTCCACACCAATTACGGCACCGTAACCGGCATTGTATTTGCAATGACTGGCGTTGGCGGAGTCGTTTGGAACATCATTGGTCAGTTCGTACTTGGTCCCGACCTTCAAGGCTGGAGAACCCTTTACATGGTATTCGGCGTCGCAATCGCCATTGGCACGATTCCTTTTATCGCAATCTTTGTTAAGCGCACCCCTCAGGAGTGCGGAACCCTTCCCTATGGTATGCCACTCGATGCCGCAGCAATGGAAGCTGAACTGGCAGAAGAAGCAGACAGAAAAGCAATCCAAGAACCCGGATTTGCGGCTAAAGACGTGTTGAAGATGCCATTCTTCTGGACCCTTGTTCTAGGCGCCGGCCTGCTGAACACAATCACAACGATGTCTCAGCTCTTTGCGACTTACGTTCAGTTCCTTGGCCACGAAGGCTGGGAAGGCCAAGCCCTGGTCGCACTGCTGCTCCTTTCGGGCACTCTTGAAGCGTTCGCAAGCGCAGGCCAGGGAGGCGGAAAGGTCCTGATTGGCTTTATCGAATCTCGATCGGTATTGATTGCGCAAATCATTGGCTACGCTGGCGGCGTAATTGGTCTATGCATGATGTGGTGGCTTCCCAAGCTGTTTGGCGAAGCAGGCATCTGGCCCATGTTCTGCGGTGGCCTCTTCTATGGACTTGCCTACGCATGTTCCACGGCAATGCTTCCGTTCATCGTTCGCGAAGTATTTGGTGGTCGAGATTTCGACAAGATCTACTCTTGGATGATCATGATCTTCAATGGCATTGGCGCACTCGGGGCAACTGGCTGGGCGCTCGTATCTGAAACCTTCGGCTGGGACGGCTTCTTCATCGGCGGCATTATCGTCCTGACCATCACTTTCGGATTGCTTGGCTACACATGGATAGCCGGTGACAAGGCACGACGCAAGACCTGGTTCAAGAGCGACGCTGAACTTACCGCCGAAGCGCATAAGGAAGGAATTACTGCATAGTAATTTAGCCCACCAGTTTTCTGGGAAGTAATCCCCCGTCATATCCATATCGTACGAAAAGATCCGCTGTGCCTCGTTGGGTGAAGGGGCGCAGCGGATCCCGGAAGGGCAATGAGCAAAATGATCGATTTCAATCTTCTGTGCAACATCCTCAGCCCCGGCATCTTCGTGATTCTTGCTGGAGGACTGATAACCGGATACGACACTGCAACTCTCATCGTCATTGGCGTTATTGGCTATGCTCTCGTTTTCTTTATGCGACGTCTAGCTAAAAGGCAGCGAAAGCAGTAGCCGTAAGCCCGTAATTCATTGCCAATAAGCCCTGCTAGCCGGGGATGCCCAAAGCGCCAAAACAGGGGTGCTTAGTTTCTTATTGCCATATTCAGACATTTAAAGGAGATCCTTATGCGAAAACCATTCGAAGATCTGATCGTCTTGGATCTATCGCGTTATTTATTAGGGGCGTATACGAGCCTTTTCTTTGCAGACTTGGGGGCTCAAGTTATCAAAGTGGAAGACACCAAGACTGGCGATTTAATGCGTGGAGAAAAGCCTATGGTCAATGGTGAAAGCTACTATCATTATGCGCTTGACAGAAACAAGGAAAGCATATCTCTCAACCTGAAAGACGAAGAGGTTCTTGAGCGTTTTTATCAACTGGTTGCACGTGCGGATGTCCTTGTCGAGAACTACCGTCCCGGTGTCGCTAAGCGCTTGAAGATTGATTTTGAGACTTTGCATAAGATCAACCCCAATCTTGTATACGTGTCGTTTTCGGCATATGGCCAAAACGACCCGCGCAGTCTTGATGCTCTTCACGACATTAATATCGTTGCGCAAACGGGGTATTACGACCTAACGAATGGTGCCGTTGCTCTGCTGCAGCCATCGGATCTTGCTGCTGCTATGGCAGGGATTCAGGGTGCATTAACGGGGCTTATCGCACGCGACAAGGCAAAGGGAACCCATGTTGATGTTTCGATGTACGATTCGCTTATCTGGTGGAATGCGATGCTCGATAGCCGCTGGTTCTTCTACGGTAAAACGCTTACTTCGGGAATGAGGGAATATCCATCGGTCGGTTACAACATCTACCGAACAAAAGACGGAAGAATGATATCTTTCGGACTCTATGAGAATAAGTTCTGGAATGAGTTCTGCGATGATATCGGCCGTCCAGATCTGTACGACACCCTCAAGGACACGCCAGAGCAAAACCCCATTGCGTACCAAGCAGTTGTCGATTTTGCTGCATCGATGACATACGATGAGTGGATCACCTGGCTGGAGGATAAGACATACGCTATTGCTCCGTGCCTTAATAAGAGCGAGGCTATCGCCCTTGCTGTTGAAACAAATCCTCAAACAATCAACTATGTTGATTTCCCCCGATTTGGAACCGCTTTGCAGACCAACACGCCGCATGTCATAGGAGATATGCGATCAGATCTTTCCGAGGCACGTGAACCAGCGCTGCTCGGAGAGTCGACTCGAAGCGTTCTTTCGTGGGTAGGCGCTTCCACGAAAGAAATTGACGCAATGATTGAGCGAGGCGCTGTCATCTGCGCCGACGACAGCGACTCGCTCGAGGAAAGCGCCTAGCTCCCAAGATTTGCAATGTACCAGATTGCAACTTCTCTCCTTTATAGCGCGCCGACGAACCCCCGTGATTCTGATAGTCGGCGCGCATTTTTATGCAGCCAAGACATTCCCTGTAAGCAATAGTAGTACTTCGCTCCTATTTGGATGCTCTCTTTCTTTTTTTGTCTGTGGGGTGTTGTTGGCTGTCCGTCTCATGATCAGGCCGAACGCCTTTTCGGAATGCTCTTATTTTTTTAAAAGCCCCTGCTTGGTTCTTCTGGCGTGATTGCTTGGCCTTGCCCGTCGATGGCGTGCTGTGCGGCGCCTGCCCTCGTTGCCGTTGGTATACTCTCCGAGAGAAGCGTTCAAAACGCCACCAGCTCGTACAACAATACGGCAGGCGGATCCAGGAGAAGATGATTTACGCGTCGGGCTATGGCCGTCGAGGCATGCGGTCGAGACCTCATAAGAAAAGCGCCTAGGCCTCGGTTCCTCACCCAGGCCTAGGCGCTTTTAAATCAAATGCCGCATTATTCCTTGCTTGGGAACTCGACCTCTAAGATTCTCATCAGCTTCCGATAGGCCTCGAGCTCGCTTGCTCCCTGTTCTGCCTCCGCATCAAGAAACCTCTGCATTTCACCTGCGGTCATTCCGGTGTATTCGTTTTCTTCCTCCATGGGAAGCCCCCTTTCCTGCATCGCTCTTCGGTTTTTGTCTCGAGCGTCTTTGATGCTTCCCTGAGCGCCTTCCGTGCGTTTAGGGCTATACGCTCACTATAATCGCAGGTAATTGGACGGTTTACCAGCTGTTCTTTCGGCTTCACCTCAAACAACACTCCAGCCCCATTGCCCCAATCCGACCAAAGCGCATAAGCCATGCGCCAGCATTCCAAAAGCTGTCGGCGAAGGTGCAAGCCGGCCTTGTCGAAACCGTGCTATCCCACGCATAGCGTGTTGCCAGCAGGGGGGGCAAAATCAAGCCGCCCTTGCTGCGCGGTGCCCACCGTTATTACGGGGTTCGTATATGCGAACCACACTTATTGGCTCCAAAAGTGCAGGTCACTGTGTTGCGCAACATATTACGGCGTTTTGCCGTGAAGCTGGTTTTTAGATGAGGCTCAAGGTCGCTTGGGATCCTCTGAAAACTAGCTAAGGGGGCCATTGAAATGAAAAAGTATTCATCTGAGGCATATTCCTCCAATTCACGCACGCTCCATCGTTATGTTGTTGTAGCCGGGCTTGTTCTTTCCGTCGGCCTTACCATTGCGCCAGGTGCGGTATCTACGGCGTACGCCGATGAACTCGCATCCGGTTCGGGCTCTTCCGCCGCTATCGAAGCCGCTATGCAGCCTGGGGAAGGCGCTTCTTCCAGCTCCGTTAATGCCGCGCCGCAGGCGGAAGGGAAGGCAGTTGCCAGTTCTGCCGAAAGCACTTCTGGCGTCGAGGGCCAGAATCTGCCTGGATCTGCCCCGGCTAAATCGAGCGCCAGTGAAGCGAGCGCTCCTGGTGCCAGCGAATCCGGCTCTGCCTCTGTTGGTGAAGGCACTGCTTCTGCCGCAGCTCCCGCAACGGGCAGCGGCCCATCTGCAACCACGACCGCACCAGAAGGCGGTACTTCGCCTGACGCTGCAACCACAGCAACGGGCAATGCCCCCGACCAGCCGCTTCTGCTGCCGTGGCTTCTGGCGGCTTGACGCTCGCTGCTGCCCCTGCCGCTGAAGGCGCCGCCGCGCCCACCGCTGGCGTTGTGGCGAAAATTGGCGAGCAGTCCTATGCGACGCTCGATGAGGCCATCGCCGCTGCGAAGTCGGGCGACACCATCGTTCTTGTGGCGAACGCAACAACCCAGGGCATCAACATGAAGGGCGACCTTACTATTAACGGCGCTGGCAACACAATCACCTTTGAAAAAGACGGCATCGCAATTTTCGGTCATGCCCTCACATTCAAGGACGCCATAGTTTCCATGATGGGTATTGGTTCAACGCCTTATGCCGAATGGAAGTGGATGGCTATCTGCGCAAGCAAAGACGGTTCGCTGACCTTGGACAACACGGCCATGAGCCTGGATGGAACAGGCACGGCTTCGGGTACCCATGCAATCTACTTCACCTCGAACAACAAGCTAAACGTTACCAACGGGTCCACCTTAGTTGTTTCCAACTATCCGCAGGATGCGCTGGAGTGGGACGGTGGCGATGGTGGCTACAACCTTAATGTGACCGGTGGTTCCAAGGTTGTGCTCGACCATAATCGTTCCGGCATTGCAGGCACGTTTTTCGTTAAGGTGGACGCAAGTGAGCTGACCGTGATCAACAACAGGGGCAACGGTTCCAACGGATCGCATTTCGACATCGCAAACGGTTCGGAGGTTTCCTTCAAGGACAACGGATCCCACGGCCTTTCCGCTGGCAAGCTGTTCGTTAAGGGCTCTACGGTTACGTGCACGGGCAACGGTATGTACGGCATCACCGTTGGCAACTCCTTGAACGTTGACGGCACTTCCACCCTGAAGGCCAACGGGAACAAGACTAAGGCAAGCGCTTCTTCCGGCGGCGGTTTGCGCATTACGAAGAACGCTAGGGAAAACTTCATCGCAAAGGGCGCCGTTGTTGAAATCAGCAACAATGGCGGAAATGGTCTGGAAAACTACGCTGATTTGCTTATCGAAGAAGGCGTTGACCTTTCCATCCTCCAGAACTACGAGAAGGGCAAAGGCGGCGGAATCTATAACGGCGCCACGGGTTCTCTCACGCTTCCTTCTGGGGCGAAGATCTACAACAACACCGCGGCAAAAGCCGGCGACGACATCTTCAGCCTTGGCAAAATCGTTGTTCCCGCAACGGGCAAATGGATTCTTGACCAGAACCATGATGGCGTGGGCGATCATTCCATTACCGGCTGGTTTGAAGACGGCCTGGGCAGCGACAACCCTCAGCGTTGGCAGGCCCATGCCGAAGATGAAGATGCGAACTATATGATCGGCATCGAAGAGGGTAACTTCGAGACCCCTCTGGCCCTTAAGGCGGCTCATGGTATTGAAGTTGATCCCGGGGAAGGCGAAGAGCCTGCTAGCCCTGATGGTGCGTCCGAAGGCCCTGGAAAGGCAGAAGGCTCTAGCAGCGTTGAAACCGTTAGCGCCGAAAAGGCTGAAGTGGTAGCACCCGGCAGCGTGAAGAGCGTTTCGCCGAAGACGGGCGATTCCGCTGGATTCGGCCTTGCTGCCGCAGCGATGTCCGTGGTTGCTGCGATTAGTGCCGCGTTCGCTGCGCTCCGCAGGCGCGAAGACTAGCCGCTTTTCCGGAGTAGCTGCTTAAACCCCCTCGGGTGGCCGTTTGGTTCCTCCCGAATCAGAAAAGCCGCGTTTCGAGTTTTGCTCGGAGCGCGGCTTTTGTATTGCCGCTTTCCCACACACTTGCAGCAAGTAAAAGCCCTTCGCCGCGCTTTGCGACGAAGGGCTTTGTTTGAAATGAAAAGGGTCGGCTCCGCAGGTGGGCTGAACCGCTCAGCTACGGTGACGCGATCCCGGACGGCGTTGCGTTGGCTCCGCAGGTGGGCTGAACCGCTACTCTTGCGCAGGGCCGAACGAAAGGTCGTCGAGTTTCGCCGGTGCCTCCCCGTCGTAGCAGCGCACGTTGCCTGCTTCCACTAGGGCATCCACTTCGGCTTCGCTGTAGCCCAGGTCTTCCATAACCGCGCGCGTGTCGTAGCCGACGGGTTTCGCGCGGCTGATAACCGGGTCGCCCTGGCTCTTCATGCGGATGGGAATCGTGGTAATGGAATGGTCGCCGATGCTGTCGTAGTGAATCGGGCGGAGCATATCGTTTACGTAAGCTTCGTCGTCTTCCAGGACGTCTTCCATGGTGTTGCATACTGCGTAGGGAACGTCGTTGGTGTCGAAAACTTCCTTCCAGTATGCCCAGTCGTGCTTGGCGAAGGCTTCGGCCATCATGTTTACCACGGTTGCGTTGTCGCCGTTGGCGTTGATGGTTGCGCAATTCGTGAAGCGCGGGTCGTCGGCGTATTCTTCCAGGCCAATCAGGCGCGCAACGAACGGATACCAGGAATCGTATGTGCCGTAGCAGATAAGGAACCATACGCCATCGGCGGTCATGTACGAATTGTTGGTGGGGCAGGGCACGGCCTTGCGGCTCTTCGGGAAGGGTACACCGAACGGGGCGGAAACAACAGGCACCTGCATGCCCCACAGCGCCATGTGGTGAAGGTTTACGGTAACGTGATCGCCCATGCCGGTGCGCTGAGCGCGCCAAACGGCGCTCATAATGCCCAAGCCAAGGGCGATGCAGGAATTGAAATCGCCGAATGCGGCGGGCATGTTGCCTGGCTGGAAGTGCTCGCCAGCCTGCGGAATGGACATAAGCAGGCCGCCACGGGCGGAATAGCAGGTGGCGTCAAAGCCCTTGGCGTCTTTCATTTCGCCACGCTCTCCATAGCCACGCATCTGGCCGTATACCAGACGCGGGTAACGGGTGTGCAATGTTTCGTAGTCGTAGCCCAGGCGCTTCAAGGAAGGATTGCGCAGGCTTGTAACAAACACATCGGCCTGTTCCAGCAGCTTTTCTACCAGTTCGCGTCCTCCGTCAGACTTCATGTCGATGGAAAGGAATTTCTTGTTGGCGTTGCTCATGTCGAACGCCGGGTTGTCGGGGCCCAGCTCCGGCATGCCGAAGCCAACGCCGTCGCCGCGGTGCAGGTTGCCCTTGATGGTTTCGATCTTGTACACCGTGGCGCCCATTTCGCCGAGCGCACGAGTGCAGGCAGGCATCGCGACGTAATCTCCCAGCTCTACCACTACGAGCCCTTCAAGGCCCTTCGGCAGTTCCTCGGGCGACAGGCCCTGGAATTCTTCAGCGGGGGGCATGACGATTCGGTGATCCAGACTCACGATAACCTCCTTGGTTAGATGAACATGTCCATCACTCTACTTCCAGGGATACCGTATTGCAATGAGCCGCCTTAGGGCATGCGCCACAAGTGCTTTAGTGTTGTGGGCAAGTGCGGGCGGTGATCAGCATAAATGCAGGCCGCGCAAGGCTGACCTGCATTTATAGTTTCTCGAGCGCGATTGATTTTAATAAAGTGTTGGAGCAAGAAGCACCTTGCCGGTGCCGCGATAGACGTTCACCAAACCCTCTCCGGAAGCGGCAGAGCCCACGAGCGATTTGCCTGAGCGCTCAACCGTGAAGTTGAGGGATCCGCTCCAAGCCAGCGCCATGTTGCCGTCGATCTTGAGTTCGTCGTTGTCCAGGGTGACCTCGATCAGCTCTTCTTCGGGGCAGGGGGATTCCAAGCACAGCGCGCCGTAGCCCTGGATGCCCAGGTTGAACAGGCCTTCGTTGCCAGCAACGGCGGAAGAAACATTGCTGCGCATAACTGTTTTGTGTTGGAGGCTGGAATAGCACGCTAGGAACAGGCCGTCGTCGAGCACGATAGAATTGCCCCAATCGGTTACGTCGAGCGTGATGATGTAGCGATAGGTGGGCTCGAGAACTAGAAGGCCCGTGCCCTGGTATTCGGGCTTGATTGCCGATTCGCTGGTAACCGCACCACGCAGGGCCTTGCCAAACAGGTCGCCCACGCCCTTAACGCCGGTGGTGCAGGTTACGTTGCCTACCATCCACTGCATAGCGCCGGCCTGAACGGTGACGGGTGCCTGGCTCAGGTCGCAGATAACCTGGCGGCGACGCACGTTCATTTCGCTGGCGAAGTAAGCATTCATGGCGGAAGCTTCGTTGACGGAAAGGTCGCGCTTCCATTCGATGGTCTTGAAGGCGCCGAACTCCTTGAGTACGGTTACGTCGTCGTTGTCGGTGAAATTGGAAATCTTGAACATAACTCTCCTCCTATTGATGTTGGTGCGGGTTAATCTTCTTAATTGCCCAATTTGCAGAAAAGAATAGCATGCGGTGGTCCTTGCGCGGGGTGGTACGTCAGGCGCCTGGGGTGGTCGGCGGGCGGGCGCTTCTCGCGAAGGTGCAACCAGTGCGCCCCGCGCGTCTAGGGTGTCGCGCCGTAGCGGCGGAGTCCGCGGCACCGACCCTCTTCACGCGTCCCACGCCATAGTGAGTCGAACCCCGCGCCTCTAGGGCGTGTCAAACACCTGCGCCCCGGCAAAATCGTCGAATTTGGCGGCGGCTGCTTCCTTTTCCGCCATCAATTCCTCAAAACCGGTCAACGCTGCGAAGGGCATGAACTGGGTGGCGCGTTTGGGGTTATTGGCGGCGAAGTGGATGCCGTTTTCCCTAACGCGCATTGCAATGTCGCGTAGTATGCAGCGGCGCCTTTCTGCTTCGTCGAAGGCAATGTCTTCCAGGAAATCGTCTTCGCTAAGCACGGTGGCCTCCTATTTGGTTGTTGCGTTCGCGCATGGTTGCGCCCTGCTTCAAGCTGGTGCCGCGCAACAATGCGTTCTTACCAAAGCGGTCGCGCACGGCAACGGATGCTTTGGCCAGGTCGGCTTCTTTGCCGCTGTCCTCCGACCCGAAAAGACTGGGCTGGTCGTACTTGGCAGGTTGGAGAGCGCCCAGTGCCACCGTTAGCCTGCGGATAGGTTCGCTGTCCAGCGTGTGCTTGTCGAACAGCTCAAGTGCAACCTTGACTATGCGATGCGGCGAATCGGTTCGTTCGGAAAGCTTGGTTGAGCCGCCGCTTCCCATGCCCCATCTGCCGCTTTCGGTAAGGCGGGGCCGAGCGTAGCCAACGTGCACGGATACGCTTCCGCATGAAAGCCCCTTCGAGCACAAGTCCAAGCAGCTGGCGTCTGCCATTTCCCGCAGTACGGTGCGTGCTTCGCTGGAGGAATAGTCGCGCATCAGCACCTGCCCGTTCGATATTGAATGCGCTGCGGGGCGGTACCCTTTTATCTGCTTGATGGTGCAGGGCTCCTGCCCCCAGGCGTGGTCTAGCAAATATTCGCCGATTTTGCCGAATTCCTTTTTCAGCCATGCGGGGTTGGCGGCGCATATGCCGGCCATGTCGTAGATTCCGCGCCGTGCCAGGCGATGCGCGATGCCTGAGCCCACCTGCCAGATGTCGGTTATGGGCTGATGGAACCAGATTTCGCGCTTGTAGCTTTCTTCGTCCAGCATGCCTATGCCGTCGGCCGCTTTTTTCGCTTCGATGTCCAAGGCCACCTTCGCCAAAAACAGATTTGGGCCGATGCCCGCCGTGGCGGTGATGCCTGTTTCTTCGGCTACTTTGCTGCGCAACATTTCGGCGAAGGCTTTTGCGTCCATTCGATACAGCTTTAGGTAGGGGGTTGCGTCTATGAAGCATTCGTCGATGCTGTACACGTGAAGGTCTTCTGCGCTTACGTATCGCAGATATATAGCGTTGATCTGCGCCGATACTTCCATATAGCGGGCCATGCGTGGCGTTGCCATGGTGTATTCGATTCCATTGGGAATCTGAAAAATGCGGCAACGGTTTTTTACGCCCAATGCTTTCATAGCGGGCGTTATGGCAAGGCAAATGGTGCCAGGCCCACGGTCGGGGTCGGCCACCACAAGGTTTTCAGTGAGGGGGTCTAAGCCGCGGTCGACGCATTCGACGCTTGCGTAGAAGCTTTTCAGGTCGATGCACACATAGCTCTTTGCGGGCTTGTTGGCAAGCACGGCTCATTCCTCCCATCACATCGAAAACAGAGTTTGTTTGCTGGTTTTTATACGAACACCTGTTCTAGTATACAGACATGGACTACAGGGCGAAAGATGGCGAAATGAGGCGCGTGCACCGCGAAACGGTGGACGTGCTGGCACGGTTCGGGCGGGATGGCCGCCTTGAGCCTTGTGTTGTCGTGCTCAAAGATTGCCGTGCTTTCCGCATCGATGAAGTGCTGATGACAAGCGGGTTTGGTCCAGTGCACCACGGCAAGCGCACGGCGCGTTTCGATATTCGCCTGGGTGGCGGGAAACGCAGCTGGTCTTGGAGCATCAGCTGGAAAACTCCGCCACGGGTACGGCGGGCGCCACGGGCGTCGCTGGAGCTGCGGCGGCTCGCGTCCGCCTGATGCCCCGGCGCTGTTCGGCGTTGTCGGGGCGTGGCAAGATCTGCGCGCCGTGCATGATCTGAGGGGCCCGCGCAGCGAAAAGGGCCCCTTCCTGGCAAGATATTCGCGCGGTGCATTCCCAAGCGGCTGTTTGCAGGGCTTTTCGGATGCACGGCGCGCATATCTTGCCGAAGCCAGCTCATTTCGGATGCATGGCGCGCGAATCTTGCCACGAACTGGCGATTTTTCCGTCCGAGGCCATTTTTGGGATGCATGGAGCGCAAAACTTGCCACGGATTGACGCCCAGGAACGCACCGCGGCGGAATCTTGCCACGGCAAGACCCCCGAGAACGCATCGCGCGAGAATATTGCCACCGTCGGACGCTGGGGAACGCATTTCGCGAGCATTTTGCCATCGGCGAGCGCCCGGGAACGCATAGCGGCGAAATATTGCCAGCAAGCCGGCCTTTCGCCTTCCGTCTGCTGAATTTCGCAATAAGCTGGGCAAACAGTGCGCGACAACAATTAAGATAGCTTCATTGGGTTAAAAAATAGTGCAAAGGAGGTCTTGATGGCTCTCATCGTTTGCCCTTCTTGCGGCAAGAGCGTCTCGGATCAAGCGGAAACATGTGTACATTGCGGGGCCGATCTTAGGGAAAAGCCAGTAATGGCAGCGGAGGAGAATTGTCGTCAAGAAGACTCCATTCCCACTTGCCGCGATTGTGGTGGTGCCTTGTATGATTCGTCTGCGACGGTTTGCCCTTACTGCGGGTGCCCTATTACGTCCGATGACACCAAGGCTTCAAGGGAAAAATCATCGTTAGCCAGAGGCGAGGGCAAAAACAAGATCGCAAAAATAGGAGTTGCTGTAGCTGCTGTTGTTGCAGTGATTGCCATCGTTGCGGTTTGTATCGTTCAAGGTGTCCAAGCAAAGCAAGCTGCTGATGAAGCGGCTTCCTTTAACGAATATGTCTCGAATGTCGAAACTGTTTCATCGAAAATGCTTACCGGCGCGGCGGATGCTGAGACGGTTTGCGGCAAGGTTAGCTCAATATGGAGTTCCGCGATCTTTGATGAGAGGTCTGAGTGGGATTCTGATATCGAGAAATACTATTCGGACGATTTTAACGAGGCAATTTCCAATTATTACGCCGATTCCTCCACCGTTTCGTTGCTTGGGTCCATCAAGTCGAACCAATCTGAGGTCTCGAGTCTGATGGCGAAACTGAACAATCCTCCTGATGAGGCGAAAACGGCTTATGGCACATTGAATGATCTGTATGACGATTATCTAAAAATGACTGGTTTGGCAGAGAGCCCCACGGGCAGCCTGCAAACGTTCAACAGCAGCTTCAATAGTGCTGACGAAGGCTTTTTGAACACATATAAAAAGTTGCAAAGCCAGATTCCTGAAAAGAAATAACGAGTGATGCCGCCTTGCCCTTAAAGGCCTTCAGCGCTAATGGCAAAAGCGCCACCACGCCATGCACCGTACGCGGCGCTTTTGCCGCCACTGAAAAAGTAAGCTGTGGGTTGTAGGTGTCAATGAGGTGGAACGAGCCGTCTGTTTCGGCTTAAGTGCTATCGTCCCACTAACGTATTAGCCCGATCGGCGTGCCTGGATCGAATGGTCTGGATCGAATGGTCTGGATCGACGGGCCCGGAAACAAGGAGGAACCATATGCGCGTAGCAAAAGAAAAGCTCTTGCTGATTGCCGGATTTGTTTGGCTTGCTGCTGGGCTCAACATTGCCATCCTCGGCGTTTCCGCATTTGCCGAAATGGGCCAGCACGCAATGTTGGTGCTCGTGCCTGCCGCGATCGTTGCTTTCACGGTGTTCCATGCAGGAATGTTCTCCAAGCTGGTTGGCAAGCATGCCGACCGTATTGAAGCTATGGAAGAAGATCGCGTGCCGTTCTGGAAGTTCTTCGATGCTAAGGGCTACCTCATTATGGCGTTCATGATGACCATGGGCATTGGGCTGCGTTCTTCTGGTATTGCCCCTACGTGGTTCATCGCATTCTTCTATGCGGGCCTCGGCATTGCGCTGGCTCTTTCTGGCTGTTGTTTCTTGGCTCGCTATTTCCGCGATGGCGGTGTTTCCTGCCCCTTGATGCCCCATACGGCCAGCAAGTAGCGAACTCCAGCGTTAGATCGCTTTTGGCCGGGGCGCTTGCTTTAACTGAGCCCCAGCAGATCAGCTATGTGCTATGTGGGCCTTTCAGGGTGGTTGGGGTTCATGCCTGATGCGAGCCGTCCGGGACTGTTGAGCGCTTCGGAACTGGCGCGAACCGTTCAGGGCTGTCGAGCTTCAGGCCTGGCGTGAGTCGTCCAAGGCAGCGGGCTCGGTCCAAACCGAGCTGCCCAAGGCAGCGGGCTTGGACTCGACCGAACCGCCCAAGGCAGTGGGCTCGGACTCGACCGAACCGCCCAAGGCAGACAGGGTCCAAATCTAGCGCGAACCGCCCAAGGTGGACGGGCTTCAGCCTGGTGCAAATTATTAAGCGGTCAGGCCTCGAGCCTGACCGCTTTAGTGCTGTTGACCCCTTGCATGATCCCCTTGCTTTGCTTGTGTAGCCATAAAGCAAGAATGTACTAGAATAACCCCCATGGATAAAGACGAGCTGAAAGAGCGTATTCGTGTCCCGCTTCTGGGCTTTTCGGCGGTGCTGATGAGCATCGTCGCTTTTTTGCTGCTCTTGTACGGCATCACTGTTGTTGTCCGTTTTCTTTTCGCGCTGGGGTCGCTTGGATAGCCATGGCGTATACCAGCAGGAAAAACAATGTTTTCGGGTGCGGCGGGCAGCGCTTCGCTTTAGAGTGCGGAGAGCGGCACCTCACTTTCAAGTGCGGAGGGCAGCACCTCGCTTTCAAATGCAGCGGGCGGCACTTTGTTTTCAGGTACGGAGAGCCGCACTTTGCTTTCGGGTGCGGCGGGCAGCGCGCTGTCTCCATCTCCGCATGGCGCATTTTCGGCAAGGCGGGGCAGTAGCATGTGGCTTCGCTTTACTCTGTTTGATGTGCGTGTGGTAGCGCACTACCTTGGTGTGCTGGTTTCGTTCTTCACCATTGCGCTGGCGGTGCCGTTGGTGGTTGCCATCGCAATGCAGGAATGGGAGCCGGCTTCGCGCTATCTGCTGGCGGTGGGCATTTCGCTTATCGTCGGGTCGGGGTTGCGCCTTGTGTGCGTGCAGCCGGGCAAGCTTACCCACCAGCAGGCGCTTGCGGTAACTGGCCTTTCGTGGATTGTCCTGGCATTTGTGGCGTCGGTTCCCTTGGCTCTTTCCGGCCATTACGGTTCGTACCTCGACTCCCTTATGGAAGCGGTTTCCGGACTCACCACCACGGGCGTTACGCTCGTTATCGACTTGGAGCACCTTTCCACCGCCGACAACATGTGGCGCTTCGTAATGCACCTTATCGGCGGCTTGGGTCTTATCGTTGTGGCCCTTTCGCTGGGCCTTTTGGGTAAGGCAACTTCGGGCCTGTATTCTTCGGAGGGCCGAAGCGAGCATGTGCTGCCCAACATTGTGAATACGGTTCGCCTTATCAGCCGTATTTCCCTTACCGCCATTGCGGTTGCCGTGGTTATCCTGTTTGTGATGTGCGTTCTTTCCGGTATGGAACCGGTGCGCGCCTTCTTCCATTCCCTATGGATATCCATCTCAGGCTTTATCACCGGTGGCTTTGCCCCAACTAGCCAGTCCATCGGGTATTACCATTCGTTCGCGCTGGAAATCGTTTGTATGGTGCTTATGCTTTTGGGCGCCATTAACTTTTCGCTATACGTGAAAACCCAGCGCGGCGAAACCGATTCCTTCTTCCGCGATTTGGAAATTCGCACGGGTGCCATCTGGCTTATTGTTGCCACTATCACGCTTATGGCCTCAACGTGCGCTTCGGGTGGCTTCTCTGATTTGATGGCGCTGCTGCGTCGCGGCGTGTTCATGGTTGTGGCTGCAGCTACCACTACTGGCTTTCAGAATGTTACGAACAATCAGCTCACCACGGTATTTTCTTCAGGCGCGTTCCTGATCATCGCCATGTGCATGGCAATCGGCGGTTCCAGCGGAAGCACCGCCGGCGGTATTAAGCTTTCGCGCATCGGCCTTATTGCCAAATCGATGGTTTCCACCCTCAAGGAAACCCTTTCGCCTAGCACGGCGCGCGTTTCCGTTCGTTACTATCACCTGGGGCGCAAAGTGCTTACCACCGATGCGGCAAAGTCGGCTATGACTGTTTCTGCCCTGTTTGTGGTTACGTATCTTATTGGCTCGCTTGCGGGCATCGCGCACGGCTACGATGCCATTTCTTCCATCTTCGAATCGGTTGCTATGGCCTCCAACGGCGGCTTGAGCTCGGGCATTGTTTCTCGCGGCATGCCGCCAACCCTGGAAGCGGTGTACATCCTTGAAATGTGGGCAGGCCGTCTGGAATTCGTAACGCTTTTGGCCCTTGTTGTGAAAGTGGTTGTGTCTATCGCGCCTCGCAGGAAGGTGGTGCGCTCGTGACCAAGCTGCTTTCAAAGCGAACCATTGTTGCGGCATGGGGCTCATGCGTGTTGGCGGTCGTGCTGCTGTGTGCCGGTGTTGCCTGGGCCGATGAAGGGCAGGAATCGTCCAAGCCCAGCAATCACGTATATGTGAACCAGCTTTCCGACAGCTCGTTTTTGTACCAAACAACCATTGCCGATTTGGCTCAGGCCGACTCGTACTATGAGGGCCAAACGGTACTTGTGCAGGGCGAAGTGGTGGGCGACCGCATCAACGATGAAATGCAACCTGACAATTGCTGGGTCACCCTGCAAGACGACGACCCCGCAAATCCTAGCGTGGTTTCGGTGTTCATGACCATGGAGCAAGCGAAGAACATCGACACGTACGGCAGCTATGGCGTTACTGGCACCATGCTCCAAGTGCGTGGCACGTTCCATTTGGATTGCAGGGAGCATCAGGGCATGTCCGACATTCACGTGGAAGAGGTTTCGGCGCTTGCCGCCGGCTCTGAAAACAAGCCCGGGATGGATCCGAAACTTTTCGGTCTTGGCATCGTTTCGGTGCTGGCCGGCTTGGCTTTGCTTGCCCTGTACCAATCTAAACGAGAGGGGACGCTGTAATGGAAACTCCAGCCATCGAAACCGGTGTGGTGGTGAAGCTCGATAGGGGCTTCCCCTTGGTTCGTTTGGACGATGGCCGCGAGCTTCGTTGTGAGCATGCCACTTCCTTAGTGAAGGGCAGCGATCAGCGTGCAGTGGTGGGCGATGAAGTGCGCATTTCCCTTCCCGATGGGCATGACAAGGGCATCATCGAGGAAACGTTGCCCAGGCGCACGTCGTTTGTGCGCAAAGACCCTACCGAACGGGCCCTTCCGCAAACGTTGGCCGCCAACTTCGACCTGGTTATCATCGCTCAGCCCATCGAAGACACCAACACACGCCGTCTTGAGCGTGAGCTTGTCTTGGCCCATGAAACGGGAGCGGAAGTGCTGGTGGTGCTTACCAAGGCCGACCTGATGGCTTCGCCCGCTGAAGTGGAAGAAGCGCGCTCTCATATCGATGGGTTCGTGGGC
>ERZ1034920.447-NODE-447-length-33072-cov-17.492231_pt1 | contig 33072 bp, 23 predicted proteins | sample MGYA00520688_ERZ1034920 | MGnify/ENA primary metagenome ERZ1034920 (study PRJEB33766, sample SAMN09781785) | gut metagenome | biome: gut microbiome | host: Homo sapiens | place: Madagascar | study: EMG produced TPA metagenomics assembly of the PRJNA485056 data...
TTTGACGCTACGGTGTTTCTTACCAACAGGAAACTATTCGCCTATAGTTTCCTATTCGGCTTGACGCTACAGCATTTCTTACCGACAGGAAACTATTCGCCTATAGTTTCCTATTCGGTTTGACGCTACGGTGTTTCTTACCAACAGGAAACTATTCGCCTATAGTTTCCTATCCGACATGACGCTATGGCATTTCTTACCGACAGGAAACTGTTTGCCAAAAGTTTCCTATCCGGCTTGGCACTGCTGCTGTCCATACCCACAGGAAACAAAAAACCGACGGACAAAGCCGTCGGTTTTTCCTATTCTTTTATCCCATACACATGCATACCATTTTTTCCTGTTTCTTCTATGACTTTTTCCACCGTAAGCCCCTTCAGCCTGGCAATTTCTTCTGCCACATAAATGACATTGGCCGGCTCGTTCCGCTTTCCCCTGTTGGGAGGAGGCGTCAGATAGGGGCTGTCCGTTTCAATAAGAAGATACTCCAGAGGAATGTTCCTGGCCGCTTCTTTCAGACGGCGGCTGTTTGGAAAAACAAGGGGACCTGCAAAGGAAATATAGAAACCCAGTTTTATCAGTTCCTTTGCCATTTCAAAGCTGCCGGAGAAGCAGTGCATAATGCCTCTCATATGGCTGCTTTTGTGCTCTTTCAGAATGGCAAGCGTATCTCCGTGGGCTTCCCTGTCATGGATAAGGAAGGGCAGGTCCAGGTCTTTGGCCAGTTCTATCTGTCTTCCAAACCAAACCTTCTGGGTGTCCTTATCGGAATAGAAGAAATGATAGTCAAGCCCGATTTCTCCGATGGCCTTCACCTTGGAGGAGCTTGCCAGGTCTCCGATTTTCTGCAGGATTTCTTCTGTGCCATTCTTTGTTTCGTGGGGATGAATGCCCACGGCCGCAAAGACCGGTGCATAGCTTTCTGCCAGATGAACTGCCTTCAGGCTGGTTTCATAGTTTTCCGAAGGAATCACCACATAGTCCAGAGCCTTTAAGGTGCGGGCCATGACTTCCTCCCGGTCCCTGTCAAAGGCTTTGTCATAGAGGTGGGCATGGGTGTCGAAGGGTTTCATTATTTAACCTTGCTGCCGGCAGGCATATCCACGAAGGGAACCTTCAGTTCTCCATCCTTGGACGCTGCCAGAATCATGCCCTGGGATTCAATACCCATGAGCTTGGCGGGCTTCAGGTTGGAAACAAAAATCACATGTTTGCCGATCAGGTCTTCCGGCTGGTAGTATTCGGAAATGCCGCTTACCACCGTTCTTTCATCGCCGTCTCCAAGGCTCACGGTCATCTTAATGAGCTTTTTGGATTTCTTTACCTTTTCTGCCGTCAGGATTTCTGCTACCCGAAGGTCGGTCTTGAAGAAATCATCAATGGAAATGGAATCTTCCTTCTCTTCTTTGACTTCCTTCTTTGCCTTCTGTTCCTTCTTTTCCACCTTCGGCGCTTCTTCCTCTTCGATTTCAATACGCGGGAAAATGGGGTCGCCTTTATGGGTCATGGTGCCGTCAGGAATGCCGCCCCATACCAGGTCCTTGTAGCAGGCATCCTTGAAATCGGCAAGGCCCAGCTGGTTCCAGATCTTCTCAGCGGCAATCGGAATCACCGGTTCAGAGAGAAGAGATACGAAGCGAAGACCTTCACAGAGATGGTACAGCACTGCATCCAGCAGATCTTTCTTAGCCGGATCCTTTCCCAGTGACCAGGGCATGGTCACGTCGATGTACTTGTTCAGGGAGCGGATATAGGTCCACACTGATTTGATGGCATCATTAATCTTCCAGTTGTCCATGCCCTTTCTGAAAGCAGCCAGTGTCTCCGCTCCATGTTCTTCCACTTCTTTAGAAGCCTTGGCAATGACCGGGTCGGAGGACGCATCGCCCTTATGAAGGACGCCGCCATTGTATTTATTCACCATGGACAGGGTTCTGTAGAGCAGGTTGCCCAGGTCGTTGGACAGGTCGGAATTAATACGGGTGATGAGGCGGTCACGGCTGAAATTGCCGTCCTGTCCCAGCTGGATATCATTCAGGAGATAGTAACGGATGGCATCGGAGCCGAATTCGCGAAGCAGCGGAATGGGGTCAATCACATTGCCCTTGGACTTGGACATCTTTTCGCCGTCCACAATGAGCCAGCCATGTCCATAAACCTTCTTCGGCAGTTCGATGCCAAGGCTCATGAGCATGATGGGCCAGATAATGGTATGGAAACGGACGATTTCCTTCCCTACCAGATGAACATCAGCCGGCCAGAATTTCTTGAATTTTTCAGGGTTGTCCACAATGCCGGCGGCAGTGAGGTAGTTCACCAGGGCGTCAAACCATACATACACCACATGCTTGGGGTCAAAGGGAACGGGAATGCCCCAGCTGAAGCTGGTACGGGACACACAGAGATCCTCCAGTCCGCTCTTGACGAACTGGATCATTTCATTTCTGCGGGATTCAGGCTGGATGAAATCGGGGTGTTCTTCAATATATTTCATCCACTGATCCGCATACTTGGACATTTTAAAGAAATAGGCATCCTCACTTACCCGCTGCAGAGGACGGCCGCAGTCCGGGCAGATATGGTCCGGGGTAAGCTTGTTCTCCGGCCAGAAGGTTTCGTCAGGAATGCAGTACCAGCCTTCATACTTGCCAAGGTAGATATCTCCCTTGTCATAGGCCCGCTGGAAAAGCATCTGTACCACTTTCTTATGTCTTTCTTCCGTAGTCCGGATGAAATCATCGTTGGAAATATTCAGTTCCTTCCAGAGCTGCTTGAAAAGGGCCACAATGCCGTCCACATACTGAATCGGTGTGACGCCTGCTTCTTCTGCCTTCTGCTCGATCTTCTGTCCGTGTTCATCGCTGCCGGTAAGGAAGAAGACATCATAGCCGTCCAGTCTTTTGAAACGGGCCATGCAGTCTGCAATGGACGTACAGTAAGTATGTCCGATATGGAGCTTGGCGCTGGGATAATAAATAGGCGTGGTAATATAGTACGCTGGTTTTTCACTCATAAAAAAGGCCTCCTGCATTGTATTGGTAAAAAGAAAGTCCATTTCTTCTTGTCTGCAATGTTATTATTATAACTCTATATAAAAGGATATACAAATAGGCTGATTTCTTTATTTCTTTAGGAGGAACTGGTACACTTCCCGCCGGGACAGGTTATACTTTCCTGCCGCCTGACGGGCTGCTTCCTTCAGGGGAAGTGTTTCTGCCAGTTTCAATGCTTCTTCCTGCCATGTAGTTTCTTCGCCTGTTTCCTCTTCCATGGCTTCATTCCACCCTTCCACCAGGATTACATATTCGCCCCGGGGATCTTCTTCGTCCATGTGTGAACGCAGGGAAGAAAGAGTGCCTCTTTCAAAGGTTTCAAATTTCTTGGTGAGCTCTCTGGCAGTGACTGCTTTCCTGTCTCCCAGAAATTTAATGAGGGTATCCATGGTTTCTTTAATGCGATGAGGCGCTTCGTAGAAAATCAGGGTCACCGGCATATGACTCATATCCTGAAGCAGTTTTTTCCGTTTCGCCGTGATTTTGGGAAGGAAGCCGATAAAAGCAAACTGCCGGGCATCCAGGCCGGAGGCAATAAGCGCCGTAAGGGCTGCATTGGGCCCGGGAAGGGGCACCACAGGAACAGCGGCTTCAATGGCAAGCCGTACCAGATCGGCACCGGGATCGGAAATCACAGGCATGCCTGCATCGCTTACCTGGGCCACCGATTTTCCTTCCTGCAGATAAGAAATGATTTTGGGCCCTGCTTCCTTTTTATTATGTTCATGGTAGGACACCACATGGCCTGCAATGCCCAGATGATCCAGCAGGATGCGGGTATGGCGGGTATCTTCACAGGCAATGATATCTGCCTCCTTCAGCACTTCCACCGCTCTTTCCGTAATGTCCGCCAGATTTCCGATAGGGGTAGGTACCAGGTAAAGGGTACCCGGTTTGACTTCGTTCATGGATTCTCCTTCCCGTATATGTCAAGAATTTCCTTTGTATAGCTTCCGTCGCTGTTATGAATAAGGAGGGGCGGTTCCACTGCCATTTCCGCATGTCCCCCGTATTTCCATTCCAGGAGCACCCGCACCGCATTGTGGCCCTTTCTTGCGTAAATAAATCGCATCCTTTTGGGTTCCATGCCGTATTTTCGTCCCAAAGCAATGAGGTCCGCCGTGCGGTCAGCCCTATGTACCATGGCCAGCCGCCCGCCGTATTTCAAAAGGTAGCGGCTTGTTTTGAATACTTCTTCCAATGTGGCATGAAGTTCATAGCTGGCGCCGGCTACGCCCTGGTTCTCGCTCATTTTCCCGCTGCCCACTTCCCTGTAGGGCGGATTGACCACCACAAGAGAAAAAGAGCCGGAGGGGAAATATGCATTCACCTTCCGGTAATCGCAGGGAACTACATGAATCACCGATTCTTTCCCGTTGCCCTTCACATTTCTGGCAGCCAGGTCCGCCATGACAGGATTCACTTCCAGGGCCGTAATGTCTCTTCCTCCCAAGGCGGACATGAGGAGGGCAATCACACCGGTGCCGGTGCCCAGGTCGCAGATTTTGTCCTTTGCTTTGATGGCAGGGTAATGGGCCAGCAGCACCGAATCAATGGAAAAGCAGAACTGGTCCGGCCGCTGGATGAGCTTCATGCCATCCCGCACCAGATCGTCCAGCCTTTCCCCTTCCTTCAATTTCCAATCAGTCATTTTCTTCCTGCTCCACAGCATCCCAGGGCAGAATTTTCGTCTTCTGCCCTTCCAGCTGTATCTTTACCGTATGTTTCTGGCTGTTTACATAGAGCACCTGTCCGCTGCCCTCATCGGTAATGACCTTCATGCCCACCCGGAACCTGGGGCCCCGGTTCTGGGACATGCAGCATCTTTTCCTCTTGCTGTTTTCCCCTTCGTACTGATCATTTTCATAGCGAAGGCAGCACATAAGCCTGCCGCAGACGCCGGAAATCTTGGTCGGATTCAGGGACAGGCCCTGGTTCTTTGCCATTTTGATGGATACCGGCGCAAAATCTCCCAGGAAGGTAGCGCAGCAGAGGGGCCTGCCGCAGGAGCCGATGCCGGAAACCTGTTTTGCTTCGTCTCTTACCCCCACCTGCCTCAGCTCTATGCGGGTATGGAAAACAGAGGCCAGCTCCTTGACCAGCTCCCGGAAATCCACCCTGCCGTCGGAGGTGAAGAAGAAGACGATTTTATTTCTATCAAAGGTATATTCCGCCCGGAGAAGCTTCATAGGTACTTTGAATTTTTCAATTTTCTTCAGACAGATGTCAAAAGCCGATTTTTCTCTTTCCTTATTCCGCTCCAGCTGGGCCATGTCCTTCATGGTAGCCTTACGGATAGCCGGTTTTAAAGGTGCATCCTCATCAATCACCGGATTTTTCGGCATAATCACCACATTGCCGTATTCCAGCCCCCGGGATGTTTCTACAATCACTCCGTCATCCAGATGGATGTCCAAATGATTGGAGTCAAAATAATAAATTTTACCTGCCGGCTTAAAACGGACACCAATTACCTGATCCATTCCTTTTCGCCTTTCTGTATATGTTCAAATGTAATAAGAATCATATCCCAAATATTCTTCGTATTGATATATCTGGCCACCGCTGTTTCCGCCATTTTCAGCGCCAGCAGGGCCTCTTCCCCCTTCCATCCTTTCCAAGAGGGAGCAAGCCTGCTTTCTCTTTCCGCCACGGAAACGCAGCGCAGGGCCTCTCGGTTTCCTGTTTCCGAAAGAATCAGGATATCCCTGCCTACCAGAAGAATCCATCGAAGCATTTTCAGGAAATCCTTCCGTTCCTTGAACTGCACGCCGCTCAAAGAGGCAAAGGGCATACTGCTTTCCGTCACCGTTTCCCAGAATTCCATGGCACTGTCCGGCTGGGCATTTCCTTCCTCGTCGCACACTTCCAGAGTAATCCCCGGGTTTCCTTCAGACAGCTGGAAAAGGATTTTCTCATCCATGCCCTTCGGGTAATGAATGTCCTTTCTGGACCGGATGAAGGAAAAGTAGTCCTCTGCCGCCAGAGGCAGGAATCCGAACCTCTCTCCCCGTGAAATAATGGTGGGAAGCAGGGCATCCAGATCGTGGGTAATAAGGATGAAATGGATATTCCCTTCCGGCTCCTCCAGTGTCTTTAAAAGGGCATTGGCCACCGGATCCATCATGGTCTGGGCTTCATCGATAATGCACACATGAGGTTTCTCGTCAAAGGACGCCATGGCCTCCAGGAATGTACGAAACTGCTCGATTTTAAGTTCCATGCCCAGGGGCCGGAGATACCATACCTGGTCATCGGCCAGGGTAATCACAGCCATCTTTTTCTTATCCTCTTCCGAAAGTTCCAAGAGCTCCCTGAACAGTTTGTCCTCCATGCCTGTCAGAAGACCGGCCAGATCGAAGGCAGCGGTTGTTTTTCCAAGGCCCTCATCTCCATAAAAAATCATGGTATGAGGAAGCCTGTTTTCATCATACAGCCTTTTCAGTTCTTTCTTTACTTTTCCCTGGCCGTACACATGGGGAAAAAAGCCAGCCATACATGCCTCCTTCAGTCTGCCTGAAAAAGCGGCAGAACTCATGAATATTTTACCATGACTTCCGACAGACTGCAAAAAGACGGCCTGCAGAGATATAATAAAAATTCGCCGGCGCAGATAGGATTATCTGCCCAAAATCACTTTCTCAATGTCCGTAATCCGGTCCACAAAGGGCACCTTTTCTCTTTCAAACATAGGCGCTGCCCCTTTGCCTTCCAGTCCGGTGAGAATACCGATGAACCTCGTTCCCGCCCGCCGGCTTCCCAGCACATCGGAGTAGGAATCGCCGCACACATAGATTTCGTCATCGGGAAGAGGCTTCATGGCTTCCTTCAGATAGGCTTCATAATTTTCTTTTTTTCTCCCGTAAACAGCACAGCTGAAAATGAAAGGCTGCGGTTTATCGGGCACAGGGCAGTGGAACATTTCCGAAGCTTCCACTGCATCGGAGGCAGTCGCCAGGTAAAGGGGATCGAATTCTTCATACCAGTGGAAAATCTTAAAGGGAATTTCCATTTCCTCCCGGGCCCTGCCGGTGGCCACGGCAATATCAAAGCCCCTTTCCTTAAGACGGATGAAAAGGGAGCGGATAGCTTCCGCCGGTGCCAGAGGCACTTCCCTTGAAAGGAATCCCTCTTTCCCGCCGCTGTAGGGCACGTGATGGAGAAGGGAAATAAAGGTGTCATCCCCCAGATACCAGGCCTGGAAAGCTTCCGTATGGATGGTCCAGAAGGGAGAACGGAGCAGTGCCCAGTCCATGCTGCTGCCGAAATCAGAAGCCATCCCATGGGCCAGATGGGTAATCACATCTTCCCCTTCCAGCCCTTCCGGAAGACTTTCTTCCCATTTCTGCAGTATCTCTTCTGCTTTCGGAACAGGAAGTCCCATGAGAAGAAGGCCTGCTTCCTTCATATCCGAAGGTTTTTCAAAAGCAAGGGACACCTTCTCCCCGCCGGAACGCTTTTCATAAGTTTTCGCCATAATCCACAGCGCCGTAATGAGCCAGCAGTGCACCATGTCCCAGTTGGAATTGATGCCCCGGGCCTTCAGGAAGGCCAGCAGGCTGTCATTCCCCCACACCCGGCTGCGGCAGGAAGCAATCTGCCCCTCGGTTACATGACGGGCATCAAAATCCTCGCCTTCCAGGGGAAGACCCATATAATCCTTGCTGTATAAAATTTCCCACACCGTAAGGGCAGACACATCAAAATACCGCTCCTCCGACAGGAGTACTCCATCCACATCAAAAATGACCTTTTTCATTTTCTTCCTCCGTTCTTCACCATCACCGGTTTTATCCATTTTATCATATTTACAGCAGGCCCACTGATAAAATCACCTGCCGCTCTCTTCTTTCTACTATCTACCATCTATCGTCTAACTTCTATCGTCCCTTTATGATATACTTATATTAATTCACAATACAGGAGGCTAGCCATGAATATTTTAGTTACCGGCGGCGCCGGATACATCGGATCTCATACCGTACGAACCCTTCTGTCATCCGGTGATTTCAGGCCCGTTGTTTTTGATAACCTGGCCACCGGCCATGCAGAATCGGTACCGGAAAACGTTCCTTTGATTAAAGGCGATATCCACGACATTGATTTCGTGGCAGATACGCTGAAGGAATATGATATTAAAGGGGTGATTCACTTTGCCGCCTACTCCCTGGTAGGCGAATCCATGGTGGATCCTGCCAAGTACTACATCAATAATGTGGAAGGCACCCTCAATCTTCTTCTGGGCATGAAGAAGGCAGGGGTAGATAAGATCGTCTTCTCCTCCACCGCCGCCGTTTACGGCGAACCGGAAAAGACGCCGATTGAGGAAGATTTCCCCCACAACCCCACCAATGTATACGGCCGCACCAAGCTGGTGATTGAAAACATGATGCACGATTTCACCAGCGCCTACGGCCTTCACTATGTGGCCCTCCGCTACTTCAACGCCGCCGGCGCCGCCCTTGACGGCTCGATCGGTGAAGATCACAATCCGGAATCCCACCTGATTCCCCTGATTCTGAAAACCGCCCAGGGCGTACGGGACCACATCGCCATTTACGGCACCGACTACCCCACCCCCGATGGCACCTGCATCCGGGACTACATCCATGTCCTTGACCTGGCCGATGCCCATGTACTGGCCATGAAATACCTCATGGACGGCGGAAACAGCACCTATTTCAATCTGGGCAGCGAAAAGGGATTCAGCGTACGGGAAATCATTGAAACGGCGAAAAAAGTGACCGGCATTGATTTCAAAGTGACGGAAGAAGCCCGCCGCGCCGGAGACCCTGCGGTTCTCATCGCCTCTTCCAAAAAATGCAGGGAAACGCTGGGATGGCACCCTGTTCATTCCAACACCGAAGAAATCATTGCCTCCGCATGGAAATGGCATAAAGAGCATCCCTACGGATATAAATGACAGCGCCTTTGGCGCTGAGGTTGACGGCCCTGACGGGCCGAAGGTTCTTAAGGTTCTAAAGTTTGACAGCGGCTCCGCCGCTGAGGGTTGTGGTATCGCCCGGCGGGCGATGATTATAAAGTCACGGCTGCCCGCCTGCTTCTGCAGGCGGTGGGACAACAACCCTCGCGCCACAAGCGCGTCAACCTTAAGAACCATCGGGCCCGAAAAGCCTGTCAATCTAGGGAAGCACTGATTCATTCATAGAGTCTGCTTTCATAAGAATTTGTATGCACTGCTTTGTCATGGGACTCCTTAAATAGCTGGCTATTCGCGTCGTTCCATTCCTCGCATTGCATAAAAATTCAAGAATAAAAGCAGACAGTGACTTAATCGGCGCTTCCCTAAAACCTTTTCAAAACATACATAACAGACAAAGGAGATACATATGCAGAAAATCAGAAAAGCTGTCATTCCGGCAGCAGGCTTCGGCACCCGTTTCCTTCCGGAAACGAAGGCCATGCCCAAGGAAATGCTTCCTATCGTCGATAAGCCTACCATTCAGTACATTGTAGAAGAAATCAAAGCCAGCGGCATTGACCAGATCCTTATCATTTCCGGCCATGCCAAACGGGCCATTGAGGATCATTTCGATTCTTCTCCGGAGCTGGAGCAGCACCTTTATGAATCGGGAAAGATGGATCTTCTTCGTGAAGTACGGAAGGTGGCTTCCGTCAAAATCCACTACACCCGCCAGCAGTACATGAGAGGCCTGGGGGATGCCATCCTCTGCGCCAAAGATTTCATTGACGGCGAACCCTTCGGCGTCATTCTGGGGGACGATGTGGTATACAATGCCAACGGAGAACCGGCCCTCCGCCAGCTTATGGACCAGTACGAAAAAACCGGCGGCACCGTCATCGGCTGCCAGGTCGTAAAACCGGAACAGGTTTCCTCCTACGGCATCGTGGACGGTGTGAAAACCGATGACCCGAACCTTCTCAAGGTTAAGGATATGATTGAAAAGCCTTCTGTGGAAGAAGCGCCCAGCCGTTTTGCCGCTCTGGGACGCTATGTCATTACTCCTGAAGTATTCGACGTGCTGGAACAGACAAAGCCCGGCAAGGGCGGAGAAATCCAGCTCACCGACGCCCTCCGCGTCATGGCCCACAACGGCAGTGTATATGCCTATAATTTCACCGGCAAGCGGTATGACACAGGAAACAAACTGGGCTACCTGAAAGCCACCGTAGAGTTTGCCCTCCGCCGTCCGGATCTGGGTCCCCAGTTCCGGCAGTACTTAAGAGACCTGCTGGAAAAGGAATAAATCCCCGGCAATGCATAATGAACAAAAGACCGATACCTGTCATGAGGTATCGGTCTTTTAATTGAAAAATCAGGGAATTTATCTTCTCCTGCGGTCTATTCCCCTTTCCTGATAATAGCGGGCCTTGTCATCATACATGCGGTTATCCGCCCTTCGGATCAACTCAAAGACAGAGGCACCAGGAAATTCTTCCCGGCTCGCATGGCCCAGGGACACAGCAAGGAAGCTGTTCTTTTTTTCCTTCCACTTTTTCGTTTCTTCCCGGAAATCCTTTTCCAGCAGGCTGTATACACTGCTGTTCATATACAAAAGCCCTACAAATTCATCGCCTCCCACCCGGTATCCCAGGCAGGTATAGCCTTTGTATGCATCTTTCCTGCAGGTTCTGCGGAAACACCGGCCCACAGCCCGGATCAGTTCGTCCCCCGCTTCATGGCCCCTGGTATCATTGGCTTCTTTGAGTCCATTAATATCCAGTACCACTGTCACCAGGCAGGGCGGCGGATTTTTCTCGATTTCATGCACCTTTTCCTCATAGGCCCGCCGGTTGGGGAGGCCGGTAAGGAGATCCACCCTTGCCAGAACGTCAGCCTCCCTTTTCTGCTTTCCACGGAAGATAATCATGGAAACAAGGAGGGTCAGTACCAGGGTACTCACAAAGATGACCCCGATGACCTTGCCGTAATTCATTTTCACATAGCCCATGAAATCAGGCTTGTACTCCTCGTCCGCATGCTTCAGGAGGGATTCATTGATATGACTGGTTCCCCACAGAGTATGCATACGGCTCAGTACCATGTAAAGAGGATACCGCTCCCGGTTCACCGCCATGGTCAGATCCTCCCGGTGCGGGAGTTCCTGTTCCCTCAGACTTTTATCATTGGTGAGATAAATGGAAATCAGGTAGGGATTCACAATACCCGCATCGGCCTCATCGCGGCGCAGTGCATCAAATACTTCTTCCGGCGTAGCATAATGGATGATTTTGTTATGGGGATAGAAATCCTTCACATATTTTTCTTCTGCAGGAAAACTGTCCGCCACTGCAAATACGGTATTTTCGGAAATCAGCTCTTCCTTCCTGCCCACTTTATACATTTTGACGGAAACCACATCCGGCGTCTGCAGAAGTCCGTCCTTTTCCGCCTCCGACGGCGTATCATACACAGGCATGGCCGCGTCAATCCTGCCAGCCTTCAAGTCTTCATGGAGAGTGTCGTGGGAGGTATATGGGACATAGATAATTTCATTGGTGAGCTGAAAAGCATGGAATCCATAATCCAGAAGGTCTCGGAATGTACCTTTGGCCTTCCCGTCCGGCCCGGTCCAGATAAAGGGAACCATGCGGGCCATGTATCCGATGCGGATAGGGCCATGGGCCTTGAACCAGATTCGGTATTCCGGCGTCAGCATGGCTGCATCCATGTCGTGCTGGAAATATTTCTGCCGAAGGTCTGCCTGGAAAGAAGGCGTATATACATGGATTTTAGCCAGTGCACGGTTCACATCCTGAAGCACATCTTCCCTTCCCGGGGTCACCGCAATAAAGGAATTGCCACTTCCCACAAAAGCCACGGGACTCAGGTTATCGCCAATCTCCTCCCGGGAGGTAAATTCCGCAATGCCGTCTACCTCTCCCCTATGCATGGCGGCAACCCGGGAATCAAAGCTTGGATACTCTACCACCTCAAGTCCCAGATGGTGTTCCTTATCAAAGTTACGGAGCCTTTGGGCAATGGTGGTATTGGCTCCTGCGCCTATCCTTTTCCCCGCTAGAGATTCCAGGGAAGGATAGAGGGATGATTTGTCCGCCGGCACAAAAATATAATAGGTTTCAATACGGAGAGGGAAATCGCTGAACCTGTATACTTCTCCTCTTTCCGGCGTATAGGAAACATTGGCCATCATGTCAATATCTCCTGTTTCCAGCTTCTTCAGCAGATCCGACCAGGAACCGTACACATACTCATAGCGCCAGCGGTTGTAATTGGCAATCATCTGCAGATAATCATAGGTATAGCCGGACTTGGTCACTTCGTCAGGATGATTCAGGAACCGATCCGGTATGGAGTAGCCAAGGCGCACCACCTTTTCCGGAGGAATTTCCGCTCTGCTGTAGGAAGCAGGGAAAAGGCATCCTGTCAGCAGAAAAAGCAGGGCCAAAAGCCGAATCAGCATCAGTCTCACCAGGTATCATCTCTTCTCAAAAATAAGCCTTCCTTATTATATTTTTATTCTATTCTAAATCGGAAAAAATGTAAACAACATCATAGTGTAGAAAAAGTCTGCAGAAAATAAACGGGCAGAGATATTCATTACCATCTGTTTTAAAGTTTATATGCCATTACCTAAGGGGACCATGAAAAAGGACTGTGAAGAAATGATTAACATTTCTCCCAGTCCCTTGGATTGCTCATTTATGCCTTATCATCAATAATGGCTGCACCGCCGCTTTCTCCGGTACGGATTTTGACGGCAGTGGTAAGTTCGGAAACAAAGATTTTCCCGTCTCCCACATGGCCGGTGTTGCAGGTATCGCGAATGGTTTGGATCAGTTTATCAAGCGGCGTTTCATAAATAACGATTTCTATTTTGATTTTAGGAAGCAGATTTACCGAAAGCACGTTGCCCCTGTAAATTTCCTCCTGTCCGTGGGTAAGGCCGCAGCCGTAGACCTCAGTTACCGTAATACCGGTAACGCCGATTTCGTACAGCTTGTCCTTCAGTTCCTCCAGCTTTTCCGGCCGGATTACCGCATCCACCTTGTAAATCTTTTTTTCTGTGTCCATAGGTTTCACCTCTTACAATTTATTATACGCTCTTTCACCATGGTCGATGAGATCAAGGCCCTGGGCTTCTTCAGAAGCAGAGGCCCGGACTTTCATGAAGCAGCCCAGTCCTTTGATAATCAGTGTGGTCATCACCACAGCCACAATCATACCGGTAACGATGCCTGTCACCTGGGGAATCATCTGGGCGGGATTGCCGTAAAGAAGACCGTCGGCACCTGCGTCATTGATGGCTTTGGTACAGAACACGCCGGTCATGAGTGCTCCCCATACACCGCCCATGCCATGGCAGCCGAAGGCATCCAGGGAATCATCGTAGCCGCATTTGATTTTCACGAAGGAAACGAAGAAATAGCAGATCATCGGCGTAGTAAGGCCGATGAAGAAGGCTGCATTGCCGTCTACGAATCCGGCACCCGGAGTAATGCCCACAAGTCCTGTAAGGATGCCTGTCATGAGCCCCAGGGCAGTCATCTTCCTGTGGATGATTTCTTCAATCAGAATCCAAACCAGACCGGCGGTGCAGGAGGCAATTCCCGTATTGGCCAGGGCCTGGGCCATGACATCGTTGGCCGCAAGGCCTGCGCCGGAGTTGAAACCGAACCAGCCCAGCCACAGGAAACTTCCGCCAAGGCACACATAGGGAATATTGTGTGGACGAAGGGAAAGGAGTCCATAGCCCTTCCGCCTGCCGATAAGAATAGCTGCCGTAAGGGCGGAGAAGCCGGAGGTCACATGAATGACCGTGCCGCCGGCAAAGTCAAGGGCTCCCATGTCGCGGATAAAGCCGCCAACGCCCCATACCATATGGCACATGGGATCATATACCAGGGTGCCCCAGAGAAGGATGAAAATACAGTATGCCGGGAAACGGGTGCGCTCCACAATGCCGCCGCTGACAATGGCAGGCGTAAGGATGGCAAAGGCCATCTGGAACATGGCAAAGAGAATATGGGGAATGGTTTCTGAATAGTCCGGATTGGCCGCCATACCTACGCCATGGAAGAAGGCCCAGTCCAGATTTCCGATGATTCCTCCCACATCGGGGCCGAAGGAAAGAGAATAGCCGTAGACGAACCACTGCACCGTGAAAATGGCCAGGCAGACCATGGACATCATAATGGTATTGATCGTATTTTTACGGCGTACCAGACCGCCGTAGAAAAAGGCCAGCGCCGGCGTCATAATCAGCACCAGCAGGGTGGCAATGGCCATGTAGGCCATATCCGCCCCGTTCAATTTACTTCCTTCGTCCGCCGCCATAGCCATTTCCGGAAGAAGACAGGCTGCCGGCAAAGCAGAGAGTGTATATTTCATCATAGTAAAAAGTTCCTTTCTTACACTAAAAAAGCCGCCGGAAATCCATGAAATTCCCATAGCAGCACCATCACCCATTTTTATGAAATTATGCAGAGCAGTTTCCCGGGCTTCTCTGTTTACTTTCCTTTACGATTCTCTGCCATCCTAAGACATAAACCTGCACCTCCAAAATAGAAAGGGCCTGCATACTTATGTACGCAGGCCCTTTTGCCTTCTGTTTTATTATGTTCCCTATTATACACAGGACTCCCATGGAATGCAAGCCATAATGTGATATCGGCATATTTTCCAAATCCGGCATACCTTTTCGCTATATATTTATTCTATATCGCTATTGCTTCTCCATTTATATCAAAATAAGTGTATTCTCTCTCCCCATACTGCCCTGCTAATGCCATAAATCTCCATAATTACAGGTTTTTTGGCCTGCATTTATTCTATGGTTTCATGCTTTTATGTTATGGCGCTTTAAATTTGTATCTTTTCATGTTATAGAGAAGTTTAAGATACGCTTATTTACCTCAATTTGCGCAAAAGTATATCCTATTTCCTCTATTGACGAAATCCTTCTTCCGTTGTATTCTGTTATGCGTACAAAGCAATGAAGCAGAAGCGAATGTCATTGTATATAAGTTTTCCTCATTATGAAGATGGCTTATTACAAATAATCATGATACTTAAAGAGAGGAGATGGATTCCACAGGACAGCTGAGCTTGCTGCATTCGTTCAGGCTTCAACGGATATCGTAATCCAACCATGAAATGTTTCGCATAACCATCTATTTTTACTGAATTTAAGGAGGCATACCCTTGACTACTTTCCTACTTGCCCTGGCTGCCCTCATAGCCGGTTATTTTATTTACGGCGCTATTGTGGATAAGCTTTTCGGACCTACTGACAGAAAAACGCCGGCTCTCATACATGATGACGGCGTAGACTACATACCCCTTCCCACCTGGAAGGTTTTCCTCATCCAGCTCCTGAACATTGCAGGCCTGGGCCCCATCTTCGGCGCTCTGGGCGGTGCTCTCTGGGGCCCCTCCGTATATCTCTGGATTGTGCTGGGCACCATTTTTGCCGGCGGCGTTCATGACTATCTCTCCGGCATGATGTCCATCAGGGAAGACGGCCACAGTATTTCCGAAATCGTAGGCTGCCATATGGGCCACACCATGCTCACCATTATGCGTTTCTTCTCCGTCATCCTTCTGGTGCTGGTAGGAACCGTATTCATGACCGGCCCGGCCATGCTTCTTTCCAAGCTCACCGGCTGGCAGGTACTTCCCTGGCTCCTTATCGTTCTCTTCTACTATTTCCTGGCTACTCTTCTTCCGGTGGACAAGATCATTGCCCGTTTCTACCCCATTTTCGGCATCTGCCTCATTATCATGGCCCTCGGCATTGCCGGCGGCATGCTTATGGGTGTAGGCGGTCATGTAATGCCTGAAATGGTTCTTGCCAACCTGTACCCCGGCGAACACCAGCTGCCTATCTGGCCTCTGATGTTCATCACCGTTGCCTGCGGCGCTATTTCCGGCTTCCATTCCACCCAGTCTCCTATCATGGCCCGCTGCCTGAAGGATGAACGGCTCGGCCGTCCCGTATTCTACGGCGCCATGGTGGCTGAAGGCATTATCTGCCTCATCTGGGCTGCAGCCGGCGTTACCTTCTTCGACGGCACCGGCGGACTGCAGGCTGTACTGAAAGCAGGCGGCCCCGGCGGCGCAGTATACGATATCTGCGTTGGCTACATGGGTACCGGCATCGGTGCAGTCCTTGCCATGCTGGGCGTCATTGCTTGCCCCATTACCTCCGGCGACACTGCATTCCGTGCTGCCCGTCTCACCCTTTCCGACTGGTTCCACATCGACCAGCAGAAGACTGCTAAACGTCTGGCTTTCGCAGTTCCCCTGCTGGCTGTAGGCGGCCTTCTCTCCCAGATCGATTTCAACATCGTATGGCGTTATTTCTCCTGGACCAACCAGACACTGGCTATGATCGTCCTCTGGACCGGCGCCGTATATCTCTATCATCAGTGCGCTAACCGCTATGCATGGCTCATGGCCTGCATTCCTGCCACCTTCATGTCCGTGGTTACCTTTACCTACATTCTGCAGGCCAAGGAAGGACTCCAGATGGATCCCTCCATTACCTATCCTGCAGGCATCCTGTTCGGCGCCATCTGCCTTGCCCTCTTCCTGAAGAAGACTGTCTTTGCAAAGAATGCCGAAAGAGAATGCAACAGTGCCATGGAATCCACTATGGAATAATCCGGTCAAAAAAAATCCCGCTTTCCGGCGGGATTTTTTATTTGTCAGATTTCATCCTTTCTTCTTTCGCAGTAGGCCCTCCACTCACAGAGGTGGCAGCTCTCCGGAAGCTTCCCGTTCACCTTTTTCTTCCTGTGGTTGAAATCCTCAGCCAGAATGCGGCGGGCGGTGCGGTCAAATTCCTTCATCCGCTCCTCCACCTGCTTTCTGCTTCCGCTTACCTCTTCCAAAGGATTTTCTGTTTCACCGGTGAAGTAAAGGAGAAGCCGGCCCACCGGTGCCTGCAGCTTCTTCTCCACCAGGTAGGCATAAATGCGGAGCTGGCTTTCGTATTTCCGGAAAAGATCACCCTTTTTATCGGGCCTGCGGCCGGTTTTGAAATCGATAATGTCCACCTTTCCTCCCCCGCTTTGGAGAAGGTCGATGGTGCCGTTCATGATATAATCGTCCTTTACCAGTTCCAGCGGATACTCCGCTTCCCGGATCATGGACCAGTCTTCCTGCCGATAGGACACATATCCCAGTACTTCCTGGAAGGCCCGTTCCAGCTCCTTTTTGGAAAGCCAGGTATTTTCCGCCTTGGAAAGGGCCTGGTAGTCCGCCATGAGCCAGGCATATACATTGGCCGGCGTCAGTCTTTCCTCATGTCCGCCCAGCACGGTGCGGTGGATGTCTTCTATGGTTTCATGGACCAGGGGGCCGTATAGAAGGGCAAGGCCCCGCACCGGCGCAAAGCGGTACACCCGATTCAGTTTATACTTCATGGGACATTCTTCGTAAAGAGCCGCCTGGGAGGTGAAGGATATGCGGGGCTTGAAGCGGCCCTTTTCAATGGGCCGGAAGTGGAGCTTCGTGAAATCGATTTCCCCACTGTCATACTCCGGAAGACTTTCCAGGGGCTTTTTGAATACCTCCGCCGGAGACTTCCCCTTCTGCACATGGCAGGCCAGGGCCAGTACCGTTTCCGCCCGGGAAAAGGCGGTGTAGTATTTCCTGCGGAAATCAAAATCCCGTATATCCCGGTAGGGCTCATAGGAGGACCTGCCTGTCATTTTTTCCACTACCCGGGAAATAAGGCTGTCTTCGCCCCGGGGCTTTTCGTGGAGAGACGCCACGATGACCACCGGATATTCCAGTCCCTTGGACTGGTGGATATTCAGGAAGGAAACCTGTCCGGAGGGCGCATAGGCTTCTTCATCTTCATATTCCCCCACTCCGTTTTCATACCACAGCCTGAGGTAGGTGGCAAAGAAGGTATACACATCATCCAGCGTTTCCTTGCCGTAGCCGTGGTTCTCCTCAATAAAGCAGTCGAAACGGCTGATGAGGCGGGTAATGGCGGCCAGATTTCTGGCTTCATTGCATTCCCTTTCTGCCGCGTCGTCTATCCACTGCGAAAAGGGGGCAAAGGAGAGGATTTCATAGGTCAGGGGCAGCAGATTTTGAGGCAGCTTCTTTTCCCTTTCTATTTTCCTTTTCATCTGACGAACCCACTGCTTCAAGTCCCCATGCTTTTCCATCATCACCTCCGCCATGGAAAGGAAAAGAGAATATTTCCCGCGAATCCCTTCCGTTTCATCCATTTCCCTGCTTTGGCCCAGTTTTCTACGGATAGCGGAGAAAAGGAAAAGCAGGCAGCCGAAGAACCAGCCCACTTCCTTCCTGTCGAAGAAATGGCCGGAACGGGGCGCATACACCGCAATATGCCTCTGATCCAGGGCATACTGGAGACGGATGGAGGTGTCCCCTTTTACAGAATCAAAAAGAAGCGCCACCTGGTTGTAGTCGGTGATGCAGCCCTTCTTCATGAGCCCTTCGATGAAATCGCACACCCTTTCTTCAAAGCGGCGCTCATTGGCTGACGCTGTAATCCTTACCACCGATGGCACCTTTTCCCTGCCTCCGGCTGCTTCCACCATGCCTTTCCGGTAGCGGTAGAGCTGCCCCATCCTTTCCCAGGAAAACCAGTCCGGCTGGGCCATCCAGCGCATGCAGAAGGACACAATGCCCTGGTTGGAACGATAGTTTGTACGGAGCGTAATCACCCGGCAGTCACTGCCGAAATGGCGCTTGAACTGAAGGATATTGGCCACCGTGGCGCCGCGGAAGCGGTAAATGCTCTGGTCATCATCCCCTACTACGAAAACATTCCTGTTCCTGCCGCCCAGAAGCTGCACCAGCTGCTCCTGGATATAGTTGGTATCCTGGTATTCATCCACCAGAATGTAGCGGATTTTTTCCAGCACCCGGCGCCGGACATTTTCCTTTTCCGAAAGGATGTAATAGGCTTCGGTCTGCAGCTTGGTGAAATCCAGGAAGTTCTTCTTCTGCGCCAGCTTTTCATACCGTATCATCATCCAGCCTAAAACCCTGGTCTTTTCATCGCTGCTCACGGTCATGTCCGCCGGATTCATGAGCTCCTCGGAAAGGCGGTTCACATACTGGCAGATGGTACGGCACCGCCGCCAGGGAGAGAAAAGAATTTCCTCCCCCGCCTTATTGATGTAGGAAAGGGGAACCACCAGACGGAAGTTGGGAATCTTTTCAAATTCTTTCAGATTCTCATACACCATGTACTGCTGTTCAAACTGATCTGTCTCGATGAAATTCCTCTCCAGCCTTGTATATTCCCGAAACTCCTTCAGGAGGCGGCGGCAGATGTGGTGAAAGGTGCCGATGTACATTTCATGAAGATTGATTTCAATGCCCTGTCGGGACAGCTCATTGGTGAGGCGGGTCATGAGCTCCTTGGACGCTTTCACCGTGTAGGTGACAATCATGATCTGCTCCGGCTTCACCTTCCGGTCACGGATGAGATAAAGGACTCTCTCGATAATGGTATAGGTCTTCCCGGTACCGGGGCCTGCAATGACCAGGGTGGGTCCCTCGGAATGAATGGCTTCATACTGGGCAGGATTCTCTATTTTTTCCATAAGAAAGCTCCTTATAAAATAGGGCAGAGTGGGAAATCAGATTTCTTCCCTGAGAAAGAAAAGAATCAGAAGCAGGGGCAGCCCCAAAACATAGGCGAAGGAATAGCGGAACACCGCCGACGCCGGCGTAGAAAGAAGAAGGGTGGCCGTATTCGCCAGAAGAGGAAGGGCTGCCAAAATGAGTCTCCTTCTGCCGCTAAGGTAAAAGAGGAGACAGAAGAAAAGGGTAATCCACAGGCAGAGCCCGCTTCCCAGAAACCGGCTTCCGGAATAGGTATAATTTCCAAGAAATGCTTTCAGCCCAAAGGGCATGGGGAAATCTCCCAAAGCCAGCATATCATTGTCCGAAGGTTTCATGTTCTTCGTGTTCTCGTCAGACAGGGCCCAGCCGAAGCGGGACTGTACACCATGTTCCAGGGGATCCAGATTCCACAGGGCGTAGGTTTCCGTCATCCAGCCTTCTACATATATCCTCGGATTCTTAAGGCCCGTGTCTATCCAGGCCTTAAGAAAGGCAGCCTTCTCCCGGTTCAGGTCATTCCGCCTGAAATCATCGTCCCATTTCACAAAATCCACGGTGGCAGGAGAATAATCCTTCTTCCATTTTTCTTCCGGAAGAAGATGGTTCATAAGGAGAGCGGCCTCATCGCTTCTCTCTCCTCCCATAACAAGCACCCTCCCCATCTGCTGCAAGGGAATGGCCATGCTTTCCTGGAAAAGGGGCTCCCAGTGATGGCAGGACAGAATCATGCGGCCGGGAAGGATGGCCGCCAGGGCGCAGATGATAAAAATAGCCGCCGGCTTTTTCCAGGATTTCCTGTAAAAAGAGGAAACTGCCATAAGAAAAAATACAATGTAAACGCCGTTGCTTCGAAGCAGCATGAGCCCCAGGGACAGAAGAGAAAAGAAAATGTATTCCCTTTTTTCCCAGCTCTCTTCTGTCATGAGAACCATAAATCCTGCAAGGCAGAGGGAAAAGAGGCCGTCCCTTACAGCGGCCATACCGTAATTTCCTATGATGGGAAGCAGCAGGAAATAGAAGTAAAGAGGTATGGCTGCATACCTGCTGTGCCGCCGGTATACCCAAAACACAATCTTCGTAAGGCCCCAGGCATACAAAAGAAGCTGCACCAGGGAGAAGAGGAATATCACCGGCTCCCGGCTGCCGAAGAGATACTTCCCTGCCATGGATCCATATCCGTAGAGGAGAGAATAGAGCCAGGGAAACTGCACGCCGGCATAAAGAGGATTTTCCATCATGAAAAGGGTATCATTCATGCCGGGAGCCGGATAAAGGGCCAAAAGAAAGGGCACCTGCCACAGGGCCATGAGAAGAAAGGCCGGCAGGAAGAACGGGCTCTCCCCTCCCTTTTCACTTTGGCAGGGCAGAGTAAGCCACAGCCTTGCAAAAGGCGGAAGCACCGCCGAAAAGAGGAGAAAAAGAAGAAGCAGCACCCAGCCATCATGGCCGGTCAGTATGGCCTGTCCGGCCTCTGTCACCTTTTCTCCCATACTGTCGATTTTATAGGTATACCAGGCTGCCGGCGAAAGAAAGAAGGAAAATACCATGGATGCCCGGCAGGCCCTGTCCCAGCGGAAAAGTTTCATTGATTTCTCCCCAGAGAAGCGATGATTCAATCACTATCTGCTTTTATTCATAAAATTTTAAGTAATGAAAGGAGCAGGAAAGGAAACAGCAGTTATTTAAGGAGTCCCATGACGAAGCAGTGCAAAAAAATTCTTATAAAAGCAGATTCTATGAATGAATCAGTGCTTCCTTAGTCCTTCCAGTGTGTATATCCGTCATTCTTCTGCCCTTCTGAAAGCATGGAATTCTGTATCGGTTTCCCCTTTAACACCACCGTGTCCGCCCATTTCGTCCTGCCGTATTTACCTTCCGGAAGGAAAGGAAGCAGCAGGAAAAAGGGCATGCAGAGGGGAAAGAAATAGACATAGCGATATACAAAAGCCGCTGGCGTGGCAATCATCAGAGTGCCCCAGAGAAGGCAGGCCGGAAGCAGCACCAGAAACCGGCTGTACTGCCGCCTGTAGAAAAGAAGGAGGCCCATGCACAAAGTAAGCCACAGGCAGGTGCCGGCTCCCAAGTAGCGGCTGTGGTTCCACATGAAAGTACCCAGCTTCTCCTGGGTATCTTTTTTAAAAAAGGTATGGATATCCGCCGTTTTATAGGCATTGTTATGGTCAGGGCTTAAACCGTTCTTCAGGTCGCTTTCAGAGAAAGCCCAGCCGAAGCGGGACTGGGTCATTTCATCAGGCGCAGGAAAAGCCCAATAGCCGTAGGTGGCAAAAAGCCAGGCCTCCACATAGACCTCTTTGTTCCGCTTCCCCAGGGATTTCCAGTTTTTCCAGAAATCATCGGGATGGCTGTTGAAATAGTAGAAATCAAAATCGCTGTTCCACTTAATGAGGTCTACGGTGAAAGGGTCATACCATTTGGCAATGCGACCGGGAATCATCATCTTAACGGAATAGGCCTTTTCCTCCTCCGTCAGCGGCACCCCCACCGCCACGGCCCGGGAAAACTGCTGCAGAGGAATACCCACCCGTTCCTGAAAAAGCTGGGGTAGATTTAAAATCTGCTTGATAGCCACATCAGGAGTCACTGCAATGGCAATCATCACAAGTCCGGTGAGAAGAAGATTCACGCGGATTCCCTTCATAAGCCATACCAGAAAAAGAAGCATGACCACAAACACGTAAATCCCGTTATTTCTAAGAAGCATCATGCAAAGACCTGCCAGAATGAAAAGTCTTTTATTCGACTCCCATGCATTTTCCCTGTATCCGGACACAAAGGAAGTGACCAGTGGCACCCAGAGAAGGATGGTAACTGAAAAAAGCACATCCTTCACATTGGAAAAGGACATATTGGCAATAAGGGGAAGGAAAGCATAGTACAGAGTCAGAAGAGAGGTAAGCCAAAGCCTGCCGGTCCGCCTGTAAATCCAGGACAGGCAGTAGGCAATGCCTGCAGAAAAGAGAAGCATCTGAATCACCGACGCCGCTGCCAGACCATAGGAGGTGGTGTGGAAAAGCATATCCGACGCCTGGGTGAGTCCGTAAATAAACATGCAGTAAATAAAAGTATGCTGCCCCGTGGCCCATATGCCTGCCCGCATAATATCGGTGGTATCATTCATGCCTGTCCCCGGGTAGAACACAAGAAAAAAAGGCATCCATGCCAGAAGCAGAAAAGCCATGATGAAGGCAAAGGGAGCCTCCAGGGGACTGCCCTCTGCCCCTATTTTCTCCGAAAAGGAAGAAAGACTGCCGGCATACTTCATGAAGAGAGAAATCACGACAAAAGTAAGAACGGAAAGGGCCAGTACCCCCACCGCGTCAGAACCATGGAGCAGCGCCTCCCTGTTCCAGGGAACAGAGCCGGGATGCCAGCCGATACGCCATGTGTAAAATTCAGAAAAGCCCATGCACAGAGAAACTATCCCCGTAAGCAGGGCCAGCCATAATCTGTCTTTATATATATTCATAACCTGACCGCCTTTGATTGTATCTGTATTATACCTTTTTTAGAAAGGGACTGACAAGATGGGGAAGGTGGTGTCTGCGGCACCACCTTCCCCCGCAAGCGGAGGACAATAAGGCAGTAAGAAACTACCCATTTCCCATTCCCCATTCTCCACTCCCCCATTCCCCATTCTCCACTCCCCTATTTCCCATTCTCCACTCCCCTATTTCCATTTATTATCTTCCCTCCCCTTCCTATGGTATAATTAAAAAAAATAAATAATCCTGTTTCTGAAAGGAGATTGCTATGAATAGAGAAGAACGAATCAGGGCAGCCCTGGCGGGCCAAGAGGTGGACCATGTGCCGGTGGGCGCCTGGATGCACCTGTCTGAATTTGACCAGGATCCTATTTCCCTGGCAGAAGCGGAAGTGCAGTTTACAGAGAAATATGATTTTGACTATATTAAAATGATGCCCTTCGGCCTCTACAGCACCCAGGACTTCGGCAACCAGATTACCATTTACTGCGACCCATACAGGGAACCAATCGTCAAAAACTTTGCCATTAAAAGCCCTGCGGACTATGACACGCTGAAGGCCATTCCTGCCATCCAGGGAACCTACGGCAAGCAGATTGAATTTGCCAGGGAACTGGTAAAGAGGAGAAAACCCGGCACACCGGTGATCCAGACCATTTTCAGTCCCTTCTCTACGCTGAAGAAAATGGCCGGCGACCGTCTCCTTATGGATATGATCAACTATCCTGCCTCCGTTCACCATGCCCTGGCCGCCATTACCGCCACCACCCTTGATTTCATCGGCTATAACATTGACGCCGGCGTGGACGGCTTCTTCTTTGCCACCCAGAACGCCACCCGCTCTGTCATGAACCTTCATGAATTTGAAGAATTCGGCAAGTTCTATGATCTGCAGGTCATCAAATCCTATGCAAAGAAGACCTGGTTCAATGCAGTCCATATCCACGGGGAGGACATCTATTTCAATGAAGTGGCCTCTTATCCCGTAAACTGCATTAACTGGCACGACCGCCACACCTGGCCCAGCCTGAAGGAAGCCCGGGCCCTTACGGACAAATGCCTGCTGGCAGGCATCAAGTCCGCCCCCTACTTCGTAGACGGCGTCCTTAAATATGACGACATCATTCTGGACGGCACGCCGGAAGAAATTACAGCCCATGTAAAAGATGCCATTTCCCAGGTAGACGGAAAAGGCCTCATCCTGGGCCCCGGCTGCGTAGTAAATCCCAAAGCACCGGAAGAAAACCTCCTGGCCCTCAGAAAAGCTGTAGAAGCGTAAGAAAAAAGAATGCCAAGAAATGGTTATATTTCCTGGCATTCTTTTTATGTTCAGAAGGTTTCCTGGTCGACTTGCCACTTCTGTCATTCATAGCGGCAGGAAACTGTTGGCAAATAGTTTCCCGTCCGGCTTGGCACCACTGTGTTTCACACCAACAGGAAACTTTTTGCGAATAGTTTCCTGTCCGGCTTGACGCGACTGCCATTCACCGCAACAGGAAACTGTTGGCGAATGGTTTCCTGTCCGGCTTGCCACTTCTGCTATTCACCGCGACAGGAAACTGTTGGCGAATAGTTTCCTATCCGGCTTGACACCGCTGCCGTTCACCGCGACAGGAAACTTTTTGCTAAGGGTTTCCCGTCCGGCTTGTCACCACTGCGTTTCACACCAACAGGAAACTTTTGGCGAATAGTTTCCTGTCCGGATTGACACAACTGCTAGTCACCGCGACAGGAAACTGTTTGCATATAGTTTCCCGTTCGGCTTGGCGCCACTGCTATTCACTGCGACAGGAAACTATTTGCGAAGGTTTTCCCGTCCGGCTTGGCACCACTGCGTTTCACACCGACAGGAAACTTTTTGCGAATAGTTTCCTATCCGGCTTGTCACCGCTGCCGTTCACCGCGACAGGAAACTTTTTGCATACAGTTTCCCGTTCGACTTGACACCACTGCTATTCACCGCAGCAGGAAACTTTTCGCTAAGGGTTTCCCGTCCGGCTTGTCACCGCTGCTATTCACCGCAGCAGGAAACTTTTCGCATATAGGTTCCTATTCGGCTTGACACGACTGCTATTCACCACGACAGGAAACTATTCGCATACAGGTTCCCGTCCGACTTGCCACTTCTGCCATTCACCGCGACAGGAAACTTTTCGCATACAGGTTCCCGTTCGACTTGGCACCACTGTGTTTCACACCAACAGGAAACTTTTTGCGAATAGTTTCCTATCCGGCTTGTCACTGCTGCGGCATGGCACCACCGCCGGTTCCCCTATTCCTCATTCTTCTTTTTCTTCTGGGCCTCATAGAGCTCATAGTATTTACCTTTTTGGGCGATGAGGTCATCATGGCTGCCGGATTCTATGAGGCGGCCATGGTCAAGGACGTAGATGCAGTCCGCATTTCTCACGGTGGAGAGGCGGTGGGCGATGATGATAGTGGTTCTGTCTTTAGCCAGGTCATCCAGGGTAGCCTGCACCGTTTTTTCCGTCTGTGTATCCAGAGCGGAGGTGGCTTCGTCGAAAATGACCACCGGCGGATTCTTCAGGAATACCCGGGCAATAGCAATCCTCTGTTTCTGCCCGCCGGAAAGCTTTACGCCCCTTTCTCCTACCTTTGTGTCATAGCCATTAGGCAGGGATTCGATAAATTCATCAGCCGCCGCCAGTTTGGCCGCGCGGCGGATGTCATCCATGGAAGCCCCTTCCCTGCCGTAGGCAATGTTTTCCGCAATGGTGTCGCCAAAAAGGAATACATCCTGCTGTACAATGCCGATTTTCCGTCGGAGATCCTTTTGGGCAAATTCATTCAAATTATGGCCGTCCAGGGTAATGGAGCCTTCAGTCGGTTCATAGAACCGGAGGAGGAGGCTGACCAGGGTGCTCTTGCCGGCGCCCGTTTCTCCTACAAAAGCCACAGTTTTACCGGCAGGGATATCAAAGTCAAGATGATGGAGAATCAGCCTGCCGGGCTCATAGCCGAAGGACAGGTCGTGGAAATCAATGTCCCCTTTCACATGGGCAAGAGCCAGGGGATGGGGCGGATCCTGAATGGACGGCTCTGTGTGCATGATTTCCTCAAACCGGTGGAAGCCGGCCATGCCCCTCTGGTACACCTCTGCCAGAATGGTAAGGCGGAATACGGGCCGCATGAAGATATTCACATAGAGAAGGAAGGCCACGAAATCGGAAAGGAGCAGTTCATTCCTTGTAATCATCCAGCCCCCTGCCAGGATAACTACCACATTAATAAAGTTGGTAAAGAAATTGATACTTCCGGAGAAATAACCCACAAGGCGGTAGGACTCAAATTTTGTATTTCTCAGTTCCACGCTCTTCTCTTCAAACCTTTTCAATTCAAAGGCCTCCTGGGCAAAGGCCTTCACCAGACGGATGCCGGAAAGGCTTTCCTCCGCCCTGGCCGCCACTTCCCCCGCCATCTTCCTGTTCCTGCGAAAAGCGCCTTTCATCTTCCTGTTGATTTTCACCGTGTGAACGGCCTTTGCCACCAGAAGGGCGCCGATGAGGAGGGCCAGCTTCCAGTTCATCAGAAGCATGACCACCAGGGTGCCTGCCATGATGACGCCGCAGAGAAGCACATCGTTGGGCCCACGGAAAGAAAGCTCGCTGATTTCCGTAATATCGCTGGTAATGCGGGAAAGGAGCTGCCCCGTCTTTTCATTGTCGAAATAATGGAAGGACAGCTTTTCAATGTGACCGAAAAGATCCCGGCGCATATCATGCTCAATGGAAGCGCTCATCACATGGCCGTAGTACTGCACCATGAACTGGATGATGAAATTGATGATATAGAGAAGAAGAAGGATGCCGGAACCCCAGAGAAGCCGGTGCATATCCTTCTCCGGCAGTACCTGGTTTATCAGGTTCCTTACCACCATAGGGAAAATCAGATCCAGCCCCGCCATGGCAAAGGTGCCGATAATGACCCACACCAGGATTTTCATGTAGGGTCTGTAGTATTTCATAAATCGAGTAATCATAAGTATCTCCTTTATGGCCGCCGCAGGCGGCGGCCACCTATGTCTTCCATATATGAAGCCTGTAGGCGCCCAGAAGACTTCCTTCCGGCGTAACCGCCGGCACTTCAATGCCTGCCATAAGGGTACCGTCATCGGATATGGCTATGTTCTGCAGGGGGCCTTTTGTATGATACCGGACTAGACGGCTGCCGTCTTTAAGGGAAACCGCTTCCGCCCCGTGGGCTTCATAATCGTGGTTTCTCACATTCCGCCCTACAGCCAGGGCCGCAAGGCCGTCGGCGCAGCTCACCGCTTCGATTTCTCCGGGGGCTGTATATTTCCAGCGGAATTCACCGTCCAGGGAAAAATAGAAAAGGCTGTTGCTGGAGGGGTGGATTACCGGTGCCGCCATCTGCCAGTTGTCCTTATTAAAGGTATTGATGGTATCAAAGAGCACACCGTCAGCAAGGGGAATGGCGTCCCGTCCGGCGGCAAAGAACCAGGTGCCTCCTATTTCTTTAGCCTCCGACAGAGTCCTTTTCCAGAGAAGGCTGCCATCCCTGTCAAAGAGAAATCCTCTGCCGTCACTGGTCATGGCGGCAAGATACCGGCCGTCACGGGAGTAGGACGGCCCGTTTCGCAGGGGCACGGATTGGAAAGGCGCTGCCTTTGGGATAGATACTTCATGGAGCAGCTCCCCTGTCTCTCCCTGAAGTACATATATATTCTTATTATACTCCAAATTTTCTATCTTAGATTTATCATAATTGGCGGTACCGAAGGCAAAGCGGCCGCCCTCAGGGGTCACATCCCCCCAGTTCACCCAGGCGTCCATAGGCTTTTCTTTCGGATAGCGCCATCTTTCCCTGCCATCCCTGGTAAAGGACACCACCCGGCTTACATATCCTCTCTGTCCGTTTTCCAGTACCGTAAACCGGTAAAACAGAGCATACACATTTCCCTCATAATCTGTGGATATATGGATGGCCTGAGGGTCCGCCCGGATGTCCGGTTCTCCTCCGATGACATCAAAGCCCCGGAATTTCCAGAGCACGTCGCCGGATTTAACATCCATGGCATAGAGATAGCCGTCGGGACTTTTTTCACCGGCATACACTCTTTTTCCGTCCTCCGACAGGGTCAGGGCACGGATGAGACCATTTCCCAGAGAGTGACTCCATTTTTCACTGCCTTCTCTTGAAAGATGGCGCAGCTCCCCATTGGCTGTGCCGATCATCCAGCCGCCGTCAGAAGGGGTGTACAGGACTACGCCCCCATCAAATCCCATGCGGTCATAATTTCTTCCTGCCATCTCCCCCAGCGGCACCACCAGGCCGGCATCTTTATCCTTAGGCGAAAACATCTGCCAGGGCGTTTTGCTGCCGGTTACCAGAAAAAGAACGGCCCAGGTGGAAGCCAGAAGGAGGAAGAGAAGCATCGTTTTCCATGATTTCATAAGTATAATTTCGTCCAGTCATAAACCATTCGGAGCATGCCGAAATAAAAGCCTTTCAGGGAAAGGGCATAGAGTATCTTGGAAATACCGCAGCCCGCCACAAAGAAAGCCGCCAGCAGACATACCCCCTTTTCCCTTTTCTCCCAGGGCCTTCCTTCCCTTTCCCTGGCCAGGAAAAGGCCGCGGCTGGTGACGGAGAGGGAAAGGGTCTGGGCACGGCGAAGGCAGCGGGCCAGAAGAGGCTTGATCATGTAGGGAATATGGCGGATTACGCCATGCCTTCCCCTTCTGGATCCGCTTCGGAGCTGCAGAGCCGTCATCACTTCTCCCGCCTCCGCCGCCAGGATGGGGAAAAAGCGGATGGCCGTCACCAGCATGAAAGATGCCTGAGGCGACAGGTGCCAGGATGTGAGCCCCTTTAAAAGATCCCGGGGATCGCTGGTCCAGCATACAAGGAGCCCCAGGGCTATCATGGAGGCAGTACGCATGCCCTGTACCGCTCCATAAATAATGCCTTCCCGGTAAATATACAGACCGCCGGTAAGGGAGCCCAGAAAAGGAAAATTCGGGGAAATCAGCATAAAAAGCGGAGTTCTCGGATTCTGGGCAAAAAAGAGGGCCTGGCTGGAAATGGACCCCCAAAGTCCCAGCAGCAGGAATATGGAAAGCATTTTCCATTTATGTACCGGCGTTTTTCCCAGAAAGTGGAGAAGCAGGGTTATCGTAAAAAGGATAAACAGACTGCGGGCATTATCCACGATAACCATCATGAATGCGTATAGAAGAAGGATACACAGCTTGGTCCTTCCGTCCAGGGCGGAAATCACCGATTTCCTGTCCCCTCCTTCAAAGGTCTGTCGAAACGACATGGGCCAGCACCTCCTCTATGGTGACACAGGGTTCAATGGAAAGTTTTTCTGAAACATCCAGCATAGGCGGCATGGCAAGGCCGCTTTCTTTCATGAGCCGGCGGCAGCTGAACAAATCATGGGGACTGCCGTGGGCTATGAACTGTCCTTCTTTCAGCAGATACACTTCCTCTGCCAAATCCGCCGCCAGTTCCATATCATGGGTACAGATGAAAACAGTTCTTCCCTCTGAAGCGGCCATGGTGAGCATGTGACGGATATCCCGAAGGCTTTTCTGGTCCTGTCCGGTGGTAGGCTCATCCAGAATCAGGAGCCTGTTGTCCTTCCTGGCCAGAAGGGCACCGAAAACCACCCGAAGCCGCTGCCCCTTGGACAGGGCCAGAGGAAAATCATGACGGTAATGGGCCAGATGAAGTTTATGAAGAAGCACTCCCAGCTCCTCTTCCGAAAGATCCCTGTTATTCCAGGTCAGTTCTTCTTCCACCGAATCGGTAAGCAGCATGAGATCCGCTTCCTGCCGCATGAAGCCTGCATGGTACCTTTCTTCCTCCGCCGGCTTTCCATCAATCAGTACCTCGCCTTTTTCCGGCTTCAGAAGTCCTGCCAGCAGATTGAGAAGGGTGGATTTTCCTGCACCGTTAAATCCCATAAGGGCTGTAATGCTCCCCTGCCCTGCCGTAAAGGACAGCCCCTTCAGCGTTTCCGACGGGGCTTCGGGATAGGTGTAGTGAATATTTCTTCCTTCCAGAACCACCGGCCCGCCGGAAGGACGGCGCCTTGAAAGCACATGGGACGCAAAAGAAATCCCTGCCCTTTTGATTTCGGCCACCGTGGTTTCCATGTCCGAAGAAGCATAGGGCAGATGGAGCCTTCGGGCCAGTTTTACAAGCTGGGGTTCCCGTATGCCGTACCTTTCCGTATCTCCCATTTCATTCCACGCCTGCTCCGTAGGGCCGTCATAAATGAAGCGGCCCTGATCCATAATGCAGAGCCTTGGGAAATGGGAAGCCAGTTCATTTACCCTATGCTCCACCATGAGGATGGTCATACGGTCTTCCCGGTTCAGGCTGTGGAGAAGGTTAAGGAAATCCCGGACGCCCTTGGGATTCATCTGGCTTACCGGTTCATCCAGAATAAGAAGACGGGGATGGGTGACAAGGATAGAAGCCAATGCCAGCCGCTGCCGCTGACCGCCGGAAAGGGCATGAATGCTTCTTTCCTCCATGCCCGAAAGTCCTACCCTGTCCAGGGCCAGGGAGACTTCCCTTCGGATGCAGCTTTCACTGTCACCCCGGTTTTCCAGGGCAAATCCCACTTCGTCCGAAAGCGTCATGGCAAAGAGCTGGTCGTCAGGAGTCTGGTACACCGTACCGGCCATGATTCCTATGTCCTCGGCGGTCATGGAAAAAATATCCCTGCCGCAGAGGGTCATGGAACCCTTCATGTCCACATCCTCCAGAAGCCCGGTCACCGCTTTAATGAGAGTGGATTTGCCGCAGCCTGAACGGCCGGCGATGAGTACCATTTCTCCCTCTCCTGCCTGAAAGGAAAGATGGCTGATGGTATCCCTGTTTCTTGTCCTGTATCGGCAGGAGAAATCCTGTATATCAAGAATCATGAACCCATCACCTGCCTCAGGCGGCTTCCTGTTTTCCAGCCCAGGAAACTTCCCAGACTGCTGTAGAGAAGGCCGTTAATCACCATGTACAGACCGATAAACCAGTCTGCATAATAAAGACGATAAAAAAGCATGAGCTGCTGCATATTGATGAAAGTAAGCCCTGCATCACAGATACCCATCACAAGGGATATGAAAAGGCCATAGGCCAAAGTGAGCTTTTCCTTCCTGTAGAATCCAGTCAGGAGAAGGGCTCCTTCAATCACTGCAATGGAAGAAGCGGTGAGAAGGATGCCTGCCGGCGTTACCCGACCAAAGAGAATGGCCGACAGCAGCCAGCGAATGAGGTAGAAAAGGGCAGTCACTCCTGGACGGCGGAAAAGAATGAGCAGCGACATAAGGAGCATGTACTGCACCACGCCGCTTAAAAGTCCCGTCACCAGTCCGGAAAAGGGCCCGAGAATCACATGAAGGAAATCTCCCAGAAGGGTCACCGGCACCACCACGCCGCCAAAAGCCAGGGCTGCAAAGAGCGCGGCTGCAATGTCGCCTCTGGCACCGATACGGATCATGGTTTTTCTGATCCGCCCCAGTGAAAGAAGAATCAGCAGCAGACAGCAGGAAGAAATGGCAGTGGACAGAAGTCCGGCGCTGCGGTTCTTCACCACCGTCAGAGGAATCTCCGTCAATTTTTCATTTTCACCATCCGACAGGGTAATGCGAAGATTATAGTCCCCCTCTGTCATGGCAAAAGAATTGGCATAGAGGGGAATCACCGCCGTCTGCATTTTCCCTCCATTCAGGGAAAAATCTGCTTCCGTGGAAGAAGAATGATCCAAATCCACATTTCCCTCTTCCGGAGAAGACGACATGAGCCCTTCCTTCACTTCGCCGCTTCCCCGGTCCACAAGCTCCGCCTTGAAATGGACAGTTCGCACATCCCTCCCGGGGTTTCTCATATCCAAAAGCAGGTACGTATCCGGTTTATCCAGCACCGCTGCCCAGTCAATGGGGGCGCCGGTGAGACGGTGCCTGATATTTTCCAAAGTCACATCAGGAAGCACCATGGTATTTGGCGAAAGGCGGGCATCGGTCTCCCCCTGCTCATTCACCGGCAGAACCACCGACTGGATATACCAGGATTCCTGCCTGCCAACGGCCTCCTTTTCCTCTGCCGGTATATCTTTGATGGCAAAATCCACTTTTTTGGAAAGACTCCAGTCCTCCCCTGCCACCCTGACAGAGAGAGCGCCTTCTCCCTCCGGCAGGGAAGGAGACAGGGCCACCGGAATAACCTCAAATACATTGCCATAATCTGCAGGAAGGGTGAGCTCCATGTGGATGTCTCCATCCTCCACCTGCCATTCCTTTCCGCTCCTGGCCGAAAGGCCTTCAGGCAGGGAAACAGTGACGGAAGCCCGTTCTTCCGGGTGGTTGAAATGATCCAGTGAAATAAAAAGGAGCTGCGTACTGCCAACGCTGGCAGGGATTTCCTTTGACCCGTTCAGGCTGTAGGGAAACTGCACTGTCAGATGAACCGGCGCCTCTGCCGAAACGGGCAGAAGGAACGCCAGCCAGCCAAGCAGGAGCATAACCAAGCGGAATATCATAAAAAACCTCACTATAGGAAACCATCATATACTTGCTTCATTATACTATATCCGGGCCGTCTCGCGGCCCAAGGTCCAGAGGGGATTGAAGGGGGCAGGAACCTTCGGTCCCGAAGATTCTTAAGGTTTTAAGGTTTGACAGCCGCTCCGCGGCTGAGGGTTGTGGATTGCCCATGGAGCCACTGCGTGGCAGGGTTCAGAGGGTTCAGAAGGTTCAAAGGGTTCAGAGGGTTGTGGTATCGCCGCTTCGCGGCGATGAGTATATATGCCGCCTGTCGTCTAAGGAAGCGCTGATTAAATCGTTATCGGATTTCATTCTTGCATTTTTATTCAATGCAAGGAATAAGTCGACGCGAATAGCAAGCTATTTAGTGGCTGTTAAAAAACCACCCTTTGCAAAAATAGCCTAAAACACCCTCA
>ERZ1034920.448-NODE-448-length-33054-cov-5.817843_pt1 | contig 33054 bp, 30 predicted proteins | sample MGYA00520688_ERZ1034920 | MGnify/ENA primary metagenome ERZ1034920 (study PRJEB33766, sample SAMN09781785) | gut metagenome | biome: gut microbiome | host: Homo sapiens | place: Madagascar | study: EMG produced TPA metagenomics assembly of the PRJNA485056 data set...
GCTGTGAATTTTTGCCAATGCTTTTAAATATTCGATACCCAGGATATTGTTTGGCGAGGCGAGAATCTCAGAGTACTTATCGGAATAAATATTAAGTGCCTCCTGTCTTGCCGCCGGGAAGGACGCGCCTTCTTTTAAAGCCTGTTTTAAAGCAGTCTGATATTCTATAGGTTCGTCGGCAAGAATCTGCGCGATTTCTTCTAACAGATGGAGGTCGCCACATTCGCTGCCGAAACAGATGGAATCTATGCATCCCAGCTGGTTAAGCAGAGAGATGGAACCCTGTGCAAAATATTCAGCGCTCCCAGTAGCAAAACATACCGGAAGCTCTATGATGAGAGAGGCACCGGATAGAAGCGCACTTTCGGCGCGAAGGTGTTTGGGCATGACGGCAGGAGCACCACGTTGTACGAAGTCGCCGCTCATAATGACAATCACACGGTCGGCACCGGTCAGCATTTTTGCCTTTTCGATATGATAGGCATGTCCGTTGTGAAATGGATTGTATTCTGTGATTAATCCGACGGTTTTCATAAGATTCTCCTCTTGTATAATCGTTTAAAATTGATTATACTATAATGAGTATAAAAGTGCAAATATCGGTAATCGTTGGAAAATTTCAGAACATGATAAAATAGAGTAACCGTAAAGGAGTGGGAACATGGGAGAGAGACACGATCCGGAGCAGTTAAATGCGGAGGACTGGGGACATGCTGTCGCGACAAGTGAATTTGATCATGACGTTCCGGAAGAGAGAGAAGAACTGACGATCGAGCGAATTGAAGAAATGATCAATGAGCATCAGTTCAAAGAATTAAAAGAAGAATTAAAGAACAACATGTATCCCGTAGACCTTGCTGAGATTTTGCGGGAAGTAGATGAAAAGTGGCTGGTGCTGATTTTTCGCCTGCTGGAGAAGGAAGAGGCGGCTGAGACATTTTCCTATATGGACAGTGACCAGAGAGAGATACTGATCAATGCTCTGACAGATTCGGAGCTTGAGGAAGTCATGGAAGAGATGTATCTGGACGATACAGTAGATGTGCTGGAAGAGATGCCTGCCAATGTGGTTGACCGACTCCTCATGGCTACGGATGAAGAAAAACGGAAGCAGATTAATCAGCTTTTGCAGTATCCGGAAGACAGTGCAGGAAGTATCATGAACGTAGACTATATTGCACTGTCACAGGATATGACGGTAGAAGATGCGATCCTAAAAATCCGTCAGGTGGGACTGAACCGCGAGACGATCTATACCTGTTATGTAACAGAAAAGAGAAAGCTGATCGGCGTGGTCGATATCAAGGATCTGCTGACTACCGGAGAAGCCAGACTGATCGAGGAGATCATGGACACGAATATGCTGTATGCCAGAACAACAGATGATCAGGAGGATGTGGCAAGAACGATCACTAAGTACGGATTGATCGCATTGCCGATCGTGGATCACGAGATGTGTATGGTCGGTATTGTTACGGTAGATGATGCCATGCTGGTATTGCAGGATGAGGAAACGGAAGACATCAGCAGGATGGCCGGTATTAATCCGGATGATGATTCTTATTTTGGGATGACAATTTTTGAGCATGTGAAGAGTCGTATTCCATGGCTGTTGTTTCTGATGCTTTCTGCAACAGTGACGCAAATGATCATGAACAGTTATGAAGCTGCCCTTGCTATGATGCCTCAGATCGCAGGTTTTGTGCCGATGTTAACCGGTACAGGTGGTAACTGTGGTTCTCAGAGTTCGACGCTGGTGATACGTGGCCTGGCAGTGGGAGAGATCGAATTTCGGGATCTGTTTAAAGTAATCTGGAAAGAAGTGCGGGTGGCGGTATGCATCAGTCTGATACTTGCTACGGTCAATGGCATTCGTATTATGATCATGGGTCAGGGAAATGCGCTGATGGCACTTACCATCGGACTTACCATGGCATGTACGGTTATCATCGCAAAAGTGGTTGGATGTACGCTGCCGCTGGTAGCAAAAAAAGTAGGACTTGATCCTGCGATCATGGCGACGCCACTGATCTCTACCCTGGTTGATATCAGTACGATCAGTGTATATTTTGCTATTGTCAGCTATGTGTTTGGATTAAATTAAGTACAATTGTTATTAATATAACTTGGAAAGAGACCTTGTGGACAAGGTCTCTTTGCGTTATAATGGAACTATATGAGAAAAATGGAAAGGAGTCTTTAAATCATGGGATTTATTGATGAAATCAAAGCAAAAGCAAAAGCAAATGTACAGACAATCGTTCTTCCGGAAACAGAAGACGCAAGAACCTATGAAGCAGCAGAGAAAGTTCTGAAAGAGGGAACTGCTAAGCTGATCCTGATCGGAAGCGAAGAAGAGATCGCTAAGAATAAAGGTTCATTCGATATTTCCGGAGCAACTATCGTAGATCCGGCAACAAGCGATAAGACAGAGGCATACATTGCCAAGTTGGTAGAACTTCGTGAGAAGAAAGGTATGACTGAGGAAAAAGCAAGAGAACTTCTTCTCAGCAGCTATACATATTATGGCGTTATGATGGTTAAAATGGGCGATGCAGACGGTATGGTATCCGGAGCATGCCACTCTACAGCAGATACACTGAGACCATGTCTGCAGATCCTGAAGACAAAGCCAGGTACAAAGTTAGTATCTTCTTTCTTCGTAATGGTAGTGCCGGATTGCGATATGGGAGAGAACGGAACATTTGTATTCTCTGACTGTGGTCTGGAGCAGAATCCGGATTCTGAGAAGCTTGCAGCAATCGCTCTTTCAGCAGCAGAGTCATTCAAGCTTCTGGTTGGTGACGAGCCGAGAGTAGCACTGCTTTCGCATTCGTCAAAGGGAAGTGCTAAGCATGCTGATGTAGATAAAGTAGTAGAGGCTGTTAAGATTGCTCAGGCAAATGCACCGGAAGGTGTTATGGTTGATGGAGAACTGCAGCTTGATGCAGCAATCGTTCCATCTGTAGGAGCCTCTAAGGCACCAGGAAGCCCGGTAGCTGGTAAGGCTAATGTACTTGTATTCCCAGACCTGGATGCAGGTAATATCGGATATAAGCTGGTTCAGAGACTTGCTAAGGCAGAAGCATACGGACCGATGACACAGGGAATCGCAGCACCGGTTAATGACCTTTCAAGAGGATGCAGTGCTGAGGATATCGAAGGTGTAATTGCTATCACAGCAGTGCAGTGTCAGAACCAGTAAGAATTAAGAGGAGAAAAAGTAGAATGAAAGTATTAGTTATCAACTGTGGAAGTTCATCTTTAAAATATCAGCTGATCGATATGGAGAACGAAAGCGTTCTTGCAAAAGGTATCTGTGAGAGAATCGGAGCAGAAGGTTCTGTCCTGACCCACAAGCCTGCAGGAAAAGACAAATTTGTGACAGAACAGCCAATGCCGGATCACAGCGTAGCTGTCAAACTGGTAATCGATGCACTGCAGGATCCGAAGCATGGTGTGATCGAGAGCGCAGATGAGATCACAGCAATCGGACATCGTGTACTGCATGCAGGTACTGTATACAGTGATGCTACACTGGTTACAGAGGATGTGAAGAAAGTCGTACGTGACTGCTTCGACCTTGGACCACTCCATAACCCGGCTAACCTGATCGGTATTGAGGCTTGTGAGAAGGCTATGCCTGGCAAGCCGAACGTAGCAGTATTCGATACAGCATTTGGTATGAATATGCCACAGAAAGCTGCTATGTATGCAATCCCATATGAGTATTATGAGAAATACAGCATCAGAAGATATGGTTTCCACGGAACAAGTCATATGTTTGTGTCTGGTGAGACTGTTAAACTTCTTGGCAAGGACGATGCTAAGGTTATTGTATGCCATATCGGTAATGGAGCAAGTATTTCAGCATCCATCGGTGGTAAATGTGTAGATACAAGTATGGGACTGACACCTTTGGAAGGCTTGATCATGGGAACACGAAGCGGAGATGTAGATCCGGCTGTTCTTCAGTTTATCTGCAACCATGAGCACATCAGCGTAGATGAAATGCTGAATATTCTGAATAAGAAGTCAGGTCTGCTCGGATTGAGTGGAGTATCTTCGGATTTGCGTGATGTAGTTAAAGCTGCTGGTGAGGAGAATGAAAGAGCTAAGCTTGCACTTGAAGCATATGTATATCGTATTGTTAAATATATCGGTGCTTACGCAGCTGCAATGAACGGTGTGGACGCGATCGTATTTACAGCAGGCGTTGGTGAGAATTCTGTACCGATCAGAGAGAATGTTTGTAAATCACTTGGATATCTTGGTGTTGAACTTGATAAAAAGAAAAATGAGAATGTATCAGGTGATACTGCAATAATTTCTTCTGATGATTCAAAAGTTAAGGTTATTGTACTTCCGACCAACGAAGAGCTTGCAATTGCCCGCGAAACAGTTAAATTAGTATAAAATTTTCTGTTGACAAAATTTATTTGCATGATATAATAGTCTAGTGTGTGAATAGGAGAAGATACTATGATATTAAACCTATCCGACGTTCTGTCTGAACAACATAAAGCAATCAGAGAGTCCGTTCCGATTGAGATAACTTCATTTAAGTCGGAGATGGGGACGTATAACATTACAGACACGACACCGCTTGAGTTATCTGTAGAGTATGCAGGTGAGCGTAAGCTGTGGATACGAGGCAAAGGCGAGATTACCGCAGTTGCTCCGTGTGACAGATGTCTGGATGATGTGGAAGTAAAGGTTAAGCTTGAATTTGAGCATAAGATTACGACCGACACTGAGGCAGAAGATCAGTCAGAAGAATTAGACGAGAATAACTATATTGACGGATACAGCTTAGATGTGGAACAATTGGTCTACAATGAGTTATTGACAGGGTGGCCGACAAAGATTCTGTGCAGCGATGACTGTAAAGGCATCTGCAATGTATGTGGTCAAAATCTTAATCGAGGCACTTGCAATTGCGAGGATACAAGCCTTGATCCGAGAATGTCAGTTATCCGCGACGTATTTAAGAATTTTAAGGAGGTGTAACCTATGTCAATTTGTCCAAAGAATAAATCTTCAAAGGCAAGAAGAGATAAGAGAAGAGCAAACTGGAAAATGAGCGCACCGAATCTTGTTAAGTGCAGCAAGTGCGGCGAGTTAATGATGCCTCACAGAGTTTGCAAGAACTGTGGCTCTTACAACAAAAAAGAAATCATTGCAATGGATTAATTTGCAGACAAGTTAAGGAGTTAAGCATTATGCTTGACTCCTTTTTATATAGTATGATGTTGGGGTCAAAAGCCCCAACTATGATGCCTGCGGATGTGGATTTAGACCTTTTGACCCTGGCATCATAGTATATAGGAATAAGATTATGCATAAGGAAATAATATCCATCATTGGTGCCGGAGGCAAGACAACGCTGATTCACCGATTGGCTGATGAATACAGAAAACAGAATAATAAAGTACTGATCTGTACAACAACCCACATGTTCCGGGAGCCGGAGACGGATATATCCTGTAATGCAGAGCAGATTATCGCAAAAATGGAACAACAGGGAAGCTGTATGGCTGGGAAGCTGGACGGGGAGAACTCAGATAAGATTACCACTCTATCGGAAGATGTGCTGAGACGTGCGATGGATCATGCAGATGTTACACTGATAGAAGCAGATGGTTCGAAACATCTGCCGGTAAAATATCCCGGAGCTCATGAGCCGGTAATATATCCATACTCTACAAAGATTATCCTTGTAATGGGACTGTGGACCCTAGGAGAGCCAATAAAAAAGACAGTATTTCGTTATGAAGAACTGATAAAAAGATTCGGATGGCGGGAAGAGGATGGCTTGACATTTGAAATGTTGAATGTGATAATCCGAGATGGATATATGAAGAAACTTCTGACAGAAGAGAATTCTATAGAAATGCAGATATTATTTACAGAGAAAGTAAATGGAGAATTACATTATATCGGATATGAAGAAGCAGGGGAAAAGTATGGATTACAATAGAATTGTCGTGTGCAGAGGCGGAGGAGATCTTGCAACAGGGATCATTCATCGTCTGGCGAAGGCAGGACTTCAGGTAGTGTGTCTGGAATCGGAGCAGCCGAGTTCCATTCGTAGACAGGTGTGTTTCAGCGAAGCAGTCTATGATGGTAAGACGTCTGTGGATGGCATGAAGGCTGTTCGCGTGAAGAATATGGAGGATATTCTCTCTGCGTGGCAGAAAAGAGAAGTTCCGGTCCTTATAGATCCGAAGGGAGAATGGATTGAAAAATTGAAGCCGGTTGCAGTTGTGGATGCGATTATTGCTAAGAAGAATCTGGGAACATATAAAGATATGGCTCCGCTCACGATTGGAGTGGGACCTGGATTTACTGCAGGTTCAGATGTAGATGTAGTCATTGAATCTATGCGCGGACACAATCTCGGACGTGTGATTACGAAAGGGGCAGCGATTGCTAATACCGGGATTCCGGGAAAGGTCGGCGGCTATGATAAAGAACGGGTGATTCATGCATCTGGTGCAGGATATATGAAGAATATCAGTAAGATTGGTGACCTGGTTGAAAAGGGGCAGATTATAGCTGAAATTTATGAAGATTTGTCAATGACAGGGGAAGGAGTTCTGGTTAAGGCTACCCTGAATGGTATCTTGCGTGGATTGATCCGCACTGGTTATCATGTATCAAAGGGATTTAAGATCGCAGACATCGATCCACGTAAAGAAGAACTGGAGAATTGCTTTACGATCTCTGATAAGGCCAGATGTATTGCCGGAAGTGTACTGGAAGTGATCTGCGGTAAGCTTATGGAAGAAAACAGTTCCCTGTTTTTGGGGAGGAATCCCGATGAAGCATAGGAAAGTACACATGATCTATATGGCTGCAGGCAACAGCAGACGTTTTCAGGGGAATAAGCTTTTATATACTATAAATGGAAAGTCGTTGTATCGTTATGGGCTGGAGACATTAATAGAAGTACAGAAAAACTATCCGGATACAACACTTACTGTAGTTGTGCAGGAATGGGCAATTTATGACAGACTGTGGAAAGAAAATATTCATGTTGTATATAATCCGGACAGTAAAAATGGAGCCTCCTATACCATCAAAGCAGGTATTCTGGCATTGGAATATGTGGAACCTGAGGATTTTGTGATGTTTGTAGTGGCAGATCAGCCAGGGCTTACTGCGGATACAGTAAAAAAGCTGATAAATGCAGGATGTGATACGGGAGAGTGCGCGTCAGTAAAGTGTGAAAACCGTATGGGCAATCCGGTGATGTTTTCGGCAACACTGCTTCCAGAGTTGATGGAACTGCGAGGAGACGAGGGCGGAAGGAAAGTTCTGCGAAGACATAAATGTGTCTATGTGGAAGCAGGTAATGAGCGAGAGTTAGAGGATATTGATTGTAGAGAGGATTTGAAGTTCTAAGTATTAATAAGTATATCTTATTAATACTTAGAACTTTTACTAAATTTACTAAAATTTTATAATTTGATATAATAACCCAAGATTTATCACGCGAAGGAGAAAGAGTAATATGAGTAAAAAATTCGAATTAGCTCCGGAGGCATTTCAGTTTGAGGGCAAGATGTCCCTGAAAGAAGCAATACCTCTGGGAATGCAGCATGTACTGGCAATGTTTGTCGGCAACCTGACTCCGCTCCTGATCATTACAGGCGCCTGTGGCTTATCCGGTGGTGAGTTTGCAGACTTACAGGTATCATTGCTTCAGAATGCGATGCTGATCGCAGGTATCGTTACTCTGATTCAGTTGTTTAGTATAGGACCGATCGGTGGAAAAGTACCGATCATCATGGGTACATCTTCCGGATTCATCGGGGTGTTTAATGCAGTAGCTTCCAGCATGGGAGGCGGCGTGATCGCTTATGGCGCGATCATGGGTGCGTCAATTCTGGGTGGTCTGTTTGAGACCGTTCTTGGATTTTTCCTGAAACCATTAAGGAGATTTTTTCCATCTGTCGTAACAGGTACAGTTGTACTTTCTATCGGACTGAGTCTGATCGGGGTAGGTGTGAATTCTTTTGGTGGCGGCAGTACTGCGAATGACTTTGGATCTGCGGAGAACTTATTCCTGGCAATTCTGGTACTGGTAGTTATTCTGATCTTTAAACATACGGGAAAAGGGCTGCTCAGTTCTTCTTCCATCCTGATCGGTATCATCGTGGGATATATAGCAGCATTTATCATGGGATTTGTTCTTCCGACGACAGGTGTGACAGCAGACGGCGTGGAATTTACTAAGGCATGGGTACTGAACTGGGATAAAGTAGCATCTGCTAACTGGTTTGAGATTCCAAAACTGATGCCGGTGAAGCCAGTATTTGACATGCGTGCTATTGCTCCGGTTATGATCATGTTTATTGTAACAGCAGTAGAGACTGTCGGAGATATTTCCGGTGTAATCATGGGTGGTATGGACCGTGAGGCAACAGAAGAAGAGCTGTCCGGAGGTGTCATGTGTGATGGACTTGGCTCCACAATTGCTGCATTGTTCGGTGTACTTCCGAATACTTCGTTCAGCCAGAATGTAGGACTGGTATCTATGACCAAGGTTGTGAACCGCTTTGCATTATCTACAGGAGCAGTATTCCTGATTCTGTGCGGACTGATTCCGAAGCTTGGTGCAATCGTGTCTATTATGCCACAGGCTGTACTTGGCGGCGCAGCAGTTATGATGTTCTCATCTATTGTCATCAGTGGTATTCAGCTGATTACGAAAGAACCATTGACTGGAAGAAACTTAAGTATTGTATCCGTTGCGCTTGGCGTAGGATACGGTATCGGAAGTAACTCAGCGATTCTTGCAAATGCGCCACAGATGATTTCGTTGATCTTTGGCGGATCTGGTATCGTTCCAGCGGCGGTTGTGGCAATTGTATTGAATATCCTGCTGCCGAAGGATAAATAAATATTGGAAACAGATAGGAAGTAGAAGTGTCCCAGACAGGAATTTTGACTGTCTGGGATTTTTTTTCTGGTCAATATGAGGTTCAGTTGCTATAATAAATTAAGTTATTATGCTTGGATAAAAATAAGGAGGAATCACCGTGATAAATATTCAGAAATACGTACGGGCACAAAGCCTTGAAGAAGCATATACATTAAATCAGAAAAAGAAGAATCGAATCCTGGCAGGTATGCTCTGGACGAGAATGGAGTCTGGCAATGTTCCGGTTGCTATTGATCTGTGTGACCTGGGACTTGACAAGATAGAAGAAAATGAAGAGGAATTCTCTATTGGCGCAATGGTAACACTGCGGCAGCTTCAGATGCATGAGAGTTTTGAGAATTATTGTGATGGCATTGTTGCAAAAGCGGTCAAAGATATTATTGGAGTACAATTCCGTAATCTTGCTACTGTAGGAGGAAGTATCTGGGGACGATTCGGGTTCTCCGATGTACTGACTGCATTTATGGCATTGGATACCTATGTAGAATTATATAAGGGCGGTGTGATTCCGCTGGAGCAATTTGCCAGGATGCAGTATGACAGAGATCTGCTGGTGCGGGTCATCGTAAAAAAGAAACCCGGAGTATTCAGTTATCAGGCAATGCGTGTGCAGAAGACAGATTTCCCGATTCTTACCTGCGGAGTATCACGTATGGACGGAGTTTGTAAGGCAGTAATCGGAGCAAGACCTGGTAAGGCAGTATGTATTCATGATGACAGACATCTGCTGGATGGCGAAGTGACAGAAAAAAAAGCAGAAGCATTTGCGGAATACGTAGCAGAACAGGTGACGACAGGAAGTAACATGAGAGGGAGTGCCGAATACCGGACGCACCTCGTGAAAATACTGACCGGACGTGGTGTTATGGAACTTGGGGGTGTGAGAGCATGATGGATATTACGATTATATTGAATGGAAAGAAAATACAGGATCAGATCGAACCGGATATGGCACTGTTAGATTTTGTGAGAGAGCATGGCTGCTACAGTGTGAAGCGGGGATGTGAATCCTCTAACTGCGGTCTGTGTACGGTATTAATGGATGAAGTTCCGGTACTTTCCTGTTCCGTACTTGCAGCAAGAGCAGATGGACATCGTGTGGACACACTGGAGGGGCTGCAGGAAGAAGCAGAAGAATTTGTAGGATTTATTGCAGATCAGGGTGCAGATCAGTGTGGATTCTGTAATCCGGGATTCGTGATGAATACGATCGCGCTGTTGCGTGAGAATCCGGATCCGACAGATGATGAGATCCGCGCATTTCTGGCAGGTAATCTGTGCCGCTGTTCCGGATATGAAGGACAGCTCAGAGGAATCAGAAGTTTCTTGAACAGCCGTAAGGAGGAAAAATAGGATGGAACACAGAGAATATAAGTCGATTAACAAGTCTGTCCGTAAAAAGGACTCCATGCAGCTTTTGCTTGGTAAGCCGGTCTACACAGATGATCTGGTGAATAATCATCCGCTGGTTGTCAAGATATTAAGAAGTCCGCATCCCAATGCAATTGTGGAAGAGATTAATACTGCCATTGCAAAAAAAGTGCCTGGGGTTGTAGATATTTATACCTGGGAGGATGTGCCGGATCAGAGGTTTACGAATGCAGGACAGACCTATCCAGAGGCATCACCGTATGACAGACTGATTCTTGACCGTCATGTCAGATTCTGCGGAGACGCGGTAGCGATCATTGCAGCGGAGACAGAAAAAGCTGCATTGAAAGCAATGAAATTAATTAAGGTAAAATATCAAATACTGGAAGCGGTACTTGATTATCATACAGCAAAAGACAGCGAGATTCTGGTGCATCCGGAGGAAGAATGGGTGCAGTATGGCCCATGGGGTGGAGACCATAAGCGGAATCTGGTTGCCACAGAAAGAGATTCTAAGGGTGATGTGGATGCCGTGATGGCTGATTGTGACGTGGTCATTGATCATGTATATCACACGAAAGCCTTCAATCAGGCAATGATGGAGACATTCCGAAGTTATGCAGAAATCGACCGCTATGGAAGACTTCATATGATCTCATCTACGCAGATCGTGTTCCACACCAGACGAATTATCGCACGCGCACTTGGCATTTCCAAGAGCAAAGTCCGGGTTGAGAAACCTCGTATTGGTGGTGGATTTGGAGCGAAGCAGACGTCGGTATGTGATGTCTATCCTGCATTTGTTACCTGGAAGACAGGGCGTCCGTCCGAGATCATCTATACAAGAGAAGAATCACAGATCGCAGGATCGCCGCGACACGAGATGGAGATCAAGCTTCGTCTGGGCGCAGATAAGAATGGTAAGATTCGTGCGATTGATATTTATACATTGTCTAATTCCGGTGCCTATGGAGAACATGGACCGACGACAGTTGGATTGTCCGGACATAAATCAATCCCGATGTATACTGGCTCACTGGAAGCGTACCGTTTCGATTATGATGTTGTATATACGAATCTTCAGGCGGCGGGTGCATACAGGGGTTATGGGGCAACGCAGGGAATTTTTGCGCTGGAATCTGCAGTGAATGAACTGGCAGAAAAACTGCATATGGACCCGACCGTACTTCGTGATCAGAACATGGTAAAAGAAGGCATGTTTATGCCTGCATATTTTGGAGAGACGGCGAATGCCTGTGCATTGGATCGCTGTATGGATCGCTGCAGACAGATTTTTAACTGGGAAGAGAAGTATCCGGTAAGGGATATGGGGAATGGGAAAGTTCGTACAGCTGGTGTGGCAATGGCAATGCAGGGTTCCTGTATCTCGAACCTGGATGTGGGTTCAGCTACAATCCGACTCAGTGATGACGGAACTTATAATCTGATGATCGGTGCGGCGGATATGGGAACAGGCTGTGATACGATACTGGCGCAGATGGCGGCAGAGTGTCTGGACTGTTCTGTAGATGAGATTGCAGTATTTGGAGCAGATACGGATGCATCCCCATATGATTCTGGTTCCTATGCCTCTTCGACAACATATATTACAGGCGGTGCTGTTGTAAAAGCCTGTGAGAAATTAATCGATAAGATGGAACTGATTGCTGCCGGATTGATGAATTGTTCGAAAGAAGAAGTACAGTTTGAAGGAAATGTGGTAAAACGGCTTGGAACAGATCAGTCAGTCAGCGTTGAAGAAATTGCAACCAAATCGCAGCTCTTTAATGATGAAAGTGCAGAAGTTACAGCCATGCATACATCACCGGTATCACCACCGCCGTACATGGTCGGTATGGTTGAGATCGAGTTGGACAAACTGACCGGCAGAGTGGATATTCTGGATTACAAGGCGGTTGTGGACTGTGGTATCCCAATCAATCCTGCGCTTGCAAGAATCCAGACTGAAGGCGGACTGGTACAGGGAATCGGTCATACCTTAATGGAAAATGTGACCTATAACCGGATCGGCAGACCAATGGAGTGCAATTTCGCCCAGTATAAGCTCCCGACCAGACTGGATATGGGAAAACTGCAGGTAGAATTTGAACACAGCTATGAACCGACCGGACCGTTCGGTGCCAAGTCCATCGGTGAGATTGTAATCAACACACCGGCACCTGCTATTGCACATGCTATTTATCGTGCAACGGGAGTATGGCACAGAGAACTGCCAATCACTCCGGAACAGATTGCACTTGGTAAAAATGATTGATTTTTTACCTGATGTTTAGTAGAATTAATCCTAGCACAGGGAGGTAAGAAAAGTGGCAGAAATGACGAGAGTAGCCCTGGATGCCATGGGAGGAGACAATGCTCCTGTAGAAATGGTAAAAGGTGCTGTGGATGCAGTAAATAAAGAACTGAATGTTACCGTGCTCTTAGTTGGTATAGAAGAGATTGTCCGGGAAGAGCTTGGTAAGTATTCTTATGATAAAGAACGAATTCAGGTGGTTGGTGCAACCGAAGTTATCGAGACAGCAGAACCCCCGGTGAATGCAATCCGCAAGAAGAAAGATTCATCCATCGTAGTCGGAATGAAGCTGGTAAAGAAGGGCGAAGCAGATGCATTTGTATCAGCAGGAAGCTCCGGGGCGATACTGGTCGGAGGGCAGACGCTGGTAGGACGTATCAAAGGTATTGAACGTCCGCCGCTTGCACCGTTGATCCCAACCGCGAAGGGTGTATCCCTGCTGATTGACTGTGGAGCCAATGTAGATGCAAGACCGTCTCATCTGGTGCAGTTTGCCAAGATGGGTTCGATTTATATGGAACATGTGGTAGGTGTAGAGAACCCGAAGGTAGCGATTGTGAATATCGGTGCAGAAGAAGAAAAGGGCAATGCGTTAGTTAAAGAGACATTCCCGCTTCTCAAGGAACAGACCGATATTAATTTTACCGGAAGTATCGAAGCAAGAAATATCCCTTACGGGGATGCAGATGTGATCGTATCAGAAGCATTTGCCGGTAATATTATCCTGAAGCTTTACGAAGGACTGGGGGCAGTGCTTGTAAGTAAGATCAAGGACGGTATGATGACATCGACAAGAAGTAAACTCGGTGCCCTGCTCGTGAAGCCGGCACTGAAGGAGACGCTGAAGGCATTTGATGCGACAGAATACGGCGGAGCACCGCTTCTGGGACTTCGTGGTCTGGTGGTTAAAACACATGGAAGTGCAAAGGCGAAGGAAGTATGTAATTCCATTATTCAGTGTATTACATTTAAGGAACAAAAAATCAATGACAAGATTATGGAATGTATTCAAACGGAAAGCCGTTCCGATGAATAGATTAATTACAAGAAAGGAGTAAAAGAACTATGGAATTTGAAAAATTACGTGAAATTATTGCGGATGTAATGAACATTGATGAGAAGGAGATTAAAGAAGATTCTTCTTTTGAAAACGATCTGGGTGCGGACTCGCTGGATGTATTTCAGATTATCATGGGCATTGAGGACGCTTTTGATATTGAGATCGATAATGATGAAGCAGAGAAGATCGTTACAGTAGGCGATGCTGTAGAACAGATTAAGAATGCTACAAATTAGGGAAAGTCGGAAAAAGCCCATTTGCGGGCTTTTTCTGTTTGGAGTGAGATTATGAGAAAAAAACTTGGATTATTGGAGGAACGTATTGGGTATCATTTTGATGAGTTTCATTTGTTAAAGAATGCCATGACACACAGTTCCTATGTAAATGAAAAACATCTGCCAAAATATGAATGTAATGAACGTCTGGAATTTTTAGGAGATGCTGTATTAGAGATCGTATCCAGCGATTTCTTATTTCACGAGCATACAGAGATGCCGGAGGGACAATTAACGAAGCTCCGTGCAGCTATGGTGTGCGAAAAGAGCCTGGCGTATTGTGCGAAACAGATCGATCTGGGAGAGTATCTGTTACTTGGCAAGGGCGAGGATGCAACCGGAGGAAGAAAGAGAGATTCTGTAACATCCGATGCATTGGAAGCATTGATCGGGGCAGTGTACCTCGATGGTGGTTTTGCTAATGCAAAAGAGTTCATCCACAAATTTGTGCTTAACGACATGGAGAATAAAAAGCTCTTTTATGATAGCAAGACTATCCTGCAGGAGATTGTACAGGCAAAGTATTCGGAAAGTATGACGTATCATCTGTTAGGTGAGGAAGGACCGGATCACAATAAGTCCTTCAAAGTGTCTGTATTTATCGGCAAGAAAGAATACGGAATCGGTTGCGGCCGTACAAAGAAAGCGGCAGAGCAGGATGCGGCATACAAGACAATTCTGATGCTGCGTGAAATGGATAAAGAGTAGGTGTTGTATGTATTTAAAAAGCATTGAAGTACAGGGCTTCAAATCGTTTGCAAATAAAATCGTATTTGATTTTCATAACGGTATTACAGGCATCGTAGGTCCGAATGGAAGTGGTAAGAGTAATGTTGCCGATGCCGTGCGATGGGTTCTTGGCGAACAGAGAGTTAAGCAGCTTCGAGGCGGCAGCATGCAGGATGTTATCTTTTCCGGAACAGAGAACCGCAAGCCGTTAAGTTACGCTTATGTGGCAATTACGTTGGATAATTCTGATCATCAGCTCGCGGTCGATTACGAGGAAGTGACTGTAGCGAGAAAGTTGTATCGTTCCGGTGAGAGCGAATATCTGATCAATGGTCATTCCTGCCGTTTGAAGGATGTGAATGAGCTTTTTTATGATACCGGTATTGGTAAAGAGGGATATTCGATCATTGGCCAGGGACAGATCGACCGTATCTTAAGCGGTAAGCCGGAAGAACGAAGAGAACTTTTTGATGAAGCAGCGGGTATTGTGAAGTTCAAACGCCGTAAGAATATGTCATTGAAGAAGCTGGAAGATGAGAGGCAGAATCTGGTCCGGGTCAATGATATTCTGAGTGAGCTTGAGAAGCAGTGGGAACCTCTGAAAAAACAGTCAGAGACAGCGAGAGAATATCTGAAAAAGAAGGAGTCTTTGAAGACCTTTGATATCAATATGTTCCTTCTGGAAAGCGAACGCCTGAAAGAGCAGATTCGTGATATGGAGAATAAGATTCAGACTGCTAAGGGTGAACTTGAGAAGGATACTGCGGACTATGACAATATGAAGACCGAATATGAGGCTGTTGAGGAAGAGATGGAACAGATCGATGAGTCCATTGAAAGTTATAAGTCCAAGAAGAATGAGACAAGCCTTTTGAAACAGAATCTGGAGAATCAAATCGCTTTGTTAAAGGAGCAGATCAACAGTGCACAGATGAGCGATGAACATTTCGCTCAGCGTTCTAATGCAATCCGCGAGGAGATAGAGAGCAGACAGGCTCAGAAACAGGATCTGCAGGAAGAGGAAAGAGGACTGCAGGAACAGTTATCTGAGCAGCAGAAAAAGGAAACGGAATCGAAAGTAAAGCTTGCCGCATTACAGAGCCAGATTGGTAAGCTTGGTGATGATATTGAAACCTGGAAAAATGATATGATCGAGCTGCTCAACAACCGTGCTTCTACACAGGCGAAGGGGCAGCGCTATGATACGATGCTGGAGCAGATTCAGGTGCGTAAGGCAGAGATTCAGAGCAGACTACTGACTTCTCAGAGCGAGGCAGGCTCTGTACAGGAGAATCTGCAGTCTTATGAGCAGGAGCTGAAAGAGATTTCCGATAAGATCATTGAACTGACAGAATCCAATCAGGCGAATGAAGATGAGATCGCAGAGATCCAGAAGGAAATGCAGGGCAAATCCGAAGAACTGCGTAATAGCCAGACTTCATATCACAGGGACAGATCCAGACTGGAATCTCTGCGCAATATCACAGAACGCTATGACGGATATGGCAATAGTATCCGTAAGGTTATGGAGTGCCGCAACAGAGAACCGGGTCTTCTTGGTGTTGTAGCGGATATCGTAAAGGTAGAAAAGGCTTACGAAGCGGCGATCGAGACAGCCCTTGGCGGGAGTATCCAGAATATTGTTACAGATAATGAAGACACCGCTAAACGAATGATCGGATTTCTGAAAAAGAATAAATATGGACGTGCGACATTTCTGCCATTGACCAGCGTGTCAGCAAGAGGCGGTCTGAATCGTCCAGAGGTATTAAAAGAAACTGGTGTCATCGGACTTGCAGATACGTTGGTAAAGGTAGATCCAAAGTACCGGGAGCTTGCAGCAAGCCTTCTTGGAAGAACAGTGGTTGTAGACAATATTGACCGTGGGATTGCGATTGCAAGAAAGTATAAGCAGTCCCTGCGTCTGGTCACACTGGAAGGAGATCTGTTGAATCCGGGCGGATCTATGACTGGTGGAGCATTTCGTAATTCCAGTAACCTGCTAAGCCGCAGGCGTGAGATTGAAGATCTTGAGAAACGTGTAGCACACTGGAAAGAAGGCATGGAGCTGCTGGAACTGGAGACGGAAGCACTCCGCGCCAGAAGAACTGCCTGTTATACGGCTATGGATGAAGTACAGAAAGGATTGCAGGAAGCTTATGTTGTTCAGAATACAGCTAAGATGAATGTGGATCAGGCATCCAAACGGATCTCGGCGGCATTGCAGGCAGCTAAGCAGGCAAAGGATGAGACGGCGGAACTGAATCAGCAGATTGCAGATATCGGAGATAATCAGGGAGCTATTGCACAGGAGTTACAAGATTCTGAACAGATGGAGCAGGAAATTAACCGCAAGGCTTCTGAGGGGCAGAAAGCACTGGAAGAACTTCGCAAACAGGAGAGCAGCAAACAGAAGGAGACAGAGAGTCTTCATATTGCCACTGCCGGTCTGGAACAGCAGTTAGCCTTTATCAGAGAGAATACTGCACGTATAGAAGAAGAACTGGTCAAATTTAAGGAAGAACAGGAAAGTCTGGTGAATAATCAGGATCATGCATCACAGGAGATACGTGAGAAAGAGAAAAAGATTCAGGATATCAGACTCACCATTGAAGATTCCAAAGATCTTTTCGCTGAGATTGAAGCAGAGATTGAGAAATCAGTTCATGAACGCGAAGAATTGAACAGACGTCACAAGTCTTTTCTAAAGAAACGCGAGGATCTGTCCGGACGTATGTCAGATCTGGATAAAGAAATTTTCCGTCTGGAAAGCCGTAAGGAAAGTTATGAAGAGGCTGCTGACAAGCAGATCAATTATATGTGGGAAGAGTATGAGCTGACTTATAGCCATGCTCTGGAACTGCGCAATGAGAATCTGACAGATCTGGCGATGATGAAGAAAGAGATTCAGACACTGAAAAGTGAGATCAAAGCACTGGGACCGGTGAATGTCAATGCTATTGAAGATTTCAAGAATTTGTCCGAGCGATATGATTTTTTGAAAGGTCAGCATGATGATCTGGTGGAAGCAGAAGCAACACTGGTGAAGATTATTGATGAATTGGATGAGGCGATGCGCAGACAGTTTACCGAGCAGTTTGCACGGATTGCCAAGGAGTTTGATCTTGTATTTAAAGAACTTTTTGGCGGCGGCAAGGGCACGCTGGAACTGATGGAGGATGAGGATATTCTGGAAGCGGGTATCCGTATCATTGCGCAGCCACCGGGCAAGAAACTGCAGAATATGATGCAGCTTTCCGGTGGGGAAAAGGCACTGACGGCAATCTCGTTGTTATTTGCTATTCAGAACCTGAAACCATCACCGTTCTGTCTGTTGGATGAGATTGAGGCTGCACTGGATGATTCTAATGTCACCAGATACGCCCGGTATCTCCACAAGCTGACAGAGCATACACAGTTTATTGTAATTACCCACAGACGAGGTACGATGACAGCGGCAGACCGTCTGTATGGAATCACCATGCAGGAAAAAGGTGTGTCAACACTGGTATCCGTAAGTCTGCTGGAGGATGAATTAGATAAGTAATTGACAGGAGGAAAGTATGTCAGAAGAAAAAGGTTTTTTTGGACGTCTGGTAGAAGGACTTAATAAGACCAGAGATAATATCGTATCCGGAATGGACAGCGTATTTGGCGGGTTCTCTTCCATTGACGATGATTTTTATGAAGAGTTGGAAGAGGTTATGATCATGGGAGACCTTGGCGTGACAGCGACCTATGATATTCTGGATGACCTAAAGGAAAAGGTCAAAGAACGTCACATCAAAAATCCGGCAGACTGCCGTGAACTGCTGATTGAGAGTATTAGAGATCAGATGAGCGTAGGCGCAGTAGAATATGAATTTGAGGAAATGAATCCGGTAATTATGGTAGTCGGAGTTAACGGTGTCGGTAAGACGACTACGATCGGTAAGTTGGCAGGACAGTATCATGCACAGGGTAAGCGTGTTATCGTGGCTGCTGCAGATACTTTTCGTGCTGCTGCAGGTGAGCAGTTAAAGGAATGGGCAGACCGCGCACATGCAGAACTGATCGGAGGACAGGAAGGCTCTGATCCGGCTGCAGTTGTATATGATGCGGTAGCGGCAGCCAAAGCGAGACATGCGGATATCCTGCTGTGTGATACTGCTGGAAGACTGCACAATAAAAAGAATCTGATGGAAGAGCTGCGTAAGATGAACCGTATCATCGACCGTGAATATCCGGAAGCATGCCGCGAGACGCTGGTTGTACTGGATGCGACGACTGGTCAGAATGCGTTGCAGCAGGCAAAAGAATTTAAAGAAGTTGCAGACATTACCGGTATCATTCTTACCAAGATGGATGGAACAGCTAAGGGAGGTATCGCTGTAGCTGTACAGGCTGAGCTTGGTATTCCGGTCAAATACATCGGTGTAGGCGAGAAGATGGAAGATCTGCAGAGATTTGACCCGGATCAGTTTGTAAAAGCATTGTTTACCCCGGAAGAGGAAGATGGTGAAGAGGAATAGACATTTAAAATAATAAGATACAGAACAGATGGCGGAACAGACATACGAACGAGGAGGAAACTATGCTGACATTAGAGAAGTTTGAAGAGGCCAGTGAGGTGGTCAAAAAGGTAACCAATCCTACCAAGCTGTTATACAGTGAATATCTGAGTGAACAGACCGGAGGCAAGATTTATCTGAAGCCGGAAAATATGCAGTTTACAGGTGCATACAAGGTGCGTGGTGCTTACTATAAGATCAGTACCCTGACAGAAGAAGAGAGAAACCGCGGACTGATCACGGCATCTGCAGGAAACCATGCGCAGGGCGTGGCATATGCAGCACAGAAATTCGGCTGCAAGGCAATCGTGGTAATGCCGACAGTCACACCACTGATCAAGGTTAACCGTACCAAGAGCTATGGCGCAGAGGTCATTTTGCATGGAGATGTATACGATGATGCGTGTGCATATGCTATGAAGCTTGCCGAAGAAGAAGGATACACCTTTGTACATCCATTTAATGATCTGGATGTGGCTACCGGACAGGGATCCATTACCATGGAGATTATTCAGGAACTTCCGACTGTTGATTATATTCTGGCACCAATCGGTGGCGGCGGTCTGATCACAGGTGTATCTACGCTTGCTAAGATGCTGAATCCGAAGATTAAGGTGATTGGTGTGGAGCCTGCAAATGCAGCCAGCATGACAGCAGCGTTAAAAGCCGGAGAACCTGTAGAACTTGACAGTGCAGACACTATTGCAGACGGTACTGCTGTTAAGAAAGTTGGCGATAAGAATCTGCCGTATGTACAGGAGAATGTAGATGATATTCTGTTGGTGGAAGATCATGAACTGGTAACCGCTTTCCTTGATATGGTAGAAAACCATAAGATGGTTGTAGAGAACTCCGGACTCTTAAGTGTGGCAGCGTTGAAACAGTTAGATCTGAAAGGTAAGAAAGCAGTTGCGATCCTCAGTGGTGGTAATATGGATGTGATCACAATGTCCTCTATCGTACAGCTTGGACTGATCCAGAGAGACCGTATCTTCTCTGTAGCAGTACAGCTTCCGGATAAGCCGGGTGAGCTTGCCAGGGTAGCATCTATCATTGCAGCAGCAAAAGGTAATGTAATCAAGCTGGAGCATAATCAGTTCGTATCTACCAACCGCCATGCGGCAGTAGAGCTTCGGATTACGATGGAAGCATTTGGAACCGGACACAAGAAAGAAATTCTTGCGGCATTGGAACAAGAAGGCCTGAAACCGCACGAGATTGATGCGACATTATAGGATAACAACTTAACATATCTGTATCAATGAATATAGTATGGTAAAAGTGGCAGTACAGAGAATAATCTGTGCTGCCGTTTTGTTTATCTCAGCTTCGCTGACCAGAATCACGCGCCAAGTCTCACGGACGTTCGACTTGAATAGGGAAAAGTGCTAAATTGTTCGTGAAACGACCTTGACAGAACATGTATTAATGTATACAATGATACAAGATTGTTTCATACAAAGGTGAATGCTTAATGAGGAGTGAAGACACATGGAGAACAGAAAAGTATATTTAAATAAACATTCTAATCTGCTGCAGCTAGAGGAGCATATGTATCCATTGGTAGATGTGGATACACCAAACGTGTTCAGGAATCTGTTTCATTATGATGAAATTCCGAAGATTGCGTTTAATGACAGAATTGTTCCACACTGTATGCCAGATGAGATCTGGATTACAGATACTACGTTCCGCGATGGACAGCAGTCAAGAGCACCTTACAGTACTCAGCAGATCGTAGACATTTATGATTATTTTCATAAACTTGGAGGTCCGAATGGTAAGATTCGTCAGAGCGAGTTCTTCCTGTACAGTAAGAAGGACCGTGATGCTGTGTACAAATGTATGGAGCGCGGATATAAATTTCCAGAAGTAACAAGCTGGATCAGAGCTAGCAAAAAAGACTTTGAACTGGTAAAGGATCTTGGTATGCCGGAGACAGGTATTCTGGTAAGCTGTTCTGATTATCATATTTTCTATAAAATGAAAATGACCAGAAGAGAATGTATGAATCATTATCTGTCTGTGATCAGAGAATGTCTGGAGACCGGGGTAAGTCCAAGATGTCATTTGGAGGATATTACCAGATCAGACATTTACGGGTTTGTGATTCCGTTCTGTCTGGAATTGATGAAGTTGATGGAAGAGTATCAGATTCCGGTGAAGATCCGTGTCTGTGATACGATGGGTTATGGTGTAAACTATCCGGGAGCTGTGATCCCGAGATCTATTCCTGGTATTGTCTATGGTCTTCGTGTACATGCGGGTGTGCCGAGTGAACTGATCGAGTTCCATGGTCACAATGATTTCTATAAAGCAGTTAGCAATTCAACGACAGCATGGCTCTACGGAGCAAGTGGCGTGAACTGTTCGCTTTTCGGTATCGGAGAGCGTACCGGTAATACACCGCTGGAAGCAATGGTATTCGAGTATGCACAGCTTCGGGGAACACTGGATGGCATGGATACAACCGTAATCACAGAACTGGCTGATTATTATGAAAAAGAGATTGGTTACCGTGTTCCGTCCAGAACACCGTTCGTTGGTAAGAACTTTAATGTAACAAGAGCAGGTATTCATGCAGATGGTCTGCTGAAGAATGAAGAGATTTACAACATCTTCGATACAGAGAAGTTCCTGAACAGAGCACCACTGGTAGCAGTGTCTAATACATCTGGGTTGGCAGGAATTGCTCACTGGATCAACAGCTATTTCCATTTGCCGGAGGAAAAACAGGTAGATAAGAATACAGAACTGGTAGCTATGGTAAAGAGCTGGGTAGATGAACAGTACGAGGGCGGACGTGTTACGGTACTGACCGATGAAGAACTGCTGGAAGTTATTGACGAAGCGTGCGATCAGTTAGGCGTTTCGATTATATAGTTATGGAGAGATGTAATGATGGAAGAATATCAGGATCAGTCCCTGCGGGGAAAGGTATTTCAAAAAATCAGAGAAGAAATTTTATCGGGGGTCTATCAGGATGGTGAAGAGCTACGAGAAGTCACATTGGGAGAGAAGCTTGGCGTAAGCCGGACGCCGGTGCGAGAGGCACTCAGGCAGTTGGAGCTGGAAGGTCTGGTAACGATCGTTCCGAATAAAGGTGCGTATGTGACGTCCATTTCCAGAAAAGATGTAGAAGATATTTATAAGATTCGGTCACTACTGGAAGGCCTCTGTGCCAGATGGGCAACCAAGAATATTACGGAACAGCAGATTTTAGATATGGAAGAGACGCTACTCTTATCTGAATTTCATCTGAAACGTAATGGGAAGGTAAAGACTATCCAGGTATCAGAACTTGACAGCAAGTTCCACAAAGTACTGTATGAAGCATCCAACAGCCGCATTCTGGAGCATCTGCTGACAGATTTTCATAAATATGTTAAGATGACCAGACAGATGTCCGTTGGAGCGCCGGATCGTGCAGAACAGTCTATCGAAGAACACCGTGCAATTCTGGATGCGATTAAAGCAAAGGATGCTGATCTTGCAGAAAAATTAGCGGACGAACATGTCATGAAGGTAATGGAGAATCTTCACATCGAAGGATAATATCGAAGGACAGAAAAGGAGAAGCATAATGGCAAAGATTAAGATGACAACCCCTCTCGTAGAGATGGATGGTGACGAAATGACAAGAATCCTCTGGAAGCTGATCAAGGAGAATCTGCTGGAGCCATATATTGATCTGAATACAGAGTACTATGATCTGGGACTGGAATACCGTAATGAGACGAATGACCAGGTGACTGTTGACGCAGCTAATGCGACTAAGAAATACGGTGTTGCAGTGAAATGTGCTACGATCACACCAAATGCAGCCCGCATGACGGAGTATGACCTGAAAGAAATGTGGAAGAGCCCGAATGGAACGATTCGTGCGATTCTGGACGGAACCGTATTTCGTGCTCCAATCAAGGTAAAAGGTATCGAACCATATGTCCGTACCTGGAAGAAGCCGATTACTATTGCGAGACATGCATATGGGGATGTATACCGCGCGAGCGAAATGAAGATACCGGGACCAGGAAAAGCAGAACTGGTATATACTGCAGAAGATGGTACGGAGACGAGAGAACTGATCCATAATTTTACAGGAGAAGGCATCATTCAGGGAATGCATAATATCAACGCATCGATTGAGAGCTTTGCAAGAAGCTGCTTTAACTATGCATTAGATACGAAGCAAGATCTGTGGTTTGCAAGCAAGGATACGATCTCCAAGAAGTATGACCATACATTCAAAGACATTTTCCAGGAACTGTTCGATACAGAGTACAAAGACAAATTCGAGCAGGCAGGAATCACGTTTTTTTACACACTGATCGATGATGCAGTGGCAAGAGTGATGAAATCTGAAGGAGGATACATCTGGGCATGTAAGAATTATGACGGAGACGTGATGAGCGATATGGTATCTTCTGCATTTGGCTCCCTGGCAATGATGACTTCTGTACTGGTATCTCCGGATGGTTATTATGAATATGAGGCAGCGCATGGTACGGTACAGAGACATTATTACAAGCATTTGAAAGGGGAAGAGACTTCGACCAACTCTGTAGCAACAATCTTTGCATGGACAGGTGCACTCAGAAAACGCGGTGAGTTGGATGATAATGCAGAACTCATGGCATTTGCAGATAAACTGGAAAAGGCTACAATTGATACGATTGAGGCAGGTGAAATGACAAAAGACCTGGCACTGATCACCTCACTTGAGAATCCGACAGTGTTGAACAGTGAAGACTTTATTAAGGCGATTGCAAAAAGATTGTAATATACCATGAACATGATATCGAGTAAGAAAGGCAGGACTTTAAAGTATCCTGCCTTTTGCTGTATGTATGAAATTATGTGTGATGTTTTTTAGTATTGAATCTCCTGCAGATACATACCCTTTGGATCACAAGGGAGTGACGCAGATTCTTCGCCGCGAAAGATTGCGCGGATATCACTGACCGGGCGTTTCTCCAGACCGATATCGATCAGTGTACCTATGATCAGTCTCTGCATATTGTGGAGAAAATCATTGGCCTCAATGGTAATCTGCATTTCTTCAGGGTCTGCATAGATTTCGATATTATAAATCTCTTTTACAGTGGATTTGGACTTACCGGCAGAGGTAAAATTGCGGAAGTCGTGTTTGCCGATCAGAAGATCAGCCGCCTCATCCATCAGTTCTTTATCCGGATGACGGAAGCAGTGGTATGCATACTTACGGTCAAATACGCTTGGTACAGCGCCGGTGATCATGCGGTACACATAGACCTTACGCTTGGCGTTAAGCTGCGCATGAAAGCGTTCCGGCATTTCCTCAATATCAGTAATGGCGATGTCCATCGGAAGATAACGGTTCAGATACCGCTGCATCTCTGTAAGATCCATTCGGGATGATGTCTTGAAATTCGCTACTTGTCCGTAGGCGTGGACGCCGACTTCGGTACGCATGCCGCAGAAAAGTTCCACATCTTCACCGGACATTTTCTTGATTACATCCAGAATCTTGTTGGAAATGGTATTGGTTGATTCATTTTTGCCCAGACGTGACCAACCCTGATAACGGCTGCCGTCGTACTCTATAGTTAAACGTATATTTCGCATAATTGACACCTCTATTATAAAATGTGATAATTAACAGTATTGAAAACACATACAGTATAGCAGAAAAAGCTTTCCTATGTCCAGCGGGACACAGGAATTTCATATGTGGTTTGAAATGGGAAAGGAGTGGAACTATGAATTTGATTGATATGCATTGTGATACCCTGTGGAAAATGATACAACAGAAAGAGTATGATCTGATGGAGAATCCGTGGAGTGTCAGTATTCCTGTGATGAAAGAAGCTGGGACACTGGCACAGTTCTTTGCATGTTTTACCTGCCTGGAAGAGCAGAACATGGATTATGAGAAATGTTACGAGCAGGCACTGGCTATGATAGAGCTGTTAAAGAAAAACTGCGAGAAATATTCCGAAGAAATATGCATGGCAGGAAATTATGAGGACATACTGAAAAATGAACAGAACGGTCAGATATCAGCAGTTTTAACAATAGAAGAAGGGGGAATTATTAACGGGAAGGCGCAGCGTCTGGAAGAATTGTGGGAGAAGGGTGTACGTCTGATGACGCCGATGTGGAACTATACGAACTGTCTGGGTCATCCTAACAGTCGTGAGCCTGAACTTATGGCAAAGGGACTTACAAAGTTTGGTAAAGAGATCATAAACCGTGCCGGAGAGTTGGGAATGATTATTGATGTGTCTCATGCATCAGACCAGTCTTTCCGGGATATTCTGGAATGTACAGACGGTCCGGTTGTCGCATCACATTCTAATTGCCGTGCATTATGCAGGCATCCAAGGAATCTGACCGACGAAATGATCCGCAGACTTGCAGAAGCTGGAGGTGTAGCAGGATTGAATCTGTTCCCGATGTTTCTTGGTGAAAACCTGTCACCTGGCATGGAACTGGAAGCAATGGCAGCACACGTTCTCCATATGATCAATGTCGGAGGAAGTGAATTTCCGGCAATCGGTACGGATGTAGATGGATATAGTGTACAGGCATACGAGCCAATCCAGAAGGTATCTGATATGTCAAAATTATGGGAGATGCTTCGTAAGAAAGGTGTGAGCGAGGATCAGCTTGAACGTATATGGAGAACGAACGCGGTGAATGTTTTGAAAAGAATCGGTTGAAAAAAATGTTCGTTCATCGTAGTATAGAGAAAGGCGATAATCTCTGATTAATATATCAGATCAGAAAAGAGAGGATTAAGTATGGAAAGAGGAAAAAAACGTGTGGTTGATTCGCAGCTGGAAAGTGTTCATCTGGTAAGAATGAATCATTTGAACAGTGCGGGGCGTCTGTTTGGAGGCCAACTGATGCAGTGGATTGACGAGACTGCAGCAATGGCGGCAAAGAGACATGCACACAGACCGATCATTACAGCATCGTTTAATAATCTGCAGTTTCTGAGGGGAGCTTATCCGGGAGATACAGTAGTGCTCAAGGCAAAGATTGTCTATGCAGGACATACATCTATGGATGTCAAAGTGGAGACTTATGCAGAGACGGTAACAGGAGAACAGTTTCTGATTAACTGTGCATATGCAACAGAGGTAGCAGTTGGGGAGGATGGCAAGCCAACGATAGTTCCGGAACTTATCATTGAGACGGAAGAGGAACAGTATGAATGGGATCGAAGCGTATTGCGCAGAGAGTTGAGAAAGAAGCACGGCTAAGAGGAGGACGACACAATGAGTACGATTACATTAATCGGAGCAGGACAGATGGCATCAGCACTTACCTATCCATTATTTGAAAATGGACATGAGGTGCGACTGGTAGGAAGTCCATTGGATGATCAGGTAATAGACAGATTGAGAGAGGATAACTATCATGTGAATCTGCTTCGCACACTACATGACGGTATTCACTATTACAAAGAGTGCGAAAAAGAAGAGGCAATCCAGGGTGCTGATCTGATCGTATGTGGGGTATCAAGCTTTGGTGTAGACTGGTTTGCAGATAAGATACTCCCGATACTTGATGAGAGCGTCCCGGTAATTTCTGTGACAAAAGGAATGCTGGATTATGAAGATGGAACGATGCAGACCTATCCAGAATACTGGATGAGTAAATTACCAGAAGGAAGTAAACAGGAAATCTATGCGATTGGTGGACCTTGTACCGCAAGAGATCTGGCAGATCACGATCCGTCTTTTGTCGGATATTGCGGACCGAAGATGGAGACATTGCACTGGATCCGGAGTCTGTTTGCAACCGATTATTATGTGATCAGCCTGACATTGGATGTGGTAGGGCTGGAGTGTGCAGTTGCTTTAAAAAATGGATATGCACTGGGAACAGCGCTTGCTATCGGTATGGCTGAGAAAGCAGGCGATGATGGAATTAATCACAATAATTCAGAAGCAGCCCTGTTCCAGGAGAGTGTGAAAGAGATGCTAGATCTGCTTAAAATTGTCGGTGGCGGTGTGGATAATATCATGTATGCTGCCGGCGATCTGAATGTAACAGTTGCAGCAGGACGAAGCCGTACAGTGGGACTCCTCCTTGGTAAAGGACTGTCTATCGATGAGGTTATGGAACAGCTGAAAGGGCAGACACTGGAAGCGGTAGTTATTGCTACAAGAACCGCTCGCGCAGTGAAAGCCCTTGCAAAAGCAGGAAAGGTGAAAGAGTCTGATTTTCCGTTGCTGATGCATGTGAATGCGCTGCTTAATGAGGGGGCGACGCTGAATATTCCATGGACGGATTTCCAGAAAGAAATGTAAGTAAGAGATATAGTTATAGGAGTAAAACATGAGTGGATATGATTTAATCGCGTTTGATATGGATGGAACGCTTCTGACAAGTAAAAATAAAGTAAGTGAATCTTCGCGGGAGGCAATTGCGAGAGCCGTTGAACTGGGGAAGAGGATAGCGGTCTGCACAGGACGGGCAGTTGGTGAAATAGAACCGTATGAGGAAAATGAATTGCAGAATGTGCGGTATTTTGTGTGTGAAAACGGAGCATTGCTTTATGATTCGGAGACAAAGGAAATTTTATCATCAACTGTGATTCCAGATGAAATCGTTGAGAAAATCATAGACATTATAGATGGCGAAGACTGTATGCTGGTTGGCTATTCAAAAGGTCGCAATCTTGTAGACAGCATCGATGCTGAGCGTATGGATTATTTTTATGTTACGAGATACAAGGAGCTGCAGCGTAAGACCGGCAAACATTATGATGGTCTGTATGATGCATATCGCAAAGAACATTTTCCGATGGAGAAAATGAATGTATATGCATCAAGCGTTGAAATACGAGACAGATTGTTTGAGCAAATCATTCAATTGCCAGTGACGGTAGTCTATGCAGAGGATACAGGATTTGAAATTTCACCGCTTCATATGTCAAAGGGGATTGGGTTAAAGCAACTTTGTGAAATCGTCAAAATACCACTTGAACATACGATTGCAGTGGGAGATTCTGATAACGATGTGAAGATGATGAAGGTGGCAGGACTGCCTGTGGCAATGGGCAATGCGCGAGAGTGTGTACGAGAAGTCTGCAAAGTGAGTGTGGCCGATAATGATCATGGCGGCTGTGCAGAAGCAATTTACCGGTATCTGTTGGGTGGACAGAATGAATAGACAACATGGGATGACGGAATAAGAATCAGATAATTTTCATAACAAAATATTAAGAAAAGAAGTCATTTTTTACGTAAAATTACGCGAAAAATGACTTCTTTTTGTATATAATACCAATCTTTGCATTTTGGTTGCATTTGATGGGACTTTTTGAGAGACGAGAGTATGACTTATAATATGGCTATCGAGGAGGACAGCATGAACAGAAGAAGTAACAAAATATTACGGGAATTAATTTTAGGCAGCAGACAGAATGTTACGGAACTGGTTGAAAAATACAAAGTACAGGAGAGATCTATTCGCGCAGATATCAGGGAATTGAATGACGCATTGATAGAATATGATCTTCCGGTAATTCAAATTGGGTCTGATGGAGAGGTATTTTTTGATACAGACGTCCGAGTTGATGTGCACGCCTTTGAGAAATTTATTTGTGAGCATACATTTTATACATACTTTTTGTCTAAGAACGAGAGAGCAGCGGTGTTGGTAATGATTCTGCTAAACGCAAAAGGATACGTTACAGTAGAACAGCTGAAAGAGACAATCGGAGTCAGCAGAACCACACTTCTTCGTGATCTTCCGGAAATCAAAAAATGGTTTGAAGAAAATAAAATGGAACTGATTTCGCAGGTACACAGAGGTTACATTGTTAATGTGCCGGAATTAGATGCAAGAAAAGGCATATTAAAACTCCTTGAAGTCAACGGAGATGACAATGAGTATGAGACGGGATACAGTCTGGGAGCATTCTGGTGTCTGATGGTTCGCCAGATGGACAGGATGGGTATATATAACGATATAAAACAGCTGATTATTCAGGAAGAGGAAGAGAGCCAGACATTTCTTTCGGACTATTCTTTCTTTGAAGCAGTGAGGGAACTGACGTTGGCTGTAAATCGTATTCATAATAATCAAATCATTCCTGCATATTATGAAGAAAACTGGAAAAATCTCAGACGAAGTTCCAAATATGAATTCAGCAGTAATTTATTTGCAGTTATAGAAAAAAGATATAGTCTTGAGATTCCTGAATCAGAGATTTTGTATTATGCAGAATGTCTAAAGGGAAAAAGTTATCTGAAAGACAGTAAATCTAATAAGGCAAATGCATTAGATATCCGCCTGTTGATTGCAGAAACTTTATATCATATATCAAATTGTTTTGGAATTGACTTTTATCTGGATTTTTCACTGTATGATTTGCTGGTAGCGCATATGAGGTCAGCTGTATTCAGATTGCAGTCAGGAGAAATGCTTAAAAATCCATTGAAAGAATCTTTGCTTCAGGAATACCCGGAAATCTTTGCGATTATTCGGGAAAATGTCGGAAGCCTGGAAGAGTATATAGGAAAAGTGTTTTCTGAAGACGAGATGTCTTTTATGGTTTTATATTTTGCATCTGTACTGGAAAAAGAAAAAGCAGAAAGCTCTAAGAATTCCAAAATTAAAGTTGCATTGGTATGCGAGACCGGAAGAGGTACAGCGCAATTCATGTTGGCAAAGCTGCATACATTAGATGAGATGATCGATATTGTCAGTGTCTCGTCTGTGCATAATACCAAAGAAATTCAAAACAGTGGGGCACAAATGATTGTTTCAACGATCCCATTGGAGAGTGAACTGCCATGTGTGGTTGTTAGATCTGCAATATTGAATACTGATGATTTGCTGGATGTGCAGCGTAAGGTATTTGAGTTAATAGAAGATGATGGTGATAAAGAAATACCAGAAATGCAGCTGGATGTAATCAATCCGGTAGAATCTGATATTCAAGGTGCTTTTTACAATCTTCTGTCACAGGACAGAGTGATGGTTGATTATGAAGCGGATGACTGGGAGGATGCTGTCAGACAATCTGGAATACTTTTGAGAGATAGCGGTGCCGTGACAGATGCTTACGTAGATGCAATGGTGGAAAACATAAAAGAAAATGGTCCTTATGTTGTAATATGGCCGGGAACAGCACTTCCGCATGCGGACTGCCTGGAGGGAGTTAAACAAGAAGCTGCTTCGTTGCTTAGATTAAAAAACCCGGTGGATTTTCATCATGAATCGAATGATCCGGTGAGATATCTTATTGGAATAAGTATACAGAGTGCTGAAAGTATTAATTCTGCATTATATGATGTCATGATGATCTTCGGAAATGAAAAGATCAAACATATGCTGGATCGAATGCCGACAGCAGAAGAATTGTTACATGCGATTAATAGTCTGAAGACTGTTAAATAGATAATGCAATCAATGTCACGTATGATGGATTGACAAAAGAGGAGGATGACGATGAAAGCATTAGTAAAATACGCAAAGGGACCTGGAAATCTGGAAATCCGAGAGGTTGAGGAACCGAAAGTAAGCGGTGATCTGGTTAAGATCCGAGTAGTATATGCAGGAATCTGTGGTTCAGATCTTCACACATGGGCAGGTGAGTATGCCAGCAATAAACCACCGGTTACACTGGGTCATGAGTTTTCGGGTATTGTAGAAGAGGTTGGACCAGATGTAAAAGAGTTAAAGGTGGGAGACAGAGTAACAAGTGAGACAACATTTAAGACCTGTGGCAAATGTATCTATTGCAAGAATGAAGAATATAATCTCTGCTCATCAAGACAGGGACTTGGTACACAGGCTGATGGTGGATTTGCAGAATATGTAATTAACCATGAAGCGAGAATCCATAAACTTCCGGAAAAAGTAAGTCTGTTACAGGCATCTTTGACGGAGCCTCTTGCATGCTGCGTACATGGTGCCATGGAAACATCACAGGTTAAGCCGGGTGAAACGGTATTGATCTTTGGACCAGGAGCTATGGGACTGCTGACCGGTATGGTATGTAAGTCACAGGGTGCGAAAGTAGTTATTGCCGGTCTTACTAAAGATGAGAAGAGATTTGAAGTTGCAAGAACACTTGGATTTGATCGTATTGTTGATCAGATGAAAGAAGATCTGGGAACTGTAATGAATGAGATGACAGATGGTATCGGACCAGATAAAATCTATGAATGTTCCGGTGCTATTCCGGCATTAAATCGTTCATTTGAGCTGATTCGTAAAAAGGGTGAGGTTGTCCAGATTGGTGTATTTGCAAAAGATATCAATGAAGTCAACGTAGGTATTTTCTTCCCAAAAGAAATTCATTATATGGGAACCAGAACGCAGAAGCCGAGTGCATGGAGAACATCTTTACAACTGATGGCAGAGGGACTGGTACATCCGGAGAAGGTAGTAACTATGATTACAGATCTGGATAACTGGGAAGAAGGATTTACGAAGAGTAAAAATGCAGAGGAAGTAAAGGTAGTTATTCAGGTGTCTGATACAGACGAAAAATAGGAAGATTTTATTATATCTAACAAAAGGAGTAAGAAGTATGGAGATTTTAAAGGAAAATTTAGAGAAAGGTTACCTTGTGGCCAAGGTGGATGCAACTGATAAATTTGGGGTGTTGCGTGAGATGGGTAATGTACTTGTTGAAAAAGGATTGGTAAAAGATACTTACCCAGGAGCAGTCATCGAGAGAGAAAAAGTATTCCCAACAGGTCTCCCGATGGAAGCTATGGGAGTGGCTATTCCGCATACAGATGCTATTCATGTTAATAAGAAAGCAGTATTTTGCGGCATCCTCGATAAACCAGTAGATTTTGTGGTTATGGGAGATGATGAAGCAACTGTATCCGTTGAAGTGATCTTTATGCTCGCTATTATGAAGCCAAATGATCAGATCGAGATGCTTTCTAAACTGGTAGAGACCTGCCAGAACGTATCTGTGCTGCAATCAGTAAAAGCGGCGGAAGATATGAATGTAATTGAGGAAGTTATGGAGAGGCTTATGGCATAGCTTATTCCATGATTTTATAGACACTTTAAGGAATACAAAAGAAAGAGAGGATGAGAAACTATGAGTATTATCACAAGTGCGGTTCAATACATTTTGGACCTGGGAGCAAGTGCCATGCTTCCAATTATTCTGACAATCTTTGGTCTGATTCTGGGACAGGGATTCGTTAAGTCATTCCGCGCAGGTTTGACAGTAGGTGTTGGTTTCATCGGAATTAACCTAGTTATCGGACTGATCAGCAGTTATGCAGGAGCAGCAGCTCAGGCAATGGTTGACAGATTGAATTTAAGCCTGAATGTATTGGACGTAGGTTGGCCGGTAGCAGCATCTATTACTTGGGCAACGCCAATTGCTGTCCTGTTAATTCCGCTATTGTTCATCGTTAATATGATTATGTTAGCTCTGAATATGACAAAGACTATGGACGTTGATATTTGGAATTATTGGCATTTAATTTTTGCAGGTGGTGTAATCTACTACGCAACAGGAAGCCTTCCGCTTTGCCTGCTGTGTGCACTGATCCACGCTGTAGTTACTTTCAAGCTGGCTGACTGGACAGCACCTGCAGTAGGATCTTTCCTGGAACTGCCGGGTGTGTGCCTGCCACATGCTGAGACTGTTGCATGGGCGCCAGTATGCTACGCACTGAACCGTGTGTGGGACAAGATCCCTGGACTGAATAAAGTGAACGTTACAGGCGATACACTGAAGAAGAAACTTGGTTTCATCGGTGAGCCTATGTTTCTTGGTCTTGTTCTTGGTCTTATAGTTGGAGCTATCAACGGTACGATCATTGCTT
>ERZ1034920.449-NODE-449-length-33020-cov-40.800303_pt1 | contig 33020 bp, 47 predicted proteins | sample MGYA00520688_ERZ1034920 | MGnify/ENA primary metagenome ERZ1034920 (study PRJEB33766, sample SAMN09781785) | gut metagenome | biome: gut microbiome | host: Homo sapiens | place: Madagascar | study: EMG produced TPA metagenomics assembly of the PRJNA485056 data...
CTGGGTCGCTCCCACCGGTGAAAGCCCGGCGCAGGCAAAACGCGATAGATAACCTGAACGCTGCAAGCAAAGCGGTAAGCCGATCAGGAGCGCGGCGCGATGGCAGGTCGCAACGGGACTTCGAGAGCCTGAAAATACATGCCCGCACAGTGAAGTGCGAAAACAAACTTCAACCGCGGATAGGGGCGCGGGTATAAATACCGCCGAAAACCGCGGGACTGCGCGGTATACGAAAAGACAGCCCGCCAGCCCTGTGCGGACAATACAGGGAATCAAAAAACGTTGCGGATTTGCTCCCCGCAACGGGTGAGCCCGGCATAGCATAAACCGGGAGGGCGGGAACGGGGTTATTTTTGAAAGAAGGGATAAATTGCGAGTAAGTGTTTACTGCCCGTGCTGCGGTGCGGCAGGAATCAAGCGGAAGCTGATGGAAGTTGATATAGCAGCAAAGGGAACGATTTATCCCTATTGCAAAGCGTGCAAGCGGAACATTGAAATCCATTTGCCGCTGAAAAAATAAAGTGCCAAGTGCCCTGTGCCAAGTGCCAGCTGAACCTTAATTGGTTTGGCTGGCACTTTTTGTTTTTGTGCAAAGGAGAATAGCTTGGAAAGATATCTTGTTGACATTCTGCCGGATGAGGGTTTGCACGGCAGACGGGTCATTACCACAAACGAGCAGAAAATTACAGCGGATAACGTTGTAAAGGTGCTGAATACTGCCCTTGCCACCCACGACAGGAACCGGGGGGAAATCCAGTATTTGTGGGATGTTTACCGGGGCAAGCAGGATATCCGAAAAAAAGAAAAAATCGTCCGTGAGGAAATCAACAACAAAATCACGGTGAACATCGCAAATGAGATTGTGACGTTCAAAACAGCATTTCTACTTTCCGGCCCTGTGCAGTATATCGGTGCAAAAGGCAGCAAGACGGACAACAATAAACTGGTTGATTTGAACCGCTGGATGTCAGATGAGGACAAACAGAGCAAGGACAAAGAAATCGTTGACTGGATGCACATTGCGGGGCTTGGCGTGCGGATGGTTCTGTCTGACCCCGGCACGGAACAGGCGGGAAGCCCTGCCTGCATTTATACCCTTGACCCGCGTGAAGCGTTCGTCATCTACTACAGCGGCTATACCAAAAAACCAATGGCAGGTGTGCTGACACAGTACGATGAAAACGATGCCAAGTATTACGGTGTTTACACTGACAGCGAATATTTTGAAATCAAAAGCGGGAAAATTACCCAGCAGTCCGGGCATCTGTACGGCAGTGTGCCGATTGTGGAATACCCCAACAACAGCGCCAGAATGGGCGCGTTTGAAGTGGTACTGCCGCTTTTGAACGGCATTAACACGCTGGAAAGCAACCGCGTGGATAACGTGCAGGATTTTGTAAATGCGTATGACGTGTTCCAGAACGTTGATCTGGAAGATGGCCAGTACAGCCAACTTGCCAGCGGCGGCAAGTTTATCAAAATCAAAGATTCCCAGCAGGGGATGCCTGCAAAGATTTACCGCATTAGCAGCGAGATGAACAGTTCTACCGTACAGACCGCTGTGGATGATTTGCACGATAAGATTTTGACAATCTGCGGCATGCCGAACCGCAACGGCGGCTCTTCCACCAGCGACACAGGGCAGGCAACCATTATGCGCGATGGCTGGAAAGATGCGGAAAGCCGGGCGCAGGACAGTGAAGATATGTTCCGGCGCAGTGAACGGCAGTTCTTGCGTGTGTTCCTGACAATCTGCAACACAACAAATAATCTTGGCCTGAATGTCGGGGATGTGTATGCACAGTTTACCCGCAACAACCTGACTGACATCCAGAGCAAGATGCAGGTATTTATTCAGGGCTTGGGCTGCGACAAGATTGCACCGGAGACGGTATACCGCGAGCTTGGACCGTTCCGTGACAATGAAATGGCCTTGCAGGAGGGCATGAAATATTACGAGGAAAAGCAGGCAGAGCTTGAAAAGAGCCTGAATGAGGAACTTGACAATGGACTGGAAACCAACGGACAGCGCGATCAGGCTGCTGAACCGCAGGGCGATGCGCAGGTTCGAGAAAACGTCCCGGCAGATAGCTCGGTTTGATGAGTTGAGCGTTATGCCCGCCTGCAAGCAACTATACCAGGACATTGCCAAAGATAATCAGGAAGTCTTTTTAGAACTGGCAAAAAAGTGCTACCAAGATGCCGAAGTTCACGGCAAAGAAAAGCCCGACAGGGCATGGCTGTTTGCCTTGCTTGCCGGATACAGCGCCGTTACCGGCTATGTTTACGAACACGAGATTGACCGAAAGCGGGCCTACCTGGAAGAAGGGCTTTTGAGCCGGACAAACCATCAGAACGAGTTCCGGCGTGCATTGCGGTATTGGAGTGACATGACATACCAATACGCCGATGACGTGACTGATTCCGCAAGAATCAAAGCGTTTACGGATGCAGGAGTGAAACGGGTACAGTGGCATACCGCCGGGGATGAGAAAGTGTGCCAGGTATGCCGGGAACGACACGGCCAGATTTACCCGATTGACAACATCCCCGATAAACCCCACAGGAAATGCAGGTGTTGGCTGACACCTGTTTGATCGTCAGAGAAGACGCTAAAACGCAAAGGTCAGAGAAGACGCTAAAACGCACAAAAAATGGGCGAGAGAACGCCGACAAAATAACGCGGAGGCACCAATGAAATTTGATACCAGCACCATTGACGGCTTTGAAAACATGAGCGATGCAGACAAGGTGACGGCGCTGCTTGGCGTTGACCTGCCTGACCCGGTGGATACGAAGAACTTTGTAAAAAAAGAAGATTTTGACAAGGTGATGAGCGAAGCCAGCAGTTACAAAAAGCAGTTGAAAGAAAAAATGACTGCCGAAGAAACCGCTGCTGCAGAAGCCAAAGCCGCACAGGAAAAGTTGCAGAACGATTATAACGCGCTGCTGAAAGAAAACACCATTTCTAAAAATGTTGCCAAGTATATTGCGCTTGGCTACGATGAAAAACTTGCAAAGAGCACGGCAGAAGCCCTGTTTGACGGCGATATGGAAACGGTGTTTGCCAACGCTGCAAAGGCCAATCAGGCGCTTGCAGACAAGCTGAAAGCGGACCTTATGCGCAACAGCCCAAGACCCGGAGGCGCTGGTGCAATCCCTAAAGAAGAAAGCGAATACATGGCATTTGCCAAGCGCAGCGGCAAGGCGAAAGCACAGGCCAATGAAGCGGCCGCAAAAGTCATGGATTATTACAAGTAAGGAGTGAAAGCATGAAATTCAAGAAAACGGATGTTGCCGGTGCAGTTGAGATTCTGGCCAGCAATGATTTTACCGCAATCCCGTTTACCACAACCACCGCAAAAAAGGCTGGTGAAAAACTGACAGTTGACAGCCGCGTTGGCGTTGTGCTGTATGACGTTGACCCGGATGAAAATCCCAACGGCAGCCTGCTGGTCGCGGGCGTGATTGATGCAGTAAAGGCAAAGGCACACAGCGGTACCGACCTTACTGCAGAATCTGACCTGCCGGATACCATTATCCTGCGCACCAATACAGGCGTGAACGCATAACGGAGGTGAAAACATGAACCTTACTGAACTTTTTACTCCTGAAATCATTGCGGCAAACTATACCGAAGCCGCTTCCAACGCAATCCCGTATCTGGGCACCGGCCTGTTCCCCTCCGTAAAACGTGCCGGTCTTGACCTGGCATGGATTAAGGGCCACAAGGGCATCCCCATTTCTCTGAAACCCTCTGCTTTTGATGCAAAGGCTACTTTCCGTGACCGCATCGGTGTGAGCAAGCTGGAAACCGAGATGCCGTTTTTCCGCGAGGGCTACAAGATCAAGGAGAAAGACCGCCAGGAGATTCTGCGTGCCCAGAGCAGCAATGACCCCTATGCGGCGGATGTCATCAACCGCATTTACGATGACCAGCAGGAATTGATTGCCGGTGCTGACGTTGTTCCGGAACGCATGCGCATGCAGCTGCTGTTTCCCGAAAGCGGCGCAATGGGCATTACCATCAAGGCCAACGGTGTAAACTACACCTACAATTATGACCCGGATGGCGCATGGAAAAAGACCAACTACACGGCGCTGACTACCACCGACCTGTGGACTGCCACCGCAACCGCTGACCCGTTCAAGCAGATTCAGACCATTAATGACGCTATGGCAAGCAACTATGGTGTTACCCTGGCTTACATGGTGATGAACACCACCACGTTCAACCTGCTGAAAGCCACTGATGCTGTGAAGAACCGCTGGCTGACTGTGACCGGCCGCAGCATGGGCTACCTGACCAACGATGAAGCCAAAAACGTGGTGGCTTCCACCACCGGCATTCAGATTGTGATTTACGACAAGCTGTATGCAGACGAGGACGGCAAGAGCCACAAGTTTGTACCGGATGGCTATGTGAGCTTTATCCCCGAAGGTGCACTTGGCAAGACTGCTTATGGCACCACGCCGGAGGAAGCAGACCTGGCAGGTTCCGGCAAGGCAGATGTTGCCATTGTGAACACCGGCGTTGCCATTACCGTTGAAACCACCGTGCATCCGGTCAACGTGAACACCTACGCTTCCGAGATCGTGCTGCCCAGCTTTGAGCGCATGGACGAAGTTGCCGTTATGAAGGTGACTGCATGACCTGGCTGATTCCCGACCACGCAGTGTTTTACGGTGGTGAATTTTGCGTGGCAGGGGAAAAGGTCAAAATTGCTGACCAGGACAGTACCGAAATGGCGAAATACGGGAAAGTGATATCCGAAAAAACGGAACCGCCCCAGGCTGTTGAACACAGACGGGGCAGAAAGCCAAGAGCTTAATGAACGGCGGGTGACAATATGGGGAATTTGGAGCGGCTGCAAAAACGAACAGGCGAATGTGACATTGACCTGTTGATGGATTTGCTGGACAGCGCAGAATCCGTCATACTGGCCCGCCGTTTTCCTTTTGGCGGTGGTGAGCTGGAAGAGCGATACCGCGATTTGCAGTTCCGGATTGCATTAGCATTTTATAACAAGCTTGGCGCGGAATATGAGACAAGCCACAGCGAAAGCGGGATCAGCCGCACATGGGGCAGTGAGGATGTTCCACAGCAGCTGTTGGAAGAGATTGTTCCGGTTGGAAAGGTTGGGTGCTGATGCGAGACCTGAGAGCAAACCAAAAAACAATATGGTACCAGAACAGCAACGGATTTGCCATCGTTGAAGATGAAAACGGCAACCGCACCGGCGAGGAACAGCCCATTATGGAACCCGCTGAACAGCTGAGAATCAGTGTGAGCGGCGCTGTTGGTGCAATGGAAGCTGCCGCTTTTGGCGGTTTTACGGATTATAGCCGGACAGCCTGCACGGCAAACACAAACTGCCCTCTGCGGGAAGGAACGCTTGTCTGGATTAACCGGGATTCTGACGAAAGCCCGAATTACGTTGTGACCAAAAAAGCAGATACCATAAATGGAATATTGTATGCGCTAAAAGAAGTTGTGCCATGAAAATCAAGCTGAATTTAAGCGCTGCTGGCATAAAGCAGGCGCAGAAAGAATATGACGAATGGCGCAAAACGCTAGAAACCCGAATTGAAAAGTTTGTAAAAAAGCTTTCTGACACGGGAGCGGAGGTGGCAAAACTGCGTTTTACCGCCGCTGTTTATGACGGCGACATGAGCGACATTACGGTTGGTGTGGAACAGGAAGGCAAAAAGGCCACTGTTTACGCCGCCGGGCAAGCCGTTGCCTTTATTGAATTCGGCACCGGCATTGCGTTTGCAGAGCACCCAAGCGGCATGTATGCGCACGGAACATACGGCAGGGGGCAGGGTACAAAACCCAACGGATGGGTTTACAAAGGTGTTCCCGGCCCTACCGCCCAGCCTGTATACAACAGATTGGGCGAACAAAAGCCGGATGTTTGGCGCACAAAGGGCAACCCGCCTGCATGTGCAATGTGGGAAAGCACCGCCCAGATGGCAGCAAGCATAAAAACTGTTTGGGAGGAGGTAATGCGTTGATGGAAGATTTTCAGCCGCAGATTTTTGAGAGCTTTGCACAAGAGCTTGAAACAAAATTTCCGGGAATCAAGGTAAGCAGCGTGATTACTGACCAGCCGCCCAACTTCCCGTGTGTTCAGATTGAACAGCAGGACAGGCCGACAGACCACGACAGCAGCGGCAGAATTCGTTTTGCAATCATTCAGCTGCGAATCCGGGTGTATACATCCGGCAATACCAAATACAGCAATGCCAGAAAGATACAGTATTGCATTGATGAAATTGCAGAAAAACTAAATTTTAGCAGGCAAAGCTATTTTAAAAGCAATTATTTGTACCAGAACAGCGCGTACCGGGCTGAAAGCACATACTGGGCGCGCATAACAGAAACCGGGGTATTGACCCGGACGTGATAAGGAGTTGAAAACATGGCAAATGAACATGTAGCTATCAGTACCCAAGGTGTGCAGCTGCTTCGCGGTGATTCCAAGACTACCCTTAAAGAGCTTGCATGGGTAAGCGAGTATCCGGATTTAAGCTCTGCACCCGATACCATTGACGTTACCACCCTGATGCACACCCAGCAGGCAACGATCCCGGCTTTGCCCAAAAGTGATACCATGAGCTTTCCCTGCTTTATGGATTCTGATGCGGCCAATTATAAGGCGGTGAAGCAGACCGCAAACACCCCGGCATATTACGCAGTACGAAGCCGCAGCGGCTGGGGTTGGGTATGGCACGGGCAGCATACTGTTTCGGTGCCGGGCAAAGGCGTGGATGACGCAATCGCTTTTAATATCGACATTACTTCTGACGGCGAGTTTGAGTTTATGGACACCATCACGGTAACGGGGGATTAAAACATGAAAATTAAATTTGACGGCAAAGCTTATGAGCTGATGTACACTCGCGAAACTGTAAAGCAGGCGGAAGCGGGCGGTTTTAACCTGAACGCATTGGAAGCACAGCCTGCAACCCAGATGGAAAAGCTGTTTTACGGCGCTTTTGCGGCCCGCTGCAAGGGCGTGAAGCGCAAGACGGTGGATGACATCTGGAACCATATGACCGTTGAAGGTCGCGTTGAGCTATGCGGCATTCTGGCCGATATGTACGCTGACGCAATCAACAGCATGGCAGATGACGGAAAAAAGGTGACGTGGGAGACCGAGTAACGGACGATCTCCCCAAAGAACAAAAAACGTGGGGACAAATCTTTGATGAAATGTTCCCATTTTACTTAAGCATTGGCATGAGCGCAGACGAATACTGGAATCAGGAACCGAAACTTGCCATTGCTTATCGCAAAGCCCACCAGCTGCGCATGCAGCGGTGGAACTTTGAAGCGTGGATGGAAAACCAGTACACAATGGCAGCTTTGCAGGCTAGCGTTGGGAACATGTTTATCCAAAAGGGGAAAACACCGTTTAAGTACCCTAGCGAACCATACCCGCTGACGGAAGAGGAAGCGGAAGAACAGCATAAGCGCAGGCTGGAAAAGCAGGAGCAGGAATTTATGGAACGCATGTTTGGGAGGTGAGGTTTTGACAGAAGTACAGATTGACAAGCTAACAGTAGAAATTGAAGCAGACACCAACGACGCAACAAAAGGGCTTGACAGACTGAAAAAGGCGATGGACAACCTTTCTTCCAAAAAGGCCGTGAGCGAAACAAACCTTTTGGGCGGAGCGTTCAGTAACTTGCTAAACAAGGCCAAAAGACTGATTAGCATTGTGGCAATCTCCCAGACGTTGGGCAAGGCGATTGCAAAGTACAGCGAATATGTTGAAGACATCAACTTGTTTTCCGTTGCAATGGGGGATTTTGCAGACAAGGGGGCAGAACTTGCAGACCGCATGCAGGGACTGCTGGGCGTGGACAGCGGACAGGCAATGAAAAACATGGCCTTGTTCCAAAACCTTACCACGAGCTTTGGCGTGGCCGGGGATAGAGCCTATATCTTAAGTTCTAACCTGACCCAGCTGGGCTATGACCTTGCATCGTTCCACAACCTTTCGATTGAAGAATCTTTCCAAAAATTGCAGGCTGCAATCTCTGGCGAACTGGAACCCATCCGCCGCTTGGGTGTGGATATATCCAACGCTCGATTACAGCAGGAACTATATAACCTGGGCATTAACAAAAACATTAACAGCCTTTCGCAGGCAGACAAAGCCCAGCTGCGCTACATTGCCATTATGAAGCAGACCACAAATGCGCAGATGGACATGGGCCGCACACTGAATACACCGGCAAACCAGATGCGTATTTTGAAATCGCAGGTGGAACAGCTGGCAAAAGCAATCGGCGCTGTGCTGATACCGGTGGTAAATGCAATTCTGCCGCCAATGATTGCGGTGGTAAAAGTTGTTCAGACGGTAATTTCAGCTATTGCCCGGTTGTTTGGCGCACAGGTAAAGTGGGCTGATTTTAAGAACGAAGCCACCGCAGCTACCGGCGGAGCAAGCGCAGGGCTGAACAATGTGGCAAATTCTGCTGCAAAAGCTGCGAAAAATACGCGTGATTTGATTGGCGGGTTTGATGAGCTGAACGTTGCACAGGATAACAGCAGTAGTGGCAGCGGCAGCGGGGATGCCGGAACCGGCGGCAGTGTGCTGAGCGGGATTGACCTTTCCGGCTATGACATGTTTGGACAGCTTGCGGAAAGCAAGGTAACGGAATGGGTTGACCGGATTAAGACTGCAGCGCAGGCGGTATTGCCGTTTATTGCAGGGGTTGGGGCAGCGTTTTTGGCGTGGAAAATCCCCGAACTGCTGCCTACGGTTCTTGGCTCCATCAAAGACGGAGCAGCAAAAATCCTTGAGTTGTTTGGTGCTTTGAACGGTGCGGCAGGTGGGGCTTTTGAACTGGCACCGGTTGCGGCGTTTGCGATTGCAATAGGCGCAATTGTTGGACAGTTTACCAATTTGATGATAAACAGCGAAGCATTCAGGGAAGGACTTTCAAGAGTTTTTGAGACGATAAAAGAAGCTGCCAGCAATTTTTGGGAAGGTCTTAAAGAAGGGCTTGAACCGGCGAAAGAATCCATTGATGAATTGAAAGAAAAGCTATGGGGACTGATTCCAGAAAGCGTTCAGGAAAAGATTGTAACGTTTTTTGAAAAAACGGTGCCTGACGCGATTAAGTGGATGAAAGATGACTTTGCTAAGGCAAAAGAAGAGCTGGATTTGAACTTTGGCGATTTGATTACTTTGCTGATTGGGTTTGGCCTTTTGTTTGTGCCTGGCGGCCAGGTTGCAGCCATGTTTGTGCTTGGCTTTGAGTGGCTTACCATGTTGGTGCGCAAATTCGGACTGGTCAGCAATGAACAGTTGGAGGAAATCAAATCAAGCGTTGGCGCGGCGTTCCGCTGGATTGGCAATTTTATCGGGACTATTATCTCTGCCATTGTTGAATCCTTTTCGGATGAATTTGGCTGGATTGCAGAATTTGTAGCTTCTGTTGCTTCTGCGATTGTGGAATCTTTTTCAGATGAATTCAATTTGTTAATTGGATTCTTGAAAGGCGTGTTTTCTACAAACTGGGGAGAGGTATTTACGGGGGTCGCAAACATTGCAAAAAATGCAATCAAAGTGTTTGTCGCATTTGTCAAAGTAGCATTTTTGGATAACATCATGCAGACACTGGGAAAATTTAAAGACAATGCGCTGGATGTGATTAAAAGCGTTTTGAATGGCGGCATTGACTTGATCAACAATTTTATTGGATGGCTGAACAGCTTGAAGATTGAGATTCCATCGTTTAGCATCGCGGGGCATAAATTATGGGATGCTGTTACATTTGACTTTATCCCTAATATATCCGAACTTCCCCACCTTGCCAGCGGCGGTGTTCTGACATCCCCAACACCTGTTCTGGCAGGCGAATACGCTAATGCACAGACAAACCCCGAAATTGTGACCCCGCAAAGCCTGATGAAAGCAACTGTGCTGGAAGCAAACGCCGAGAGCGACAGGGAAATGCTGGCCCTGATGCGGCAGATGCTGGCCCAGATGCAGGGCAGCGATACCCGCATTATTATTGACGGCAAAGAGGTGTTCCGTGCAGTCAAAAATCAGGCACAGCGCGAACAGATCAGAACCGGTGTTCCGGCATTTTAAGGTGATGCCATGACATTTAACAAAAAAAGCTCTATCTGGGCCGTGAACGGCACAAACCTGTATGAGCCACAGGGATGTAAGATAGAGCATACCAACTACACCGGGTCAAACAGCGGGCGCACCGAAGACGGCGTGATGCACATTGACTGGCTGCGCCGTGACCTGCATAAAGTAAGCTTGACCTACAACGCCATGACCGGCAACGAGCTGAAAGAGCTTGTGGGCCTGGTGCAGGGCAAGGAATATACGGCAACTTATGTTGACCAGGGGGAAACCCATACAATGGAAGCCTACACGGGCGATATTTCCTATACAACTTACAACCTGACCATGTGCAAAGAGGACGGCGGACTGTATACAGATGTCAGCTTTGACATGGTAGAAAAGTAAAGAAGGTGGAACCAAATGCTGAAATATTTGCTTGTAAAAGAAAATGGGACAGAAATTGGTTCCACCATTATTTTATCCTGCACTTTGACCGCCAGCGTAAACAGCGAAAAAGAATTTACGCTTGGCAGTGCGTGCACCGATGAAATAGAAGTGGAGTACATTGCCGCTGACGAAAAGCTGATTGCTCAAGGGGATATGCTAACCCTGTATACAGTTGATGATGCAAACGCCAGGACAAAAGCAGGCGTGTTCTACTGCGAAAAACCGGAATACCAGGGGATGATGCGTGAGGTATCGGGTTCTAACGCGGTATACAAAGTAGTGGCCTATGACACCATGTCCAAGCTGGATGCGGACTTCTCCGGCTGGCTGCACGCCAATCAGGCACAGTTCCCCAAAACTATCTGGCAGCTGGTTCAGCTGGCCTGCCAGCGGGCAGGGGTTACGCTTGCCAGCAGCAGCCTGCCCATCAACGGCAGCTACAGCGTGCAGGCGTTCTACGCGGACGACCTGACCTGCCGACAAATTATCTCCTGGGCGGCAGAGGCCGCTGGCTGCTATGCCCACATGAATGCGGACGGCAAGCTGCAATTTTTGACCTACGCCGATAAGCGCAGCACGGCCAAAATCACCCCGGACGGTGCCAGCAGCACCGCCTATTATGCTGACAGCCTGAGCTACGAGGACTACACCGTCAAGGCCATTGAGAAAGTCCAGATCCGGCAGTCGGACAGTGACGTGGGGGTCATCTACCCCGACAGCACCACTGCCACCAACACCTACGCAGTGCAGGGCAACCTGCTGCTGACAACCGGCACCGAAGCCAACCTGAAAACCGTTGCCCAGAACCTGTACAACGTGCTGAAAAGCGTGACCTATACCCCGTGCAAAGTGGCCGTTCCCAGCAGCTCCGGCCTTGCCTGCGGGCAGATCGTGCACGTTAAGGACGCACGCGGGCGGGAGTTTGATACCTACCTGATGAGCGCCACAATCTCTTCCGGCAAGGCCAGCTTTGAGAGCGTGGGCAGCGCCAGCCGGGAAAGTTCCAGCGCGGTGAACAGCCAGAGCTACAAGAACCTGACCGGCAAAATGCTGGAGATCAAGACCAGCGTGGACGGCCTGGAAGTAAAGGCCAGCGACCTGACCGGAAAGTATACCGACCTGAAAGCAACGGTGGACGGGCTTTCGGCGGAGGTGAAAAAAGACACCAAAATCACCGGCGGCGGGAACCTGATCCTGGGCAGTGAGAGCTTCAAGAACGCCACCTATGACGGCAATGCAAGCGGCGTGGCGTATGGCGATGACGGAAGTGCAACAATTACCAATGCGAACACCAACCGGTATTTTATTTTCAATACCGTTGGCGCTCGCATTACCAAAGGCGTTACCCTGTGCCTGTCCGTCATGTACAAACCAATTTCCGGCACCGACGGGTTGTGCCTGAGCCTTACGTATGACGCCGACAACGGAAATCATTACGTTCGCAGCATAAAAACCGAAAACCAGCTTGAAATTCAGCAGACAGACGGCTGGGTGCTGCGGTATGGCACCTGGACACCCAACGACACCGGTATTCTGAAAACGGTCGAGCTTGGCTGCGGCAGCATAAGGGCGGGGCTTGGCGGCAACTACACCAACAAGTTTTCGTTGCTTCACCCCATGCTGCAATACGGCAACGCCCCTACTGCCTGGAACGCCAGCAGCGGCGACTACCTGACGCAGGAAAGCGCAAAAAGCCTGTTTTCCCAGACCGCTGACGAGATCAAAACCGAGGTCACCAAGTCGGTGACGGAAACGGTAACGGCCAACGTGAAGGACACCGCTACCAGCGCTGCCAATGATGCCGTTGACAGCAAATTGCAGGATTACGCCACCACCGCAACGGTGAACAGCCTGAAAGAGGATGTCTCCGGCATCAGCCAAAAGGCGGACAGCATCAGCACCAAAGTCAGCAGCCTGGAACAAACCACCACGACCATTTCGGATGACCTTGACAGCACAAAGCAGGAATTCAAAACCGTTAAAGAATCAGTATCCGCGATTGACCAGAAAGCCGATAGCATTACCCAGACGGTAACGCAGCGGATCACCGGCGGCAACAATATTATTGCGGGCACCGACGACTGGAACAATGCGACCCTGGATGCAGGCGGCAACGCAACCAGCAAAAAGGGCAGCTACACCATTGCGGGTGAATCTGTTCGCGTGACCAACAAAGCGCAGAACACCCGCTTCCACTTTGCGGCGGACAAAACGCTGGTCATTGCAAAGGGCATGACCTACTGCGCAAGTGTTCTGTACAAGCTCAATTCCGGTACGGACAGCCTGTTTTTGCAGTTTGAAACCAAATCCTCCAGCGGCACAAAGAGTTATTACGGCAATGCATTCAAAGATGCGAAGCAGGACATTGAGCTGGACAACGGCTGGAAGCTGCGCTGGGCGGCGTTCACGGCGACCGCGGACGGATATGCGGACGGCCTGTTTGTAAGCACAGCCAACGACCTCGCCACCGTTACCAACGATCTGACCATCATGCACCCCATGGTGCAGATGGGCAACGCCCCCACTGCCTGGACGGCCAGCACCGGGGACTATCTGACCGCCAACGAAACCAAAACCGAGATCAAGCAGACGTTTGATACCATCCGGCTGACGGCTTCCACCAGCGGAACCAGCAGCACCATCAAGCTGACGGCAGGCGGAACAGAGATCACCAGCGCACAGATCAACCTATCCGGCGTGGTGACATTTTCGGATTTGAGTACCTGGAACCAGGATAAGACGATTATCAACGGCGGAAACATTACGACCGGGCAGATTCACAATAAGGCGCGCACAACCACTTATGACCTGGACAATGCCTGGATTCGTATGGGCAAAGATGCTGGCACTCGTGTGGACATTGACACGGGGCGCATCCGCTGGTACTGGGAAAACAACCTGACCGGTGTGTTAAGCAGCCGGTACGGCAAATCTTATATTGGCGATAACTCCCGCTACACGTTTTTAGGCTGGTTCTCCACCGGTGACCCCAGCTTTGATTATTCCACCGGCGGGGCCACCAGCGAGTTTGTGGGCATTGCCATTGACCAGGTGGATAAGGTCATCCACTGCAACGCCAGCAAGTTTGAAATTCCCGGCAGAATTGAATGCGGTTCTTTGAGCGTGAACGGGAGGGAGATTTAATGCAGAAATTCATGCAGATTTTGGCCACGTTGGCTTTGCTGTTGGTGCTTGCATTGGTCATCCCGCTTACGCTGGCAGCCTGCGGCGGCACGCGAACCGAAGATACAAGCTATCCGCGCCCGGAATATTCCGGCTCCCCGATGGCAGAAAGGGTGATGAAATGACCACAACCGCAAAAATTGAAGAACTCCAAAAATCCGTCATCAACGCCATCAACAACAGCTGCCTGCACCCCGCTGTGGTGCGGCTGGTGCTGCTGAACGTGATCTCGATGGTGGAAGCCAGCGAGAGAGAGGTAAACAAAAAGGAGGAAGAAGCCACAAGATGACAACACATACCATTACCCTTGCCCGCCACACTGCGCAGGTGGTTGGCCTGATGGGCGTGCTGGTGCTGGGCACCTGGGACAGTTACGGCACGGAACAGCTGCTGCTGCGCCACGGCCCGGAGTGGGAGGGCCTTGCGATCGATGCCACGTTCCATAACGTTCCCAACGATGAGGGTGTAACGGTATTGGCGGACACGGACGGCCTTGTACCCGTCCCTCCGGAAGCCTGTATGCGAGCATCCAAGTACGCAACCATCACGATCCGGGGCGTGCAGGACGGTGTACAGCGCATCAGCTGCAACCTGCCCTACATGGTGCTGGATCACGCGCAGGTGCCTGGTGCCAACAGCACCGCCACTCCCAGCGAGAATGCCCAGGCCCTTGCCCAGATGCAGGACTTGCGGGACGGTGCTGTAGATGCCAAAAGACATGCAGAAGCCGCCCGCGACGCTGCTGCCAACAGCGCAACCGCTGCTGCCGGGAGCGAGAAAAACGCCGCTGCCAACGCCACCGCCGCCAAAACGGCACAGAGTGCGGCAGAGACGGCAAAAGCCGGTGCGGAAACGGCACAAAAGGCCGCTGCATCCAGCGCCAGCGGTGCAAGTACATCCGCAAGCACTGCGACGACACAGGCAGCGGCGGCAAAATCAAGCGCCACAACAGCAAAGGCATCGGAGGCGGCAGCGGGAAAATCTGCCAAAGAGGCAGCCGCCAGCGCGGCAAATCTGGACAGTGCCGTGAACACGGCAACGCAGAAAGCGGCGGAAGCTAGTGCTTCGGCGGAAGCGGCAAAGGCGAGCGAGAGTGCGGCAGCAAGCAGTGAGGCGGCTGCTAGAAAGTATGCGAACAGCGCAGAATTGGCAGCCAAGACAGCAGGTGAAGCCGCAGCGGAAAAGCTGCAACAGATGCAGGCGATCCAGGACGACGTAACGGCCAAGCAAACCCAGACGGCTACCGATGCGACGGCGGCAGAAAAGGCAAAAGTAGCCGCTGAAGCCGCACAGAAGGACGCTGCGGCCAGCAAGACTGCTGCCGCTGATAGCGCTGTTGCTGCCAAGACCAGTGAAGATGCAGCTGCAAAGAGCGCGGCAGATGCCGACAGCACTGCCAACAGCATCAATAATTCCATGATGCAGATTGCCGCGAACAAAGAGGCAGTTAGTCAGCTAAAGGAAGATACTGCTGTGTTGCAGAAGCGCCAGAATGTGCTTGTTGGCAGCGAGACAGGCAACCCGGTAAGCTGTGATGACGCCTTTGCTGCACCACTGTGTGGGCTGTATGTGTACGGAAAGAGCACGCAGGACGGAACACCCAGCCCTGATAACCCTGTGCCTATCGTGAGCGCTGGTGACGGCGGGACGATTGTATTGACCTTGGGTGATGGGGACGGTAAAACGCAAACTCTCACCCTGCCCACCCCCAACGGCTTGCCTGGCATCCCTGTTACGTCTGGCGGCAACTACACTGACCAAAACGGCCAGCAATGGGTATGCGACGAGGTGGACTTGGGGAGAGGGGTGAAGGTGCAGAGGGTGAACGCTGTAGACTTGTCAACCTGTGTAATTACAGGTATCACTAACCTTGCGGCAACAAAACGACTTGCGATTCGGTTGCCACTCAATGGTCGCGATTATAAAACAGAAGCCCTATGCAATAAATTGCAATTTGTCGTTTCGTTTACCAAAGATACCCCGCACTTTTATATAGACGTATCCAATGCGCAGGTTTTTATTCCCATTGGCGCTAAAAACCCGGAAGAAGGAGAATACATTTTATTCTACGCTCTTTCCACCCCCATCGAAACTCCGCTCACCCCTGCTGAAATTGCCGCTTACAAAGCCATCACCGCTTACGCGCCCGACACCGTGGTGCAGGCGAGCGACGGCGCAGGGGTAAAGCTGGAATATCAGCGCGATGTGAACATTGCAATCAAAAAGCTTGAGGATGCCATTGCATCCATGACCGCTACCTAAAGGAGGGAAAGCATATGGCAATTAAATCCAAAGCCCGGCACGACCTGACCCTGCGCTCTATCAAGCGGGAAATCACCGCCGGACGTGACGTGGCATACTGGTTGGACAAGGCGTACACCCATCTGGACAGTGGATTGCTGACTGAAGAGGACATTGCCGAGGTAGAAGCCCTGGCACAGGCGTATTATGATGCGCTGGATGCCGATGACAGCAAAACAGACGAGCCTACCGAGGATGCAGAAACAGTTAGTTAAAGAGGGCTTTGGCTGACTATCAAACAGAAAGGACAACAAATCATGAGACTTTCAAACGGTGAAGTCCTGCTCCGCTGGCCCCTGGCCCAGCACATTATCACCGCGGGCTGGCTCTACAATGATGGCAGCCTGCACCGGGCACTGGATTTCCGCGCCGCCGTCGGCACGCCGGTGTATGCCGCGGCAGACGGTACGGTGAAAACCGCATACCGCTGGAATGGCCGCCGCACCCAGGGGGATACCAACAGTTACGGCAACATGATCAAGCTGCGCCATGCAGATTACCGCGGCGGCCGGCTGGAGACGCTGTACGCCCATTTGAGCAAACTCTGCGTGGCCCAGGGTGAGACCGTGCAGGAAGGCCAGCTGATCGGCTACAGCGGTGACACCGGCAACTGCTACGGCGCACACCTGCATTTTGAAGTGCGCTGGAAGGGCAACCGCACGAACCCGCTGAACTGGCTGGATAACGATTTTGAAACGGCATCCACCGCGGTGCGGCTGGGCAGCTACAGCAGCGTACAACCAAACACGAAGGAAGTGAAGCGTATGAATTATGCAATCGACGTAAGCAAGCATCAGGGCAAATTTGATTGGCAGGCAGCGTATGGTAAGGGCATCCGCCATGCCATGCTGCGCGCCGGGTATGGCCGCTACAGCAGCCAGGTTGACCCCCAGTTTGAGCGCAACTCCGCTGAGTGTGCCCGCCTGGGCATCCAGTACGGCGTATACTGGTACAGCTACGCCACCACGCCGGAAGAAGCCCGGCAGGAGGCACGCTGCTGCCTGGCAGCGATTAAGGGCAAGCATCTGTGCCTGCCCGTAGCGTATGACATTGAGTATGAACCGTGCATCCTGCGCCTGACCAACGCCCAGCGCACGGCTCTGGTAGAGGCGTTTTTGAGCGAGATCGAAGCCGCAGGGTATTATGGCATCTTGTACGCCAGCTGTGATTTTATTCGCAGCCGGCTGGATTATGCCAAGCTGGCGAAATATGATATTTGGGTAGCACAGTATAGCAGCAAGTGCACTTGCCCCCTGCCCTATGGCATGTGGCAGTACAGTAGCCGCAATGTCCTGGGTATTCCCGGTTATGGCACCAGCCTGGACTGCAACCGCGTGTATAAGGACTACGAACAGTTGATGATCCAGGCGGGCTTGCAGGGCCATACCGCCACCAAGCCGGAGGATACCGCCCCCAACAAACTGGACAAGCAGCAGATCTCCATTGGTTGCATTACCAGCGGCGACCGCGGCACCATCCGCGCCCTGTGTGATGGGTTGGGGCTGGTAACTGCCAGGTTGTACCGTGAAACCTGTGCAGATTGCAACCAGTGGATGCTGGACGTTGGGCCGGTATCCAGCGGCGACGCCTGGTACATTATGCGCAAGTGTGCGGAACTGCAGCTCATTGAAGCAGGGCTGTATAAGGCCGAATATGTGGGGTGATGCAGTGAAAAAACTTTTTATTTCTCAGCCGATGCGCGGCAAAACGAACGAAGAAATTATCAAGGAACGCAAGGTTTTGATTGCTGATGTGTACATGAAAACCCACGAAAATTTAGCAGTCATCGAATCCTTTTTTGAGGATGCCCCGGCTGACGCAACACCGCTGTGGTATCTGGGCGAAAGCCTCAAGCTGCTTGGCACCGCCGACTTTGCGGTGTTTGCCCCCGGCTGGCAGGATTATCGCGGATGCCGCATTGAGCATGATGCTGCTGCCCAGTACGGAATCCCTATTGTGGAGGTATAAGCATGGATGCTATCATTGTCTCCCTGATTACTGGAGGATGCTCCGTTATCGGCGTGATTATTACAACTCTAGCAACCTCCCGCCGCACCGAACAGAAGATGGCAACCGCACAGGCCGTGACTGATACCAAAATCGAAGAGCTCACCCGCGAGGTGCGCGAACACAACAACTTCGCTAAGCGTGTACCAGTGCTGGAAGAACAGATCAAAGTTGCAAACCACCGAATTGCAGACCTTGAAGAAGCAAGCAAAAGCGCCTAAAAAATAAAACACATCCAAAATAATCCGTTTTTTGGATGTGAAAAGCAATTTTGACCAGAATTTGATATAAGGAGAAAGCAAAATGGATATTTCTTTTTTGTCCGAATACATGATTCCCGTGATTGTTGGCATCTGCCTGTGCGTGGGCTGGATTGTCAAGCAGTGGATTAAAGATGTTGACAACCGGTATATTCCCACGATTTGCGCGGCGCTTGGTGTCGCACTGGCATGCTGGATGAATTGGCCTGAAATTACCGCTACCGTGATTTTGTCCGGCCTTGCAAGTGGGCTGGCATCCACCGGTCTACACCAGGCTTTCAAGCAGATTCTTGAGGGCTTTGGCAATGGGAAGTAAGTTTGATTTCCGAATGAGCCGCAGAGACTATGATGACCTTTGTTTTGACCTGACCGATGACGAACACGCCGTACTAGACTTGCGGCGGCGTGGGCTGCACAACGCCGATATTGCGGCGGAGCTGTATTGCAGTGAAAGGACGGTTAATCGGAGGGTTAAAGCGATAAAAAGTAAATTGGGTTAAAAAAGGCCTCTTGCAATTTAGACTATTGCAAGAGGCCTTTTTATTTTTTAGTTATTTTCAGATCGGAAACAGAGCATCCGATAAAATCAGCTATTTTTTGAAGATTCTCCTCTCTGAGTTCAAACGTACCGTCCATGTAGTAATATAACGAGGCCCTTGAAATCCCCGCAGCAGATGCAACATCTTGGACAGTTAAGCCCGCGGATTTGATTGCCTGCATCAATGGGTGATTGGCATTTCTGGACGATGAGATCGGTGGCTTCGGTTGCTTTTGCTTCGGTTCTGGAATGTTTAACGGGTAACCAGTAGCTTCAGCAATTTTTTTTAGCGTGGCTGGTCTGGGAGCACGGTATCCTTTAATGTATCCATATATCTGGTTTTTGGCTATTCCAGTTCGCTCTGACAGCTCGCTTACTGTGATATTTGAGTAATTCATTGCTTTGACGATTTCGGAATATTGATTTGAAAGGACTGATTTGACCCGCGCACAAGAGGGGAGCGCATTAGCATCACAACCAAGGGCTGCTGATATTTTTTGAACGGTTTCGGCTGTTGGGGTGATTCTATCAGAGGTATAACAGTACAACGCGGACGTGGATATACCAGTAGCACTTGAGAGGTCTTTGATCGACATTCCTGATTCTGCGATTGCACGCACAAACGGTGAGTCTGGATTAGGACTATGCCTTGTACGCCTTGATGGATTTGGAACCCGGCTTGATGGATTTGGAACCCGGTATAAATTTCCATAATCCGGGTACAGCCTCGCAATGCAGCAGTTCAACGCCTCTGAGCGGGCAATCCGCTCGCGCCCAAGTTTTTCGCGCAAGTTAGTTGTTTGTGCGTCAAGCAGTTCTCTTTCGCCATTGTAGAGCGAGAGCGTGAACATAATCGTGCGTTCGGATGGCTTTGGCTGCGGAACATAGACTACTCGCCTTGAATTCTGAATCATAAGGCTGCGTACAGCAGCGCAAATTTCGGCGTTTCCCCCGAAATGTTCGTGCAACCACTGCGCCTGTAGCGGCGTAACTTTGAACTGGCAATCAAATTTTTGCGGCTCTTCCTCATAATCTACACGTTGTTTGAGAAAATCTGCTTTGCATTTTTGCTCTGCCAAATATCGCGCATCGGCTGCCTGTTCTTTTGTCTTGAACGACCCAATATTATATATTTTTCCATTATATCCAATTTGAGCGATCCACATTCCATTTGGGCCGGGACACACCCCTGTTATTCCAGACGTGTTATTTTTTCCCGTTCCGTAATTATCATTATTTAGAAAATTTTTTCCGCGCAGACAGCCACAGCTTTGCACAATTTTGTAGATAAGATTGCCTTGTCGGACGTTGCATAATCTTCCACAGTCGCAGCGGCAGAGCCAGACCCGCGACCAATTTCCGCAATCCATTTCTTGCATTCCCAGAACTCTAAGACGGCCAAATCGCCGCCCAGTAAGATCAAGCCGTGCCACTTTTTACCCCACCTTACTTGTTAATAATGGCAAGGATTTTTGCGTTCGGAATAATTTGCTCCCCGTCATCCCAGCCGGATTCGCTGTAGTCTTTGCCACCGATCAGAACTACATTATGTGTGCCATAACAAGCCGATTTGGCAATGATACGTTTCAACTCTTTCAGGCATTCCGCATTATCATCATCGTCCATCTCTGCGCCAAGATATAAGTCGTTGAAACCGATGCAGCACGCCCCGCCAAGCGTTTCTCCGGTAGTGCCATAGGTCGAACAATCGGCTTCATAGTCCCAATCATAGCTGTCACGGACATCAGCGCCAACATAGATATTAGCTGCGTCAACATCACTGGGAAGAACACGGACTCCAAACGCGTTATAACCATCTTTGTAAGCATTTTTAATCACGTCAAGAAGTTGATCGCAGTTCATTATATTTACCTCTCTTGTTTGGTTTGCAAAATGTTTTACTATTGTTAGTATAACACACATTGCATTAAATGTAAATATAAAATATAAAAAAATAAATAAAAAAGAAAAGCACTCAGCGCTTGCTGAGTGCTTTTCCCTCAAAAAAGTTGTGCGTATAACGCCTTCAACATTTTTATCCACGATGGTCGGAATTGCTGACCATACCACCATCAACGGCATCCGGTTGTGGTGACATATTTACTATAGCATTTTGTGGCTAAATTGTCAACAGGAGACTTTGGAATCAAAACTTGGCGTAAAACTGTCGCGTTCGTGTCGCACGTTTTTACGTCTATTTTTTTATAATTAAGCTAGAGGAAACAAAAGAATGGCTTACAAAAATGTCAATCTTAACCCGGCTGGAAGGCGCACAGAAGATTGCGCTGTAAGAGCTTTGGCGGCGGCGATGAGCAAGCCCTGGAAAGAGATTTATACAGATTTATGTGTACAGGGAAGTTTGCTTTGCGATATGCCATGTGCCAATCGCGTATGGAAAACGTACCTGATTGGCAACGGATGGGGGAGACATCGAATCTCCAGAGTATCGGAAATGCAATGCACGGTTAAGGGTTTTGCAGATAGCAACCAAAGCGGAACGTTTTTGCTGGAAATGCCAACGCATGTTGTTTGTGTGCAAAACGGGGATTGGATAGACACATGGGACTGTGGCAATGAAGTCCCCAAAGCCTATTGGGAGGAAAACAATGAACATGCCGTACTATAACCCATATCCACAGTATTATGGTCAACCTGTGCCAGACCAGTTGGCGCAGCTACGACAGGGTGGGTTTCAGCCGCAACCACAGCAAATACCACCCCAGCAGGCACCGCAATCTTGCGAAGTGGTTTGGGTATCTGGTGAGGGTGAAGCAAATGGCTATATGGTTGCTCCGGGCAGCAAAGTCATCTTGATGGATAGAGACATGCAAACATTCTATGTGAAATGCCGCGATGTAAACAATATGCCCTATCCAATGGAAGTTTACGACTACCACAAGAGAGAAGCGGCACCGGCGGCAAAGCCACAAACCGAAAATTTTGTTACGCGAGCAGAATTTGACGCACTCGCAGCCGCTTTTGGTGATTTGAAAAGCCAAATGCAAGCAAAGCCGCAAAAGGCAGTAAAGGAGGCAGCAAATGCCAAACCCGCTGTACAGCAAACTTAACGGAAACCAGCAAGGCAACATGATGCAGCAGTTCCAACGATTTATGAACCAAATGCAAGGGAAAAACCCGAATGAAATGATAGAACAGATTGTTGCTTCCGGCCAGTTAAGCCAACAGCAGTTAAATTCTATCCAGCAGCAAGCAAAAAATATGGAACAGCAGTTTTCTGCTATGCGTTCTATGTTTGGCTTTTGAATAAATGCGGCCGCATTTAGAATAAAAATTTTGAAAAGGAGATAACCAATGGCAGTTTACAATGATATGACTCCCGCCGATATTGCCGCTGTTACCGGAAACAACAACCGCAGCAATAGCATGTGGGGCGGCGATTGGGCGGCATGGATCGTGCTGTTCCTAATCTTCGGTATGTTCGGTTGGGGTGGCATGGGCTTTGGCGGTTTCGGTGGATTTGGTGGCGGCATGCGCGGCGCTAATTCCCCGGGTTTCCAGGGCTACGCAACCCGTGCCGATATCAATGAGGGCTTTGCCCTTAATGGTATTGACAACGGCATTCGCTCTATCCAGAATGGCATTTGCGACAGCACTTATGCCATTAACACCGGTATGTTGAACGGGTTCAATAACCTGAACAACAGCATTCAGCAGGGCTTTAACGCAACCAATGTTGCACTGCTTCAGGGCCAGAATGCACTTGGTACACAACTTGCCGATTGTTGCTGCAAGACCCAGAGCGGCATCCAGGGCGTGAATTACACGATCGCTACCCAGGAGTGTGATACACGCAACCAGATGCAGCAGGGGTTCAACGCAATGCAGAACACGATGAACTTCAACACTCGTGACATTGTTGAGAACCAGAACACCAACACCCGTGCAATCTTGGATTACCTGTGCAAGGACAAGATTGAAACCCTGCAGAGTGAAAACCAGGCGCTGCGGCTGGCTGCATCTCAGTCCAATCAGAACTCCGTGCTTCGTGCGGCAATCGATGCAAGTACTGCTGAAATTCTGCGCCGTGCTGCACCGCTTCCGGTGCCTGCTTACGCGGTTGCAAACCCGTATACTGGCAATTATGGTTACGGGTGCTGCGGTTACGCCAACAGCTGTGCAGGCTAAGTAAAATACGGCAACTATTTCCAAAGTGGAAATTGTTCAGCCCTGAGCTGATTTTGCAAAAGGCGGCGGGGCAATAGTCCCGCCGTTTATTCTTAGAAGAAAGGATTGTTTTTATGGCAGAGTACACTTCGGCAGCTGTTCAGACTGTGGCAGCTGGACAAAATGTTTTGCTTACAGAAACAGCAGTAGCTGGTAAACCTTGTATTGTTCACCGTACCGGGTCTGGTATTGTAACGCTGCGTGGTTTGACAAATCAGTGCAAAGCACGATTCAAAGTTTCGTTTGGCGCTAATATTGCAATTCCAACGGGGGGAACCGTTGAAGCTGTTTCAGTTTCCCTTGCTATCAATGGCGAACCGCTGAATAGCGCTTCCGCCATTGTGACACCGGCGGCAGTTGAGAATTTCTTCAACATTTACATTGCCGCATTTATCGAGGTCCCTCGTGGATGCTGCGTAACAATAGCTGCGGAAAATAGCAGCACGCAGGCAATTTCCGTATCCAACAGCAATCTGATTGTTGAACGCGAAAGTTAAGAAAGGGGAAAATAACAATGAGCATGAAAGCAATGAATGATATCCGGGAAATGCTTTGTGATGAACTGGATGAAGTTTCCCGTCACGGCACTTTGAATGTTCGTGATCTTGACGTGGTTTACAAGGTCACACAGAGCATTGCCAACCTTGATGACATCATGGAAGAAGAGGGCTACAGCCATGATGGCGGTTGGGAAGCAAAAATACGCGGCACTTATGGCAATGATATGCGCCGTGACCGCCGTTATGCGGATGACACGCGCCGCCGAATGGATACCGACCAAGATGACCGTGAACCTAAACACCGCTATTCGGAGGATATGCGCTGAACAGGGAGGTGTAAAGCTTGAAAGAGCTTACATATAAAGACTTTGAAGACTATGAGCGGCGGCTCAAAGAAGAAGCCTATTATTGTATGGGAGATGTAATTTCACCCAAAAGCAGGGAGGGCTTTGAAAGCGTTGTACGCTGCTATATGGCCATGAAGGACTTTGAAAAGGCGTTGCATATTACACAGGATTCCGGCGACTTGAAGCAGTGGGTACATAAAATGGAAAACGCTGACGGTTCGTATGGCGAACACTGGACGGTTGACCAGACATCCACCTATATGACTTCACGCGGAATGGACTGCACAAAGGAAGAATTTTATGCAGCCATGAACATGATGTTTAGTGACTACTACCCGGTAGCCAAAAAGCACAATGTAAACACTCCTGAATTTTATGCAGACCTCGCAGCGGCTTTTATCAATGATAAGGACGCATCCAAAGATAAGGTAGAAAAATATTACGAGTGTATTGTAGAATGAGTGAATTTCTGGAAACTATGAAAAGCGCAGATTCCGGCCATGCTTGGCGTGTGCTGGATGAATTCATGGACGCACTAAAAGAAGCAAAACCGGAAACTTATGCAGGATTGATGCACGATTTGAAAAGGACTTCATAAAATATTTTTTCCCAAAGGACGGCTTCACAATAGCTTGCAGCCGTCCTTTGCTTTTGCTGGCTCAAAAATAAAAAAATAATTGCAAAAAAGTCTGTGCTAACCCTGCACAAATCCCGCACCAAAAACGCACCAAAATCCCGATAAAACGGATTGCAAAAAGTGTATGCACCATGAATGCACCATGAATAATATACATTTTTGAACGTTTTTGAACGTTTTTGAACAAACAAAAAACCGCTAAGTATCGCTACTTAACGGCTTTTTGCTGTCTTATCGACAATATTCATTTTGGAGCGGGATACGAGTCTCGAACTCGGTTTCAACTTCGATATAACGTAGAATTTATGTATAAAAACCAAACTTGCACCAAAACAAAAATCGAAAATTTTCACAAATCCGATTTACTGTACAGAGGAAAATTTTAACATTTGATAAGTGACTTTTATTGTACTTTTTGCATTTGTCCTACAAAACGCTTTCCAATTTTTTGCGGGCATCTTCCATCATTTGGGGCTTTATAGACAAATAAACCTCGTGAATCATTTTAGCATTAGCGTGGCCTACAAGTTGAATAGCTATTTCTTCTGCTACTCCTGCCATTGCCAGCATGCAAACATACTCATGACGGAACTGGTGCCCGCAAACGGGAACTTTCCAAACCGTGTATTTTACAGTTTCTACCCTGTTGCGCCGATGTACCTGTTTGGTTTTTGGCACTGCCTGTGCAACGCCGTATTTCTTCCAGAACCGCGCCCAGAGAATATCATATTGCTTGCGCGTTATTGGTTCTGTTTTTAATCCCACAATATAGGTGTTTTTTGGCAGCGTTCGTATTGGCTGCAATGCGTCTTTTAACATCCCCAATAAGGGAACCTCCCGGATACCGGCAGGGGTTTTTGTAAAGTCATTTAAGATTGGTTCATTACCGATATGTGTAACGGTCTTTGATATGCTGATAACATTTCGTTCAAAGTCAATGTCTTTCAGCTGAATGGCGCACATTTCACCGCGCCGTTCTCCTGTGCAGAGATAAGCAACGGGGAGAAGTGCATCAGGGTCAAGATAGTGTTCCTTTACGATTTGCACTTCGGCTGTTGTTGGGGGATGTCGTTTGCCCTTATGCAGGCCACGCGGCATTTTGGTCTGCGCAGCTGGGTTTATATCCCCACGCCACTTAGGGCTGTCAATCCAATACTGAAAGATGTTATTTATCACAGTCTTTTGGTTTGAAACGGTCGTTGCGGCTCTCCCGGCCATTTCAGGCCCGCGCAGGAACTCTGCAATCATGTAAGGCTCAATTTCCCGCATTCTGTATTCACCAAATTCGGTTTTGGCACGCTTGATGGCTGGCAGATAACTTCTTTTTGTTCCCTCTTTCATGCCGGAGACAATGATTTCATATTCGTTTGCCACAGTTTCAAACAGCGGCCCGGCGGATGCTTTTGCCTTTTCCTGCTGTTCCTTTTCTTCCTGCTCTTCTTTGGCATCCTCAACCTTTTGCCAAACCTCTGCTGGTGTCTTAGCTGAAAAGGTTTTCCAAACGCCACCTATCATCTCTTTCCGCTGGTATCTTCCGTCTTTTCTGTGAAAGAGCCCAACTGTCAAATCTTTTTTCATCTTGCAGCCCTCCAAAAAATGCTTTATAATGAAACCGTCAACTTTTCATGTTGACGGCCCTTTATCCCTTGCTGGTGCGTCACCACCGGCAGGGGATTTTTTATTTTTCCCTTGCGTTATATTCTCCGTTGCCTGCCAGAACGGCATCTTCTCCGGCTTGCAGGCATATTTGCAGGCGGTCAAAGTCCGGCTTGATGCTGTCAGGGCAGGGGTCAGCCCCTGTTGATGTATCTATCCGGTAGTTCTGTATTACGGCCTGACAGACGCGTACACGGCTCTGCATGGACGTATGAGCGTTAGCACATAGTAAGTCTATCTGGCCTGCCCAATCGCTCCCATGCGCCCCGCAGAGGATGTAGAGCAGCCTGCGCTTGTACAGGCTCGGCATCTGGGCGATATAATCAGAAAGTGCCTTGTCTACCTGCTCGTCCGTCCAGTTTGGAGTATCGGTATCGCTGAATGCAGACGGCATCCAGATGCGCTGCAGCCAGCGCCAGGGGGATTGTTTGCAGACGGTAAACCACATCAACAGATCATCGTTTCGGATAGGGGAAAGCCCTTCTTCCCAGTTGCGCACCGTGCGGATGTTCACATCCATCTGCCGGGCTACATATTCTTGCGAAAGCCCGGATTCCAACCGGCACTGCGAAAGAATAAGTCCTTCACGTTCTCGGAAATCAGCTCTACTTTCCATTTCATCACCCTCAATTTTTTACATGTTTTGCGCTCTAAATGCGGTAAGATTTTTATACAACAACAATTAAGGAAATATAAAGAAAAAAATATTCAAAAAATGCCATGGGAATAAATGGAAGCCGTGGCATAAAAAACATGTTAAGATTCTCACTGTAGTCAAAAAACGCAGGAGGAATCAACAATGAATAACGTAGAACGTCTAAAGAATTACCAAAACCGTAATGCGGCAACCATTGAAGCCTTGTACCGCGCTGTGCTGCAAGACCGTGCAAGGAGGGAAGCAGACCATGAAGAAACTGCCTGATTTGGATGTTTCACCAAGACACGGACGCAGAAGACCAAAAAAGCGGAACAAACCAAAATCACTTGGCACCGCTTACATTTTCGGGCGGGGCGGGGAACTTGGTCCAATACTGTACCCAGCATGGATGCCAGTGCTGATGGTATTCCCGGGCCCAGCGGTTCCCCGTCCACATTCCTGGTTGAGGTTTATCAAAGCCGGGGACCATTATTAAAACCAGTTCACTTGGTTCTGCCTGGACATCACGGGTATCCGTCCAGTAAAACCCGTCAACGCATGGTTTATAATAAGCCAATCCGTCTGTTGGCTCAGGCAACTTGGGAAAGGGCATCCAGTGAGTTACAGTCAGCCACATCCACTGGATGAAATCCTGACTGTAATATTCAAACTGCTTCCGCTCATCGCTCCAGCGCAAATAGTTGACCTGTTTGCGCTTTGAATCCATGTCAACCGTAAAATAGTAATCTTCTGCGGTGGGTTGCTTTTCTTTAATGTCAATCCAATCAATTTTATCTCCTCCATAATTAACCTATAGCCATTAGGCTAGATGTTTCTTTGCAATAACGCAATAGTGTAGATGTTAAGTTTTGTTAAAAGAAAAATAAAAATTTTTGGAATCATTATACATCTATTCGGATGAAAAGAAAATGCAAGACCCAAAAAGCGGACAGTAAAGCGCGAAACCTGAAATTTGTGCGTTTTGATAATTGACCGTTACAGCAATCTGTAGTAAGATATAAACACAACATAGAGTTGTCAAAACAACAACTTACAACTGATGCGGGGAAGAACAATGACTGACATAGAAAAGCAAATATCAGCAACCAAACTGGCAATACAACTCTGTGACGAGCTGGGGATTGATTATACATATGGCGATAGGGGATGTACATTAAATGGAGAACCTGTTCCCGATGCCGGATTGTTATTCCCCGTAAAATTTCTTTATAAAGGCTATACTACAACGCCGGAATACGACCCATACGAAAAAATCTATTATGGCAAGATTGAGGGCATCAAAGATTTGGTTGATTATCATGCAGAATCTTGTGATAGTATTGGGCAAGCGTTCAAAAATTGCGTTAATGAGTACATAGCATTTTGCAAAGAGATTGAAAAAACGCCGGACACCCCGATGCTCTAAACGGGAGGGATATAAAGTATGCTAATTCTTATACTATTGGCGGTTTTAACTGTTGCATTTGGTTTAATTTCATACGTTTTATTTAATGCGATTTACAATGAAATCATTTCTGTGATAACGTTTTTGCTTGCAGTGGCGTTCGGTGTTTGCTTTGTGGTTTTTGGCGCAATTGCACTTTCTTACCGAATGGGATACATGGCGGACATAATCAGTGCTGAAACACGTTATCAAGGGATAATCCATCAGATTGAAACTGTTAAATATACGGATGATATTGCAAAAGAACGATTGTATGAACAAATCATTGCATGGAATCAAGAAGTAGAGCGTGGAAAAGTCGTTTTGGCAAATCCCTGGCTTAGTTGGAGTACATCACCCGTCTACAATGAGTTGCAGTGCATTGAATACCCGGATTGGCAAGACAAATAATGTCGCACAATCACCACTCCACCTTATCCCCCTTGCTTCTATTGCAGCGCCAACACAGGGTTTGCAGGTTGCTTTCGGTGGTCATGCCGCCTTTGGACAGGGGAACGATGTGGTCAATTTCAAGCAGCAGGTGCGGTTCAACTGCAAGGGATGCGCCGCAGCGGCAGCAGGTGTAATTATCGCGCTCTTTGATGTGTTCACGCAGTGCACGGGTCATCAGGGCACGCTGACCGGCAACGCTTTTGGCAAATTTGATTTTATCGGAAAGATAAGTCACAAAGCGGTCAAGGTTGTCAATGTCCATTACCACATCATAGTGGGTTCCGGTATATCCGGCAGGGCTGGTGTACTTGAAAACGTATTTGGGATAGCTAATGGGGCTTAAATCTACAGGCTCAAAGCCAAGCTCCGTTTCCAGCCGAGCGGCATAATGCTTTTTGATAAAGCCGGGTACTTCGTTGTTAATGCTCTGCATGATCCCGGCCCGCTGTTTCATCAACAGGTGCTTGCCTTCTTCGGCAGCAGAAAAGTCATTCAGCATGAATTCAAACTTTTCAAGCGTCTTTTCATCTGCTTCAATCCCAAAGTATTTGCAGATGTACCGGAACGGCGCGTTGCTGGCATTATCACACACGGTGCGTGAGCAGTGATAGACGTTAGGCTCATAGCTTTTGTTCAGATCGCGGTGAACGTTCCACTGGCTGTCATCGTGATACTGTCCAACACCATAATCAGTGCGGTTGATAATAAGAGCGGCGTTTTTCAATTCTCCGATATGGTCATTCAGGCTGTTGCAATCCTTTATATAAGAGGAGATACGCACTTTCATGAACCAAAACTTTTGGCTGTTGAAATAGATGTAAGCGCGAACTTTGCGTAAAGCAAAATAAGATATAATTATAATGACCAAAGCCAAAGGTGGATACATTACCATGGCAATTGTAAAAGAGATACAGAAAAAAGCAACAACTAAAAATATTTCAATAAATGCCATGAGAAAAGACATCGGGCTTATCATCAAGAATCACAACCTTATTAAATTTTTAGGAGGAAACATATGCAAAAAGATACAATGTCGAATTTAAGGGAACAAGCAAAACAGCTAGTGAGAAAGCTCCCACCAGAAGATGCTATTTCCATTTATAGGGAGATTATCGAAAAGAGCAAAAACCAAAATTGATTTTGCCCCCCCCTATAGGTTATTTCTCCAATAGCTTTGCAGATGCTTTTGCAATTAAATATTTGATATCCTCTTCGGATGCTGCGTTATCAATCCATTTTTCTACATCATCAACAGAAATCCCGTCGCCTTGTGCGGCGGGGTTTTTTGTTTGTTCATCCCCGTGCAGTAGGTAATCTGGTGTTACGTCAAAATAATTTGCGATTTTTGTAAGTGATTTTGTTCTTGGTATTGCTCCATTGTGCCAAGCCGTTATTGAACCAGATGGAATTTTTAATTCTGTTGCGACTGCGTTAGGAGATATATTTGCGTTAGCGCAAAGATTTGAAAAAACTGTCCAAAACATACAAATTAGACTCCCTCATTTTGTACTCACTGCCAAACATGAAGAAGATGAACATTTGCTATTGCAATTATGAAGTAAATGAGATATAATCATAACATACAAACAAGCAAAGCAAAAGCCAAGCCCCATGTTTCAGCGGCTTACCAATGATTTTCGACAATTTCATTATAGCTTTATGCCCCTTGTTTGTCAATGAGATAATCTCATTATTTTGTGTATGGGAGGTGAGATAAATGACATTTTTTCAGGCTCGACAGAAAGCGGGCCTTACCCAGTCCCAGGTGGCAAAGGCACTTGGTGTTGACCAATCGGCAGTTTGTCTTTGGGAGACCGGTAAAACATCCCCCCGTGCAGCGACACTTTTCAAGATTGCCAAACTTTACGGTTGCACGGTAGACGAGCTTTTGAAGGGGGTGAAACCCAATGTTCCCAAACCTATTGATTAAATGCTTTGCAAAAGGAGAAACATTATGAGCGATAAAACCGTAACCAGTTTCAGGGATACCACCGTTACCCAGACCGTACATGAGATTGACATGAAAGTCGGCCCTGACATTGAAATTCCGCCGGAAGTTACGTTCAAGGACGTGAAAAACAAAACTGTCCTTGGCGACCCAAACAACATGCACATCACAACCGGCCACTTCAATTTGGCCGAATTGAAGAAAAGGAGTGAAACGCATGAGTAAGGAAGATGTGGCGTTGCTCTTATCCGTTCTGGCCCTTGCAATCAGCATCATGGGGGCCGTGAGATTTTGAAAGGAGGGGAGCATATGCCCCGTGAAAAGCCCCATTACCAAGAAACCCTTGTTGGCATCCGCGCCCGCGCTGCTGAACTTTACCCCGGCCAACTGTTGTTTGGCCCCACAAAGGTTGCCATGATTCTTGGCAAATCCCGCGGGTGGGTATGGCAGCATTACGGCAGTTTCCGCGATTTGACCGTTGAACAGATTGCAAGCCTTATCTGCTGATTTACGACATACAAGCGTTGGAAGTGCAAGGCCCGGCAAGACTTGGCAAAGGAATTGTTCGGCTGGGAAAAGCATGGGAATAGCATGGAAGTGCGGCGGAATTGCATACCGCAGAGATGAGATGACAAGCCCCGGAATGGCAAGGGTAAGCAACGACTTGAAACCGCTTTGGAATTGCGTAGACTAGCTGCGAATGGCAGCGAAAAGGAATGGCTTAGTCCAGATTTGATTGGCAACGGAATGGATTTGAGACGAAATGCTTTGGAATTGCATGGATTAGCATCAAATAGCAACGGAGATGAATAGTGATGAGAAGCCGTGAGTCGCCACGAAACGGAACCGCTAAGACGTGATTTGAATTGTTGAGCAGGGGAATGGCCTATACATGCTCAGATATGCAATGGAGAGGCACCGAACCGGTTTGCAATGGAGTAGCTCAGACATGCCCTGGAATTGCACTGAAACCGAAATTTTATTACAGGAGGAAAAACTATGAAAGTACGAATTACATTGACCGAAGAAGCGTTGGGCAGCGCCCCAAGCAACGAAGACCTGCTGGCAACCTATATTGCCAGCAAAGCACCCACCAGCGAACTTTCCGCAGAGGAAATTGACAACATCAAGGCCCAGAATGCGGAAGACCGTATCACGGTGTTTCACAAATCCGCAGACGATACGCCGTTCCAGTACAATTACCAGATTAAGGGCATGTTCAAAGATTCCTGCCAGGCGCTTGCAAAAGCTGGCAAGGCAGGCTATTCCGGCGGCAAAGCCTGCGCTGCGCTGAAAGCCTATAAGAAAGCCATTGACTGCCTTATTTTCGTTTATCCGCGCGAGATTCATTATGATATGCACGGTTTGAAGATGGGCTACTGCGAGCGTTCTTTGCGGGCACAGACCCCGATGGGCGAGCGTGTCAGCATTGCCAAAAGCGAAACTGTCCCGGCGGGCAGTACCATTGAATTTGAGGTTGAATGCCTTGACCCCAAACTGGAAGATATGGTTCGTGAGTGCCTGAATTACGGTAGAATGCGCGGTATCGGCCAGTGGCGCAACAGCGGCAAGGGTACTTACCTGTGGGATGAACTGGATGCCAACGGCAATGTGATCGGCGGAAATAACAAGAAAGGACACTAACATGACCAAAACAAAAACGCCGCCCCGGTGCACCACCACCGGAACGGCAAAAAGACAGAGCATCGCAAAAAGCTCTAACTGTATTTTATCACTTACCCGCGCCGCCGTCAAGCTGGCAACCACCTCAGATTTGGTGCTGCTGCTGGCCGCGCTTGGCAATCTCAACATCCCCGCTGCCCTCGCCGCCCTGCTGGCGCTGAATCTGCTGTGTGGGATATGGTTTAAGGAGGTATCCAGCCATGAAAATGTATAAAGGCTTTGACAAAGACCTGAAATGCCGTGATTTCCAGTACGAAATCGGCAAGACCTACGAGGAACCCACCGCCGAACTGTGCAACAGAGGTTTCCACGCCTGCGAGTACCCTCTTGATGTGTTTAACTACTACGTCCCCGGCAATATGAGCCGCTACTGTGAGGTGGATTTGGACGAGGTGAGCGATAAGAAAAGCAGCAAAGATAGCAAGCGCTGCGGTAAAAAGATTGCTGTGAAAGCAGAAATCGGCATTGCTGGGCTTGTAAAAGCTGCCGTTGATTTTGTGATGGAAAACATCAAGGATGAAAATAAAGAGGCCAACACGGGCAACTACTCCGCGTCCACCAACACGGGCGACTACTCCGCGTCCACCAACACGGGCTACCGATCCGCGTCCACCAACACGGGCTACCGCTCCGCGTCCACCAACACGGGCAACTACTCCGCGTCCACCAACACGGGCGACTACTCCGCGTCCAC